>Ga0307477_10000348_pt1 | contig 54669 bp, 59 predicted proteins | sample atmos_gasesECM2C_FD_203316 | JGI IMG/M metagenome (GOLD analysis project Ga0307477, IMG submission 203316) | Hardwood forest soil microbial communities from Morgan-Monroe State Forest, Indiana, United States - atmos_gasesECM2C_515 | ecosystem: Environmental > Terrestrial > Soil > Temperate... | reverse complement strand
TTATGTGACGTTTCTCTCCGCCACCCGCAATGCCGAGAAGAGCATTTGGTTGAGCGCCGCCTATTTCGTGCCGACCGACCAGGAGGAGGAGGATTTGATCGCGGCGGCTCGGCGCGGTGTCGATGTCCGTCTCCTGCTCCCCGGCGAAAGCGACTCTCCGATGGCCATGGCGGTTGCACATTCGCATTACACCGCTTTGCTGGAAGCCGGAGTGAAGATCTACGAAACCCGGAATTTGGTGCTGCACTCGAAGACCGCTGTCATCGACGGCGTATGGGTGGTCGTGGGGTCGTCGAATTTCGACCGGCGCAGCGTGCTGTTCAACGATGAAGTCGATGCGCTGGTTTTGGGCAGCGCGACCGCAGAGGATTTGCAGAAAATGTTTGAGGCCGATATCGCGAAAGCCCATCGGATCGACCTCGCAAACTGGCATGCGCGGCCACTCGGCGAGAGAATCGTGGAGACATACTCGACCATCTGGCAGGACTGGTTGTGAGCCCGACCGGAAAGCTCAGCCCGGCAGCCCTTTGGATCGGCGTTCTCGCCGGGCTCGTCGTTATCCTGCTGGCCGGTTCGGCGCCCGTCGTCGCGCTGTCCGAGAAACCCCGGCCGCCCTGTGGCGTCGAGCCGTTTCCCGCCTACCCCGCGCTCGGCGCCCCACCCGAGATCACCTTATGGACCGCGGGCGGCGCGGGAGGGGATTGGACGCCGCCTTCCTGCACGGCTTGGCACCGCAATTCCGCAACCCTTGTCGTGGGGCTCGCGGCGCGCTTTCACAATGCGCCGGGCGTCGACACCATGCTCGCGAGAATCGGTGCGATCTCGTCGTTGCCCGGCGTGCGCTACTGGTCGGTCACCGACAAGCAGTGGAATGCGATGTTCACCCGCGCGAGTGCGCTTGAAGGACCGAGCCCCGGCAGCCTGCGCGGCGACTTTTCCGCTGCCGAGTTGCGCAGCGGCCGTGAGCTCTATTTCCTTGCCGCCGACAACCGCTCGCGCGATGATTCCGTTTCCCGCCTTCGCATTAGCGGGGCAGAGAACGGGCGGCTTGTCATCGAAACCGCCAACCTCACGGCGCTGCACTGGCTGTTCGTGCCTTTCGCCGCGCCGGGCGATGTCCAGACCTGGTATTTCCTGGAGCACGAGACGGGAGATTCGTGGCGCTTTTACAGCCTGACTCGCGTGCTGTATGCCTCGCCGTTTTTTGTCGCTGTCGTTCCGAACGCGTCCTATGTCAATCGCGCAATGGCCATGTACCGCTACATGACCGGTATTCCCACGGATCGCGATCCGCCCGCCGCACTATGAAGGCGTCTGTACCGGATTGACCAGTCTTGCCGGCGTTAAGACCGTGCAAGAGATGGCGTCCGTGGCGGTGATTGAGACGGCTTTGCCGAAGATTTTGATGCGTGCATCTGCCCGGTTCGCAGTTCAAGTTGCCGCGAAAGCTGTGCGATATCGCCGTCATGTTGCTGAAGATAGGAGGTAAAGTCCGATTGCTCGCTCAGCGCGAGCCACACGCCTTCAACTTCCAAATCGGTGAGAACGTCCTGACCGCAGCGTGCTCATGGCGCTGACGCGCACGAAACGGACAAAGTTGCGTGTTGATTCACGCTTACTCTGTAAAGAAATCAATATTGTATCGCGTACGTCAAGAATAGCGGCCATTGATTTTGCGCCGGCCACGCATTGCGGTTAAATCCCAAATGGAAATGCAAGCTTTCAAGGCTTCAAACCCCGAAAGCTTGCAATCCCAAAACAGCGTCACTGCAGAATTGCAGTAGCTCTATCGGGTTCGCTGCCCGCGCTGATTGCTCATCATGACGTCTGCGATGATGCCGGTGGCTACGGCCGCGAGGACGTACTGATCGTTGTTGTTCGTCCGCATCCAATGATAGCCGCGCGGTGGCTTTCTCAGGTTATTATTCTTCCAGTCGGACACGACATATTGATTGCCGCGGTATTCGGTCGGAAGCCTGTCGCCGCGCGACCAGCGCGGAGTGCCGCGAACTTCATTGTTTGCTTGCGTCTGGAAACGGTTGGCGCCCTGATTGTCGTTCTGTTGACGTCCTTGCTGATAGTCGTTTTGCGCGCCGGTTATGCCGCGATCTCCGTAGCTCTGTCCAAAAGCCGCTGCACTGCCGAGCAGCGTTAGAACCACGACAATGGCTGATACCTTCTTCATTCGGAATGTCCTGGGTTTGAGCGCTCACGCGCTCCACTGCGGTAAGCTTATGCCGCCGGGTGTTCCTAAGGATAACGCTCCCCTTGGCCGTTGAGTTGCACTGGCGCGGGCCTGCGCGCAACCTATTTCGAGGGATCGGGACCGTCAGCGGCGCCGGCAATTGCATCGTGTATGGCGCGCGTGTCCGCGGGAGTTGCCATTGCCTGGGCCTCTTCGTCGATTCGATTTCTGATATCGGGACTGTCGCGCCTCAGCTCTTCGAGTAGCTCGACGATTTTCGCAATTTTCTGTTCGCTGAGAAGGCTGAGTTCCAAAGTCATCTGCTCGCGGCGGCTCGCCAGCCGGTCGGCCCTTCTTTGCGTGATCAGGATCAAAGTGCTGATAGAGAGCGCCATCAATCCGAGAAAACCGGCGAGCCATGGATAGGGTGGGGGGTCGAACGCAGCGCCGCCCGTCAACGGCAGAATTGCGTTGCCGCCAGCCCAAAGCAGTACAAACAAAATGAGACAACCCAGGAAAGAGGCGCTCCCGAGCATCGCGGTGACGCGATCGACGGCCCGCTCGATGCCGGACGACTGCCGATCATGCTCGGCGTGCATCCGTGCAACCTCCCGCACCGTGTCTTCGAGATGCGGCGGCAAGAGGCCTGCCTTATCGTCCGTCATCATGCTTCCAGAAAATGACTGAGCCGTATTTCGCCGGCTGGTCTCTTTTGACCATCGGCAGTCCCGGGCGCTCGCATCCCGGAATTGTTATTTACATGAAGCCGCAAAACTCCCGGCCATGTCCGTCCTTTATTCCGCGCCCGGCGATAAGGCATCGCGGTGCTGCACATGTTGGCAGGCCGGACAAACGAAAGTCTGAAGCTCGTGCTTGGGACCGCGCGTAGGGTGCTGTTCCCGGCGCGAGATTCTCATCCTGCTTCCGCACTGTTTGCAGACCTGCGTTGCGCTGGCTCCGTGCTTGAGACTGATGGCCTTCACAGCGCGGACCGTGGCTCTGCCGCCTTCGGTTTTATCGGTCACTCAATGCTCCCATTGTTGCGAACCTGCCGCAAGTCCTAAACCGTCCGTTTCACCATCATCTGTTTGATTTCGGCGATAGCCTGCGCCGGGTTCAATCCCTTCGGACACACGGTCGCGCAATTCATGATCGTATGACAGCGGTATAGCCGGAACGGGTCCTCAAGTTCGTCGAGCCGTTCGCCCGTATATTCGTCGCGCGAATCGGCAAGCCAGCGATAGGCTTGCAGCAAAGCGGCCGGACCCAAAAACCGCTCCGGATTCCACCAATAAGAAGGGCACGACGTGGAGCAGCAAGCGCACAGGATGCATTCGTACAGCCCGTCCAGCTTCGCGCGATCATCCACCGATTGCTGCCATTCGGCGGTTGGCGTGGCTGACTTCGTCTTGAGGTGCGGCCCGATGGATGCATATTGCGCGTAAAATCCGGAAAGATCGGGCACGAGATCCTTCACCACGGGCATATGCGGCAAGGGATAAATATTGATCGAGCCCGACACATCCGACATCGCCTTGGTGCAGGCGAGCGTATTGGAGCCGGCGATGTTCATGGCGCAGGAGCCGCACACGCCCTCCCGGCACGAGCGGCGGAAGGTCAGCGTCGGATCGACTTCGTTCTTGATCTTGATGAGCGCGTCCAAAACCATCGGGCCGCAATCCTCGGTGTCGATGGTGTAGCTGTCGAGGCGCGGGTTTCCTTTCACTTCGGGATCGTAGCGATAGATACGAATGCGCTTGGCGCGTTTGGCAGGCTTGCCGTCGGCGCGTTTAGGGACCGGCCAGCTTTTGCCGGTTTTGACCCGGCTGTCTTTGGGCAATCTGAACTGAACCATCAACGGCCTCGCAGATCGGAAAGTGCAACGAGCAATATCAAGCAGTTTTTCGCCTGACAATCTTCAAGGACGGCCTCCGTGCGCTCATCCGCGCAGCCGCGCGATGGCGGCTTTATAATCGGGGGGCCCTTTGCCCTGCGCATGGAAGACTGCCGTGCCCGCGACCAGCACATCGGCGCCGGCGGAAATCGCGTCTTTTGCGGTCTCATGACTGATCCCGCCATCGACTTCCAGCATCACCCCGCGCCCCGATGCCGCGATCCGGTCGCGTGCCGCTTCAATTTTTTTCAGTTGGCTCGAAAGAAACTCCTGGCCGCCGAAACCGGGATTGACGGTCATGATCAGGATCAGATCGATCATGTCGAACAGCGGATCGACCACTTCGATGGGCGTACCCGGATTGAGCACATAGCCTGCCTTCTTGCCGAGCGAGCGGATGAATTGCAGCGTGCGATGCGGATGCGGCCCGGCTTCGGGATGGATGCTGATGATATCTGCGCCCGCTTCGGCGAAAGCCGCGATATAGGGATCGGCGGGAGCGATCATCAGATGGCAGTCAAAGGGCTTTTTCGCATGTGGCCGCAGCGCCTTCACGACCACCGGTCCGATCGTGAGGTTCGGGACGAAATGGCCGTCCATCACGTCGAGATGGATAAAATCCGCGCCGGCTTTTTCCACCGCCTCGATCTCGGCGCCGAGGCGGGAAAAATCGGCCGACAGAATCGAAGGCGCGATGCGAACGGAGCTTGCCATAAGAGCGTCAATCCGGCGAAGTGTAAGCGGTTCGCCGCAGATTGCGCGGCAAATAAATAATACCTTAGAGCATGATCCGATTGACCTGAACGGATCATGCTCCAAGCAAGACTACTGCGCGATTCTAGCGGCGGGAACAAGGTGAAAAAAATGCGGCTGCGGTTGACTTACCACCTTCGCTCCCTACACTCCGGCGCGCACGAAACAACGTTCCGCTTAAGGACGCCGCATGCCAGATATGCGTGATAGCCAGGGGCCCACTGCGCGGCCCTACGGCAGACCATTGTCACCGCATCTTCAGATCTACCGCTGGCCGATCACGATGGCTGCTTCCATCACCCACCGCGCCACCGGAATCGCCCTCTACGCCGGCATGCTGTTGCTGGCCTGGTGGCTCATTGCGGCGTCAACCAGTCCCGACGCCTATGCGATCTTTATCCGAGTAGCGGCCAATCCGATCGGCGAGATCGTGCTGTTCGGTTTCCTTTGGTCGCTCGCCTTTCATCTGCTGAACGGCATCCGCCATCTCGCCTGGGACTTGGGTTATGGTTTCCATGTCCCGACAGCGCGCTTGACGGCTGCGCTCGTCTATGCCGGCTCGCTCTTGCTTGCCGCCGCTGCGTTTGCCGTCGCCTTGATGGTCCGAGCGGGGCTCGGCGTATGAGCACGCGCCACCTCCGGACCCCGCTCGCGAAAATCGAGGGCCTCGGCGCGGCCCGGACAGGTACCGGCCATTTCTGGCATGAACGCATCACAGCCGTTGCGCTGATTCCGCTTTCGATCTGGTTCGTTGCTTCGGCGCTCGCCTATGTAGGAGCGCAACAAGGCGCGGTCGCCGCCTATTTCGCCGAACCGATCAACGCGGTGCCGATGTTCCTGTTCATTGTCGCGGCCGTCTATCACATGGCGCTCGGCCTGCAAGTCGTCATTGAAGACTATATCCATCAGGAGGGGCTGAAGATCGCCCTCCTGGTGCTCAACCGGTTTGCCTCCTGGGCGATCGGCGCGGCTGCAAGTTTTGCGCTGATCCGCATGGCATTGGCAGGACATTGACATGGTGGCTTATCCGTTCACCGATCACAGTTTCGATCTTGTCGTAGTCGGCGCCGGCGGAGCGGGTTTGCGGGCGACGTTGGAAGCGGCAAAGCAGGGTCTCAAGGTTGCCTGCATTACCAAGGTTTTTCCCACGCGCAGTCATACGGTTGCCGCTCAAGGCGGCATTTCGGCTGCGCTCGGCAATATGAGCGAGGACGACTGGCGCTGGCATATGTACGACACGGTCAAAGGCTCCGATTGGCTGGGCGATCAGGACGCAATCGAATTCCTTTGCCGCCGCGCGCCGGAAGCTGTCTATGAACTCGAGCATTTCGGCGTGCCGTTCTCGCGCCGGGAAGACGGAAAGATTTTCCAGCGTGCCTTCGGCGGGATGACGCTCCACTACGGCAAAGAACAGGCGCTCCGCACCGCCGCCGCCGCCGATCGCACCGGTCATGCGATGCTGCACACGCTCTACGGGCAATCGCTGCGCTACGATGTGAATTTCTTCATCGAATACTTCGCGCTCGATCTCATGATGGAAGAGGGCGTATGCCGCGGCGTGCTTGCCTGGAACTTGGACGACGGCAGCATTCACCGGTTCCGCGCCCATCGCACCATTCTCGCCACCGGCGGTTATGGCCGGGCCTATTTCTCATGCACCTCGGCGCATACCTGCACCGGCGACGGCAACGCGATGGTGCTAAGGGCGGGATTGCCGCTGGAGGACATGGAGTTTGTGCAGTTTCATCCCACCGGCATCTACGGAGCAGGCATGCTGATTACCGAAGGCGCGCGCGGTGAAGGTGGCTATCTGACCAATTCGGCGGGCGAACGCTTCATGGAACGCTATGCGCCCAACGCCAAGGACCTCGCCTCGCGCGACGTGGTGTCCCGCGCCATGATGATCGAAATCCGTGAGGGACGCGGGGTGGGGCCGCTCAAGGATCACATCTATCTTCATCTCACTCACCTCGATCCGAAGATTCTCCACGAGCGGCTTCCCGGGATCTCGGAATCGGCACGCATTTTTGCCGGAGTCGACGTCACCAAGCAGCCGATCCCCGTGCTTCCGACGGTGCACTACAATATGGGCGGGATTCCCACGACCTACCTTGGCGAAGCGCTGACCGTGAAAAACGGTAGCACGGATACTCTTGTGCCCGGGCTTTTTGCCATTGGCGAGGCGGCCTGCGTCTCGGTCCACGGAGCAAATCGCCTCGGCTCCAATTCGCTGTGCGACCTTGTCGTTTTCGGAAAGGCAGCGGGGGCGCGCGCGGCCGAAGGCGTGCGGCCTGGAGAAATCCACGCTGACCTTCCAAAGAAGGCTGGCGACGAAGCTGTGGCGAGACTCGATCGCTTTCGTTATGCGAAAGGCAAGACGCCGACCGCCGAATTGCGATTGGGCATGCAGCGCGCCATGCAGAACGACGCAGCCGTTTTCCGCACCGGCGAAACCTTGCAGCAAGGACAAAAGGCGGTTCGCGACGTGTTCAGGAGTATTCCCGACATCGGCGTTTCCGACCGCGGAATGATCTGGAATACCGACCTCGTCGAGACGCTGGAATTCGATAATCTCATCGCGCAGGCGATCGTCACGATCGACGGTGCAGCCGCCCGAACGGAATCGCGCGGCGCGCATGCGCGGGAAGATTATCCCGAGCGCGACGACAAGAATTGGATGAAGCACACGCTCATTTGGTTCGATGCACAAACCGCGGAAACGCGCATCGCATTTCGTCCGGTGCACCTGTACACCTTGACCAACGATGTCGAGCCGATCCCGCCCAAGGCGCGGACCTATTGATTTAATATTGGAACCGCCAGCCGGGCTTTGACGTTCCCAATTACTGTGCGTGCGTGAAAACGAGCGCCGGGCGGGGCTGACGTGAAAGGACTCGATGATGTGGAATAAACCGTCTCTGTCGCTTCTCGCGGCCGTAGCGATGGCCGGCAGCCTGATCCAGCCGGTAGCGGCACAAGGCTATTACGGTCCCCCTCCGCCCCCGTCTCAGGATTACGGTCCTCCGCCTCCGCCCCGGGATTACGGTCCGCCCCCGCCCGAGGCTTACGGTCCTCCTCCGCCTCGGGATTACGGCCCGCCGCCGCCCCGCGATTACGGTCCTCCTCCGCCTCCCTCGGCGGCCTATTATCGCTGCGAGGAGCAGCGGCGGGGTAATACCGCCGGCGGCGCAATCGTTGGCGCAATTGCGGGCGGGCTGCTTGGCAATGCCCTTTCCGGCGGGCGTTCGCGCGGCGCAGGAACCGCGGTCGGTGTGGTCGCCGGTGGACTGCTTGGAGCATCGGTGGGCAGCAGCCTTTCCTGCGACGATCAGCATTACGCCTCTAATATCTATGTCACCGGGTTTGAGGCCGGCCGGCCGAATCACCGCTACGATTGGCGTGCCCCCAGCGGCGCCTATGGCTATCTCCAAGTCGGCGATTACTACCGCGGCCCCGAGGGCCGCCGCTGCGCTACCTACGAGCAGCAGATTTATGTAAATGGCCGGCCGGAAATCGGCCGCGGCCATGCCTGCCGTGAGCCCAACGGCACCTGGGCGATCATCGACTGAATATTGCTAAGGGCGGCGCTCCTCTGGGGCGCCGCTCTTTCAAAGCTGCTTCAGCTCTTTGCGATAACGCTGCCAACGATCGCGGTAGATCGCCGCATTCAGCAGCAGCATCGGCACGTCTTGTTCGCCAATCGTGCGAACGACCTTTCCAGGCACGCCGACAATCAAGGAATTGTCCGGAAATTCCTTTCCTTCCGGAACCAGCGCATTCGCCCCCACAACGGAATTCTTCCCTATTCTGGCTCGATTGAGCAAAGTTGCTCCCATTCCAACAATGCAGTTATCGCCAACGGTCGCTCCATGTACCACCGCGCCATGGCCCACCGAAACATTCGCGCCAAGGGTCAAGGGAATACCGGGATCGGTGTGCAGCACGCAGAGATCTTGAATATTGGTGTTCTCGCCGACCTCTATCCAATCATTGTCGCCGCGCAGCACGCTTCCAAACCAGACGCTCGCTCCTTTCGCGAGCCGCACGCGGCCGATCAAGCTCGCGTTCGGTGCAATCCAATATTCGCCATCGGCCGGCAATTCCGGCCGCCAATCGTCAAGCGCATAGAGCGGCATCTGCATCTCCCAGCATGTCGCCCAAATAGACCTTGCTTCCGCCGAAAAAGACAAGCTCGGCCGGCTATGGATAACTTGCGCGCTCCAAACCAAAGGCGCGACGGACCGCCGGAAAGGGGTTAGGCTTTGATTCGGCAGTGAGTCGCAAAAATCGGAGGTGTACATGGCCAGACGCGCCGCGCGTAACAAAATGCGGGATCGGGGCCATGATGAAAGCGCGAAAATACACACGCTGTTTCCATCTTCGACCGGCTGGTCGCCGGTCGAAAGCGACGTGCGCGACCGAAAATACGTGAAGAATGTGCGGGCGATGAGCCCAGTTCAGCAGGTTTTCCTCGATGCCATCGAGGAACGCTCGGTGGTTTTGGCCCTTGGCCCGGCCGGAACCGGCAAGACCTACCTTGCCATTGCGAAGGCGGTGGACGCCTTGGATTCCGGACGTGCCGCCCGGATCGTGCTTTCCCGTCCGGCTGTCGAGGCCGGCGAAAGCCTTGGTTTTCTACCGGGCGACGTCGGCGAGAAGCTCGCGCCCTACCTGCGGCCACTTTACGACGCCTTGACGGAGCGGCTTGGAACCAAACGGCTGAAGGCTCTGCTCGCGGAGGGGATGATCGAGATTGCGCCGGTTGCCTACATGCGAGGGCGCACGCTTAACGATTGCTTCATTGTCATCGATGAAGCGCAGAACTGTACCTATGGTCAGATCAAGATGCTTCTTACGCGGCTTGGTTGGCGTTCGACCATGGTGTTAACCGGCGATCCGGACCAGACCGATCTGCTGCCCGGACTCTCAGGCTTGAGGGAAATTGCCGCGCGCCTGGAACGGGTTGAGAGCATAAAAGTGGTGAGACTCGGCGATGCCGATATCGTCCGCCACCCGCTGGTCGGCGAAATGCTGGGCGTCTTGTAAGATTATCCCTCTTTATCGTCTCTTTACGGGCTGGCGTGTTAAATAGACCGCGCGACCGAAAGCGACGGCAATGATAAAGCGCTCAGGCTGGCTCGTCCCCCTTGCCGTATTCGTGGCGAGCGCCTGTGCCTCGTCCGTTGTACTCGTCTATTATTTCGCGTTCCGCACCTCATTGCCGGCGCAGGAACGGCCGGTGCTGACCGATTCGACACGGTCCGTCGCCTTTTCGCTCGGCAACGCCGCATTGCACGTGCCGGCGAACTACATTCCTTTGCCCAGCGTCCGGCGGGGCGGGCCCGTGAAAGAGCTTGGCTTGATCGCCATCTTGCCCAATTTGCGGGGCTACAGCCTGGACGAAGCCCAGGACTTCACTGCCAACGATTCTCGTATCGTGGCTTTAACGCTAAGGGCTGGCCAAACGGTCTTGCCGGAGCAAGATCAGTTCGATCAGCTTTATGCGGAACAGATGCAAGACCCCGAGGGGCAGGAAGGTCCTTTTGGCCTCAAGCAATACGAATTTCGCGAGGGTTCGGCCTATCGCGCCAAAGATCTGTTGGTGGGAACGACGGACAATGGCCGCACGCTGCTGCTCTGCGGGAAAATTACGCCGGAGAACATGACGCCGAGTTGCCTGCGCGTGATGCCGCTGATGCATGGGTTTTCTCTTACCTATCGTTTTAAGCGTGCGCAGCTTTCGCAGTGGCAGTCGATGGACGCCGCTGTGCGTGGACTCATCGCCGCCTTCGCCGGAGTGGACTAGCCCGCGCGCGACGCCGGCGGCTGCGGCAGATCCATTTCCAGAATGGACATATTGAACGCGTAGGAAACTTCGCCGTCCTCTTCATCCTTGAAGATGAGTCCGATGAACTCGCCCGCAACATGGACTTCGACCGAATCCGACTGAGGTCTCTCCAACAATGTAATGGTGTCGAGGCGGAACAGATTGCGCAGATATTTTTCCACGCGCCAAATCTCACTGCGGGTCAAAGCAAAACTCCCCTCGATTGGGCCGCACCGGCGTCAAATCTGAAAATCTTGTTCGGGAAAACCATGGTCCATGTCTTGCGATGGACGCGGGCTGCCGGCTTTTCCGATCACCCGAGCCGGCACTCCCGCCACCGTGGTGTGGGGTGGCACCGGCTTTAGCACCACGGATCCGGCGCCGACGCGGCTATATTCTCCGATTTCGATATTGCCCAGCACCTTTGCGCCGACAGAGAGCAGCACGCCGCGTCCGATCTTGGGATGCCGGTCCTCGTTTTCCTTCCCGGTGCCGCCCAAAGTGACGCCGTGCAGCATGGAAACGTCGTCGCCGACAACGGCGGTCTCGCCAATCACCACGCCGGTGGCGTGATCGATCATGATGCCGCGCCCGAGCTTCGCCGCGGGATGAATGTCGACGGCAAACAAATCCGACATCCGGTTTTGGATGAACAGCGCCATCGGCTTGCGTCCGCCTGTCCATAGGAAATGCGCTACTCGGTAGCTTTGCAGCGCGTGAAAACCTTTGAAGAAAAGGAACGCCTGCACATAGGAATGGCAGGCCGGGTCGCGCTGGAAAACCGCAGAAAGATCGGCGCGTACGGCTTCGCCCATGGCGGGATCGGCGGCAAATGCATCCGCGAAGATTTCGCGCAATTGCAGCGATGAGAGATCCTCACCCCCGATTTTCCTCGCCAGATGATAGGAAAGGGCCTCTTCCAGCCGCTCGTGCTTTAAGATGGTCGCACGGGCAAAGCCTGCAAGCTCGGGCTCCGATTCCGCCAATTGCTCGGCCTGAATGCGCAGCGCCGACCAGATTGGATCGCAACTGGCGATCTGTTCGGCTGTGCGCGTTCTGCGATCCCGATTCATCTTATCCGGTCCGATGCCTGTTCCAATAAAAGCTTTTAGCATTCTGCCCGCGAATTCCAAGCATGAGTATTTTCCCGCGATAAACCGCTTTCTTCCGCTTGGCTCCTCCCGTATCTTTCGCCGGTTTTTACACAGCAAACGATCAGGTCATGTCCGATTATTCGTCCACGTTGAATATTCCGGTCCCGGAAACGTTTGACCTTCTCTTGAGCCGCCGCTCGGGCTCGGCCAAAGCCATGAAGGGTCCCGGCCCGGACGCGGACCAGCTCCGCCGCATCATGGCAGCCGGCACGCGCGTGCCCGATCACGGCAAGCTGACGCCATGGCGCTTCATCCTGTTCGAGGGGGAAGGCCGCGCCCGAATGGGGACGATTCTTGCCGAAGCGATCGCGGGCGAACGGGATTCCTCGCCCGAGCGCGTCGAACAGGAGCGCAATCGTTTCATGCGTGCGCCGGTGGTGATTGCAGTGGTGAGCCGCGCCCGCGAGCAGATCGCTATTCCGGTTTGGGAACAGCAATTATCCGCCGGGGCGGTCTGCATGACCATGGTGATCGCTGCGCATGCCATGGGTTTCGTGGCCAATTGGATCACCGAGTGGTGCGCCTATCATCCCAAGGTGCTGGAGCGGATCGGGCTAAAACCGACCGAACGCATCGCGGGGTTCATCTATATCGGCCATCCTGCCGAGCCCTTGGAGGACCGCCCGCGCCCGTCGATCGACGCGGTCACCACGCGGTTCTAAGCCTGTACTCGCTCATACGTCACCACGTTCCAGAAGCGGGCGCGATGAGAGCCGGTGCGCGCAAAGCCACGCTTTTTGAGCGCCCGCCCGATCATGGCATTGAAATAGCCATGGGCGACGAGAACGGCGACTCCGGCATTGACTTCGGCGCGGGCCAGCAGGATTTCAGCGGCCCGCGAAGCGCGGCTTTTTGCGCGGCGATAATTCTCGATCTCCGGATGATAGCCGGCATGCCACATGATGCGCGCCATCACCGCCCAGACCGGCACTTTCATCTTCAAAAGCGGGATACGGGGGCCGGCAAGAGGCGCCTCGGCAAACAGCGGGTCGGCAATGATTTCCGCTTCCGGCAGAAGCGTGCGCGCGCTGTCATTGGCGCGCGGCAAACCGCTGGTGAAAACCTCATCCAATCCCTTCACCAGATCGAGCAATTCTTCCGGTGGCGCACTTTGCGGATCTAATCCGGCGTCCTGATAGGCATCGATATAGCGCCGAAAGCCGTGATAGCTGGTGCGTGAATTGGTGGGAATCGCGGGCTTGCCATGACGCACCAAGATCACCCGCGCGCGGCTGTCGATGAACCCGGGCCCGTCGTGTTGTCTATCATCCAAAGCAAACATATATCGGGTTCGCCGCCATCGCGATTCGGATCGGATTGTTTCTGCCAAAAGCGATGCCGCTTCAATAGCGAAATAATAGGCAATGCCGTTACCGAAACGACACAATTCTATGGGTCGCTCAGTCTCTATAGGGGCGATTCTCGCTGGCCCGAAGCAGTCCACGAATGACGCGATAGAGATACCAGATTGCCAACGGGGGAAAGACCAACAAAGCGAAGAACAGGGGCAGCGCAAAAAACGGAGGCCAGAGATAGGGCCCTGGGACAAAAATCATGCCGAACGCCAGGGGCCATGCCAGTAAGCCCAGCACGATTCCGCCAAGCGTCAGCCAGAACACCAGAATAAGATTGTTGAAATGACTGCGCCAAATTGTGCCTTTAGCATCGTGCCGCTTTATATAGGCAATGATAACGCCGATAATTGACGTAAAGCCGTTGACGCAGGCGATCAGAAAAAGGACGTAACAGACGATCGCCAGCGAGCGCAGGCTTGGTTCCGCGGCCGCACCACCGTCAGATTCTTGCGGCGCAGCGATATCGGTGGGCGGCGTATCGCTCATCCTCGATGGTTCCCCGGCGAAGAGAATCGCGCGGGATACGATAAGGCTTTGGGCGTGGTCGATTGGGTGAGCAAGCTGAAACGCGAACTGGCGCGGCCCTTCCGCGGCCAATCGCCCGCCGCGGTTCCGCTCGATTTTTCGCCTTTCCAAAAACTTCTGCTCAAGAAAGTTCGGCCTTATACGATGACATCGGATGAGCGCGTGGCCGTACTGGGATCGGCCGTGCGTCATGTCGTTGGCCAGAATTACCCCGGCGCGTTCGTTGAATGTGGCGTGGCCCGTGGCGGCTCGACCATGGCAATAGCGTACACGCTGCTCGACCTCGGAATCTATGATCGCGATCTGTATCTTTATGACACCTTCGAGGGAATGCCCGAACCGGACGACGTCGACCGGGGCCGCTTTGGTGAGCCCGCCGGCCGAAGCTGGCGCAAAAGGCGCGATGACGCCGGACGATCGACCTGGATCAATCACGGGCTGGATGAAGTACGGGCCAACCTGGCGCTGACCGGCTACCCGGATGACCGCCTGCATTTTGTAAAAGGCAAGGTAGAAGAGACACTTCCCGTGGCGGCGCCACCAGGCGCCATCGCGCTTTTAAGGCTGGACACGGACTGGCATGCCTCGACCAAGGCCGAGTTGGACCAGCTTTATCCGAAGCTGGTGCGCGGTGGAATCGTCATGATTGACGACTATTTCCGCTGGCAAGGCGCGCGCAAAGCCGTGGATGACTATGTGGCGGAACACAGGATTCCCATCTTCTGGGCGCGCATCGACGACGCCTCGGTGGTTGGGGTTAAACCCTAACCGCTATTCGCGCCGCACAATTCGTGTCAAAATAGGTTACTCCACTAGCGATCTCCTGGGAGGGACCTATGAAGACTTTCGTTCGCAATGTGCTTGGCGGACTCGCGTTCGCCGGTTTGACAGCTTTGCTTCCCGCATCTGCGCTCGCCGACGGCCCGCAAGCGGTCGGTATCGCCGCGCAGCATGCCGGCCTTGCCGCCGCAGCCGGCAATATGAACCTGGCCCGCACGCACCTGCATCACGTGCTGAACTGCCTTGTCGGACCGGGCGGCGACGGCTTCGATGCCGCGCCCGGCAATCCGTGCGCGAATGCCGGTGGTGGCGCGATCCCGCAAACGGCAAATCCGGAAGAGAAGACCAAGCTGCTGAATATTGCGCAGCGGGTGAGGGCAGGTATCCCCGATAATAATCTTGACGATCTGAAAAAGGTCGCCACCGACGCCCAGGCGAATTTGAAGTAAACCGCTCTTTCGCGAAGCGCTCGCCAATTTGGCGGGCGCTTCACGCGGTATTCCGACTGCACAATAGGCGCCGGGCCGCCTATATTGATGCGCATGGCGCACAATAACGGTTCCGGCTTCCGCCCCGTGAGCGGTCTCGCTGAAGCTCCGGCAGGCTTTCGTCACATGACTGGGGCCGAGCTGACGGCTTTCGTGCCGCATCGCCCTGAGCGGCCCGAAAAGTCCGAAGGCGGCATACGCTTCAAGCTGGTATCGGATTACGAGCCGGCCGGCGATCAGCCGCAGGCGATCGAGGAGTTGGTTGCGGGGCTCGTTGGCGATGCCCCCAATGCCGCGCCGGAACGCGATCAAGTCCTGCTCGGCGTTACCGGGTCGGGCAAGACGTTCACCATGGCAAAAGTCATCGAGCGGCTGCAGCGCCCGGCTCTCTTGCTCGCGCCGAACAAGACCCTAGCGGCGCAGCTTTACTCCGAGATGAAAGGCTTTTTCCCCGAAAATGCCGTGGAATATTTCGTTTCTTATTACGATTATTATCAGCCCGAAGCCTATATCCCGCGAACCGACACCTATATCGAAAAGGATTCATCGGTAAACGAACAGATAGACCGCATGCGTCATGCTGCGACGCGGGCGATCCTCGAGCGCGATGACGTGATCATCGTCGCGTCCGTGTCGTGCATTTATGGCATCGGCGCGGTGGAAACCTATTCCGGCATGGCGTTCTCGATCATGCGCGGAGAACCGATCAATCGAGCTGATTTGCTGGCGCGCCTGGTGTCTCTGCAATTTCGCCGCAACGACGAAGGTTTCGCGCGCGGCTGTTTCCGCGTGCGGGGCGATACCATCGATATTTTCCCGGCGCATTACGAAGATCGCGCCTGGCGCGTCGCCCTGTTCGGCGACGAGGTGGATTCGATATTCGAATTTGATCCGCTGACGGGCAAGAAATCGGCCGAGTTGGATGCGGTCAAGATCTACGCCAATTCGCATTATGTAACGCCGCGTCCAACCCTTGCGCAGGCAACAAAGGGTCTCCGCGAGGAGCTGCGCCAGCGGCTCGACCAATTCCGCCGCGAAGGCAAGCTGCTCGAAGCGCAACGTCTGGAGCAGCGGACTCTGTTCGATCTCGAGATGATCGAAGCCACTGGTTCCTGCGCCGGAATCGAAAACTATTCGCGCTGGCTGACCGGCCGGCGGCCCGGCGAGCCGCCGCCGACCTTGTTCGAATATCTTCCCGACGAAGCGCTGGTATTCGTCGATGAATCGCATGTCACCATTCCGCAATTGGGCGGCATGTATCGCGGCGATTACCGGCGCAAGGCGACCCTCGCGGAATATGGCTTCCGGCTGCCCTCATGCGTGGACAACCGGCCGCTCAAATTCGAGGAATGGGACGCCATGCGGCCGCAGACGGTCTATGTTTCCGCCACCCCCGGTCCGTGGGAACTGGCTCGCACCGGCGGGGTGTTCACCGAGCAGGTCATCCGGCCAACTGGGCTGATCGATCCGCCGGTTGAGGTTCGTCCTGTCGAGCACCAGGTCGACGATCTTCTGGGCGAATGTAAAGCCATCGCCAAAGTGGGGTATCGCGCGCTCGTCACCACGCTGACCAAGCGCATGGCCGAAGACCTGACCGAATATCTGCACGAGCAAGGGGTGCGCGTGCGCTATCTCCATTCCGACGTCGAAACCCTGGAGCGAATAGAGATCATACGCGATCTCAGGCTCGGTGCGTTCGATGTGCTGGTCGGGATCAATCTGCTGCGCGAGGGCCTCGATATTCCGGAATGTGCGCTTGTCGCCATTCTCGATGCCGACAAGGAGGGCTTCCTGCGCTCGGAGACTTCGCTGGTCCAGACCATCGGACGCGCCGCGCGCAATGTGGACGGCAAGGTGATCCTTTATGCCGACCATGTCACCGGCTCGATGGCGCGCGCCATGGCCGAAACTGAACGCCGCCGCCAGAAACAGGAAGCCTATAATCTGGTTCACGGCATCACGCCGGCTAGCATCAAGAATCGTATCGCCGACATTCTCGGCTCGGCTTACGAGCGCGACCATGTGCTGGTGGATTCGGGTCTGGCGGAGGACCCTGTGCCAATCGGGCACAATCTAAGGACTCATATCGCGGAACTGGAAAAGCGCATGCGAAGCGCGGCGGGTGATCTTGAATTCGAGGAGGCGGCTCGTCTGCGCGACGAGATCAAGCGGCTTCAGGCCACTGAGTTGGCCATCGCCGACGATCCCTTCGCCCGCCAATCCGCGGTGGAGAATGCGGTCGAAACATTCCGGGAATCGCCGGGTGCGGAGGGGGAGGAATCGCAGCCCCGCTCGTCCAAAGGGCAGCCCGGAACGCGCGCGATGCGGGGTAAGAGCAAGTCCGCTCGCTCGCCGCGCCGCTTCCGCTAAGTTCCGCGACACGTTAAAGTCTACGCAAATTCGGGAGGGAGTCCATGAACCATCGTCACGCTCTTGCGCTGCTGCTCGCCGGCTCGTTCGGGCTCGCTGCCGCAGCAATTGGCTTTGCTTCAGCCGCTCCTGCGCCCGCAGCGCCCGGCGCGCCTGCCGGCGGCGGGCTGCAAATCCTCGAATTCAAGCCGGCCATGGACGATCTGATGACAATGCTGATCCAGCCGCGGCACACAAAGCTCTATTACGCCGGCCAGCAGAAGAACTGGACGCTTGCCGCATTCGAGTTGGAGGAATTGGGCTCGGCGCTGCGCCGCATCGGGCAGACCATCCCGAAATACCGGAACATCAGCGTCGATGCCACCGTCACCTCGATCTTCACGCCGAAGATCCAGGCGATGAATGCGGCGATCAAAGCAGGCAACCCTGCGCAGTTCACCACCGCCTATGGCGAACTCACGGATGCCTGCAACACCTGTCACCAGGGGCTGGAGCATCCCTTTCTGGTGATGAAAGTCCCCGATGCCTCGAATTATCCCGACCAGGATTACCGCCCCGCCGCCGCCCCGAAGTAAGACCGCCCGTTCCAGTTCAAGGCAAACAAGTCAGTCGAAGAGGCTCGACACCGATTTTTCATTGGCGATGCGGTCGATCGCTTCGCCCAACAAAGTGGCAATCGAGATTCGCCTGATGTTCGGGCATTTCCGGATATCTTCGGTCGCTGCAATCGAATCGGTGATCACCAGCGACTTCACCTTGGAGTCGCGAATTCGCGCGATGGCGCCACCGGACAGCACGCCATGCGTGGCATAGGCGTAGACCGCCTTGGCGCCTTTACCCAACAAGGCTTCCGCGGCATTGCAGATGGTGCCGCCGGAATCGACGATATCGTCAACCAGCAAACAGGTGCGGCCGGAAACATCGCCGATGATGTTCATGACTTCCGATTCACCGGCCCGTTCGCGGCGTTTGTCGACGATGGCCAAATCGGCACCCAATCTTTTCGCAAGTCCGCGCGCCCTGACCACGCCTCCCACATCCGGCGACACCACCATCAGATGCTCGCCGTCGAGATAGTCGCGGATGTCCTTCACCATGACCGGCTGGGCATAGAGATTGTCGGTAGGAATATCGAAGAAGCCCTGGATTTGGCCGGCATGGAGATCGACGGTCAGCACGCGCGATGCGCCCGCCTCGGTGATGAGGTTCGCAACCAGCTTGGCGGATATCGGCGTGCGAGGTCCGGGTTTGCGGTCCTGCCTGGCATAGCCGAAATAGGGAATGACCGCCGTAATGCGCTTTGCGCTGGAGCGCCGCAAAGCGTCGATCATCACCAGCAGTTCCATCAGATTGTCGTTGGCAGGAAAGCTCGTCGATTGGATGACGAACATGTCCTCGCCGCGGACGTTCTCCTGAATCTCGACGAAGACCTCCATGTCGGCAAATCGCCGGACCAGGGCCTTGGTAAAGGAGACGTGGAGATGTTGGCCGATCGCTTCGGCGAGCGGACGATTGCTGTTGCCAGCCAGCAGCTTCATGCGACTCTCACCGTGAGGATCCAATGACCGAGGACGGTTCTTTTCTACCAAGGCCCTCCCGGTGCGTAAACCTAGAGCCGGCGCTAATCACAGCTCAAGCTGTGAGCGTGATGGCCGAGAGCTCCCGGCCGTAGTCCGGCTCTTTGCGGTGGGTCGCGCGGCGATAGGAGAAAAACTCGGTTTCGCGCTCATAAGTGCACGCATTAAGCGTTTCCACGGCTGCAATGCCGATCCGGTTCAGCCGATGCACGACATAGGCCGCAAGGTCGAAATGCCAGCGATCCGTCCGAGACGAGCGGAGGAAAAAACGCGAATTGGCGGCATCGGCAGCGCGGAAGCGGGCTTCGAATTCCGCGCCCACTTCGTAAGCCGCCTGGCCGATGCAGGGCCCGATTGCCGCGCGAATGCGGTCTGACTTTGCGTCCAACCGCGTCATCGCCGCCACAACCGAATCGGTGACTCCGGCGAGCGCGCCGTTCCAGCCGGCATGAGCGGCGCCGATCACACGGGCCTCTGCATCGCACAACAGAATTGGCGCGCAATCGGCGGTGAGAATGCCTAGCACGATTCCGGGGCGATTCGTGACGATGGCATCGGCCCTTGGACTGCGGGCGATATCCCAAGCCTCGGTCACTGTGACGGCTTCGGCGCTGTGCACCTGGTAAAGTGTTACAAGCGACGCGCCGGGCGAAAGTTGGCGGATCGCGCGTTCGCGGTTTTCCAGGACGGCAGCCCGATCATCGTTCGAACCCGGCCCGCAATTGAGCGAGGCGTAAATGCCTTCCGAGACGCCTCCCTGGCGTCCGAAAAATCCGTGCACGGCAACGGGAGCCGGCAAGCCGGCGGCTTTGAGCATCAACATGGAAACCCCGGGAGCTCCACGGTATCGGCTGGGGCAAGCGCGAGAACTTTGAACAGCTTTCCCATCTGTCCTTCGCTCACGAGCCTCGCAACGGCTGTGTCTATCTCGAAAGCGTGATGTTCCGCAGCCGCTTTAAGACGTCGGGCGCGTACTTTGATGCCGAGCGAATCCAGGAACTCCGCCTGCGTAACCGGCCCGAAGACGCGCGCCCCTGCTTCGCCGGCCGCCCGCGCCAGCGCGGCGAGATCGACGTGACAGGTGAGGTCGGTCTCGCCCGGCTCCGCCAAGGGATCGACATGGCGGTGGGCCTTTATCGCCTGAAACGTATCGCCCGGTTTTGCATCGTAATACCCATAATCGATGATCAGCGCCGCACCGCCGTTGTGGGCGGTGCGCCGGCCGATTTCATGGGCCAGCGCCCGAGCAGCCGCGCAGGTCTCGAAAACGGCTTCCTCCGGAGCGTTGCGCAAAGCAGCGGGAATTTCGGAGTCTGGCATAGCCGCCGGATTGGCTGCGAAAACCAAATCGCCGCCATTCGCGCTTACCATGCGTTCATGCCAGCGATTGCGCAGCCGAACGAACTGCCGGACCGGCAGAGCGTCGAAGAACTCATTGGCAACCAGAAATAACGGCGCATCGGCCGGCACCTCGTCGAGATGTGTTCTCCACGCGATCGACGTGTCGTGCAATGTCTTTTCTTGCACATCGCGCAGGCGCGGGCTGATTTCGATCAGATGGATGTTCGCCGCCCGAATAAAATCCGGTCGAATTTTCGCTGCGCGCAGCAGGTCGGCCATCAGCGTTCCGCGCCCCGGCCCCAATTCCACCAAATGGAATCGTTCAGGCCGGCCGCGATTGTCCCACGCCTGCACAAAAAAAACGCCGATCAGCTCGCCAAATATCTGGCTCACTTCCGGCGCAGTGATGAAGTCTTGGCCGAGAGGCTCGTGTCCCACATAGTAGCCAAATTCGGGATCGGCGAGCGCGACCTGCATGTAGTGGGCAACGCTGATCGGTCCTTGCGCAGAAATGAGCCGAAGAAGTCTTTCCTTCAGCCGGCTCACGGAATCGCTTTGGCGGGCTGACGCAGCGCATACCAGAAGAAGAACGCCGCCGCCGCCCACATCGGCAAACTCAGCGCCTGCCCCATGCTGAACCAGCTATAGATTTTGGACTCCGAATCCCGGAAGAACTCCGCGATGAAGCGGAACAGGCCGTAACAGGCCAGGAACCAGGCGATCACCAAACCGGGCCGGCGATGAATTTGCCAACGCAAGATCAAGAAGCGCAGGAGGAAAAACAGCAGGATCCCTTCCATCGCCGCTTCATAGAGCTGGCTGGGATGACGCGGCACGCCGGGAGGGAACGCACTGGGAAACACCATGGCCCAAGGGACGTCGGTGATCTTGCCCCACAATTCGCCATTGATGAAATTGGCGATGCGTCCGAAAAACAGCCCAATGGGCGTTGCCGCTGCGATCAGGTCGGCGATGGTCACGAGATTCAGCTTCCGGCTGCGGCAGAACAGCACGATGGCGGTTACCACGCCGAGCAGCCCGCCGTGAAAGGACATGCCGCCTTCCCAGGCCGCAATGATCTTGATCGGATTGGTCAGATAGGCTTCGGGCAAGCCCCCGCAGGCGGGCGCGCCATGGCCCGCAAAGCCGCAATACAGCACGCCGTAAAGCAGGACATAGCCGAGCCTGCCGCCGATAATGACGCCCAAAGTCACCCAAACGAAAAGGTCGCCGATATCCTCGGCTGTTGCTGGAGGCTTGCCCCTGAAGGGAACGCCCGCCCATAGTTTCTGCTTGCGCAGAAGGCTCACGACATAACTCCAACCCAACAAAAGGCCGGCAATATAAGAAAGCGCGTACCAGCGGATACTGATTGGCCCGTAAATATGGATCAGGACCGGGTCGATATTCGGAAAGGGCAGGACAGCTTCGATCATGGGTCGCTTAGCTCGCGCGCATCATCCGCGCTGTCAAGTATTGGCCCGGTTCGTTTCGCCGCAAGATTTGAAGCTGGCGCGCCTATATCGTGAACGACAGCGGCTTGTATGGGCTTCCGCCATGGCGCATACCAGGATGTGAAAATGCAGACCGAAAACCGCATTCTCGATGGCATGGCTCGCCTGTTTACCAATGCGGCGGGTGCGGCGCAGGCTTTCAAATCCGAAATGGAAACCATGATCAAGGCGCGTTTCGAACGCCTGGTCGCGGACCTTGATTTCGTGCCGCGCGAGGAATTCGATGCCGTAAAGGCGATGGCCGCCAAAGCGCGCTCTGATAACGACCGGCTGGCTTCACGGGTAACCGAGCTCGAAGCCATCCTCGGCGTCACGCCTGCCAAAGCGGCCGGCGCGCGCGCCAGAACCGCACGACCGAGGGGGAAGGGCAAGCGAAGCAAAGGAAAGCTGTGAATTGCCGTGAACGTTCACCTTTCGATTCACTAGGAGACGGGGGTCGCTCTTGTCATTAATCAAAATCTTGTGTCAGGTTCGGTAAAACTGCTTCGCGCACCTTGGCGCTTCGAGGAAACTATGAAGCTAGCAACATCTGAAAACCTCCCGTCCCCGGAACACCCGCTCGATATGCTTGAGCAGGCCGTCGAGGAAAATGGCTGGCCTTTCGAGCGTTCGGCGCGCGACGAGATCAATCTCACGGTTGCCGGCCGGTGGTGCGATTATCATTTCTGCTTTACCTGGCGGGAGGATCTCCAGGCTTTGCATGTATCAGTCAGCTTTGAGATGCGCGTCTCGCGAGAGCGCCGGGCCGAGATCGCCGAACTTCTGATGTCAATCAACGCCCAACTTTGGTTGGGGCATTTCGACCTTTGGGCCGAGGACGGCACGGTCCTGTTCCGCCATGTTCTGATATTTCCGGATTCGCATGTCAGCACGGCGCAGTGCGAAGCCCTGCTGCACCTCGCGATTGAAGCCTGCGAACACTACTACCCGGCCTTCCAGTTCGTGCTTTGGGGAGGCAAGTCGGCGCAGCAGGCTATGGCTGCCGCCGTGTTGGAATGCGCCGGCCAGGCTTGATACTGCCGTGACCCTGCCATGGTGAGCGAGGGCGCGGTCCCCTCGACAGACGCGGTCGTTCTGATCGGCGCCGGACGCATGGGCGGCGCCCTGATCAAAGGCTGGATCGCAGCCGGAAATTTCTCCGCGATTCGTGTCGTCGAACCGCAACCCTCCGAAGCCGTAAAGGCTCTGGCGGCCAGCGAAGCAATTACGCTTGACCGCGAATTCCGCGGCGATGAGCTGCCCGCGGCGGCCGCCATCGTGCTCGCTCTCAAGCCGCAAGTGCTCAAGAGCGAACGTGCGCTGTTGAAAACAATCGGCGCGAGCGGCGCTCTCGTGCTGTCGATAGCCGCCGGCATAACCACTGCGTTTTTGGCCTCGCAGCTTGGTGGCGGGACGCGGCTCGTGCGCGCCATGCCGAATACGCCCGGCGCGATTGGACGCGGGATTACGGTGCTGTTTGAAAGAAATGGCCTCAATGCCGGCGAGCGGGCTTTGGCTGACACGCTGATGGCCGCTTTGGGCGAAACGCTATGGCTTGAAGACGAAGAGCTGATGGACGCGGTGACTGCAGTTTCCGGGTCGGGCCCCGCTTATGTTTTCCTCATGGCGGAAGCGCTTGCCGAAGCAGGGCGCGCCGAGGGGCTGGATGCTTCAACAGCGGAGAAGCTTGGTCGCGCTACGGTTGCTGGGGCTGGCGCGCTCCTGCTTGCCGATGAGCGCTCTGCGGCGGAGCTGCGACGGGACGTGACAAGCCCCGGCGGCACCACCGAAGCAGCACTCAAAGTTCTGATGGCGCAAGATGGCCTCGCCGCGTTGATGCGCCGCGCCGTCGCCGCCGCCACCGCGCGCAGCAAGATCTTGGGCAAGGGCTGAGGACTACAGCAATTCTTTCACGCTCTCCGAAGGGCGGCAAAGCCTTACAGCGTCATCGGTTACAACGATGGGGCGATTGATCAGAATGGGATGCCGCATCATGGCATCCAGCAGTTCGTCTTCCGAGCTTTTGTCCTTATCCAGCCCGAGCTCGCGTGAAAGCGGCTCTTTCCAGCGCACGACATCACGCATGTTGCCGCCCATGCGCCTAACCAGACGCTTCAGCTCGGCGCGCGACGGCGGCGTTTTCAAATATTCGATAATGCGCGGTTCCTCGCCGGCCTCGCGAAGATAACCAAGCACGTTGCGCGAGGTTTGGCATTTCGGGTTGTGGTAGATGGTGATGGTCATGGCTCGCCTCTTGTCGAGCCAAGCATAGCCGTTCATCTGCCCTCTACAAAGAAACGCCATGCGGGCCGCTGACGACCCGCATGGTCCTTACGGCGGCCTGGGAGACGCCACCCTAAGCCGCCGCAATAATCCGAACTACTCCGACGCGATCCGGCCCGAGGGCTGCGCGGCGCCGCCCGCATTCGGGAAATGCAGGACCACATGCGCAGGAACATGGATGGTCATGTCCCTATGGCCTGCATCTGCGACATCGGTGGAGACTTTATAGGTGCCTGGGGGGAGCATCATCATCACCCAGGGCCCGCCGCAATTCACCGACACCGATCGGCCATTGCCGGATACGTTCACGGTCTCGTCGCCGAGATATTGACCGCCATTGCCGGCAAATTCGAGCCGCAAGGAATAGGCTCGCCACTGCGGATCCTCTCGCACATCGGTGGTCACTCCCGTGCACGCGGTCTGGATTCCATTGATGGTGGCGGGTTGGTTATCAGGAAGGCTGTCGGCCAACGCCATTCCAACGCTGAAAACCGACACGGAAAGAATTGCTGATATCGCCGCGATTCTCATTGGACATACCTCCTTGTACGCGTGCCGCTCCATGGGCTAACCACAGCATCCATAAGGGAAACTCGCCCCACGCCGCGGGGTTCCTCCGTTCAAGCCGAAGCTTGAGTTTAACCCCTTGCAATCGTATTATTGCAGCGCAACGGCGTCTGTTCGATGAAGCGCGCTTGTTTTGCCCCACCCGCCTACAGCGCGCTTGGACGAGACAGCCTAACTTCCGAAGTCGATAGTCCCGGAGCAACGCCTTGGCATGTCGCCGAGGGCGCAAAGCGATTGAGCAGGAGCAATCATGGCAGTTGGAACGGTCAAGTTTTTCAATACGGCAAAGGGCTATGGCTTCATTTCGCCGGAGGGCGGCGGCAAGGACGTTTTCGTGCACGCCACCGCAGTCGAGGCTGCAGGGATGCGCACGCTGAGCGAGGGACAACGCATTGCCTTTGATATTCAGCCGGACGCGCGCGGCGCCAAGGCAGTGAATTTGCGCGCAGCCTAGGCAGAGCTGAAAAAAATCAGGCGGGCGGCGCGGGGAAAAGCCCTCGCCGCCCTTTTTTTGGGTACCCAAATGCCAATCCTTCACAATATGCAGATGTCGGGAAATTGCTACAAAGTACGGCTGGTCGCGCGCATATTGGACATACCTCTTCGGCTCGAAAATTATGCAGTCAATGGCGGTAAAACGCGGACTCCGGAGTTCCTGGCCAAGAACCCGAATGGGCGGGTTCCTTTGCTTGAACTGGATGACGGCCGCTGCCTGCCAGAATCGAATGCGATCATCTGCTATCTCGCTGATGGTTCGCCGCTGATCCCGAATGACGTTTGGACGCGCGCAACCATGCTGCAATGGATGTTCTTCGAGCAGTACAGCCATGAACCTTATATAGCGGTTGCACGATTTCTCCTCACCGAGGCCACCCCTGAGGTTCTGGAGAAACGACGCGATTCAATTCCTGGATTGCAGGAAAAGGGAAATGCCGCGCTTGCGGTTATGGAAACCCATCTCGCGAAACGCGAATGGTTTGCCGGAGAGTCGCTTAGTCTCGCCGACATTGCGCTCTATAGCTATACGCATTGCGCGGGCGAAGGCGGATTCGACTTATCTCGCTACGAAGCAATTAGCGCATGGCTGAGACGTGTCGAGCGCGAACCGGGTTATGTGTCCCTGAACGAAAGCTGGTGAACCATGGCGGAAGCAACCAACGAATTCTGTTTTCTGTATTCGACCTATCCCGACTACGAAACCGCAATGACTGCGGCGAGACTGGTGGTCAATAAGAAGCTTGCCGCTTGCGTCAACATCTATCCCAAGATGACGAGCGTCTATATGTGGGAGGGCAACCGCGAGGAGGCATCCGAGTTCGCGACGTTCATCAAAACCCGGCGGTCCCTGGTTGATCAGGCGATTGCCGAGCTCTGGGCGGTTCATTCCTACTCAGTGCCTTGTTTCGTGGTGCTGCCGATTGAAGCTGGCACCAGCGATTATCTCGCCTGGGCGCGTGCCCAAACCGAACAGCCCGCGACAGTTTAGGGCGCGATCACAGTTCCGGCTCGGTCTCCACCGCCCTCTCATTGAAGGCGTGAATGCCGATCGGAATGAGAGCGAGATAAACGGCGAGTCCCGCGATTGAAGTCGACCAAGGAAAATAGACAATGAGCGGGATCAGGGCGACCGACGCAAATCCGGCCGCAATGCGTCCGTGACTGCCCAGCTTGATATATTTCGGCGATGGCGTGGGAACGCGGCTGACCATCAGAACCGATGTGACGCCGATCAGCACCACCGAAAAGGCCGAATTGCGGAAGACATCGCTTCCGAACTCAAAGCTGAGCAGCAGCGGCAACAACATGACGCAAGCGGCAGCCGGCGTCGGTAGGCCGGTGAAATAGGGGTAGGACTGGGTCGCGCCTTCGTCGCGCGCGGCCTGGATGTTGAACCGGGCAAGCCGAATCGCGCTGCAGGCACAGAAGATCAGGCATGCAATCCAGCCCGCGCCGCCCATTTGCGACAGGCTCCAGGTATAGACAAGCACCGCAGGCGCGATGCCAAAGCTCACCAGATCGGCAAGCGAATCGAGCTGCACGCCGAACCTGCTGTCGGCGCCCAGCAACCGCGCTGCACGGCCGTCCAGCATGTCGAACACCATGGCGCAGAAGATCGCCACGACGGCGCTCATCCAATCGCCTTGAAGCGTGAACTGGATCGCCGTTGCGCCCGAGCACAGGCCAAGCAGAGTGAGCGCGCTGGGGACAACCCGGCTGATCGACAAATCCTCCAGCCGATCTTCCAGCCGCTCGAGACGTTCCGAGGCCCATTGCCGGGGAGTCAATCTTTCATCAGCCATCGAGCCAAAATTCCATCATTTGAGTTTCGCTAAAATGGTTTCACCAGCTCTGACGCGCTGGTTTTCTCCTGCCAACACCGTTGCCCCCGGCGGAAGATAGATATCAAGCCGGCTGCCAAAACGAATGATGCCGAAACGTTCGCCCCGGCGCACCTGCTGGCCCTGGGCAAGGTCACACTTGATGCGCCTAGCGACAAGCCCGGCTATTTGTATCACGGTTAACCCCTCGGCGTCTCCCTTTTCTTCCGGCTCGATTCGGATGGACATTCGTTCATTATGTTCACTGGCTTTATCGAAGGAAGCGTTAAAAAATCTCCCCTCTCGGTAGCTCAGAGCGGTCACGCGGCCGTCGATCGGCACCCGATTCACGTGGACATCGAATATGTCCATGAAAATGCTGAGCCGCAGTCGGGGTTCAGCGCTCGTCTCAACTTCGCGCGGCGGCACGGCATGCGTAATCGGAAGCAGCCTGCCGTCGGCCGGACTGATCACGAGGTCTTTACCTTCCGGGGTGGTCCGTTCAGGATCGCGGAAGAACGCTATGCACCAGATGGTCAGCGGCGCGAACAATCCGCCCGCCCAGGGCGAAAGCATAAAAAACACGAAATTGAACACCAGGGCTATGGCGATGAACGGCCAGCCGTCGGGATGAATGGGTATTCGCAATCCTATCCTCCGCGATTCAAGCCAGGCGTCCAAAGCCTGTCGGCCGCGCCGTGCTCGTTCATGTGCCGAGCCATCACGAACAGCAAGTCGGATAGGCGATTGATATATTTCAGCGCTTCCGGATTGATCGGCTCGGCGGCCGCGAGTCCGGCGATGTCGCGCTCGGCGCGGCGGCTGATGGTGCGCGCGAGATGGAGCTGCGCGGACGCCGCCGATCCCCCCGGAAGCACGAAACTGGTCAGCGGTCCCAGTGAAGCATTGATGAGGTCGATCTGCCGTTCGAGCGCGGCAACCTGACCGGCCGCGATGCGCAGCGGTGGCTTTTTGGGATTCTCCTGTTCGGGCCGGCAAAGATCGGCGCCGAGATCGAACAGATCGTTTTGGATTGCGGCAAGCATGTCGCGGATCTGCAAATCTTCGATATGGACGAGCGCCACGCCGATGGCTGCATTCGCTTCATCGACGCTTCCCATGGCGCGAACGCGAATCTGATATTTCGGAATCCGCTTGCCGTCGCCAAGCGAAGTCAATCCTGAATCGCCACCGCGGGTATAGATTCGATCGAGTTTCATAAGGGTCTCATCCTCGATTGTTATGGCGATTTGTAGACGGGCGCGTTTGACGGCGAAAGCGCGACTCGTTTAGAACTGTCACAGCGTGAGGTTAAGGGAACGCGGTTTGAAGCCGCGGCTGCCCCCGCAACTGTGACCGGCGAGCGATCGTCCAAAATGCCACTGGGCTTTGCCTGGGAAGGCGGATGATCGCGCAGTTTAGCCGGAAGTCAGGAGACCTGCCTTGCGCCGTCGTCCTGCTTTCGGCCGGGGTGTGCCGGGGGCTGCGGGATGACCCGCCGTGACGACTGTGGAGTCGTTGCTGCGGGAGTTTCCAAAAATGAATTCGCAATCTTGGCTCGCGGCCGGCTCCTGGATTCACCAACAGGAGAACGTCATGCGCAAATCCATCCCGCTTTCTTTTGTCATAATTTCGCTACCCTTCGCAGGATCGGCCGCCGACCTGAACGCCGGCAATAATCTCGAAACCGTTGTTGTGACCGCGACGCGCACGGAGCAGCCGCGCGAAATTACCGGAACGTCATTGTCCGTCATCACCGGCGCCGATCTTGCTGCCGAGCAAATCGACGTCGTCACCGACGCGCTGAAAGAGATGCCGGGGCTGACGGTCGTGCGCAATGGCGGCATCGGCCAAATCACCACAATCGGCATACGCGGCGCTGAAGCCGGCCAGACGCTTGTGCTGGTCGACGGTGTGCGGATCAACGATCCAAGCACAACGGATGGCGAGGCGCTTCTCGCAGATGTATTCGTGAACAACACGGAGCGCATCGAAATCCTGCGCGGGCCCCAGAGCACGCTCTATGGCAGCGATGCCATTGGCGGCGTGGTGAATATCCTGACCAAACGCGGCGGAGCGACGCCGTTTTCCATGATGGCCACGGCGGAGGGAGGTTCACTTGGCACGTACCGGCTCAACGCCGCCGCCAACGGAACCGTTGATGCCGTGGAATATGGCGGCGCGATCAATTTCTACAACACGCAGGGCATAGCGGTCGCCGGCACGCGGCCCATAAACGTCAATCCCGATCCGTATCGCAATCTTGACGCAACCGGAAACATTCGCGTACGCGTGATTGACGCCGTTAGCCTCGACCTGCGCGGCTATTCCGTAAACGCGAAGACGGTTTTTGACGGTTTTCCGCCTCCGAATTTCACGCTGCAATACACCGGCGAATACGGAACCGATGATCTCCTCGCGTTCTATGCTGGCCTCAATTTTTCCTTCCTCGAAGGCCGGTTCAGGAATCGCATCGCGGCTACGGACCTGGACAGCGACCGCAAAAACTACAATCCCGCGCTTTCCGTACCCGAAGAGTTCTTTGCGCGAGGGCGCTCGACCACATTCGAATATCAAGGCGTCTTCGATCTCACCGCAGTCAATCAAATTGTCTTCGGCGCGGAAAGCCAACGCACCACCCTGCGCACTGGCTCGCCGAGCGTTTCGGATCCCAACCCCATGCCGGTTACGGGTCATACGCAGATCAACAGCTATTATGTGCAATATCAAACCACGCTGTTCGATCAACTGACGCTCACCGGCGGGTTTCGCCATGACGATGACCAGGCATTCGGCGGGCATAATTCGCTAAAGCTGGCGGGGGCCTGGAATCTGTTCGCCGGTTCGACGAATTTGCGCGCCAATTATGGTGACGGATTCAAAGCGCCAAGCCTTTATGAGCTGTTTTCACCCTATTCCAACCCGGTCAAGACATTGGCGCCCGAAACGGCGCGTGGCTGGGAAACGGGATTCGACCAAAAACTGTTCGATGGCCGCGCGCTGGCCTCACTCGTCTATTTTCAGCGCCGGACCGCCGGCCAGATCGACTTCTTCAGCTGTTTTGGCGTCGTTTCCCCGGCCTGCTCGCAGCGGCCGTTCGGCTATTACGACAATATCAGTCGCGCGCGTGCCGAAGGCATCGAGTTCGAAGCGAGCGCGCAAATTTTCAACACGCTCGCGGTTTCCGGCAATCTCACCGATATGAGTGCCATTGATCTTGCCACGCATCAAGATCTGGCTCGCCGGCCTCGCGTAATGGCAAATGCGCGCATCGTGTGGACGCCCGATACGGCCTGGTCCTTGGGCGTCAGCGCGGGCTATACGGGCCGGCGCTTTGACGACGATTCGGAAAGCGTTCCGCTTGCGGCGTTCACCGCGGTCAATATCTTCGCATCCTATGCCCTGAGCGAACACGTGGAATTGTTCGCCCGCGCCGAAAATGTCTTTGACCGCCATTATGAACTGGCGGCGGGCTATCGTTCGCTTCCGATGACTTTAACCGGAGGCCTGCGCCTGGCCCGATAAGCCGCTATTTCGTGGTCGCGGATTTCCCGAATACCGCGTCGACACCGGCCTGCGCGCATTTTTCGCCATCGCCGCTGGAGACACCCATTGCGCCGACGACCTGACCATCCACCATGATCGGAATCGCGCCCGGTTGCGGAAAATCGCCGCGGATATAGGTTGGCGCCAGATTCTGTCCGCTCCGGACGATTTGCGCGGTTTCGGAGCTTGGGCGGCGCCAGCGTAAAGCGTTTTTCGCCTTTAGCAGCGCAGTATCGATCGCATTCGGCGCTGCGCCTTCCATGGCATGCGATTCGATCAGATTTCCGCCCCAATCGAGAACCGCCATCGCAAGCACCACGTGGTTTTTCTCCGCCCAGGCGCTACAGCCTTCCACCAGCCCACGTGCGCCGGCTGAACTGATGATCTTGATCGTCCTTAAGGGCGGCGCCGATGCCGCCCAAGCGTCGGCGGAAAGTCCCAAAACAAGCAGCGCGGAAAGCGAAAGCAAGCCGGCCCGTATGCGCATGTGTTCCTCCCAATCATCTCCCGCTGGACATTACAGGCGCGCCGCCGGATCGTCGAGACACGCGTCAATGCGGCAAAGGCTTTCCCGTCGTTTCGGGCAAGAACCAGGGTACGAAGAGGCCGATTGCATAGATGCTGCTGATGATCAGCGCGGCATTGGTGATGCCGCCGAATTTCGCCACCAAGGTCCCGGCAATGATCGGAAAAATCCAAGCCACCAGGCGGGCGCCGTTAAAGACAACGCTCGCTGCCGTGGAGCGGACCGTGGCGGTGAAGAGCTCGACCGGATAGATCGCCATCCAGGAAAAGCCGAATCCCAAGGTGATGACGCCGTTCAGAAACGCAATCAGGGAGAACACATACAAATTGCCGTTCCACAAATAGGTGGTCCAGCTAATGGCGAGCGAAGCGGCAAACAGCAGGACGAGATAGGCGCGCCTGCCGAGCCAGTCAGCAACAAAGCCGGAAGAGACATAGGCGACGACGCCGCCGAACGTGTAGATCAGCGCAATGCGCGGTCCCCAGATTCCGGCCATCTCGCCCTGCGCCTTGGCCAATTGTTCGGCGTAGATAGGAGACCAGGTCGAGACGGCCCACCAGCCGGTGGTCGTTGCGAGCGACATCAGAAAGGTGAGCCAAATGCGCCGTCGCGCCTCGGGTGAACGCAGCAAGATCGCAAGCGTGAAGGGACGCTTTTTCTGCGGCGTGGTAGCGCATGCTTCATCTTCGACGGCTTCCCAACGCTGCTCGCGAACGGCACAAATCCACCGCTCGGATTCTTCGAGAGCGCGCATCAGATACAGCACGCAAAACGCGGGCAGAGCGCCAACCAGGAACATCAACCGCCAACTGTCGGCACCCAAAGGCTGCGTGAGCGTCAGCACGAACCAGACGAAAGCCGCCAGAAATGCGCCGGCGCCAAATCCCGACTGCAGAAATCCCAGTCCCTTGGGACGCGCCGCGTCGGGCCAGGATTCGGCAACCAGCGCAACGCCGGTGCTCCATTCCGCTCCGATAGCAAGGCCGGTCAGAAACCGCAGCGCGATCAGCATGGCGAGGCTGGTGCTGAAGGCGGTCAAACCGGTCAACAGCGCGTAGAACAGCACCGAAAGCATCAGCATGCGCTTGCGGCCGAAATAATCGGCCAGAATGCCGCCGGCGAGCCCGCCAATTCCCCAGCCGAGCAGCGTAATGCCGATCGCGATGCCGGCGTAAATCGCGGCCGACGGCTTTTGTTCGGGCGCAAGCAGGGTTTGCAGTGCAAGCGGCAGCGCGGAGAGCAGCGCAAAGGCTTCGTAGCCGTCGAATATCCAACCGAGATAGCTTCCCCACAGCACGCGCCAATGCCGGCGGGTGAGGCCGGAATGCCAGGTGGTACGGGGTGCGGCCAGCGCGATCGAGGCGTCCGTGGTCATTTTCCGATCGGCCTACGCTGTTTCACGAGTTTCGCTCCGGTCTCGAAATAGCCTCCGGTGAGTGCCAGTTCCGCTTCGGAGGTATTTTCCTCGCTCCAAGCCGAAAGCGGATAGCCGTGCCACGGATTTTTCAAGTCGAGCGCGGGCAGATCAAGCGCCTTCCAACGGGCAAGCGCTCTCTCCATGAGATCGCGTCGCGGCAGCGACACCGGCAGATAGGGATGTTCGCGGCAGGCATTGATGAGCATCGCCGATGCCCCGCGTCCGTCGGGATAAGCGTAATCCTCCTCATCCGCCGACGGTGCGATCGATGGGTCGAGCCGCGGGACTTTTCCGCGAACAATTTCCACATCGCGATGCGGCTGCATGGAATAGGACAGCGCCCATAGCACCGCATCGATCGAATCGGGGTCGATGTCGGAATCGACCGCGATAAAGATTTTACCCAGAGAAGAGTCGAACGCGGCTGCCGCGCGCAAAGCCTGCCAAGGCTGACCCAAAGCGGGCCGGTCGAGCTGAATCACGAATAGCATATTGCAACTCGCCATCTCGTATGAGGCAACTTTCTGCACGGAGGGAATATTGCAGGCATTCTTCAGATGGTTGAGATAGATGGCATCAAAAGCGGCCTTGCGCATCACCGTGCTTTCGCTCGGCGGGAATTCGCTGATGATGCCCTGATAGATTGGCTGTTCGCGATAGCTGACCGCGGCAACTTCGAAAATCTTCTCCATTTTGCGCGGACCCAAATAGCCGCTCGCTTCGCCGAAAGGTGCTTCGGGCTCGAGCATATCGGTGCGGATTTGGCCCTCGATCACGATCTCGGCCGCGGCCGGGACCAGCGCATCGAAGGTTTCCGCGTGCGTCGCCTCAATCGCTGCCCCGTTCAGCGCGCCGGCGAGACCATATTCGTCGACGCCATAGGGCACTTTGCTTGCCGCAGCCAAAAGGAGCGCGGGTGGACCGCCGATGAAAATCGCGGCTTGGAGCGGCCGCCCCATGCGCCGCGCCTTCTCCCATTGAATGGCGAGATGCTGAGTGGGGACATCGGTCGCGCAGCCGATGCGGTCTTCGGCTTTGATCATGCCGCGATAGATGCCGAGATTATATGATCCCGTCTCCGGATCGCGCGTCACCCAAACGCCTGCCGTGATGAAGGGCGCGGGATCGAACCCGGGCGTCGAAATCAGATGGGGAAAACGGTCGGCGCCGCCTTTGAGATCGGGCGCGCGATGGACGTGCTCTTTCACCGGCGCGGCATCCCGGGCGACGATGCGTGGCGGCAGGTGATTGGCGTGGGCGCGCGCCCAGGCGGCCGCAATCCCATCGGGCGAAACGCCCAAAGCCGCAGCGTAAATCGCGCGCGAGCTGCCCAATGCCCCGAGCACGACGGAGCCGTCGAATTTCCGGCTTCGTGCATCGGTCACGCTGCGAAACCAGAAAGCCTTGCGGCGTTGCTCAGGCAAACCGCGAAATTGAAGTCGTACTAACGGCACGAGCTCGGTATCTTTGCATAGCGTTTCATCGACGATTTGCAGCAGATCGCGCCGGCCAAGCTCGTCGAGATAATCGCGCAAATCCCGGTAGGGCATCAATGCGACCGGATCAGGGGAAGCATGAAGAAGGATGAGCCGATGCTGCAGAGCACCAGGAAATACAGCCCAGCGGTGTAATCGCCGGTGCGGTTGATCAGGACTCCGATAATAAATGGCGCCGTCGAACCAACAAGGTTCGCGAACCCGGAATAGAGTCCAAAGCCCATGGCCGTGATCTTGCGCGGCACGATCTGCATCCCGAGCGCAAACAGCGTTGGCGTCGTGCCGCCCCAGAATCCCGCGCTTAATGCCAGGCACCATGCGGCCAAGTCCGCGCCCGGCGCGATGGCGGCGAAGTAGACGAACACGCCGGTGAGAAACAGCGAGCCGAAACAGACCGCGGCGCGGCGCCCGGTCTTATCTCCGATCCACGCGCCAATGAACTCACCAGCAAGCATGAGGATGAAAGGCAGCGAAGAGTAGAATCCAGTAAACGCGAGGTCGAAATGACGCGCCTGCTGCAAATAGGCGGGCAGCCAGGCATTCAATCCCCATAAATAGATCAGTCCGCCGGCATTGTAGATCGGCAGCAGCCAGAATTGCCGATTATGCGCGAGCATCCGGATGGCTTCGCGGAAGGGCAGCGCCGCGTCGCTCGCGGTATGCCCAGTCGAAGCAACTTCCGTCGGGCGATTCTTCAGAAAAAACCAGATGACCGGAAGGACGACAAAGCCATTGAGGGCGGCGAGCGTGTAAAAGGAGGATCGCCAGCCGAATTGCGTCACCAGAAACAGGACGAGAGGAAAGCCCACAGCCGAACCAAGAGGGCTGCCGATGGTCCAAAACGCGCTTGCCACTCCTTGCTCGCGGGGCGGAAACCAGCGCTTGACCGCGGCATTGGCCGCGCCGAATTGCGGCCCTTCGGCAACGCCGAGAACGGCGCGCGCACCCAGCATCAAGGGATAGGAACTGATCGCGCCCATGAACGCCATGGTCGCGGCCAAAATTCCGGCAATGGCCGAGAGGGTCCTCCTTGGTCCGAACACATCGCCAAAAATGCTGAGGACAAACATCGACGCGCCGTAGGGGAGCACAAACGCCGTCATCAGCAGGCCCATCAAAGCGGGGTCGCTGACGCCGATATCGGATTGGAATTGTTTGTTGGTGAACAGCACGGCGACATTGATGCGGTCAAAGAAGGCGATCGTCACCGCGAGCAGCAAAATCAGCGAAACCACCCAGCGCGCGCGCACCGATGCGCGCAGCATGGGAATTGACAAAGCTTGAACGCCGGACTCGTGCACCAACGCCTCCCTGTCAAGCGAGCATAGATAAGCAGAGTGACCCGCGCCAGGGCTCGCCTTACTGCACGGCCCACGGGACCGGCGTCCCCGCAACGATCCGTCGGGAAGAGCATCGAATTTGATCGGGTATCGGCCTATGACGAATCCGAGTAGTAGTCTGGTAGGCGAATTCATGGGGCGGGACGGAATGCGCATCATCGATGCCGCGCGGCTGGAGCGCGGGCGCGAAAGGGCAGTCAACGCGCGCGAAAGAGAGGACCGGCATCTCTATTTCTACGGCGTCGCCGAGGCGCGTTATTTGCTGCGCAAGATCTTCCGCATGGTCGAAGAAGAGGCCAAACGTGCGGGAATCGATCCGCTCGCCCATCAGGCGCTGATCCAGATCTACGGCAGCGAAACGGGATCGTTGCGGGTGAAAGAAGTTGCGGAGCGGCTCGATATCACGCCGGCTTTTGCCTCGAACCTGATCAAATCGCTGGCCGCCAAACGGCTGATTGCGAGGACGCGCGACCGGTTGGACAGCCGGGTGATCTGGATTCGCGCGACGAAGGAGGCCCGCGCGCTCCTGCATCGCGTCGACGAGCAAGTGCAGGCCCATGTCGATTATTTCACCCGCAGTCTGACCGCGCAGCAGGCCGAGGTGGCGCTGTCCATTCTGATGTTCTATGCCGGTGTATCGTTGAAACGGCGGAGGAGGGTCTAGACTCAATTCAAAAGCTTGTCATGGCCGCTTTTTGCCGGCCATGACACAAGCATAGACAGGAACAAAATGCCTTAGTGGACAAAGCTATTTTACTAACCTAATATCCCAAGACTTTGGAGAAGAACCGTGCCGGCTGAAGACGCCACCTTCCGCAGTTCCATGCGCCTTTTGGCCGGCGGGGTGACCATCGTTGCGAGTACGTTCGAGGGCAGGCGGAGCGGCCTCACCGCCACGGCGGTTTGTTCGCTCGCGCTGTCGCCGCCGCGGATTCTCGCCTCGATCAATATGCTTGGCCATACCTACGGCATTGTTTCGCGAAGCAACTGCATGTCGGTCAATCTGCTCGCCAAGGACCACGAACGGCTGGCCGAACGTTTTGCCGCCAAGCGCGCCGCCGAGGACGAAGACCGTTTCGTAATCGGCGAATGGAAATCCGGTGCAACCGGCGCGCCGATTCTCGCCGATGCGCTCGCTGCGCTGGATTGCCGGGTGACCAGGATCATCCCGCTCGACACTCACGCCATTCTCATTGGGGTGGTCGAAGATGTGCTGTTCGGACCGCGACGCTCGCCGCTGATCCACTTCGAAGCCGGATTTACCTCGATTCCGCATCTATTGCCGGAACGCGTGTCATGAGCACCGCCGAAGCTCGCCGGAAGCCTGCCGCGAAGGCGCGTTCGATGCGCACCGGCACCGAGTTCCTTGATTCCATTCGCGACGACGGGCGCCGGGTCTATTTCGACGGCGAACTCATCCGCGATGTCACCTCGCATCCCGCTTTTCGGGGCGCTTCGCGCTCCATTGCGCGGCTGTTCGATATTGCCGCCGATCCGGCAAGTCGCGAGCTGATGACGTTCCCTTCGCCGCGAACCGGCGGACCGGTGCTGCGCTGTTATCATATTCCCAAAACGACGGAGGACCTCGCCTCACGCCGCGCCATGAGCCGGCGCTGGGCGGAAGAAACCTTCGGCTTGATGGGCCGAACGCCCGATCACGTGGCGGGATTTCTCGCCGGTTATGCGGCAAAACCAAGCGTGTTTGCCGCTGCCGGAAAACAATACGCGGAAAATGTGGCCGCCTATCACGAATATGCGCGGGACAATCACCTCTATCTTTCCTACGCCATCGTCCCGCCGCAGATCGACCGCTCGAAACCGGCGCACCGGCAATCGGACCCGACCCTTTACGCCGGTGTGATCGCGGAACGCGACGACGGCATTGTGCTCAAAGGCGCGCAGCAGCTCGGCACCGGTTCGGTTTTTTCGGATGCGATCTATATCAGCTGCATCCATCCGCTGGCGCCCGGCGATGAAGCCTATGCTTTCGCCGTCGCGGTTCCCGCAAATACGCCGGGCTTGAAAATCTACACCAGGCGTCCTTACGCCTCGGGCGCGACCAGCACCTTCGATTATCCGCTGTCGTCGCGCTTCGACGAGACGGACGCGCTGATCGTGCTCGACGACGTGTTCGTCCCCTGGGAGAACGTCTTCTGCTGTCGCAACATCCAGCTCTGCCGCGATCAATGGTGGCTCACGCCGTCGCATTCCTACGGCAACCATCAGGCGCAAATCCGCTATGCGGTAAAGTTGCGCTTTCTTATGGGCCTGACCAAAAGACTATGCGAGATCACCGGTGTCTATGCCATGCCGCCGGTTCAGATCATGCTCGGCGAAATGGCCGCCTTCGCGCAGATCGTCGAGTCCATGGTTCAAGCCCAGGAGACCCAGGCTACGATCGATTCGGAAGGCGTGGTGTGGCCGTCGAAAGCGGACCTCTATGCCGTGATGGCGCTGCAATCCGAGATCAATCCCCGGCTGCTCAACATCGTGCGGGAATTGGCCGGCGGCTCCATCATCATGCTGCCGTCCACGGTGAGGGATTTCGCGGCGCCTGAGATTGCAGCCGATCTCGAGCGCTACATCGCTTCGCCCGGTTTTCCATCGCGGGAACGCACGGCGATCCTGAAATTGGTGTGGGATTTGATCGGCAGCGAATTTGCCGGCCGCCATGAACAATATGAGAAATTCTACGGCGGGGCGTCCTTCCTGGTGAAGCAGAATATGGCGCGCGCCTATGATTTCGGGTCCGCCGCGAATTTGGTGGACAAGGTGCTCGCGCTGCCGCCGGAAATCTGAATCCGGACATTGCAAAAATTCCGCCGATGCTGGACAAACGTTCGCCCAGCGTGGATTGAAAGCCGATGAAATTTTCCGGCGAGATCGCCGTCAAAGCGCCACGTGAGAGCGTCTTCGACCGCGTGCAGGACGCGCGGTTTTTCGCCTCCTGCGTGGAGGGCGTGCGCAATCTTGTCGAGGTCACGCCCACGCGCTACACCGCCCGCTTCGAGACCAAGATCGCCTATATTCGCTTCGATTTTGAAGTCGTGGTCGAGGTCACGCGCGCCGAACGACCGCACATAATTGAGGCCCGAATCGAAGGTAAGCCGCATGGCATTGTCGGCCGGCTAGCGGCAAATTCGTCGGCCACCTTCACCCAAGATGGCGACGACACGAGAATCCAATATGCGATTGAGGCGAGCCTGACCGGCCGTTTGGGAAGCATCGGTCAGCCGGTGCTGAAATCGAAGGCCAAAGACATGGAACGCCACTTCGTGCAGAACATGCGGGCGGCGTTCCCCGGCGGCGTGGCGGAGCCGGCCTCGTGATCCCGTTCGCGTGGGATGAGCCGAAGACGCTCTCAGAGGCGGTCAACCTGCTCGATCCGGACGATCCAACCGTGCGCCCGATTGCCGGCGGCACGGCTTTGATGCTGATGATGAAAGCCGGCGTATTCATGCCTTCGCGGCTCATCAGCCTGGCGAAAATCGAACCGCTTTATTCCGAAATCACAATCGACCGGGCGGGTGCCGTCCGGATCGGTGCAATGGCTTCGCTATCAAAGTTGGAACGCTCGGGCGAGGCGATGGAAGCCTTTCCGCTTATGAAGCGCGCGCTGCGCACGCTTTCCAATGTGCGGGTGAGGAACGTCGCCTGCGTCGGAGGCGCACTCGCCCATGGCGATCCTCATATGGATCTGCCGCCGCTGTTTGCGGCACTGGGAGCCCGTGTTTCGGTGATAGGGCCAGCCGGCAAGCGCGAAATTGCCGTCGAGGATCTCTACACCGGCTATTACGAAACTGTGCTGCAAAAAAACGAATTGATTGCCGAAGCGATTGTGCCGCCGCTGAATGGCGCGCGCGCATCCTATATGAAAATCACCTCGCGTTCGGCGGACGATTGGCCGGCCCTGAATATCGGCGTTCGGCTGGAAAAAGACGGCACGCGCATTCGCGATGCGCGGATTGTCATCAGCGCCGCGACGGAGAAGGTGACACGGCTCTCGAAAACGGAAAAGCTGCTCAGAGGGGCAAGCCCGGACGACCGGTCGCTCGCAGAGGCGGCTGATGTTGCGGCCGGCGAAGTCTCGTTTCTCTCCGATGCGCATGGCTCGGCTGCCTATAAGAAGGAATTGCTGCGCGTTTGCCTGAAGCGCGCGATTCGCGAGGCCTTATCGTGAACCAGATCGGCCGCGCGATACCGCGTCTCGAAGCCCGGGCAAAAGTCACCGGCCGCGCAGACTATGTGCACAATATCCGCGTGCCGGGCATGCTGTATGGAAAAATCTTCCGCAGCACGGTTCCGCATGGGCGCATCCGGCATATCGACACCAGCGCGGCGCAGGCGATCGACGGCGTGCATGCGGTGATTACGGGCGAGGATATCCGGGCGATTATTCGTGAGCCCTATTTTGGACCGGCCTTCCACGATCAGCCGATTCTCGCGCTGGAAAAAGTTCATTTCGTCGGCGAGCCGGTGGCCGTCGTGCTTTCACCCGATCCCCATATCGCCGAACAGGCGGTGCAGGCGATCGAGGCCGATTACGAAGAATTGCCGCCGGTGTTCGATGAAGTGGAGGCGGCGACGTCGTCCGCCATCGTCCACGACGTGCTGAGGCCGGCCGGCACTTTTGCCGATTTGAAGCATCTCGCCGGGCGCAAGAACACCAATGTGACCCTCGATTACCATTTGCGCCGCGGCGATGTGGAAAAAGCCTTTGCCGCTGCCGATCGCGTATTCGAGCATGTGTTTCGCACGGGGCAGGTTCTGCACGTGCCGTTGGAATCCCACGCCGCGCTCGCAGAGCCGGGACACGACTCACTCATCATCCACACGAGTACCCAGACGCCATCCTTCGTACGCACGGAAATCGCCCGGCTGCTCGGCTGGCCGGAGAATCGCGTCAGCGTGAAGGTGCCGTTTCTGGGCGGCGGTTTCGGCGCGAAGGTCTATGTCAAGCTCGAAGCCTTGGCCGCGGCGCTCGCGCTCATCGTCCGCCGGCCGGTGAAGATCGCGCTCACCATGGAAGAGCAGTTCTACACCATCAGCAAACATGCCACGACGTTCCGCATCAAAAGCGGAGTCACCAAGGATGGCCAGGTCACCGCGCGCGCCTGCGAGGTTTGGTGGAACGGCGGCGCCTATGCCGATATCGGTCCGCGCGTGGCGCAGAAATCCGGGTTCACCGCCGCGGGCCCCTATGACATCGACAATGTGCGGATCGATTCGACGGAGGTCTACACCAATCGCCCGCCCGCGGGCGCGCTTCGCGGCTTCGGCGTGCCGCAACTCGTTTGGGCCTATGAAAGCCACACCGATCTGATCGCGCGCGAGCTCGGCATCGATCCGGTCGAATTCCGCCGCAAGAACATCCTCCGCGACGGCCGCCCTCACGCGACCGGCACAATCATGAAAGATGCGGCAATCGACAAAGTACTGGATCGCTTGGCCGAACGCATGAATTGGCAGGCGCCGTTCGATCGCGGCAACGGCACGCTAAAGCGCGGCCGCGGGATCGCCATCGGATTCAAAGCCTCGATTTCGCCCACCACGTCAGGCGCCATCGTGAACGTCAGCGCCGACGGCAGCATCGTGCTCTACACCAATACCATCGACATGGGGCAAGGCTCCGACACCGCGATGGCGCAAATCGTGGCGGAGGTGCTGAACGTTCCGGCCGAAACTGTGAAGGTCGTTCATGGCAACACCGATGTCGCGCCTTACGACATGGGCACTTTGGGATCGCGCTCGACGTTCCACATGGGCAATGCGGTTCGCCTCGCGGCTGAAGACGCGCGCGCGAAGCTTGCTGCATTGGCGGCCGAGGTCGGACTTCCTGTCCGTACCAATTACGACGTGAAGGAGCTGTTCCGGAAACGCTACGGCATGCAGGCCGGCAATATGATCGGCGCCGGTACCTATATTCCGCGCTATACCGCGCCCGATCCGGAAACCGGCCAATCGGACAATGTCACGCCGTTCTGGATGATCGGGGGTACAGGCGCGGAGGTCGAAGTTGATACGGAGACGGGCCATGTGCGCGTGCTCCGCTTGGTCAATGTCGCCGATGCAGGCAAACCCATAAATCCGAAGATCTGCAAAACCCAACTCTCCGGAGGCGCCATCATGCAATTGGGCTTCACGCTGTACGAAGACATGGTTTTCGATGGCGGCCAGGTCACCAACGCCTCCTTCGCCGACTACAAGATTCCCGGCTTCCGTGACGTGCCGGTGATGGAATCCGAGTTGGTCGCAGCTGCGCAGGAAACCGGCCCGTTCGGCGCCAAAGGCGTCGGCGAAACATCAACCTTCGGCGTTTCGCCCGCGATAGCCAACGCGATCCAGGACGCGGTCGGCATCCGTTTGACTGAACTTCCCATCAAACCCGAAGCCCTGCTGCGTGCTTTGCGTGCCGCCGAAGGCCGGCCGATCGAGGAAGACTCGTGAGCACCAGGCGCGACATCCGTTTCACTTTGAACGGCCGTCCGGTCGGTGTCGCCGTCGATACAAGCCGCAATCTCGTCGAGCTGCTGCACGAATTGGGGTTGTTTGGCGCGCGCGAAAGCTGCGGTCAGGGGCTTTGCGGCTGCTGTACCGTGTTCGTGGACGGCGAAGCGGTTTCGGGCTGCCTTTATCTCGCGGTCAGGCTGGACGGCAAAGCCGTTACCACGATCGAGCACCTGGACGCGGATGGAAACTTGTCGCTGGTTCAGCAAGCCTTCGTCGATTCCGGCGCTTTCCAATGCGGCTTTTGCACGCCCGGCTTCGTGTTGATGACGCACCAATTGCTGGTGCAAAATCCCGATCCCAGCGAAGACGAAATTAAGCATTATCTTTCGGGCAACCTCTGCCGCTGCGCCGCCTATCCGGAAATCGCCGAAGCCGTGCGCGCCGCCGCCCGTGCGCAAAAGCAGAACCCGCGGCAGAAGCCTGAGCCATGATGCTGTGGCGCGCGGCGGTCGTCACGCACCGCTACCTCGGTGTTGCGGTCGGGCTGTTGATGCTCGTCTGGTTCGCCTCCGGCATTGTCATGATGTATGTCGCCTTCCCGGAGATTTCGCCGGCGGAGCGGCAGCATGCGCTTGGCCCCATTCCATGGACGGCTCTCACGCTCGCCGCACAAAAAGTCGCGGATGACCGGCCGGTTCAAGCCATCGAAGTCGAGGCGCTACTCGGCTCGCCGCTGCTCCGGCTGAAGCCGGAAGCGCAGCCGCCGGTCGTGAGCGACCTTCGCAGCGGTGCGCCGCTCGAAATCGATGCCGCCAAGGCGCGCGCGATTGCGCTCGACGCCGCTCCTCGCATCGTCGGCAAAACCGCTGAGATCATACGCGCTGAATCTATCGAACAAGACCAGTGGACAGTCGCTGAAGACTACGACAATGCCCGCCCGCTCTATCGTTTCGTCTTTGACGATCCCGCGGGTACCCAGCTTTACGTCTCCGGTACGACCGGCGCGGTCGTGCTGTGGACCAACGGCGCGCAAAGATTTTGGAATTGGCTTGGCGCCATTCCGCATTGGCTTTATTTCACGCAACTGCGCAGCAACGGTCCGCTGTGGTCGCAAATCGTCATTTGGACGTCCATTCTCGGCGGCTTCTTGACAGCGTTCGGGCTGTACATCGGAATTACACAATTCACGCTCCGGCGCGGATCGCCCTATCGCGGTTGGCATTACTGGCATCATATCGCCGGACTATTTTTTGGCGTGGTCGCGCTCGCCTTTGTGGTGAGCGGAACGCTGTCGATGAATCCCTGGGGCTTCCTCGAAGGCAAAGGCGGCAATGAGCGGCTGCGCTTGGCCGGCGGGCCGCTCCCCTGGAGCGCATTCCGCGATTCCCTCACAATTGTTAAGGCCAATCCGCCGCTGGGCGATATCGTGAGCCTCGCGAGCGCGCCGCTCGGCGGCAAACTGTTCTGGCTGGTTGCGCGCCGGGATGGAACGGTCGACCGCCTCGATGAAAACGGGCGGGCCGCGCCAGTTACCCAAACCGATCTCACGCGGGCCGCGCAGCGCCTGGCGGGAACGAGTTCGATTGAATCGCAAGAAATCATGGACGCCGAAGACAGCTATTATTTCGGTCTCTCCAACAGCAAGCCTCCTTTGCCGGTCTATCGCATCGTCCTCAACGATACCGAGCACACGCGTTATTACCTCAATCCAAAAACCGCGGGCTTGCTGCAGAAGGTGGATTCCGGAAGCCGCGGCTATCGCTGGCTGTTTGACGGAATTCACCGCCTCGATTTTTTCGCCTGGCTGCGCCTGCGCCCCCTTTGGGACGCGATCATGGTTTTGCTGATGTCAGGCGGCATAGCGCTTACGGCAACGGGCTGTTATCTAGCAATCTGGCGCATTAAACGCGACCTGACTTTCAAATCCTCCGATGTCATGGCCCGCAACTCATACTTCGACCTCCCCCTTGTGGGGTTGGAGGCCGAGCAGCGACAGCAGAGCTGTCGCCGGCCGGAAACGAAAAATGCGCAGCATTTTTCGGGTGGGGGTAATCACGAGAGTAGCGAGACTGAATGAGTAGGTCTTACTCATCGGCAAGGGCCTGAAGAGACGCTATTCCGCTTCTTGAGGCGTTAGCCCCGCAAGGGCTGTCTCCGGTTCGCGCTCCTCGCTGCCCAAATGAATGCCCTTGCGTTCGGCTCCGAACGCGACCAGGAGTGCGATGCTGATCGCCGCCCCAACCGCGACCGCTGCGAGCGCTGTGGCATAATCATTGCCATTCTGCGCGGCATAGCCCGCTTGAAGAGTTGCGTTGACGGAAGCCAGAAGATTGCCCAGCTGATAGACGAATCCGGGAAAGGTTCCGCGCACCTCCGGCGGCGACAATTCGTTGAGATGAACCGGAACGATACCCCAGGCGCTTTGCACCATGAATTGCATCAGGAACGAGCCGACCGCGAACCACAGCGGGCTTCCCGCAAAGACCCATAATGGAACGATCGGAATCGAAATCACGGCGGCGAGCACGATCGCGAAGCGCCGGCCGATCCGTTCGGACAAGGACCCGAAGGTCAGGCTCCCGACGATTGCGCCGATATTATAGATCACCGCGATGGTGCCGACGGTTGCAGGAGAGAATCCCTTCTGGACCTGAAGGAATGTGGGATAGAGGTCCTGCGTGCCGTGGCTGAAGAAATTGAACGCGGTCATCAACAGCACGGCATAAATGCCCATGCGCCAATGGGTCTTGAGGAAGACTCCGGCAAGAACCGCAGCGACGTTGTAGATAACCGCCATGACCTCCGGGATCACATTCTGCACGGCCGAGAAATAATCGATCAGCAGCATCGCGATTACGGCAAAGAATTCGATCCACACGCTGGAATCGCGCGACGCGAGAAACGTGCTGAAACCGATGGGAATGACGACGCAGAGCGCGGTGATAATCGGCTGGCCGGGATAGAGGCCGACCCCAACCCACAAAAGCGCCGCGTAGATCACCAATCTTCCATAGGCTGTCAGCGTGGGAATCGAATCGTCGGCGGACATCTTCTTCGCGCTCCAGCCGGGGGATTCCTTCACGTTCCGCAAGATGTAGAAGGTCAGCAGAGCCGGCGCGATGCCGATCATGAACATGCCGCGCCAGCCGATATATTGAAACAGAAGCGCATAGACGAGCGAGGCGAGCAAATAGCCGCTGGGATAGCCGCACTGCAGCAGGCCGGAGACGAAACCGCGCGCCTTGGCGGGAATTGTTTCCATGGTTATGGAGGCGCCGACACCCCATTCTCCGCCCATCGCGACGCCGAACAGGGCGCGCAGCACCAGCAATTGGATCAAGTTCTGCGCAAAGCCCGAGGCGAAGGCGAGCACGGAGTAGATGAGAATATCGGCCATCAGCGTGGGGCGCCTGCCGAAGCGGTCGGCGGCGCGGCCGAAGATGAAAGCGCCGATCGGACGCAGCGCCAGGGTCAGCACGACGGCAAACGCCACGACCGGTATTTCGGTGTTGAACTCCCGCGCAATGTCGCGGAACACGAAAACCATCAGGAAAAAATCGAAAGCGTCGAGCGTCCAGCCGAGATAGGAGGCTACGACGACGCTCTTCTGTTCTTTCGTCCAGCCGGACAGCACTCCACCAGCCATACAGATACCCCTCGGCCTCGAGATACGTCGTTCTATTCTTAGCCGGTTATCCTTCGATTACCAGCTTCCCAACTCCTTCGACCCAACGCGGGGAGGCCGAAATTTGCGGAGCAAATTTCGGGTGGGGGGATTGCCGCAATTTGTCCCGCGCGCAATTCGCAAGCGAATGTCGTTCTTTCCGCGTACTCAAACCCGTTTCCCGGGATTCAACGAATCGATCATCGAAGTCGGTATCAGGATGGTTGCGCCACGCTCCTTGGTGGTTTCGTAGATGATGTTCATGGCGCGAAGCTGGAGCGCCGCCGGATGATCGGCATAGGTCGACGCCGCTTCCACGAATTTGGCGGCGATTTCGGCTTCGGCCGAACCCAAGATCACGCGTGCCTGTTTCTCGCGTTCTGCCTGTGCCTGACGCGACATCGCATCCTGTAGCGCTTCCGGGATCGCGACGTCGCGGATTTCCACGGCATTGACGGCAATGCCCCAATCCTCGGTTTTTTGTGCAATCACATCGCGCAGATGAACATCCGCCGTCTGGCGGTCCGACAACAGCGCAGCGAGCATCGAGGAGCCAATGGTCTCCCGCAATGTGCTTTGCGCGACCCGCTCGATCGCCTGGCGGTAATTGGTGATGGCGAGCGCTGCGCGTTCGGAATTGTGCACGCGCCAAAAAATGATCGCGTCGACATTCACCGGAACCGTATCCTTGGTTAGCGCCTGCTCGGCATTGAAGGCCGTGGTCTGGATGCGTTCGTCGATCACCACCGCGATGCTGTCGAGAATGGGGATGATCGCGAACAGGCCGGGACCTTTGACGCTTTGCAATTTGCCCGCGCGCAGGATGACGAATTTCTCCCAGGCGTTCGCCATTTTGAGTGAAAAGAAAATCACCACAGCAATGAGGAACAGAATTACGGCCGGCGCGAGCGCACCTTGGCTGTAGAAGAATGCGCCCGCGGCGCCGAATAGAAATGTCAAAAACAATGTAATGGGATTCATGTCGCTTCCCTCCCGGCCGTTCCTCTCATTAAAGAGCGTTCTCGCTCCCATGAAAATCACACTTTATTAGATGTAAATTACACTGACGGTTTGGACCTGGCCGCCTGTCGGGTAAGGTGCGAGCCTCTCGAGCAGCGGTTTTGACAGATGACGTCTTTGCTTCGTGCGCGTTTTGTCCTGTGCGCGGCGCTCTCGGTGCTCATGCTGGAAAGCCTGCTTCCGATCGCGTGCAATGCCGCGCCGGCGGCGCAAAATGCAGGTTCAGCCATGTGGGATCTCTCCGACCTCTATAGCTCGCCGGAGGGGTGGGCTACGGAATATCAACGAATCAAGTCCGAGGCGCAGGCGCTCAGTCTTTATCGCGGTACGCTCGGCTCGGGCGCGGCCGCGATGCTGAAAGCGCTCGACGCCATCGCCGAAACCAACAAGCAAGCAGGGCGGCTGTTCACCTATGCGAGCCTCAAAGCGGACGAAGATTTGAGCAATGCGCGCAATCAGGAGCGTAAGCAGCTGGCGGGCGCGCTGAATACGCTGATTGGCGAAAGCACATCCTGGATCGGTCCGGAAATTCTCGCGCTTGGACCGGCCAAGGTGCAGGGCTATTTGCGCGAGAATAAAGCTCTCGCAGAACGGCACGATTTCTTTCTGAATAATGTCTTGCGCGCGGGTCCCCATACGCTCGGCCTCGAAGCGGAATCGGTGCTCGCGGCGGCGGGCGATGTCCTGCAGCAGCCCGATTATGCGTACGGCCAGCTTGCCAATTCCGATCTGCCCTTTCCGAGCGTGACGTTGTCCGATGCGACAAAGGTGCGGCTCGATCAATCGGCTTACGAGAAATATCGCCAATCGCCGAACCGCGCCGACCGCAAGCTGGTGTTCGACGCCTTTTGGGGCACATGGAAGAATTTCGAAAGCACAGACGGCGCTATTCTGACCGCGAAAATCACCGGCGACGTCTTCCTCGCTAAAGCGCGGAAGCATCCCAATGCGCTCGCCGCTGCCCTGTTTCCCGATAATTTGCCCGAAGAGGTGTATCGCACGCTGGTGGCGCAAGCCAATGCAGGGCTTCCGACGCTTCACCGCTATTTCCGGTTGCGCAAGCGATTGCTCGGGATCGATGGCGAACTCGAATATTACGACACCTATCCGACTATGTTTCCCAGCCGAAACACGCCAAAATTCTCGGTGCAGGATTCCGAACGCCTGACGCTCGCTGCAGTCGCCCCCTATGGGGAAGAATATTCGGAACTTCTCGAGCGCGGATTCGCGGGCAAATGGATGGATCCGTTCCCGCGCGCGCACAAGGCTTCCGGCGCCTATATGAACGGCTCGGCATACGATGTGCATCCCTATCTGCTGCTCAACCACAATGACGATTATGCCGGGCTTTCGACCTTCGCCCATGAATGGGGCCATGCCGTCCACACGCTGCTGACCACCAAGAACCAGCCTTCTGAGAAAGCCAATTATTCCACCTTCATTGCGGAGTCGGCTTCAATCGCCAACGAGATGCTGCTCGACGATTACATGGTGGCGCACGCCAAGACGCCGGAGGAGAAGCTCTATTATCTGGGCGAAGGGCTGGAATCGATCCGCGGCACGTTTTTCCGCCAGGTGATGTTCTCTGAATTCGAGCTGGCGATTCACGAAGAGATCGAGCAGGGGCGGCCGCTTTCCGGAGCGCGCCTGACTGAGATCTATTGCGGCCTTTTGAAAAAATATCACGGCGAAGCGGAAGGCGTGATGAAGATCGATCCCGCCTATTGCATCGAATGGGCCTTCGTGCCGCACTTCTTCTACAATTTTTATGTCTATCAATATGCGACTTCGATCGCAGGCGCCGCGCAATTCACCGATGCTATTGTGAAGGAAGGCCGTCCCGCGGCGGAACGCTTTCTCGCCATGCTGCGCGCCGGCGGCTCGGATTATCCTTACGAGCTGTACAAGCGCGCCGGCATCGACATGGCCGGCCCCGCGCCCTATCGGGCGCTGATCGCGCGCATGGACCGCATTATGGACGAGATCGAATCCCTGAAGCACTAATAACCCCCCCCTTGTGGGGTTGTAGGGCGAGTTTGCGATAGCGAAGCTATCGCCGCCCGGAAACGAAATTTGCGGAGCAAAATTTCGGGTGGGGTTATTGCTTCGAAATCCCCCCACCCGCGAATTCGCTGAAGCGCGAATTCGCGTGCCTCCCCACAAGGGGGAGGCGAAATCCCTCCTACTGAATCCCGTAAGTCAGCGTGACGTTGACGATGAAGGGCTGTTCTCCGGCGGCGATCGGCGGCGGAGCGGGCGCGGTCGCCGGCAGCGCCAAGGCCCCGGCAAATGCCGGCACCGGCCTGATGAGACCGGCACCTTCCTGGATCGACAGCAGCGGCCCCAATGTGACACCCGCGGCCATCGCAAGCGTCCTTGCCTTGGCGGCTGCGTCCGCCACTGCCTCGGCGCGCGCGCGTTGCGCCAAAGGTTTGGGATCGGCAACCGAGAAGAACACGCTGCCAACCTGATTGGCGCCGCTCCGCACCAAGACGTCCAGAGCCGGACCCAATTTGGACAGATCGTCCACCGTAACCGTCACCTGATTGGATACTTGATAACCGGTGATCGCGCGCGGCGCAGCCGGCGTGTCGGTGCTGGAATATTGCGGCAGAACCGAGAAATTCGAGGTTCGAACGTCATTGGTGGGAATTCCGAGTTGGTTGAGCGCAGCGAACACGCGATTCATAGCCGCCGTATTCGCCGCCGTAGCCGCTTCGGCGCTCGGCGCCTGCGTCACCACTGCGGCGGTAAATCGGGCCGTATCGGGTTTTCCCAGCACCTGTCCTTGGCCGTTGACGCTGATGGTGCGCGGTCCAAAACCCGCCTCCGCGGCTTGAGTGGTTGCGGGGAGGCAAAACGCCATCAATGCTGCCAAGGCGAGTACGGCCGGTGACGAGCGCCTGCGACGGACGTCAAGCATGGAACCCTCCTTTACGAGCGGTCAGAGTTCGACTCAAAGGCGGCGTTTGTTAGGCGCATCCGAACGCGATTGGTCGAGCTTTCGAACGAGACTCCCCGCACGGAACAAATGTGCAATCAACGCATTCCGTCACGTTAAACGAGATGAAACAGGAGGCGCAGGTGCACGGACAATTCTTCTGGTATGACGTCATGACCACCGATACCAAGGCCGCGCAGAAATTCTATTGCGATGTGGTCGGCTGGGGCTGGCAGGATCCCGGCGCGCCGGGCATTGACTACAAGCTCTTCACGGTGAACGGCCAAGGCGCGGCTGGTCTGATGCCGATCCCGGAAGAAGCCCGCAAGGCCGGCATGCGGCCGGCTTGGATAGGCTACATCGCGGTCGACGATGTGGACAAAGAGGCGGCACGATTGTCGCGGGAAGGCGGCAAAATCCAGCGCCCGCCGACGGACGTTCCCGGCATTATCCGTTTTTCCGTTGTCTCCGATCCGCAGGGCGCAGGCTTCATCATCGCCAAGGGAATTTCCCCAATTGTGCGGCCGGAATTGCCGGCCGGCACGCCGGGGACGGTCGGCTGGCACGAGCTCTATGCGGTGGATTGGAAAACAGCCTTTGCCTTCTACGAGAAAATGTTCGGCTGGACCAAGACCGAGGCGCACGATATGGGGCCGATGGGAACCTACCAATTATTTGCCACCGGCGGCGGCGCGGCGGTCGGCGGCATGATGAACAAGCCTCCATCGGTTCCCGCGCCCTATTGGGGCTATTACTTCAATGTCCCGGGAATCGATGCCGCGGCAAAGCGCGTGACGGCCGGCGGCGGCAAGATCACCACCGGCCCAATGGAAGTGCCGGGCGGTCAATGGATCGTTCAAGGCATCGATCCGCAGGGCGCGGCGTTTGCCCTCGTCGCATTGCAGCGCTAGCGGCTAAGTCAGCCGAAGACGCCGTATTCGACCTGCAGGATTTCTCCGTTGATGGTGCTCACCAGAATGGCGTCGGTGCCGTCGCGCACCCATTCAAATCCCGGTGGCGGCACTTCAAGGCCAAACAGCCAGTAGTCGGCAATAAGGTATTCCGGCGCCCAATAAGCGTGCGGAAGGATTTGCCCATAGGCCCAGCGCCGCGGGGCCCAGCCCGCAGGTGGGTGGTAGGGGCCGATCCTGAAGGTCCGCGCCGCCTGGTAATTGTGCTGGTAGGTGCCCCGATTTACCGTCGCAGGGCGCGCATTCCAGCCCTGCGGCTCGGCCGGCCGGCTGTAGCCGCGGGGACCAGGATGAGCCTCTCCACGAGGCGCCGCAGGCCGTGCTTCGCCACGGCCGTTTTCGTTGTTTCGCTCGCCGGCTGCCGCAGATCCCGCCGCCAAAAGAACAGTGAGGGCTAGGGAAAGGCCGACCTTCAATCGGTGTGTCACTGCTATCCTCCATAGCTTGACCGCCAAGGCCTGCCGGCCCCGGCCAAGTGGTGCTGATAAGTTGCAGAATCCACATTGGTTCCATAAGCGTGCTGGGCGGCAGCCGCCAATGGGGCTCACTCAAGACCAAACGATGCGATAGTCTGCCGAATCGGACGGCCTAAAACAGGGGCAAACACTCGTGAGCGCATCTACTTATATACTGATCGCCGTCGCGCTGATCATTCTGTTCGGCGTCTTTTCGTTCAATCGATTGGTGGCGCTGCGGCAGGCATGGAAGCGCGCGTTTGCCGATATCGATGTGCAGCTCAAGCAGCGGCACGATCTCGTTCCCAATCTGGTTGAGACGGTCAAAGGTTATGCCGCGCACGAGAGCGGTGTGTTCACCAAGGTGACCGAAGCGCGCGCTGCGGCCATGCGCGCCGCAAGCGTGCCGGAAAAGAGCGCTGCCGAGGGTGCATTATCCGGCGCTCTGGCGAATCTATTCGCGGTCGCGGAGAACTATCCGCAGCTCAAAGCGAACGAAAATTTCCGGCAATTGCAGGACGAGTTGGCCGATCTGGAAAACAAGATCGCCGCGGCCCGACGTTTCCTGAACAACGCCGTCGCCGAATACAACACGGCGATTCAGCAATTCCCCGCGGCTTTGTACGCGAGCGCATTGGGCTTCGCGCCGGCCCCCATGTTCGAGTTGGATGAAGCCGAGAAGGCTGAAGACAAAGTGCCGCCGAAAGTGTCCTTCGGCACCTGATGCAATGCCCGCGCCTGTCAAGCTCGGCCTTACGACCTATCGCTGGAACAACAATCTCAAGTCGATATTGCTGCTGCTCGCTTTTCCGCTTCTCTTGGCGGCGCTGCTCGGCGGAATCTTTTACATCTTCGGGCTCTTCACGAGGGGCTCGCCATATTACGATCCCTTCCAGGCTTTTGGCATTCAGCCGGTGCTCGGAACGCAAGGGCCGGGCGATCTGGCCGTTTCCGCGATCTATGCCTGGTGGCCGATCGTTTTCGGCATCGCCGCGGTGTGGGTACTGATCGGCTATTTGTTCAACGATGCGATCATTCATAGGGCAACCGGCGCCCAGCCGGTCGCGCGTGAACAGGCGCCGGAGCTCTATAATATTCTCGAAAATCTCTGCATTTCGCGCGGGCTCGCAATGCCGAAGCTCTACATCATCGATACCGAGGCGATGAATGCCTATGCGAGCGGTATTGACCAGAAGAGCTACGCGATCACGGTGACGAGCGGGTTGTTGAATCGGCTGAATAAGGATGAGATCGAGGCGGTGCTCGGTCACGAGCTGACGCACATCATCGACCGGGATTGCCGGCTGCTGATTGTCACCATCGTCTTCACTGGCATGATTTCGTTTCTGGCGCAGATGCTGTGGCGCAGCCTGCAGATTTCGACGTTCAGCCGGCGCCGTTCGCGCGATGGCGGCGGAGCGGTCGCGCTGATGATGATCATCGCCGCAATCGCCCTCGTGATCGGCTATGTGCTGGCGTTGATTTTGCGCTTTGCCATTTCGCGCCGCCGCGAATTCCTCGCCGACGCGGGTTCGGTGGATATCACCAAGAATCCCGACGCGCTGATCAGCGCCTTGCTGAAGATCTCGAACAATCCCGACGTACCCCATGTGCCGACGGAGGTGCGGCAGATGTTCATCGAAAACCCGATATCCGGCTTCGATCTTGGCGGCCTGTTCGCCACCCATCCGCCGATCGCCAAGCGCATCCAAGTGCTGGAGGAGCTCGGCGGCCACGTGCCGGACATGACGGACCCCGCTTCGAGCACTTCTGCGGCAAGCGACCCGGCGCACGCCATGCCGCCCGGGATGAAATCGCCCTGGCAGTGATGAGGACCGGACCGGTTCCCGGCGCGGTTGCGTCTGTTTAGCTGCCGTTTACCGGTTTGCCTCACAATCAGCCATCGTAGCCACGCGGCGCGACGACGTTGATCGAGGGCTCGGACCTATGACAGACGCGAAAGAGACGGGGCCGGCCGTCCAGCCGAGGCTATTGTGGAAGCATCCTGGCTTCCTCTCGATTCTCGGCTTTGTCATCTTCGCCATTCTGTGGTCGAGCGGCCACAAAAGTGTTCTCACGGCGGTCCAAAAGACAGACCAAGGAATTGCACAGACAATCGCAGGCGTCACGCCGAGCGCTCTCGTCGATGCTTTTCGCGCGCGAGCGTCGCAATGCGACTACCATTGGGGCTTCATCTGCGAAGCACCGCCGGTTCGCCGTCTCTGCAATCCCTTCGGCGACAGCGACCTCGGGACGTGCCTAAGTCAAAATGACCAAGCCGCCGCCAATCACTCCTGGCTCGATCCGGACCGTTATCGCTATCAAGGCTACGCCGGCGAACCCGGCATTCTGCAAATGTTGTTGGACCGGGCCCTTATGCTGACCCAGGCGCCCGATACGGCCTGGTATGTGCTCGCCACGCGTTGGCAATTGGGCGCGATACCTTTCGGGCTCGCTCTTGTTTTCGTCCTGCTGAACATTTTCACTGCGCTGGTGCTGTCGCGCGGAAATCCTTTCTTCTTGCTCTTCTTCCTGCCGATCGTAACTTTTGTCGCGTCGGGTTTCTTCTGGCTTCTTCAGAGTCTCTTGTGGTTGGCTGCGACCGGCTTCGGCGTCTTCGTCCAAGGCCTGCTCGTCTCGGCGGCGATCCCGAACACGCTTGTTCTGTGCTCCGGATGGATCGTCAGCGGCAAAGGGCGTCAGGTCGCCAAGGAGGCTCACGAAGCCAAGAATTTTGTTCGGGAATTAGGGACGAATCTCCGGCGGCGGGGCTGACGTCAGATTACATCCGGCCGAGTGCGGTCTTCGCCAGCGTCTGCGCTTTCTTGAAGCCCTCCGGCGTGGTGGTCTGGGTCGTGCCGGGAAACAACGTCAGCGCGAAGACGACGGCGCCTTTGCGCACATAAAGCACATTGGCCACGTTGGCGGCCTGATCGCCGAGTCCGGCAACCGGCGTTATCGGCGCGCTTTTCCCGGCATTGGCAGGGCCGGTAAGCCGGGCAGCCTGTGTCGTCGTCTGCGCAAAAAACTGCTGCGCGTCAGCCGGGCTCGGCCGCTCAAACGCTTCGAGGACGACGGATTTCAAAATGTCGGCCGTCTTGTAGGTGCAGCCGGTCGGCAGGCCGGTCGCGAAGTTCTTGCGGTCTTCCGCCGTCGTCACTTTGGCGCCGAGTGCTCCTGAGATTTCATCATTGGTCAGCCAACCGCACGGGCGCGACAGCGCGTTCGCATGGCTTGACGGATACAGCATCGCCGCAAGCGGCAGCGATAGCATGGATAGGAAAAGATGTTTTTTCATTTGCGAACCGTAACGCCCGAAAATTTGCCGTTCAACCGTGACTATTTGGGCGCGCGCGCAAATGTCAACAGACTGTTTTGCGCAAAACACCTGCTTGATCATCCCCGGGGATGGAGATAGGTGTTTCAGCCTTGATCAAAATTGCGCCCGGGCCGCTTCGCGGCCCTAATTTTTCAGCAAAAGCGCGCAAAACGCACCGCTGAAGAAGGTACCAAGCGCAAACGTTTTGGCTCGTACAAATAAAAAAAGCCGCCTCCCCTTGTGGGGGTGGAGGCCGATGAGCGACAGCGGCGCTGTCGCAGGCCGGAAACGAAATTTGCAGAGCAAATTTCGGGTGGGGGAACGGACATAAATTTCTCGCGTGCAGCTCGTGCACCCCCCGTGCAACCTCGCGTGCAACCTCGTAACCTGCAAAAAAGCCCGTAGAATCGAGCTTCCGTGCAGACGTGCAGACATGACGACAAGTTTTTGCACTGCGCCTCGCCACTCGGGGGAGAGGGCAGAGAAAGCGCGAGGCTCGCCTCGCGCTTTCGAGGGTGAGGGGGCGGCTGCTGTTGCGAGCGAAGGCTAGTGGGCCCGGCTGGATTCGAACCAGCGACCAGACCGTTATGAGCGGTCGGCTCTAACCAGGCTGA
>Ga0307477_10000347_pt1 | contig 54711 bp, 57 predicted proteins | sample atmos_gasesECM2C_FD_203316 | JGI IMG/M metagenome (GOLD analysis project Ga0307477, IMG submission 203316) | Hardwood forest soil microbial communities from Morgan-Monroe State Forest, Indiana, United States - atmos_gasesECM2C_515 | ecosystem: Environmental > Terrestrial > Soil > Temperate... | reverse complement strand
CTCTGCATGGTCAGCACCATCTCGGAGCGCAGGTCCTGGTAGTGGTCGGTGGGCGGGACGGGAAAGTAGCCTTCCCGATAGCGCGGGCGGTAGCCCAGATTGTTCTCTTCCCTGCCTGAATTCCAGCGGCCCTCCTCGGCGTCAATGTAGTAAAAGCCGTATTGTTCGCGCTGATCGAAGCGCACGTTGTCGAAGATGAAGAACTCGGCCTCGGCGCCGAAATACGCGGTGTCGGCAATGCCGGTGGACGTAAGATGCTCCTCGGCTTTGCGGGCGATGTAGCGCGGGTCGCGGTCGTAGCATTGCTTGGTCACCGGATCGACGATGTCGCAGATCAGCACCAGCGTCGGCACTTCGGTGAAGGGATCGAGCAGACGGGAGTTGGGATCGGGCTTGAGCAGCATGTCGCTTTCCTGGATGGCCGCCCAGCCCCGGATCGACGAGCCGTCGATGCCAAAGCCGTCTTCAAAAGAGGCTTCGGTTAACTGGTCGATGGGATAGGAAACGTGGTGCCACAGCCCGGGAAGATCGGTAAAGCGCAGATCGAGGATCTTCGCGTCGTGCTGTTTAGCGAACTCAAGAACGGCCTTGGCGTCAGCCATGAGGTCTCCTTGCCGGGAGCATCTCCCTTGCAGAAATCGGGCGAGCGGTTGCGGAAGGTCCTGCAAAAACACGCACGTTTGCCGCACAGAACACAGCAAAGATGGGGCACCCGGCAGGCTGCTACAATCGGTCGCGTTGTGCAGGACCGACGAGTGTAAGGCCTGTCTTTGGCAGTGGCAATTCGATTGTTCTTATAGCGGCGATAACTGGACTTTATACTTGACCCGTCGGCGGTCTTTGGTTTGGTTTTGATGGATCTAGGGGCGACCCTCACGGGCTAAAGCCCGTTCGTTTAGCGCCTTTGGTGGCATGGCTAAAGCCGTGCCCTTCCCAGAGCGGTTTCTGGAACCAGTCCGATCAAAGACGGGCTACTGAGTACCGGCAACTGGCAATGCTCGATGGACTTTGACCAGCTCGAAACCTTTCTCGAAGTGGCGCGCCACGCCTCATTTTCGCGGGCGGCGGAGAAGCGTTTCCGCACCCAGCCGGCCATTTCGTCGCAGATTCGCGGGGTCGAGGAGGAGGTCGGGGCCAAGCTGTTCGACCGCTCCGGGGGCAAAGTGTCGCTGACTGCCGCCGGCAAGGCCTTCCTGAAGTACGTTGAGGAAACACTCGACGCTCGCAAGGCGATGATGGTGGCCATTGCCGAGATGGAGCGCGTTCCGCGCGGCGAAATCATCGTGGGGGCCAACGAGGGCACTTGCCTGCACATCCTGCCCTACGTTTTTGCGGACTTTAAGAAGCAGTATCCCGACGTTTCGGTGAACATCAAGCGATCGGATTACGCCAGGATTCTGGAGTCGGTGATCGACAACTCGGTCGATTTTGGCGTCGTTTCCCTGCCCGTCACAGACAACCGTCTGACGGTGGTGCTCATCCATCGAGATGAGTTGACGATTATCGCACCGCCGCACCATCCCCTGGGCAAGGTAAAGTCGGCGCCGATCGCCGAGGTTGCCAAGTATCCGCTGATCGTTCCGAAAGCGGGGCACACGCGCGATGCCATCGAGCAGTTGTTTCATGAACGCCGCCTGAAGCCGAATTTCAGCATGGAGCTGGACTCGAGCGAACTTCTGAAGCGCTTTGTCGCCGCCGATGTTGGGATCGGATTCATTTCCCGCTCCAATGTTGAGGAAGACGTGCGGGCCAAAGCTCTGGCGGCGGTCTCAATCGCCGATGTCCAGGTGCGCCGCGACCTCGCGCTCGTGTTTCGCAAGGACAAGGCGCTCAGCCGTGCCGCGTTGGCCTTCATTGAAATCGCGGTGAAGCATAAATCTACCCAGGAATTGGTGCAGACTCCCAGCAGATGACGAAAGCCGGCTCCAGATTTCTGCTTCTTCTGCTCCTGCCCGCGTTGGCTTTGCCCGGCGAGGGACAAGCTTCCTCTTCGCAGAAGCCGCTGGCCCAGATGCCCCTCACGGCACGGCAACTGATCGCCATCAAAGTCACGGGCAGCAAGCGCTTTCCGGAAGACGCGATCGCGGCATCGACCGGCCTGCAGTTGGGCCAACCCGTCGGCGAAGATGACTTCAAAAAAGCTGCGCGCAACCTAGGTGACACCGGGGCCTTCACCGACATCGGCTACAGCTTTACGTACTCTTCCGCCGGGACCAAGCTCGAGCTTAAGGTCACCGACACCGACAAATTCGTGCCTACGCGTTTTGAGGACTTCGTCTGGTTTTCCGATGCCGAGATTCTGAGGCGTATCAAGCAGCACGTTCCCCTATTCAAGGGAGAATTGCCACTCTCGGGGCGCATGCCCGACGAGGTCTCCGACGTGCTGCAGGCCATGTTGGTCGAGAAAGCGATCCCGGGCCATGTCGACTATGTGCGCGAGGGCAAGCCGGACGGCCCGGTGGAGTGGATCAGCTTCAAAGTTTCCGAGGTGCTGATTCGGGTTCGTAACATCGAGTTCAATGGCGCAGGGGAGGAGGAAAAGCCGGCGCTCGAGGCGGCCGCCCAAAGGCTGCAGGATCGCGAATTCTCCCGCAGCCGGCTCAACCTGCTCGTCCAGCGCGATCTGCTTCCCATCTACCACGCGCGCGGTTATCTCAAGGCCTCGTTCGCCGATCCCGAACCTAAACCAGTGCAGCAACCCAGCTCAGAGCCGCTAGAAGAAGGCCCGCGCAATCAGACCGTCGTCGACGTCACGTTCATGGTCACGACCGGCCAGAAGTACAAGCTGAAAAGCCTCGTCTGGTCCGGCAATCACGAGATCCCGACGGCTACGCTGGAAAAGATGGTCCATATAGAAACCGGACAGCCGGCCAACACCGAGCGTCTTTCCGAAGAGCTGAAGGAAGTCCAAAAGCTGTACGGATCGCGCGGATTTGTCACAGCCACGGTGAAAGCGGCAGCCGGGTATGACGACGCGGCTGGCACGGTCGTCATCGGTCTCGAGGTGAAGGAGGGCTCCGAGTTTCATATGGGCGAGCTCGAATTCCGTGGACTGGACAATAGCCTGACGGCCAAGCTACGTAATGCATGGAAGCTTCGCGCGGGCGATGTCTACGATGCGTCTTACCTGGACCAATACCTGCCCGAAGCCCAGAAGCTGCTGCCTGCCAGCCTGGATTGGGAGGTCGCATCGCACGTGACCGCCAACGCCCGCGACAAGACGGTAGACGTGGACCTGGTGTACTCCGTGAAGGCTCCCAAGTAAAAGGTGGAAGGTGGCGCCGGGCGCTTTTCCGGATTTTGAAACAATTGCAAATTTTTCTTCCCGATACGGGCTGAACGCGTTAGTCTATGCGGCTGACAAAACAGGTTTTGCCCGGGCCCTCCCCCTGAAATATCACCGGGCATGAGGCGGGGATGCGCGCCAGCGCCTCCCCGCATTTTTACGCGAGTTGAAACTTTCTGTTGGGTTAAGCATCATGGATCGGGGGGGATTGTTCCTCCTGCGGGCAGCAGACGAGGTCACAGCCCGGCTAACTCAAAAGGAGAATTGCTGAATGAAATCGCGCGCGGAGAAACTCGGATTCGCACTGATTTTAGCTGCAGGTCTGGCTGCCTCGGCTTTTGCTGCAGGCGGCAAAGCTTTCACGGGAACGGTTAGCGACGCGATGTGCGGCGCAAAGCACGCGATGGCAGGCGACGACGCCGGTTGCACTCGGGCCTGCGTCTCCAAGGGTTCCAAGTATGCCTTGGTCGTAGGCGACAAAGTCTACACACTTGACACCAGCGACCAGACCGCTCTGGCCACGCTCGACAAACAGGCTGGGGCCAAGGTTACTGTGATGGGGGCCGAGAAAGACAACACCATCACGGTGAGTTCGGTGAAAGCGGCGCAGTAGGCGGCGTCTCCTTCTCAGGTTTGATCTCGCAGCTTCCGGTTGCTGGCAGGCGCGCTCAGGCGCCTGCCACAATTTTTGTGCGCTTCCCTTCAAATTCATATTTCCTTTACAAAGCGTTGTGTTAGATTGTGCTTTCTCAATGTGAATATTTGCGTGCCGGAGGATCACGGAATTGGGCAAAGACATGGTTCCGAAGAGGATTTTCTTCACCAAAGGAGTCGGGAAGCACCGTGAGCGGCTGACTTCTTTCGAATTGGCGCTACGCGATGCCGGTATCGCGGCCCAGAATCTGGTGCGGGTTTCCTCCATCTTCCCGCCCAACTGCAAGCTGCTGGCGCGCAAAGAAGGCGTGAAATATCTGCATCCGGGAGAAGTCGTTTTTGCCGTCGTCGCCGAAAACTCCACCCGCGAACCCCACCGGCTGCTGGCTTCGTCGATCGGGGTGGCCATTCCGGCTGATCGCAACACCTACGGCTACCTCAGTGAGCATCATTCCTTCGGCGAGACCGAAGACGCCGCCGGCGAATACGCCGAAGAACTCGCGGCCGAAATGCTGGCCACGACCCTCAACGTCGAATTCGATCCCGACCGCTCCTGGGACGAAAAGAAGCAGATCTACCGCCTGTCCAATAAAATCGTGCGCACCGCCAATGTCACGCAGTCCGCAGTCGGCGACAAGCGCGGGCTGTGGACCACGGTCATCGCCTCGGCGGTCTTGATCTTCGACTAGTCTGATCTGTGCAGTGGTAGACTTCTCCTCCACAGGCAACGGTCTGCGACGATCGACTGGGTTCTTTTCTTCCTTTTTCTTTCGCACTGATCTCGTTGTGATGGCGGGGCCCACGCTCCTGCTTTGGTGGCTGGAACGGCGAATCGAGTTCTGGAAAGCGAGTGTTCTGGGGTCGGTTGCCTTGGGTTCGGTATTGGTGATCAATCATTTTGCCGGCGACTACGGCATCAAGATGCTCTACTACCGAAACTTCATTCGGCGTCCCGCTCGCTCCGGCGGAGATGACAATTCAGTTTTCTTCCCACGATTATCTTTCCGCTTTCCGGTCGGGTATTACGCTCGCTGCCAACAGCTTTTTCATCCCGTTCCTGTTGCTGGGGTTGGTCGGAGTGATTGAAAAACAGCTGAGGGCGCTCTGTGCCGTGATGCTGGCCGATGTGATCTTGCACTTTGTCGTGCTGCCCAATTGGCAAGAAGGTTGGGTGGCGCTGTTCTATCTCGCCTGCGGGATCTGCGCCGCGACGCTGGTAAAAGACCAGGAAAGGACGACGGTGTGAGTGGGCTGGAGGCGGAAACGTGGAGGGTCCAGTCGCGTATCGGGCAGTACGAGACCTTTGCTTTAGTCTGTGGGCTCGCGGTCCTCACGGGATTCTCGTTGCTTTTTGCCTGGCGCCAACCGTTCTCGGTGGACGAGTACATGGTGCGCCAGACGGCACTTTCCGGCTCTCCGGCTGCAGTGTGGCATATCCTCAGGACGGCGCCGCTTGCCGTCGACCCACCTCTTTATCACTTCCTGAACGTCTACTGCCTTCTCCTCTTCGGACCGTCGGAGTTCTCTACTCGCTTGCTGTCCGTGCTGGCTTATACGGTCATGAGTTTTTTTCTCTACCGCCTCGTCCGGAAATATACGGATGTTTGCACGGGATTGGTCCTCGTGGCTCTCTGCCTGCAGTGTGGGGCGTTTTCTTTTGCGTACGAAGCACGACCCTACTCGCTCGTGTTGGCCGCAGACGCCATGGCGCTGGTCTGTTGGGCAAGCCTCGTCGAGGAGCGGAAAAAGCAGAGCCTCGCCCTGGCTGGTTTGTTCCTGGGAATCGCAATTTGCGGTGGGAAGCCATTGGTTCGGATTCCTTGTGCTGCCTGGATGGCCGTGGCGCTTTTGATTCTCGGCGGCTACGCTTCATTTTCCCGGTACTACGAGGTGTCAGGAATGCCTTCGGGTGGAGACACCTCGACCTTTGCGGACGCAAGCGCTCTCTCGGCCCACCCGGAGTTGCCAGTAGTGCCAGGTGATAACGATCTTTTCTTTCGCCTCGAGGCGCACGGTCCGGAAACGGTGCGCGAGCGGTGCGTCTTCCCCACGGACCCAAGTTTCGTCCGTCTGCTTCACCAGAACACGAATTTCCTGATGCCCCGGGCGCTTCGACGATGGACGAAACTCCCATTCCTGACCTCTCGTCCTTCTTGACGGCTCACCCACAGTTCTATGTGATCCAACGACGCAACGGTCCAGGCTGGCTGATTCAACGGATGCTGGAGGATGATGCCGAAATCGCGCTGCAGGGCACGTACGCTGGGAATCCCGTGTACCTAATACAAGTGCGTCGTTAGTTGCAGGGGGTCTGCCGTCGGAATGTCCAGATTGTCTTCTAACTAACTTAAAAATAAGATACTTTCGTGACATTCAGTGCGAAGCGGCGGGATTATAACTTTAGTAATCAGATGCCCTATCCGATGTAATACTCCGTTAACAGGGATCAGGTATCATAGAAATGGAAGAAAAGACACAGATTGGAGTAGCACTTGGATATCGAAACACGCAGAAAGAAGCAGCGGGCGCTCATGGTGCACTTGGTCGAGCGGAAGGTACGTTCTCGCGCCAAGCAACTCTACGAGACGCGGGGCCAAGAGGAAGGACAGGACCTGAAGGATTGGTTTCAGGCTGAGTCAGAAGTACTTGGGAAGAGCATCCTTGCGCCTCTATATCGGCGACTTCGGACGGACCGTCAAGACTCCCAGGGTATGGATGTCGCCGCCGATCGCTCCGTTCCGGATTTCCCCGCCTGCGACACGCTCGGCTAACGCTAACTGGTTCCGATTTTCGCAGATTTGTCGGGCCTTCCTTTCCCTCCCGCGCTTTCCGGTTTAGAAAGCCCCCCCTCTACCGCCTGGTGGCGACTTTTGCGCCCTTGCGTGCTCCGCTGCCCTTCTTTCCCTTATCGAGCCGCTCTAGGACGGCAGCCACGATGATCGGCAGGCCCACGGTCGCGTCCAGGAAGACTTCCCCGAACTTGCCACCCTCGGAGGGAGGCACGAACTTGCCCCACGAGATGGCTTCACTGTAAGGACTGCCCGATAATCCTCCCCAAAAGACTGGCTCGGGACAAATGCGTAGTCCGTAATGGTAGCGCTTCAGGGGCACGTTTTCGCCCAGCCGGCGGTGACGCAGCTCGATGAAAGGTCCGAATTGTTGAGACCAGTTGCGCGGCACGCCGCCGCCGATCGTGAAGATTCCCAGCTTCTTCTGCCGCAGCAGAGTAGCCGCGAAGTGCTCCAGATCTTCGAAGGGGTCGAAGCGGATTTTGTGTCTCCCGGTGGACTCGCGCAGGCGGTTGTTGAGCGCCGTGTCGAGTCCCAGTTCCGAATCGCTGAACGCCGGCACGAACACGGGAACTCCCTTTTCGTAGGCCGACTTCAGAATTCCCCGCTGGCCTTGCGCATGCTTGGACAAATAAGCGCCAATGGCATGATTCAGTTTGTAGGAGCACATGATGTCGTTGTGATCCCAGGCCTCGAGCACTGCCGACATGACTTCTTCGACGTCGTCCAGATTCTGCTCGGGCTCAAGTGTGTCGTAGACGCGGTTGTAACCTTGCTCGTATAGTTCTTCGTCGGAGACCTCGGGATTCGCGCGGAAGTGCGCCCTGCCGGTGGCCTCGACAAGTCCGTGGGCCATGAGCGCGCCCGTCGAAACCATCGCATTCACAATGCCGCGATCGATCAACTCGGTGACGATCAGACCTTGCTTGGCAATGGTCATCGCGCCCGCCAGAGTCATCACGATGAAAGCGTCTTCGTCGAGCGCCATTGCCTCGAGCACGTCGGCAGCCTCGCCCAGTTGACGGCCGGTGAAGGCGGTTTTGGCCATCGCCCGTACCAAGCTGTCGATCGAACTGACTTTGGAAAGATCGAGCGGCTCCAGCGGGATCAGCCGGTCTTCGATGGGATTATGCAGGTGACGGTCTTTTCCTTCACCGCCAGCCTGCCCCTGTCCCGAATGCGAGTTGCTATGATTGCCTTGTTTCAAGCGCCAGCCTCCAAGCAAAAACCAGTTTTTCCCGACAAGATACTCTACAGGAACCTTGCGGGTCGCTGAAAGCTGATGGCTGAGAGCTGACAGCTATCCTGCTATATTGATCGCGGAGGTCGGAGCGCGTGCCGCCTGAGAAATTTCGCGTAGCTTTGGTGCAAATGTCGTGCGGTCCGGAGCCGGAAAAGAATCTGGGGAAGGCGCTAGGGCGCGTGGCCGACGCGGCAGGCCGGGGGGCGAAGGTCGTCTGCCTGCCCGAGCTTTTCCAGACCCAATATTTCTGCCAGCGCGAGGATCATTCCCTCTTCGATCTGGCCGAGCCGATTCCCGGCCCCAGCTCCGAGAAGATTGCCGCCGCTGCCCGCAGCAACGGGGTTGTGCTCATCGCGTCGCTGTTCGAGAAGCGGGCGGCAGGCGTCTATCACAACACGGCCGCCATTTTTGACAGCGATGGATCGTTGCGCGGGCTCTATCGCAAGATGCATATCCCCGACGATCCGCTCTACTACGAAAAGTTCTACTTCACGCCCGGCGATCTCGGTTTCCGAGCGCTCGACACCAGCGCCGGACGGCTGGGGACGCTGGTCTGCTGGGATCAGTGGTATCCCGAAGGCGCGCGCCTGACGGCATTGCAAGGCGCGCACATACTTTTCTACCCGACCGCTATCGGCTGGCATCCGGCGGAGAAAGCCGAGTTCGGTGCGGCCCAGCACGATGCCTGGCGCACCATTCAGCGAGCACACGCCATCGCCAATGGGGTGTACGTGGCAGTGGTGAACCGGGTCGGATTCGAGACGGGAAATGTCCGCGGAAAATCAGCCCCGGGACAGGGGCTCGAATTCTGGGGTGGATCGTTCTTCTGTGATCCCTTCGGACGCGTGCTGGCCGAGGGCTCGCATGACCGCGAGGAGATTTTGGTGGGAGACGTCGACCTGAAAGCGCTCGAGGATATCCGTCGGAATTGGCCCTTCCTGCGCGACCGCCGCATCGACGCTTACGCACCGATCGCCAACCGACTGCTGGACTAGGACGAATCGAACGTGGCCAAGCCCCTCCCCCGACATTCAAGTAATACTTTAACTGCAACTCCGGCAGCGCTCGGCTACCGCATGCCCGCCGAGTGGGAACCGCACGCCGCCACTTGGCTGGCCTGGCCGCACTTTCACGGCGACTGGCCGGGAAAGTTCGAACCGATTCCGTGGGTCTATGCGGAGATCATTCGGAATCTGGCGAGAAATGAGCGTGTCGAGCTGATCGTTAACGACTCGTCTGCGGCGAGACAGGCGCGCAGGGTGCTGGAACGAGCCGACGCTCTCTCGCACAACATCGGATTCCATCGCTGGCCGACGAATCGCGTGTGGTTGCGCGATTCGGGATGTATTTTCCTCACTCCCCAGCCGGGCTTCGCCCGCCCGGACAGCCGAGGGCGGCTGTCCCCACATGAGAACCGGGAAGGGCACGAGTTCACTCATGCCGATAGAATGCAAAAGAAAACCGGAGCTTCAGCCCCTGAGGGCGCCCTGCTGGCCCTCAAGTTTCGCTTTAACGCGTGGGCCAAATACTCCAACTGGCGGCGTGACGAAAAGATTGGCAGTCTGATGGCGAGGGTCAAAATCCCCACCCCTTCGGCAGGCTCAGGGCAGGCTGTAGCCGCAAAAGACGAGGCTAGGATGCGGCACCCAAGTCCCACCCAGGAGATCCGGCCGCTCTCAGCTGGAAACCGCATCGTCCTCGAGGGCGGATCGATCGACGTCAACGGCGTCGGGACGATTCTTACTACTGAAGAGTGTTTGCTCAGCAAGGTGCAAGAGCGCAATCCGCACATGACGCGAGTGCATTACGAGAAAGCTTTTGCCGATTACCTCGGCGCGCCGCTCACTGTCTGGCTCGGGCGCGGCATCTTCGGCGACGACACGCACGGCCACGTTGACGACCTCACCCGCTTCGTCGCGAAGGACACGGTCGTGACCATGGTCGAGCCCAATTCCAGGGATGTGAACCATGCGCCGTTGCGAGCCAACCTGCGCCGCCTGCAGGCTGCCCGCGATCAGGATGGCCGCCAGCTGACCGTTGTGGAAATCCCTATGCCCCAGCCCGTCATCTTTGAGAACCGGCGGCTCCCTGCCAGCTATGCCAACTTTTATCTTGCCAATGGAGTGGTGCTCGCGCCCGTGTTCAACCGCCCGAACGACCGGATCGCGCTCAACACGCTGGCGCAACTGTTCCCGACGCGTGAGATCGTTCCGATCTACTCGGGAGACTTCATCTGGGGGCTGGGTGCGATGCACTGCATGACGCAACAGCAGCCGGCGTCGGGTTAGTCGGCTCGGACGCTTGCGGTTTCAGATTGCCGATTGCAGATTTCAGATTGAACAGACGGCGGAGTTTGCATTGCCATCGGCAATCTAAATCTGAAATCTGAAATCTACGATCTAAAATCCTCGTGGCCCCGTGGTAGATTCTCCGCATGCCACACGGCGAGATGACCACTAACCGTCTGGAAGCTTTCAGTGACGGCGTGATCGCGATTATCGTCACTATCATGGTGCTCGAACTGCGTGCGCCCTCGCAGCCCACCTGGCCTGCGCTGTTGAAGGTCGCGCCCGTGTTCCTGACCTACGGACTGAGCTTTCTTGTGGCGGCCATTATGTGGGTCAACCATCACCACCTGATTCACTCCGTGCGCGAAGTCACGGCGCGACTGCTGTGGTCGAACCTGAACCTGCTCTTCTGGATGTCGCTGATCCCCTTCGTCACCGACTTTCTCGGGAAAAATTACCGCCAGCCGATAGCGGTAGTGCTTTATGGCCTTGACCTGGCCTTGTGTGGCTCATCTTTTTATCTGCTGCGCACGGAACTGGTGCGACAGGATCAAACGAATCCGAACTTGGTGGACTACCATGCCACAATGCAACGCAAGAACGCGTTCTCCGCCGCCCTCTATTTTCTTTCGGTTCCGCTGGCGTACGTGTCGGTCTACGCCTCCTTCTTCATCTTCGTATTGATCCCGGCCATGTACTTCCTACCCGAAAAGAAGCTGGCGACTCCGCAGCACGAATAGCCCGAAAAAAAGCTGCGGGCCCCAGAAGGGCCCGCACACGAACCGAGAATTTCGCTTCTCACATCTGGGGTGGCGTGCCGGCACCCGTTGGTACGGGCTGCGGCTGGCACGGCCGGGAGGGGGACGTTGGCTGGGGGGGCTGTGGAGTAGTCCCGGTAGTGCTTCCCTGACTGTTTCCTGCTTCGGTAGTGGCAGGCTGATTCGACGAACTCTGATTCGATGACTGCGATCCCGTGGCACCCTGGTTGGTTGCGTAGGGCGGAACCGTTGTGCTCGTAGTCGGGCTGTGGGAGGGCCCATTCTGCGGGGTTGGTGCTGCAGGTGAATTTACACAAGGGACCACGGGTGTTGTCGGATTCGTGGATGGACTGGCCGGCGGTGTCTGCGGCGAGGCCGGGGCAGCCGGCGTCTGTGTTGAACCAGGGCCAGCGGCCTGGGTGGTGATTGGCGTCGGCGGACCGATGATCGACGCCGGCATGGTGTTTGTCGTACCTGGCTGGTTGGCTGCACCCTGAGTCGGTGCAGTCGTTGGGGTGGCGGCTTGTCCTGGAGTTCCGGCAGGTTTCGCCGGAGGCGGCGGAGCACTCGCGCCCCTGGCCTGTGCAATTGCCCAAGTAGCGCCACACAGCAAAATGAATAGCATTGCAAGTCGTATCTTCACGAGACCTCTCACCTAGAAGTGCGCGCGTGCAATCGTGCTCTTCAGTTGCAATTCGCTTCTTCGCCAAGTCTCGGACTTCGCGCGGACGATTTGCCATCCGGTCGATGCCGTAGTCAGGTAATTGATTGCAGTTGGCACCCGGACGCTGTCTATGGGTTGACTGCTGTGGCGCAGTGGGAAGGGCGCAGGACAGTTGCGCCGTTAGCGGCGATACTGAGTGGGTTGTGGGCCTTTTTCCAGTGTCTCGCGATCCCAGATGGCACCGTCTCGCGTGTAGCTGGCGAGCTCGAAATCCTGGGTCAACTCGAGCGCGTCGGTGGGGCAGGCGTCTTCACACAGACCACAGAACATGCAGCGGCTCAGATCGTAGGTGAAGTTGGTCAGTTCCTTGCGGCGGGTTTTTTCGTTGCGTTCGCTTGACACAACGATCAGATGCTCGGGGCACGCCAGCGCGCACAAGTCGCAGGCAATGCACATGGTCTCGTCGGTGTCAGGGTTCACGTTCAGCCGCGGTGCCCCGCGGTAACGCTCGGCCACCTGCGGCCGTTCCAGAGGATACTGCTCGGTGTAGATTTCCTTGGGATCCTGGTAGCGGAAGGTAACCTTCAGGCCCTGCAACAGGTCCACCAGGAATACTTTCCGGAGCAAGCTTGGCATGCCCATGATGCCGTTAGAATACCATTAACCTACGTGCCGGACCAAAGTCCCGGCTCGGTGGGGGCGCACGTCAGCAGAGGGGCGTTTTCGAAAAGACAGTGTGATTCCTCTTTTGTCCTACTGTATAATATACGGTAGGAGAATCGCGCATGAACAATCTCACCCCGGCAGTTCCTTCACGCATCGCGGAATTAGTCGCAGCGTTCTCACGTCCGGAACCAATTCGACGAGGTTCGCTCTATGAACGGCGGATGAAGTGCGGACAAGAAGCGTGCGCCTGTCAACACGATCCCAAGGCGGCCCATGGTCCTTACTTCACCCTGTCGCAAAAGGTCGAAGGCAAGACGCAGTCCCGCTATATCTCTCCCGAGCAGGTGCCTGTGGTCCGGCGGCAGATCGAATCGGGACGGCAATTTCGAGAACGCGTCGAAGCTTATTGGGAGGCCTGCGAGCGATGGGCCGATGAACAGCTCGCAACCGTTCCGGCCTCCGCGGAGGAGGCCGAAAAAGGGGGCTCTCCACGGACCTGGAAAGGGAGATCTCCCAGGAAATCGAAGCGCTCTTAGGTCCTCAGGCGGTGGCCGAACTGGATTTCGAGGCCCTGGAGATGGCGGTGCGACGCCAAGTTTTGCGACTCGCCGCCCACGCTCTGGAACAACGACTGAACGCTGACCTCAGCGATTATGCGGGACCAGAATTAGCCTGTCCCTGCGGCGGCTCTGCCCGCTATCATGGCCGTCACTGGAAGACCTTCGAAAGCGTGTTGGGATCTCTCCATCTGGGGCGGGCGTACTACGACTGTGACCGATGCCATACCGGATTCTGCCCACGGGACCAGGCTCTGCGGTTGGAATGGTTTTCCCTGACGCCTGGAGTTCTGCGCATGACCGCCAGTGCGGCAGCGCTAGCGAGCTTCGAAGAGAGCAGCGGGCTGTTGCACGAGTTGGCGGGAGTGGAAGTCAGTGTCAAACAGGTGGAACGGGCCGCGGAAGCGCTGGGCGCCGAGATCGCCGTCGATGAACAGCAGCCAGTCGAAAGGACGGGCGAAGTGGCTCCCACGATGTATCTTGGGATGGATGGCACCGGGGTGCCTATGCGCAGGGAAGAAGTCGCCGATCGCGCAGGCAAGCAAGCGGACGGCTCGGCGAAAACCCGGGAAGCCAAACTGGTCACCATCTGGACGGCGGAATCGCGAGATCAGGAAGGTAAACCGGTGCGCGATCCGGGTTCGATCACCTATTCGGCTGCGATTGAAAGCGCCGCTACTCCGGATGCCAGCCCGGAGCTGTCGGACTTCGCCGCGCGCGTACAGCGCGAAGCCAGCCGCCGCGGTTTCAGCGAAGTGCCGCGTCAGGCAGTGTTGGGCGATGGTTCGGCTTGGATTTGGAACACGTCGGCAGAACTATTCCCGCAAGCCACTCAAATTCTCGACCGCTATCATGCCAAAGACTATCTCAGCCGGGTAGGGAAGGTCATTTATGGGCTCAGCCCCGAGGCCAAGCAATGGATCGACGCACGCTATGACGAGCTCGACGAAGGTCACTTAAGAGCGGTTGTGCACGCGCTGCGCAGCCACGTCGGTCAACACAAAGAGGCGCGGGAGTGTATTCAGTACATCTGGAAGAATCGACGGCGCATGCGATATCCAAAGTTTCACCAACGAGGTTTCTGCACTTCGACCGGGGTGTTGGAGGCTGGATGCAAGGTAGTAATCGGAACCCGGCTCAAGCGGGCGGGCATGCACTGGACGGTAAAGGGCGCCAACGCCATCATCGCCCTGCGTTGCTGCAAGCTCAGCGGACGCTTTGAGGATTTCTGGGAACGCCGTTCACAGCAAACGCAGGTGGCTGCATGACTTTATCCCCCAAATCTGATGTGCGCCCGCTCGGTGGCCCCGCACGAGAAGGGGGCCTCTTTTAATTCCCAAACGTCTAGAGCCGCGATACAGTCTTAACATTTGATCCATCCTGAATTGGCCGCTTGGGTTCAGAGCGGCCGAGGGCGGAGATCCAGTGGCAAGCAAAACATTCCGCAAGGTCGTTCTTCAGCTGCACCTGTGGATCGGGACCACCGCCGCCCTCGTTTTGCTTTTCGCGGGAGCATCGGGGGCTCTGCTGATTTTCGAAACCCAGATCGATCAGGCCTTGAACTACAAGCTCGCCCGCGTCTCACCGTCTGGGTCGGCGCTCTCTCTAACCGAGTTGAAGACCGCTCTCGAACGCCAGTATCCCGGCTATCGTGTGTTGTCATTCAACATCGCCGAAGCGCCCGACCTGGCTAGCGCTGCATATCTCCAGTCGCCTTCGGGCGAAGGCATCGACGTAGCGGTGGATCCCTACAGCGGGAAGGCTCTGGGGATATGGGACAACAATCGCTTCGCGCGCAAGCTGCACCGATTCCATACCGATCTTCTGGCGGGAGAGGTGGGATCGGCAATCGTCGGTTGGAGCTCGGTGATTCTTTTATTCCTGTCCATCTCCGGCCTGATTCTGTGGTGGCGTAGCAAGATCTTCCGCATTGATCTCCAGACCTCAGGGCCGAAATTTCAGTATGACCTGCACAACACAATCGGGGTTGTCTCGTCCGTCTTCCTGCTGGCGTTCGCTTGGACCGGAGTCGTCGTTCATTGGGGCGACGCCGCCCGTGCTTGGGCGAGCAAAGTCAGCGGAGTGGTGGCCCGCCCGGCCGACCCGCGGCCCGATTCGCCTCCGTCCGGAGCGCTGCCCGTGGAGCCCGCAGGGCTGCTGGCGCTGGCGCAGGCTGCCGTTCCCGGCGCGCGGCCTACCGTTATCGAATTGTCTGACAATGCCCGTCCGGTTGTGGTGATCATGAAATTTCCCGAGGATCACACGCCCGCCGGCCGCACCCGCGTTTTTCTCGATGCCTATTCGGGGAAGGTGCTGGCGCTCAACAGTTCGCGCGCTGAACCCGCTGCCGTGGCCTACGTGACTCGCCTCAACCGGGAGATCCACACGGGGGATATTGGGGGCTGGCCCGCGCGGATCGTAGCTGCCGTCTTCAGCCTCTCTTTGCCGGTGCTTGCGTTAAGCGGTCCGCTGCTATGGTGGCAACGAAGGCAGCGAAGATAAAGCGAACAGGAACGCAAGGCGAAGCGGGAACTTTTTCTGCCTTCTCAGCGTATCCAGTGGGAGAGGAAGTTATGAAGGCCTACTTCACCAACCTGCCTACCAAGATCTGGATGCTTTTGGTTGTACCCGCGGTCGTAATTGCGTACCCGGTCGTCTCCGTCGTGGTCCCGGCCGTGGTGCACGCGGTTGTGCCCGATGTGGTGCGAACGGTGCTCAGCGTGATCTAAGTCCGATCACAAGAAACCAGCGCTCGCCTGCAAAGATCGGCTGCGAACATGTTCCCTGCGCCCGTCCGCAAAACGCTAGAATGTTGCCGAACCGTGCCTCGACATAAAACAGCCACTAGGAATCACTCTAAGACCAAACCGCTAAAAAGCGAGGCAGTCTCGGATGAACTTTGGATGGAAGAAGCCCTGCGCTGTGCCCGGCGCGCCCTCGAAGCCGCCGAGGTGCCAGTAGGCGCCGTCGTTTTGTGCGAGGGACGCATCGTCGGCCAGGGATGGAACCGCAACATCCGCGAATCAGATCCCACCGCCCACGCCGAGATCATCGCCCTGCGCGAAGCAGGTACAACCTTGGGCAATCACCGCCTGGGAGACTGCCAGCTGTTTGTTACAATTGAGCCGTGCGCGATGTGCGCTGGCGCCGTGGTCCATGCGCGCATCAAGCGTTTGGTTTACGGCGCAGAAGACCCCAAGGCCGGGGCGGTTCGTTCAGTAATGCAGCTGCTGAATTGCCCGGCAGTGAACCACCGTGTTGAGGTTCGCGGCGGAGTTTTAGCTGCCCGTTGCGCGGAAGTGCTCCAGACGTTCTTTAGAAACCGTCGTTAGTCGCGGGTCGCAAGCGTTAAGCCGAGACCGCATCGTCCGAGGCGGAGGGGTGCGTGAGTGGTTGAAACGATCCGCCTCGAGTGACTAGACATAGACACTCCTCACTAACGGACCGGGTCCAGCTCAGCCTGCCGCCTCGGACAAAAGGGACTCCACCTTCTTGTCGAGGTCACGCGCGACTGCGAGTGCGTCGGCGTTCCCGTAGGGAGCTAGAAAGCTAGCCATTCTGTCGTAAGAGATATGCACGCCGTCCGAACGCTCGTCGACGAGCACGGTGACTGGAGCGTAAGAGCCAGCGTCCGGAACGCGCTTGGCCATTTCTTGCATGATGAGCGGATTGCCCATGATAAGCCGGACCATCCGAGACTTGTCGGGACTTGTCGCTTTACGGATTACAGCGCCATGGTCGAGCTCCATGAAGAGCATCAATCCGGTTCTGCCCAATCCCTTGCGAATCGTGCTTTCGAGTTCTGAAAACGTCCTTGTAGCTGCGGTCGTCTTTGCAAACTCAACCATGTCCGGATGGCCGACAGCGCCCTTAATCGAAGCTAGCACCTCACCGAATGGCCGGGACGATGTCAGGGAGAAACGCTCAACCTCAATTTTGCCTATCATGGCCTTGATCCTTTCTTCTCACTCTCGAGGAGATTGCCGAGGACCTCTGGCCAAGTTTTCTCGAAGTCGGCGTCCCGTTGTAGTCCGTGCTCCAGCCCGGTTTTGCCGTTGAGAAAATAGAGGCATGGCACGAAAAGGGCGAGGCGTGGGGCGGCCTCCGTGTAACGTACCCAGCGAACATCGCGAGCCACAGCAGACAGCTGGGTTTCTATTTCGGCTCAGACTTTCTTCTTGGGTACGCCGCAAGATCCAACGCGCCGCCGTATGACCGTGGCGACCAAACGCGAATGGGCCTCATTGTAAACAATTGACCTCCGGTGACAATCGTGGCCTGTACTTTCTCAAAGCGCTTCCATCGGTCCAAGCCGCCGTGTGCTGCAAGCGCTTTATGAAGTAGTTCAGGGGCCATGTTCACTTCTTGCCTACTGCCGCGTCTTCAATCACCCTCGCTACTTCTTTGGGGTGGGACAACATCACCACATGGCTCGACGGAAGAATCGTAGTCGTAGCGTTGATCTGCTTGGCCATGCTCTTTTCTTGTTCAGGAGCAATCATGTTGTCATTGCTTGCCACGATGTACCACGATGGTTTGTTGTGCCACGCCGCCGCGGTGGGTTTTGCCTCGAAAATGGAACCCGCCGTTTGAGGCTGGACCGCAACAAGAAGCGCCTTCTCTTCATTGCTCAGATCTTGGGCAAACGCCGTCTCTATACCTTCCGAAGACAACAGGAGAAACCCGTCTGAAAGTGGTTTCAGTTTTGTGAGACCAAGTGGCGGCGGGAACGGCTTACTGATCTCCGTAATGGTCTGGTTCGTATCCGGAGCGAACGCGGCAACGTAGACCAGGCCAGCAACCTTCGGATCATTTCCCGCCTCGGTGATGACCAGACCACCATACGAGTGGCCGACGAGAATCACCGGCCCCTCTTCAGCGGCAATGGCGCGCTTAGTCGCTGCAACGTCGTCTGCGAAGGAGGTTAGCGGGATTCCGACCGACTCTACATGGAAGCCTTTGGATTGAAGCAAAGGAATGACCTTTGACCAGCTTGAGCCGTCGGCAAAGGCTCCGTGAATGAGGAGTAAGTCCTTGGCGGGCGCGCTTTGCGCCATGAGCGACCCTGCAGTAATGAGAATTCCGAGCGAAGCAACAGCCAGCATTGTTTTCATGAGACTGCCCATGCAACCTCCCTTTTCCGGTATGAGCATAGGCGATGCCGTGATGTTGCATCTTGCTCGTTTCTACCGATTTTGTCGTTTATTGCGGCGGGAATGGATGCTGGATCGGCAGAAGCGGAGGTAGGGACTGTACTAGCGTTTCTTGACCACAAAAAGATCGAGTGCGAACTGCTCAAGCAGCTTCATTGGCCGTTGCGTCCGATCGGTTTTAGAGCGGAAAATCGCGCCATAAAGCGAATTCAGAATAAATCGCGAGAGGTCCATCGTTGGCACATCAGGATCGATTTCACCCATCTGTTGTGCTTGCGATACGACAACCGCGATCCGACGAGTGGCTTCGTCCAGAAGCTCAGCGACACGCCTTTTGAGCGCTGGCGTCGCGTTCGTAATTTCTGATGCAAAGTTGCCCACCAGGCATCCGCGCACATATCCGTAGCGCCGCATTTCCTTCAGTGTCAGCCGGAAGTATTTGCGAAGCCGGGCCACGGGGGAGGAGGCGTTTTCCAACTCCAAAAATCCAAGCGCATAGGGGTAAAACACATCCGACGCCGCGATCGCCAATTCTTCTTTGCTCTTGAAATAATTGTAGAAGGACCCCTTTGGAACCTTGGCCCCACTGACAATATCCTGCACGCTGGTACCGTTGTAGCCGAACTCGTGGAATAGGCTTATGGCCGTCTTCAAGAGCTTCTCTCGTGTTGCGTCTCCTCGCGCCAATGCCACCTCGTCACTCGTTAGAAGGATACGATGCCTGCGCGACGTTGTAAGGTCTCAGGCAGGGATACCACACTATCTAGCCTGGTGTTCGCGTCTCCAGTGTCCCGGACTGGCTCCGACGACGCGATGAAAGGTTCGCGTGAACGCGGGCTGGTCTCCGAATCCAGACTGCACTGCCACATCGCAAAGAGGCAGTTTTGTTTGAACGAGAAGTTCTTGCGCGCGATCAATGCGCTGGCGAATCAGCCACTGGTGGCTAGAAATGCCAAGCGCAGCTTTGAATGCGCGTGCAAAGTGGCTAACCGAAAGCCCGCACTCTTTTGCCAGGTCGCAAAGCCGAACGCTACCGTTCAAATTCTCGCGGAGTAGTTCAAGCGCTCGTTGCTTTTGCCACTTTGCAAGTCCTCCCGCTGCTGGGACTTGCGCTCTTGCAATTCTTCCATACCTCTGAAGAAGATGAGCCCCCAAGGCCATCTGGAACTGATCTAACGCTAGCGAACAAGGCTTCTTCTCCATGTTGAGGGAAGGAAGAACGTTCTTTGTCATTTGCGCCAGGACGATATCGTGTTCGTTCACTGATTGCTGGAGCTCGGAGACTGGACCGAATCCCAAATCTTCCGCGATGTCATCAAGACTCTCTCGAGGCACGTGATAGTGGACGAAGTCAAATGCCTGATCGGCCGAGCAGGCCGGACGGGCGTCAAAATCGATTACGTTCGATCGAAACGTTGGTACGTAGGACGTCGGCAGCTGTTTTGCATCCGCCCAAAGCTGGTATCCACCCAAAGGGATAGAGCGAAGACTGACTGAAACAAGAACAGCCTTCACGGCCGACACCTTAACGATTCGCGTAGAAAGCCCGAATGGCGACTGGAGCCTTGTGATCGTGAAGTTGTTCTCGTTCTTCCACAAAGCAGGTACCTTGGAACGAGACCGCTCAGTTAACTGAAAAAACGCGACGGAAGGAGCGAGTGACACCTCGGACGGTCGGAAAGCTCTGCTATCTTTTGAAGACACATCGAGCTGTGCCATCTGAGTTGGGTAATGCGGCCGGCCGTCGATAAATACGACACGATGCTACCACAGTTCTAAGACGACCGGTCATCTCCCGCTTTTCGGCTAGGGGCTCCCAGACAGCCTGATTGGGTTCGCATGTGACTGCTTGCTGAGCGCGCAGTCGCAAGACCAAAAGTTTCTCCTGGACTTCGATTGTGACTCTGGCGAAAAGGGAATCTATTTGGCAATGTTGGAAAGTACAGCCTTTCCACCCAGGATTCGAAAATCGTTCTAACATCTTAAAGATGATGACAAGAAGAGAGTTTTTTCGGTTGGCTGCACAATCTGCGACAGCCGCGATGCTGGCCCGTAATCACAGAGCTGCGGCGGAACGGAACGAAGCGCATCGCGTAACTCCGCGTCGCGGACGGCCGCTCCTCGATTTGCAACAGCGGTTTGTGGATTTGCGTTTCGGCATGTTCGTGCACTTCAACATGGCGACATTTCAGGACCGCGAATGGGGTGATCCGACAGCACTCCCTGATCTGTTTCATCCCGCCGCTCTCGACACGGATCAATGGGCCGCTGCGGCGCGGTCGGCCGGCATGACTTGGGGCTGCCTGACGACGCGGCATCACGATGGCTTCTGCATATGGCCGACAAAGACATCGGCGGCAAGCGTGGGGCAGACATCGCATTCGGCTGATGTTGTGCGGGCCTACGTGAATTCATTTCGCAGGGCAGGCCTGCAGGTGGGCCTCTATTATTCGATCCTGTCGCTGCGCGACGATATCCGCCATTTCAACATCACTCCGGCCAAGGTAAAGCTCATCAGAGATCAGCTGACGGAACTGCTCACCGGCTATGGAGAGGTCGACATCCTCATCACTGATGGATGGGATGCACCGTGGAGCCGTATTACTTACGAAGAGGTACCGTTCCGGGAGATCTATGAGCGTATCAAGAATTTGCAGCCCAACTGCCTGCTCTGCGATCTCAACGCCAGTCAATATCCTTCGGGCGGACTCTACTATTCCGATGTGAAGGCGTTTGAGCAGAATGCCGGACAGAAGGTCCCTGAAGACAGCGACGTGCCGGCACTTTCATGTGTGACCCTTACGGACGGTTGGTTCTGGAAACAGCGGGACGCGAATGGACATCTCAAGGCGGTGACGACCGTGGTGGACGAGTGGCTAGAGCCGCTGAATCGCAGACACTGTAACTTGATTCTGAATGCTCCCCCAACCCGTGAAGGACGCCTGGCTCCGAACGTTATGAGTCGACTGGAAGAGATCGGCAAAGCGTGGAAGCATCCCGGGCCCATGGCAAAACTCAGCGAGCACGTTGTAATCACGACACGGAACCTGGCGAAGGACAAGCCCATTCATGCTAGCTCTTACCCAGATACCGTGGGACCGGATGAGGCGAACGACGGTGACTTCAGATCGAGTTGGTATCTGGATGAAGGCCAAACCTCTGGCTGGTTGGAATTGGATTTGAGAAAGCAGGAGAGCTTCAACGTTGTCTCGCTGGTGGAGCCTGTCGGTCGATGGGATGACTACCCGCAAAGCCGCATCCGGAGTTATCGTTTTCAGCGCTGGGACGGCGTGAAATGGATCACTCTGATGGGCGGTGAAACACCAGCACCGACGACAATTCTTCGTATTCCACGCGTCTCAGCGCAGAGGGTCCGACTACTGTTGGAGCCCAGCAAAGAGATGCCCCACGTGGCCGAGATTGGCGTGTATGACGAACCCGCCTAGCAAAGCCAATCCCCGAATGAAAACGTGCTGAAACAACATCCTGGCTCCTGCATTGGTCAAAGATATCGGTTGTCAACGCATTTGCGAGTTTTCTGGCTTGGCCAAAGGTCGGCCCTTGTCGATACAAACATGACCTCGCCATCTGAATAAGTGAGTCGCTCATCCCGACAACCCAATTCTCAGGAGGTCCGCGAATTCCACCGGACGGCGACAGTCCACGCTCATCAACGTAGCACCCGGTAGGTCTGTTGGTCTGTTCGGCAATTCGGAAGTTTTCACACGCCTGGGCGCGCAACGACAGAGCATTGCCGCCGCAAGGCAATTCACTTGCGCGCCTGGCCTGGCCTGTTTGTCTTAGCCCTCCATACATGAAGATTCTTTGGCGCCAAACCTTGGCGAGGAGGATCAGAATGCAACGCGGAAGTCTGGCAATGGTCAGTCGCAAAGATGGACCCTCAGTCTGGCAATTTCGCCGGTCTGAAAAGGATTTGCATGGAATTCGAGTCCAACGGAAGAGAGTGATTGGCACAGTTGAGCGCTATCAAGACGAGGGTGCTGCCCGCAGTGCGGTCACGGTCTTGTTGCAAGAACTAAATTCGTATAAGCCGAGGGTGGGTTCTCGCTCGATTACAATCGCGCAGCTTTGCGGTCACTTCGAGCAGCGAGAACTCGCTAAGGAAAATGCCTGGCGCAGTTATGCAGCCAAGAAACTTATCATGCCTATTTAATCCGCTGGATTCTCCCTCACTGGCGGCAATACGAACTGGCCGAGGTTAGAACCGTACAGGTGGAGTCTTGGCTTCGCTCACTGCCATTAGCGAAGGGCAGTTGTGCCAAGATCCGAAATCTAATGTCCCTGCTATTCAATCACGCCTGCCGGTATGAATTGTTTGATCGGAACCCAATTTATCTAGTTCGTCAGAGTGCGAAGAGCCGCAGAACACCAACCGTCCTGATGCCCGCCGAAATCAAGGCGTTGGTGGAGAATTTGCGGATTCGAGAACGCACCTTGGTTCTCTTGGCAGTGTCCACCGGCTTGCGGCAGAGCGAGTTGTTCGGGTTGAAATGGGGCGACATGGACTTTGCCCAAAGAACGATGAACGTAACGCGATCCATCGTCTACGACGTCGTCGGGCCGTGTAAGACCGTGTCGTCGCAAAAGCCGGTGCCAGTGCATCCGCTCCTTGTCGAGTCTCTCTTGGACTGGCGAAAAAATGCATCGCCACTAAGCCGGATGACTGGGTTTTCGCTAGCAGGCGCTCCCGAGGAAGGGGGCCGTATTGGGGCCAAGCGATTTTGCGCAAATATTTCAACCAGCACAAGCGTGTTTTCGCTAGTAATCCCACGTTATCCAGGAGTCGGGCACGGCAGATAACCCTCACAACACAGGCCGTCATTGGCAAGACGCGGGATGATGGCTGCTCCGAAGCCGATTCGCATCCTAAGTGTGCGGCGTATCATCGAAGCCATCATGTTGCGCCGTCCGTGACAATGACTTTGATTTGGCCCTTAACTTCGTCGCCCGGAGAACAGCGTGATTTCCTTCACTTGAATCTGGAATCCCGTCCATTCATTACCTCCAACTCAAAAGCGATACGTTATCCACGGCGATATGTAGCTCATGCTGGTTGTCGCGTGGACGGACTGTTCCTCAAATGAAGCATTGAAAACGTAGATGTAATTAACGTGAGTCGAGAGATGACGAGTCATCTGCCAATCCAGCTGCGCGATGGGACGGCTGCCTTCGTATCGCGACTTTACACCATTGCTGGGCACGATGAGGTTGCCTGCGATTCCATACAGTCCGTCGTTCGAACTTTCACGCCAAAAGAATCCCCAGCCAGTCGACAGCGTCAGACGCTCAGAAAAGAAGAGACCAAGTGAAGGTTCCAGACGGATGGCGTTGTCTGGTCCTAAGATGTTCGCGCGTCCAGAATATGTGCCGCTCTGGAACAACGAATTGAATGTCTGGAGATCGGGGTTTGCTGGATTCTTATCCCGCTCGCCAAATCGGTTGCTAATCCGATGCGCGGACGCCAGCGGACGGATGTAAGAGAGTACGAATTATCGGCAGCTACACGCCACGCGTTGATTGTGGCCGACGCCAAAACTACCGAACTGATAGATCGCTTCGACGTCGTAAGCCCACGGTCCCCGCTCGGCCCAAATACGCGCACCCAGAGTGTGCCGCTTCTCATGTCCTGCCCCTTGGCTAAATACCGTGTGTTTTAGATCCAAACCCAGATAGTAGAAATCGAGCGCCTTTCTTTGCGCTTGGTCTAGGGCATGAGTTGCATAAAGGCCCCAAAAAGCGAAGTCGTGCTGCGGAGGATCGTCGAAGACTCCAGGCTCGTTTTGCACCGGCTGGGTTGCGAAGCCGTCAAGCTGCCTCTTTGGAGATTTCCAAGACAGTCGAACGCCGTCGAAACTGAGTGGCACATTAGGCCCTTCCCGCAAGTCGACGACTCGACCGGACCCGAAGGCCATCTCCTGGCGCCCAATGCGCATGGTCAGTGAAGAATTTGCCCGTGGCTTTAGTATTACAAATTCAAGGAAACCCCGGTGCACGTCGAGTTTGTCTTCGTCTAAAGGGCGCGGACCTCCGGTTCGTCCCTCTTCGAGTGAGCTGTTGAGTTTGCCGAAGAATCGAAATCGCTGTCCCGCATGTAAGTCGACGTGAAACAAATAGCGCTGCAGAAGATAACCGCCCTGGTCATCGGGGCTGAGACCAAAATTCGTATTGTGAAAGCGCTCGTAGGTCTCGCGGATCTCACCGCCAAGGGACAGGAAAACGTTTCTATCCTCATTATTAAGCGGGATGAATTTGATCGGATAAAGAATCGTCGCGTTTCGCCGGATCGGACAGAAAGCCCCAATCCTCTTCATAACGAGGAAGCGGATAAAAGGGGCGCGGAAGCGAAGCCGGTTTTTCTTGTCCTATCATTCGATTCGCCCCTGCAATGACCACAAGCAATATCAACACCTCTAAGATCCTGAACACTATTTGCACTCGGCTCTCATCCGTACGTCAGAAATGGCTCGCATTTTTGCAGCTACAGGTTTAGCGCTTCAATCACGAGTCGGGCGACAGCACCGCCGGAGTATTGCGGGTGTCCGGCAATCAAGTTGCCGTCGATTCGACCACTGACTTGAACACGACCGTGCTGGTCCATCGTGCACTGTGGTCTTCAGCAACGCTACGTGGTGCGGAACGCAATTGCGGCTCCAAAGAAAAACGACTGAATCTGAAGAATGTCAGCAGATGCCAGACGGACGAGATCTCGCCAATGGTGAAAAACTGGGCAGCACCAGGGTTACGAAATCTTCGCTAGCGTTCGGAAACGTCTCTTGTCAATCTTTAGCGCGCGAATCCTCGATTCAAGCGTCGAACGCGGAATCCCGAGTCGCGCCGCCGCTCCTGAGGGCCCGAATACGCGCCCGCAGCTTGCGCGCAGCGCATCCTCGACGATCGCCTTCTCGTGCGCGGCGAGCGAGCTGGACAACCCGACCCCGGCTCCTAATCGCCCCCCCCGCGAAGACAGCCAGCTCTCGTCGACCGTGAATTCGTCGGTGTCCGAGACGATCACGGACCGCTCGATGACGTTTTGCAGCTCGCGCACGTTTCCGGGCCACGGATAGGACTGCAGACAGTCGAGTGTCCGCTTGCCCACCCGTCGGAATGTCTTCCCGGCCCTTCGCGTGTACCGACCGATGAAGTACTCCACTAGCATGGGAATGTCTTCTCGCCGTTCCCGCAATGGAGGCATCTCGAGGGGAAACACGTTGAGCCGATAAAACAGATCCTCGCGAAACGTGCCGTCCGCCACAGCCGCCATCAAGTCACGATTCGTCGCGGCGATGACGCGAACATCGACCTGGATCCGCTGTCGCCCTCCCACGCGCTCGAATTCCCGCTCCTGGAGGATCCGCAGCAACGCCACCTGTGTTTCGGACGATAGTTCGCCCACCTCGTCCAGGAAGATCGTGCCCCCGTTCGCCAGCTCGAAACGACCGAGTTGCCGTTGCACGGCCCCGGTGAATGCGCCTTTCTCATGACCGAAGAGCTCCGAGGCAATCAAGTCGCGTGGAATGGCCGCGCAATTCACCGCGACGAACGCTCGTGAGGCACGCCGAGACCGCCGGTGAATCGCTCGCGCGACGAGTTCCTTTCCCGTGCCGGTTTCACCGGTGATGAGCACAGTCGAATCGCTGCCGGCGACCTTGCACACGCGCGAGAGCACCGCCATCAACGTTGGCGAGGCGCCGACAATCTCCTCGAACATCGAGGCTTTGTCGACTTCCTCACGCAGAGCGACGTTTTCCTGCTGGAGCCTCTCCTCGGCACTCTTGCGATCGTCGATATCGGTACAAGCGACATACCAGCGGATGATTTGTCCCTGGTCATCGCGAACTGGGTTGGAACGAGCCAAAAACCAGCGGTAACTCCCATCGACCTTGCGCAGCCGCAACTCCAACTCGTAGGCCGAGCCCGTAGAGACAGCACGATCAAAATATTCTTGCTCCTGGCCTCGGTCATTCGGATGAACGAACGCACCCCTTTCACGCGACTGCCGCCACTGTTCTAGACTAAAGCCCAGGTAATCAAGTCCGACGCGGTTGATATGAAGGCGTTCTCGGTTGGGGCCGTATACACCAACAAGTTGAGGCGCGAAGTCCAGCATCTGCCGAAGCTCTGCCTCGCTCTTGCGCAGCGCCGTTATGAGTTCCTCATGCTCGGTCACATCCATCTCGATCCCGACGAAACCCTGGAACATCCCACCGCTGGTCGCAGGCGTTCCGACGCACCGCACATGACGAACTGACCCGCCTGGACGCACAATTCGTGTCGTGAAGTCGAAGCCGCGATGCTCTGCCAGCACCGTGCGGATTTCCTGAGCGACGAACTCCCGATCGTCGGGGTGGACGAGCTCCATGTATTCCGGGATGCTCGGCGGCGTACTGCCGGGGTCGAGGCCATGAATCGCAAACAGCTCGGGAGACCAGTGCCCGAAACCGGCCGCGTTGAACGTCCAACTGCCCATGTGCGCCAGCCGCTGTCCCTCGGCCAGGTAGAACTCGGCTAGTTTGCGTTCCTGAACGTCGAGATTGGCGCAGACCCAGCTTTGCATCGGGTGACTCAATTCGGGTTCAGACAGCCCACATTTGAGGGTTCGCTTGACACTTTCAGAGCCTACTGGGATGTTTTGGCTCGCCATGAGTTCGCCTTTGACGTTTCCGAATTTCAGCAGATGGACCTGGGACTTGCAGCCGCGAACAGAATCGTCTCTTCTCCTATGATCCGACCGACCAACGCGGCTCAGCGCCTTCCTTCCCGTGGTCCGCATTGACCTGACTTTGACTCTTTCCTGTTTCGGAGGTAAATACACTTAGGCATTATTTTGCGGTTATTTCCGTTATCTATTTGCCGATGAATGAGTTGGACGGCGGTCGCGACGTGATTAGGCAAGGGAGTTTAGACCCGACGTATGAATGAGGAGTCGATCAATCTCGTCGAGCGAGTCCGATTTGGAACATTTGAGCTCAATGTCCGAACCGGGGAACTTGTCCCCATCGGAACCGAGCCTGTGGAATCTGAGTCTGCCAAGGTCCTGCTCCGGGAGCAACCCTTCCGCATTCTGCGAATTCTGGTCGAGCGGCAAGGCCAAATTGTTTCCCGCCAGGAAATACGGCAGATCCTTTGGCCGAACGACACCTTCGTGGACTACGACAGAAGCATTAACGTTGCAATGGCGATCCTGCGCAAGGCGCTGGCAGACGATGCCGACCACCCCAAGTACATTGAAACTCTGGCACGTCGCGGATACAGACTCATCGCACCAGTCGAATGGCAACAGAGTTCGACAGCTGCTCAGGACACACTCGGATCGCTCGCCGAGACGCTACCCGGGATCGAAGGCCCGATGGGTGAGCGAGAACCGGGAGCACCAAAACATTGGGGGAAAGCTGCGGCCGTGGCTGCGTGTGCTGTGATTTTGGTCGTCGTCGGTTACATGACTTGGCGGCACTTTCGGACTACAGCACGAGCGCGATCGGAAAAGATCATGCTCGCCGTACTGCCGTTTGAAAATCTCACCGGCGACCCCAATAAGGATTACCTTGCGGACGGTCTGACGGAGGAGACGATCTCAGAGTTGGGCCGGCTGAAGCCGGAACAATTAGGTGTGATCGCGCGAACGTCCGTGATGGGATACAAGCACAAGGACACGCGCCTGGACCAGATCGGACGCGATCTTTCTGTACAGTATGTGCTGGAAAACAGCCTCCGCGAAAGCGGAAATCACATACGCCTTACCGCTCAGCTGATTCAGGTGAAGGATCAAACTCATCTCTGGTCACAGGATTATGACTATCCGGCAAAAGACATTCTTACCATCGAAGACGATGTAGCCAAGGCCGTTGCGCAGGAGATCCAGCTGCGTTTGACTTCGCGGCAGCAAGCAGAGTTCGAGCAGCCGCACCGAGTCAATCCCGAAGCCTTCGATGCCTACTTGCAGGGGTACTACTTCTTTGAGCGGAACACCGACAAAGATACGGAGATGGCTGGGAAGTACTACGAACGGGCGACGCAGCTTGACCCCTCCTATGCGTTGGCTTGGGTCGGATTGTCTCGGGTACGCAAGTGGCAAGCCATGACACGTCGAATTCCTACTGAGGAGGGTAACCGGCTTGCGCGTGAAGCCGTTGAACGGGCTTTGGCGCTGAACCCGAACCTGGCAGCGGCCCATACCCAAATGGGACGGATTAAACAACAGGTCGACTTCGATTGGGCCGGAGCGGATGCTTCCCACCGGCGGGCGGTTGAAGTCGAACCCGGAAATCCCGAGGCGGTAAGGGGGGCGGCTTCCTCGGCGGCCATGCTCGGCCGCTTTGACGAAGCTCTTCGATTGAACCGCCGAGCCGTTGACTTGGATCCGCTCAATGCAGGAAGTTGGGAGAGTCTGGCAGAGACCGAGTTTTTCATGGGCCAGCTAAACCAAGCCGCAGGGGATTGCAAGAAGGCGCTCGAACTGAGCCCCGATGTTTGGAACGGTCCTATCATGTTAAGCCGAATCTATGTGCTGCAGGGGCGGGCGCAGGATGCATTGCCTGAAATCGAACTCGTACGCTATGACCCCTCTCGTGCGTCTCTGTATGCGATTGCGTACTACGCGCTTGGTCGGAAAAGGGAGTCGGACGCCGCATTGAGTGAGCTAATTGCTAAATTTCCACAAAATGCGTACCAGATCGCCGAGGTTTATGCTTTCCGGAACCAGTCCGACAAAGCGTTCGAGTGGCTGGACCGAGCTTATGATCAGCGTAACGCCGGTCTGATCGTAACCAAAGTGGACCCTCTACTGAAGAGCTTGCGCCACGCCCCGCGATACGCCGCGTTGTTGAAGAAGCTCAATTTCCCGACCTGAAATATGTTGTCCCCCAAGCTTCGGAACGCCGAATACCCGAGCCGATGAAACAATGTAATTCGGCGCTCTGTGTTTGCCAGGATCCCGCCATTGGCGAGATTCCACCATTAACGCAGATGTCCAATCTTTTGAATTCAGCATTTTACGCTGGACCTGTAATTGCCTCATGTGTACGCCATGAGGCTTCAGGCAGACACTGACCGCGGCGACTTGGATTGTCCGGATGAAATCCGCTCGACGACTTCATGCTGTTTGAAGGCCACAAGATCGGAGCGCCCTACATCTTTCTCGATGGACAACCGCATGGGGAGGGTGACCGTCTCCAGGCGCGTTGGGTGTTCTCCCCAGATTGCCATCCTCGCCTTAGTGCTGAATTTCACAGGTCAAGCCGCGACGCAGAAGGTCAAATCAATTCCCGTTCCGGGGACGAAAGCCTTTCCAGAGAGCATCACATCGACTTCCGACGGTGTGCTCTTTGTTGGGCGCCTGGGAGATGGTGGAATCGTGCGCGTCAAACCGCGCACGGCCGAGGGCACCGTATTCGTCCAACCGGGCGCGTCGGGCTCGCGCTCGATCTTGGGAGTCTTCGCGGATGAGCCATCGAGCACGCTCTGGGCCTGCTCGAACGACTTGAGTGGGTTGGGCGGATCGGCAGCGGGAACTGATACATGGAGCGCGTTGAAAAGTTTCGACCTTAACACAGGAGATGCAAAACACAGTTTCTCGCTGCCCGGCTCAAACGCGTTCTGCAATGACATCACGGTGGACGGGAAGGGATCCGTATACGTCACCGAGAGCGCAAATCCCACCATCCTAAAACTCTCTGCCGGCGCCACAACCTTTGACGTATTCGCACAGGATTCCGCTTTTTCTGCGCCTCAAAGTGGTGGTGCCGGGCTCGACGGGATCGCCTTCGGCAGCGACGGCAATCTTTACGTGACGACCTACACGGCCGGCGAACTTTTGCGTGTGGAAGTCAAGGATGGAAAGGCCGGGCACGTCACAAAACTCTCTGGTAACCGTCACCTGCAATTTCCCGATGCTCTCCGAGCCCTCGGCGACAACAGTTTGCTATTGATCGGTGCGGCTGCCGCAACGGGTAGTGCGGGTATATTGTCCGCCGGGCTGGGAATAAGTGCGAATGCGAGCTTCAACAAGGCTACGCAGTTCGTAGCCCCCACGGCGACACATGATGTCACTCCCTTCAAGGTCCAGGTACCACAGGCAGCACTGGACGATCTTAAAAAGAGACTTGCCAATGCTCGCTGGCCGGACAAGGAACCGGTAACGGACTGGTCCCAGGGTGTACCGCTGGCAAAGATCCGCGCGCGCACCGACTACTGGGCTCGGGACTATGATTGGCGGCGCGCGGAACGGGCGCTGAACGCGCTCCCGCAGTTTCGCACGGCCCTGGACGGTGTCGGGATCTACTTCATCCACGCGCGCTCTAAACACGAACGTGCGCTCCCTATCATCTTGACCCATGGGTGGCCGGGGTCCGTATTCGAGTTTCTCGACGTGATCCGCCCGCTAGCCGATCCGACCGCGCACGGTGGGAGTGAGAATGACGCATTCCATGTCGTAGTTCCTGCTCTCCCGGGATTTGGCTTTTCGGACAAACCCCCCGAGAAAGGGTGGAACGTCGCGCGAATCGCCAACGCGTGGGCCGCCCTCATGAAGCGCCTCGGTTACGAGCGTTGGGTCGCCCAGGGAGGTGACTGGGGGGCTGGGGTTACGACTGCCCTCGGACATATCCAACCGCCAGGGCTCGCGGCTATTCATCTTAACTGGGCGTTCGTCTTTCCGCAGAAGATACCGACCGAGGGCCTTTCTCAGGACGAGCAGCGCGCCGTTGATGCCGCGGCAATCTTTCAGACTCAAGGGGCCGGTTACTTCCTGGAACAGGCGACGCGACCACAAACGATTGGGACCGCCCTCGCAGACTCTTCGGTCGGACAGGCGGCGTGGATATACGAGAAGTTTCACGCCTGGACCGACCACGACGGCGACGTTGAAAGCGCACTTACGAACGACCAGATGCTCGACGACATATCGTTGTATGGGTTGACAAATTCTGCGGCGTCCTCAGCCCGAATCTATTGGGAGAACAATCCGGCCACCTATGTCGGCGGCAAGATCGATCTTCCGGTGGGTGTGAGTGTCTTCCCACGGGAGATTTACCGCGCACCGCGCAGTTGGGCAGAAAAGGACTATTCCAAGCTCATCTACTGGAATGAGTTGCCGAAGGGTGGTCACTTCGCGGCATTCGAGCAGCCGGCAGCCTTCGTTCACGAATTGCGCGCCTGTTTCACCACGCTCCGCGCTTGAACGGGGCTCGTGATGGGCTCGATTGAAGTCTTGGCAAGGCACACCGGAGGTCCCACGATGAAGTTTCCGCGCACGGACGCCGCGCTTGAGGAGCAATCCATGAACAACGACTTAGAAAACAGAACGGGAGTACCGGCGCCACTCACCTCGCGCCGTACCTTCATTCGTGCGGCTGCAGCAACCGGTGGTGCCGGCATATTGTCTGCGGGGATGCGAGTGAGTGCCCAAGGGATCGCCGCCAAAGCTGAGCAGATGGTGCTCCCCACAACGACGAAGGAAGTCACTTCCTTCAAGGTCCATATCCCGCAGGCAGCACTGGACGATCTTAAAAAGAGACTTGCCAATGCTCGCTGGCCGGACAAGGAACCGGTAACGGATTGGTCGCAGGGTGTACCGCTGGCCAAAGCACAAGCGCTCGCTGAATACTGGCGCACTCGCTACGATTGGCGTGTGGCTGAGCGCACACTGAATGGGCTGGCGCAGTTTCGTACACAGATTGATGGTCTAGGTATTTACTTCATTCACGTTCGATCGAAGCACGAGAATGCCCTGCCAATCATACTTACTCATGGTTGGCCTGGGTCGATCATCGAGTTTATGCAGGTCATCGGACCTCTCGTGGACCCGACGGCCCACGGCGGTACGGCCGATGAAGCCTTTCATGTCGTAATCCCCTCCCTCCCCGGGTTTGGCTTTTCGGACAAGCCGACCGAACCAGGGTGGCGTCTTCCGCGCATTGCGAACGCCTGGGCAGCGCTGATGGCGCGCCTAGGTTACAGCCGCTACGTCGCACAAGGCGGCGATTTGGGCGCTGGCGTATCGAGCTGGATGGCCAAGCAGCAGCCCGCGGGGCTTGTCGCCATTCATCTGAATCTTCCGATCCTCTTTCCACCACCACCAGCGCCACCCGGCGGCTATACGGCCGCAGAGCAGCCGGCACTGGCTGAACTCGGCAAATATGCGAGCGATGCCTCAGGTTACGCTTCCATTCAAACGACTCGTCCGCAGACACTGGGGTACGGTCTTGCCGACTCCCCGGTTGGGCAAGCAATGTGGATCTACGAGAAGTTTCAGGCATGGAGCGACCACAAGGGCGATCCTGCGGAGGCCATCTCTGTCGATCACATGTTGGATGACATCACTCTTTACTGGCTGACCGACACCGCTGCGTCTTCTGCACGGCTCTATTACGAGAGTTTCGCGAAGGATTTCGCCCGAATGCCGCTCGAACTGCCGGTCGCGGTGAGTATCTTCAAAGGCGACTTTTTCACACCGCCGAAGGTGTGGGGGGAGGAGACCTACTCGAAGCTCTTCTACTGGAACGAGGTTCCGAAAGGTGGTCACTTCGCCGCGCTTGAGCAGCCCGATCTGTTCGTTGCCGAATTGCGCAAGAGCTTCGCTCAAGTGCGTTGACTGCTGGACGCTTTTGCAACAAGACCAGGAAGAAACAAATGTCAGGGAAACTTGAAGGAAAGATCGCGCTGGTCACAGGGGGAACGGGCGGAATCGGCCTTGCCACTGCGCAGCGTTTCGTCAAGGAAGGAGCGTACGTCTTCGTTACCGGACGGAGACAGGCCGAGCTGGATGCAGCCGCGAAGCTTATGAGCGGCCACGTCACGGCCGTCAAGGCCGACTCCTCGAATCTCGAAGACCTGGACAATCTTTTCGCACAAATCAAACGCGAAAAAGGGCGGCTCGACATCGTCTACGCGAATGCCGGTGGCGGCAGCTTCGCTCCGATCGGCGGAATTTATGAACAGCACTTCGATCACACTTTCGATACGAATGTGAAAGGTACGTTGTTCACCGTTCAGAAGGCGCTGCCTTTGGTGCCAGATGGCGGGTCGATCATCATGACGGGCTCCACAGCAGGCTCCACGGCTATGCCCGCTTTCAGCGTTTACTCCGCCTCCAAAGCGGCAATACGATCCTTTGCCCGCTGCTGGACCTTGGATTTGAAGGACCGCAAAATCCGAGTCAATGTCGTCAGCCCCGGACCGATCGAAACTCCGGGCATCGCGGGTCTTGCGCCGAACGAAGAACAGCGGAGGGGGTTTTATAGCACGCTGGCTTCGCAAGTGCCGCTCGGTCGCATGGGGCAGCCGGACGAAATTGCCAAAGTGGCTGTCTTCCTTGCTTCCGACGATTCAAGCTTCGTGACCGGCATCGAGCTCTTCGCCGATGGCGGCATCGCGCAGGTATAGGGAGGAGTACATCATGCAAACCTTCACGAAAGTCGGTCTCGACGCTCTTCTGACACCGGAGAATTGTGCCTTGCTCCTCATTGACCACCAACCTTTCCAGTTGGCAAACGTAAACAGTCACGACCCCACAATCGTGATCAACAACGTCACAGCTCTAGCCAAAACCGCGAAGGCATACGGTATACCGACGATTCTCACCACAGTCAATGAGGAACGCGGGGGACTACTTTTCAAGCAGGTCCAGGCAGTTTTTCCCGATCAGAAGACGATTAACCGAACTTTCATCAACTGTTGGGAGGACCGCCGAGTCGTCGAGGCGGTGAAGAAGACGGGCCGGAAGAAGCTGGTCATGGCCGCACTCTGGACCGAGATGTGTCTTGCAATGCCCGCTATCCATGCGATGGGTGACGGCTACGACGTGTACGTCGTCACCGACGCCTCGGGCGGCGTTTCTCCTGAAGCACACGATATGGCAATCCGCCGCATGGTGGCTGCGGGAGCCCAACCCATTACCTGGCTTGGCTTGGCGGGAGAACTTCAGCGTGATTGGGCGCGCACAGAGCACCTTGGAGAAGTCGCTCAGCTTTTTATCGACCATGCCGGCGCTACTGGTTCTGTGTTCTTGTGGGAGACGCAGCTGCTAGGTGCGCCACAACTCAAGGGCGCCTAGCAGCTTCCTGGCAGACGAGGCTAACCTCGTCTGTCGTCGGCCTGTGGCTCAAAAGAAGGAGGTTTTCATGGGTACAACATTTCGAAAGGAAGCGCTATGACACTGAGGGCTACGACCTCACTGAGCCTCCATTACCAGGTCAAACCCGGTCCGAGGGAGCAGGTTCTTGTCGAGATAAAAGGAATGCTTGACCGTTGTGCAAAGGAACCTGAATTCATCATGGCTATCATTCACGAAACTCCAGAACGGCCGAATGAAATCGTGTTCTACGAGCTATGGAAAGGAACACGCGCGGAATTCGATGCGATCCAGGGGCCAAAACTCTACCGTAAGGCCTATTTGGAGAACGTCAAAAACTTTATCGAAAAGGTAGAGGTTGAGTGGAACTCGCCGATTCTGGAATGGGGCACAAACCTGACAGGTCTTAACCAGTCGCGAGGCGGGGGCGACGCCGGAGCGTTCTAGAAGGAAGCACCACCATGTCAAAAGCACCTGAATCGCTGATACCCGAGGCTACCGAACAAGTCCGTCTGTTTCATATTTCGGTTCCGCAGGAGGCCATTGACGATCTTCGAGCGCGCCTGCGAGCTATCCGGTTTCCCAACGAACAGCCGGTGAAGGACTGGTCTCAGGGAGTTCCCCTCGCTCAGGCAAAGGCGCTGGTCGAGTATTGGGAATCTCGCTATGACTGGCGACGCTTCGAGACAGAGCTGAACTCGCTTCCAAACTTTCGGACATCGCTTGACGGATTGGGTATTCATTTCATCCACGTACGCTCACCACATCCCGATGCGTTACCAATCGTTCTGACTCACGGTTGGCCTGGATCGATTGTGGAGTTCATGAAGGTCATTCGACCCCTTACTAACCCGACAGAGTATGGTGGTCACGCACAGGATGCGTTCCATGTAGTCGTTCCGTCTCTTCCGGGATTTGGATTTTCTGACAAGCCATCTGAAATCGGGTGGAACCTCTCCCGCATCGCCTCCGCATGGAGCCTGCTGATGCAGCGGCTCGGCTACAGGCGGTGGGTTGCACAAGGGGGAGATTGGGGTGCGGGAGTAACGACCGCACTGGGACATCTTCTTCCCCTTGGACTTGCTGGAATACATCTCAATTGGCAATTCGTGTTTCCAGCAGAAATCCCAGAGCACCTCAGTTTCGAAGAGCGGAGAGCGGTCGATGGTGCCAAACGCTTCCTTGGCGACGCCAACGGCTACTCCCGCCAACAAGCGACTCGGCCGCAGACGATCGGATATGCGCTGTCGGATTCGCCAGCGGGCCAGGCTATGTGGATCTACGAAAAGTTTTACAGTTGGACTGACAACAACGGCTCTCCCGAAGACGCGCTGTCGCGGGATCAAATGCTCGACAACATTTCACTCTATTGGTTCACAAACACCGCGGCATCGTCAGCACGGATCTACTGGGAGAATAAGGGCGCCTCATTTTCGGGGGACAAGCTTAGCTTGCCTGTCGCCGCGACCGTCTTCCCCGGCGAGATATATCGCGCTCCAAAGAGCTGGGCCGAGCAGACCTATTCCAATCTCATCTACTGGAACGAGGCTGAACACGGCGGCCATTTCGCCGCTTTCGAGGAGCCGGACATTTTTGTCGAGGAAATGCGTTCCGCGTTTCGAAAATTAAGGGACCAGTAACAAAATGTCATCGGCCCAGTCGGCGAGTCTTTGACACCTAACTTCCTGCGATACCCTAAGTCATCGCCTTTCCATTTCTTCGGTACGCCGGCTTGCCGTCTCGGTTACTTCCCGGTTGCTCGTTATACGTCCGTGTGAAAAAGGCCTGCGGCCGGACCGCACATAGAGCCAACGGTTGGAAATCCCCTCAAGGAGATCTATCACGATCACGATATTGAGCACTACCAAGCCCGGTGTGGAGCGCCGAGACGATTGTGGGGCGATGTCCCGCCCATGGTCGGATACGCCGGCTAGCTGGTTTTGAGCTTGTCGTGGGGTGGCGGTACGTTTGCGTGCCGATAGTTGGGCGCGATAGGTCTGCGGGGTGATGCCGAGGAGGCGGAGGAAGGCGCGGCGCATGGAGTCCGCGCTGCCGAAGCCAGTGGCGGCAGCGACCTGTTTGAATCCCTTGCCGGTCTGCTGGAGTTCACGGCGCACAGCTTCAACGCGCACATGCAAGACGTAATGCGCCGGCGTGATCCCGACCTCGCGCGTAAAGACGCGCTCGAAATTACGCACGCTCATGGCGACGTGGCCGGCGAGCTGTTCGACCGAGAGCCGCTTCTGCAGATTCTCTGCAATCCAGAGCCGGAGCTCTTGCAGCGCGCGCATTTCCGAGGCCTGGGCGGCTAGCGAGATGCTGAGCTGGGGCTGGCCGGCCGGGGCGGGGAGGAAGAGTACCAGCTCGCGCGTAACGGCGTGGGCGGTGGCGCTACCGCAATCTCTTCGACCCAGGCGAGCGCGAGAGCAATGCCAGCGGTGATGCCGGCCGATGTGTAGATGTTCCCGTCCTTCACCCAAAGCTGTGGCGGGGCGACCTTGATGCCGGGGTAGCGCTTGCCGAGCTCGCTGGCGAAGCGCCAATGTGAGGTCACACGGCGACCACTGAGCAAGCCAGCCTCGGCAAGGAGGAAGACGCCGACGCAGACTGCACCAAGGCGACGCAGGCGATTCCTCGCGTGCTTGAGCCAGGGGAAGAGAGCGGCGTCGCGCGCGTGGCGGCTGGCGAGACCGCAGACCAGCAGTACAGAGTCGTACTCCTGCGTGACATCCTGCAGATGTCGATGCGCGAGGAACGTCAAGACCCCGCCTCACCGGCTACTTGCAGATTTTCGGCGGTGGCGACGATTTTCAATGGCGTAGACCGGCCGACCGGCGTGGCGATTCACCGCGCTGAAGACTTGCAGTGGGCCGACGAGGTCGAGCTCATCGACAGGCGGCACGACGACGACTAGGACGCGTCTGGCGGCGGCTTGGGCAGCTTTACCACAAGCACCAAGGATGCCGTAACCAACGAAGCGGGCAAGAGACAAGCGACGGATTTGGCGGAAAGTGCCGTGCACTTGGCATAATCTGCTTCGGAACAGCCGGTAGCCTACGAGCATGAACACAGACCTGAAACAGCGAGTAGCAGTGGTGACAGGTGCCGGGCGCGGGATCGGACGTGCGGTTGGGCTGGCCCTCGCGCAGGCGGGGGCGAAGGTCGCGGCACTGGCGCGCACGCAGTCGGAGATCGAGGAGACCGCCGCGCTGATGAAGAAATCTGGTGATGCTGAGGCGTTCGCAGTGGACGTGACTGACACGTCCGGCGTGCGCCGTGCGATGGAGAAGATCGAAGCGGCACTTGGGCCGGTCGATGTGTTGGTCAATAATGCCGGGCAGCTCGGGCGGATCGGGCCGTTCGTCGATAGCAATCCACGCGAGTGGTGGCGCGTGCTCGACGTCAACATGCGCGGTCCGATGTTGTGCACACACGCGGTGCTGCCGGGAATGATGGCGCGGGGCCGCGGACGCATTGTCAACATTTCTTCGGGTGTGCTGCCGTACCCGTATCTGTCCGCCTACGTGACCAGCAAGACGGCGCTGGTGCGGTTCACTGAGATATTGGCCGCGGAGACGCGGGCGCGGGGGGTACATGTCTTCGCCATCGGCCCCGGCACAACCCGCACGGCGATGTCGGAGCACTCGCTCACCTCGGACGAGGGCCGGCGGTGGATCCCGTGGTTCGGGCGCATCTTCAAAGAGAAGCTGGACGTTCCGATGGAGCGACCCGTGCGACTCGTCGTCGACCTCGCATCCGGGCGTGCCGACGCGCTGTCAGGATTGTATGTGACGGTTTTCGATGACCTAGACGCACTGCTGTTGCGGGCCGCGGAGATCGAGCGCGAAGGGCTCTATTCCCTTCGTGTCCGGAAGCTCGACGGCGACCGGATGCCAGTGGCGCTGGCCACGCTGCTGAGCACGGGCGAGCAGGGCGGAGGCTGAATCTCCACTCGCGCTATCACAAAGAAAATCGCTGCCACTCGGTGGTGTCTCATCGAAAGGTCGATTAAGCGTGGCAGAACATATTTCGCGCAGACGCTGCGGGTCGATCTGTGAATCCCTATCGACTGACGAAGGGACTCGTGAGGAACTGGGAACGACACGTCGCCATTGTTTATGTTTAACTATGCGCGTTGTCTATTAGTTAGACGCATATGGTAAACCTTAACTTCATGTACAGAAAATCGAGAGGACCTCGACGTTCAACCCCTGACATTCGTAGTAGAGGCTTAACTTCCGAGGTTTTTCCCGAGCGATGTCGACGTCCTGTGCCGGCACAGACGAAGGCCGGACCCGTGCCTCGTCGAAGGGGAATACGACTTCCCTGTCTATTGTAGGCGAGGCCTTTTCCTTGTCCTAGACATCTGGCGCAACTTCAGCAGAGCCATTTCCAGACCAGACCGGGCTATATCGGAAAGATCCAGATCGAACTCCTTTGCCAGGCATCGAAACTCCCTGTCCATACTAATGGGAATGCGAAATGTGTAGGGTAGCCCGCGTTCCTTTTCAGCGGCAGTCACCAGCCTGGTTAAAGGATCAGCGTCAAGACCAGCCGTGATTTCGGGAGCTACCGCTTCCCTGCTTTCGGGCTGGCTAACCGGTTGCGGCTCCTCTACCCGGAGGGCAACCTCAATCGGCGTTGGCAGATCGAGATCAGCGCCTTTCAGAATTGGACGTTCGCGGAGCTCGCTGAAGTCTGCTCCGAAATCAATACCGCCGCCGCCCTCTCGCTTGTTGCTGCTAGACATTGCAGAATCTCCTCTCTCAGAGATATGTACTCGATTGCCCCTTTACTTCCCCGTGCAATCTCAAAGACCGTAAGCCCTGCGTCCCCTGTGCGTCGGATGTCCTCACGGTGCACAATCTCGCTCTCGAGAACTCGGATCGGCAGGCCGGCGAGGCTCAGGACGAGTTGGACCCTGGCCCCCTTTGCAGAGTTAGTTCGGACATCGCGATTGTTGATGAACGCGAGAAGGTCGAGATCTGGTTTTGTACTCGCGCGGATAGCCAGGAGCCACTGTAAGAACCCAACAAGTGCTCGCAAATCGTGTCCGGAAGGCATCACCGGTATCAGAACGGCGTTCGCGACCAAGATCGCGTTGCGGAGCACTTCTCCATCCTTTTCTCCAGGATCTCGCGGCGGGCAATCAATGAGGACGACATCGTAAGGATCCACCGCCAATGCGGCTTTCAAGAAATTCCGCACGTTAGTAGACTGCAAGCCCAGAACTTCGTAGGAACAGCCGGCACCTTCCCCGGTTCTTCGCCATGAGAAAGCGCTCGCTTGGCTACCATCGGCATCTACGATCAATGTACGATAACCTCTAGCCACGAACGCACCCGCCAGATTAGTGGCGGTAGTGGTCTTCCCGCTGCCACCCTTCTTGTTTGCAACCGCTATGATCGTCGCCATACTTCTCAGCCTAACCCTTTCTAGTGCCCGAGCGGAGTAACTATTATGATTCTGGATAGCGAGGCGACAAGCGCAACAATTGCCCACACGACAGCACCTTGTCGCAAGCGCTTAATTCAACAGAGGCAGTGTGTATTACGCTCTGTCTGACAGACGGTCTGACAGACCGTCTGACGGAACTACCAATCGACACAGCCTCGTACGCGTTGCCGACGCTCAAGGAATCAAACGGATTCACGGATCCGTGGAACCGGCCGAGGAAGCCTACTGCTGTGCGTCGGATAGCGGGCGAGATACCATCTGGTCTACAGCTCGGGAACAACCACGGACCTGCCCGATGTACGTCCAGACAGCTTCTCTTGTTCCCTATCCAACCTCGGAACCCGTTTCCGACCCGTCTGATTCAGCCGTGCGCGCTCTTCTGAAAGCCTTACCGAGCCTCTGCGCTAGCCCACAAAATAGCAGCGATGCCTCACCTATCGAGCACCGCAAGGGCGGATATCCCGTTCCCTTCAAGAAACGCTTGAGCTATTCACTAAATGACCATCAACGTTCCGAGCAGCGGACCATGGAGCCTGTCTGACGATTGCCTCGGAAAGCTGGCGCCATCGTTACTCAATGTCCAGTTCAGTTACTTAAAGTAAAGATGGGACGCCGCAACAGGCAGCAGAAAATCATTAAGTTAAGTTTTATCAGTCAGATAGAGCCAGTCCTTAAAGGACCGGCGGGCGCCGAAAACAACATATGGTGTTTACTGATATGTCACTAGTGGATGAGTGTTAACTTAATCGTTAACGTCATGGAAAACAGCTGCGCCTACATATTGCGGTTTCCGGGACCACTAGATATTGGGGCGGGCGCAGTCGGAGGCGCAGGAGTTTAAGGGTCACTTGAACCGCGCAGCGAATGATCAAAAGGTGAAGTGTTGGTTGAGGAAACCCGAGAGTTAAACCATTACTTAACCAGTTGATCGGCGGGGGTAAACAGGGTTGTCCTAATTCCCTCAGCGCGCGCGTGCACTGTGTTGAAAGCCCAAATCGGCTACGGGAGTCCCGCTAAAGTGGCACCGATCATATGGCGGGCGATTTTCCCGACTCGCTCCCCCGCTCTAAGACTTGAATTCATTCACGGGTAGAGTTCCTGTGGCTCCTTCTGCAACTCGAGCCCTTTCGCCGGTCCATCCGTTGCACCTCGACAACGCCACGCGAGCTATAGTCCTAGCGTGAACTTTGCCTCGAAGTGAGAGGCGACCGAGAAGGCGCAGAGTGCGATCAAGCAAGCGAACCAAGATGCCTGACGAAGGCTGAGAGATGCATCTCTGGTTGCTTTCGGGCCCATGCCTGGTGCTGCTCGCTTCTGGTTTTCTTACTGAATTGCTAACAGAATCTAAAGCAGGATAGACAGATCCAATCAACCAGACTCGTTTCAAGGGCGCGAGCACGGGTCAAAATTGGCTGGGAAGCCAGCCGGTCGAAGAGGCCCGTCCCTTACCAGAAGGTTCTTTGGGGAGAATGCTGCCAACCGACCAACGTGTCGAACCTGGTTGCACTGAGGGGAGAACGAGACGTGGGCGCACAACCCTTTTCGGTTCGAGCCCTTCCACTGAGGCACGATCAGGTAGAGATCGTTGCGTTGGGTGCCGGGACGTTCTCAGGAAGTCGGCTGGAAGACCGCGCGTGGCGCAGTCAAGAATGGTCGAGAGCTGTGCCAACGTAATGGATGCCTCCTATCGAATACTCGGGTAGAACCGCGACGCAGGAATCATGTGCTCGATGGTGTCTTTCGATTGTTCTTCTTCCGGCAGGCACTGCAGTTGAACTCCCTCGAGCGTCGTGCGTTTTCCGGCACCACGGCAATACCATTCCCCTTTCGCGGTGAGTTCGGCTGCCTTGCGCTGGCGCGCAGCGGCTGCGTCTTGTGCGTCCGCGCCGACTGACCGCGGACTCGCTTCGAGCCTTCCGTCCAATCGAGATAATAGCCGCCTTCTGGGTGCTTCTCTTCGTTGCCGTTGCCGATCACGACATCAGGTTTTACGCGCCCATTTTCAGACAGAGCTACAAGGACAGTAGCGGAGACCCCGGGGAGTTTTGACGCGCTTGGTGAGATTGACGACACGATTCATGGTGATCCTCTCCTGATAGTTTTGGTATCAGTTTCGTATCACCCATGATGCAAGTGCTCGACGAAAGTAATGGCGGAGAGAGAGGGATTCGAACCCCCGATACCCGTAAAGGTATACACGCTTTCGAGGCGCGCGCCTTCAGCCACTCGGCCATCTCTCCGTGCCGCTAGTTTTCCTTTTTATTTTATCAGGGAAGCTGTTGGCCTCGAATCTTCCGCGTCCGTCTCACTGAATTGATCCCGGCTCAACCTCCTCACCCAAACCGAAGATGCGGTTTGTGACCCGGTTCACCATTCTGGCCACTTCCGGGTCTGTAATCTGCGTATAGATGTCCAACGTGGTACGAATGTCGCTATGTCCGAGTTGGGCCCGCATCTCGGTTGGGTGGGCTTCTTTCTTGACGTACGTGGAGAAGCTCCTCCCGAGCACCCTGGAAGGTGGGATGAAATGCCATTCCGAGTCTCTTCGCGACCGGATACAGGCGTAGCCAATTGTCCGGATGAATCGGCGTCACCAGTACATTTCGCGAACGCGCTTGCATTCCTGGGAACATGAGGGCGTTTGCATTGTGTTCGGGCATCTGGCAGTCCACAAGTCAATCGCATGGCCGACGGCTTGGGGGATGGCGACCAGGCGGTACTTGGTCCCTCGTAACGATTCTTGCGTTTGATTTTCTTGCGCAGCAGCCGGCCACGCCACGCGGTATTCACGATCGTGAATACATTGCTGGTGTAGCATCCCCAAGCCAGGCCGAAAAGCTCGCTCGGTCGCAGCGCGCAGAAACACGCCATCAGGAGGATGGCGCGGTCACGGATGTCGTCAAGGCCCGCCAGTGCGGGCTGAAATATTCAGTTATTTCATGCGCACGCGGCTTGTTTGCAGGCATTTCGCTAGACGGTTCGACCATCCGACCTGATAACGACGCAAATAAGAGAATCTACGGCGAGAAAATTTCTGCGAAGGATATTGTAATTGCTCACGAGACGCATGTTCCTCCCGGAGCTGAGGCCCTGATCTCAACTCTTAACGGAAAAACGCCGAAGCACAAATCGTCATAGCAGTTCTCAGGAAGCAACATCAGTTCCCTGCTTGGGCGATTGAGTCTGCGATTACCAGCGGTGTGGCTTGGTTTCCTGCGGCTTCGACATCAGCCCTGGCTTAAAATACTGGTGGAGAGGAAGGGATTCTGTTACCGCGGTTTCCAGTCTAGCAAGTCGGGGTGATTCTTACACGTAGCGATAATGCCATGTATTTATGAGGGTTTCAAGCACATTCTCGACTTAGTCGGTTGTCTGAGACGACCCCTAACGACCTTCAAAATGCATCGGGCTACCCCGTTCCCAGCTCGTGCATAATCTCCTCTTCTTGCCCCAAACCGACCGCGACGAGCACAGTTTTCCGGATTCTCAATTGGCTCGGTCGGACCCGAGTGGGCGCGCGACGAACAGCACTGGTCTCTTAGGCCTTAGTCTTTCGCCTTTTCCACCCGATGAACGGTGGCGAACAATCGCCACAGAGGGTCGCGCTCAAAGCCTTAACGCTTGACGGTTCCCAAGCCTTCTCTGACCAGCAGAATGTGATCAGCCGGAAGGCCTTCAAACTTTTCTACCGCCCCGCTGGGCCATCGGATCTCCAGCACCTCGACCTTAGTTGCGGGACCGAGTCCGAAGTGCAAACGGAAATCACTTTGGGAGATATAGCCGCCGCCGCTGCGGACTTCTTGCAATTGCTGATGGCCGCCTGCCCGCACCGTCACCCTGGCGCCGATCGCGTCGCGATTGGACTTCGTCCCAACGAGCTTGATCAGAATCCAATTACCCCGCTGACCATAGTTCTTGAGCAGGCTTGGCGGGTCGTGGCTGTTGTTCAGCAGGAGCTCCACCATACCGTCATTGTCGAAATCGGCTGCAGCGACACCGTGGCTGTTAAAAGGCCTGGTGATCCCCGGGCCGGCGACCAGCGAGATATCTTTGAACTTACCATTGTGCTGGTTCCAGTAGAGCAGCTTGCGCTCCCGGAAGGTGCTGCCCACATTTTGTCGGTCCAATTCGGGATAGACATGGCCATTGGCCATGAACAGGTCAGGCCATCCGTCGTTGTCCACATCCACGAAGAGAGTACCCCAGCCCAGGAATTGGGTGTTGGTTCCAAGGCCAGCTTCGAAAGTAGCGTCAGTGAAAGTCCCGTCTTGATTGTTGCGATACAGGCTGGAGGTTTGTTCGGAAAAGTTCGTCTTGACGATATCTAACCAGCCATCGCCGTCATAGTCCGCGGCATCGGCGCCCATGCCGGCCTGCTCATGGCCGTCCTCGTTGTACGCGACGCCTGCGCGAACACCGATCTCGCTGAACGTCCCGTCGTGATTGTTGTGGAACAGCATGCTGGGAGTGGAATCGCAGGCGACATAGATATCGGGCCATCCGTCGCTGTCGAAATCTCCGGTAAGGGCCGTGAGGCAATAATATGGCCCGGCTTTTGACACTCCCGACTTCTCACTGACGTCAGTAAATGTTCCATCTCCATTGTTGTGATAAAGCTCGCTGGTTGTGCCCTTCAAACCGCGCGGGCCGCACATCACGGGAACCCCTTTCCAGTGGCAATACTTGCTCTGCCCGGGGAGGGGTGTCTGGGCGGGGTCGAAATCGACGTAATGGGACACGAACAGGTCCAAGCGGCCGTCGCGGTCATAGTCAACGAAGGAGCATCCTGTGCTCCAGCGCACATCGTCGTGCCAGAGTCCTGCCTTCCGGGTGACATCGGTGAAGGTTCCGTCCCCGTTGTTATGCAGCAGCACGTTGTGGCCCCAGAAAGTGATGAACAAGTCCACCCAGCCGTCGTTGTCGTAATCACCGGCGCAGACACCCTGGCCCCAGCCCGTCAGCGCGACGTGAGCCTTTTGCGTCATGTCGGTGAAGGTGCCGTCGCGGTTGTTGTGGTAGAGGTGGCTGGTGGGCTCTTTGCCCTTGGGAAAGCCCTCCAACGTAGTTCCGTTGACCAGAAAGATGTCGGGCCACCCGTCGTTGTCGTAGTCGAAGAACGCTGCACCGCTGCCGGTTGTTTCGATGATGTATTTCTTCGAGTGCTCACCGCCATCCTCCGTTCTGGCTGTCAATCCGGCGCGAGCGGCGATATCGACAAAATGGACTTTGGGCGGCGCAGCAGGCGGCTTAGGTGGACGGACAGGCACGCCAACTAGGAGCAGAAAGCATCCGGAAACGAATCCTGCGAGAGACAAATGCGCCGGCTTTGGCATCGTGGCGTCAATGGATAGAATGTATGATTACTGAGCAGCTTGAGCGATGTCTATGGATTGCAGAAAATTATCGCGCAGCATCTGAACTTCCCGCCCCTCCTTATCAGCCTCGAGTGATTGGAACCGGTCTTGTGCCCGCGATGCGTCTGAGTTGCGGCCTACGCGACGATACAGGGCAGTCAGCCGATACCAGGCCTCCGGAAAGCTCGAGTCCAGCTGGGTTGCGGTCTCAAGGTCCACAATAGCCGCTTCCAAGTTCCCCTGCGCTTGATGCGCTTTGCTCTGGGTCAAATAGCACAGACTGCAGGAGGGCATCTGACGTTCGGCAATGCTGAGTTCCTCGAAGATCTGTTTGTACCGTCGTGATTGCAGTTTCAGCAAAACAGAAGCGTCAAGGTAGTACAAATATGGAGACGGATGAGGAGAGCTGAGGCCTTGATGTGCCACCTTCTCGGCGTCGCCGAGCTTTCCTTCCGCGGAAAGAGCATAAGCCAGGAGTAGCTGGGCCGGAGCGAAATCCGGCTGCCGAGCAAGAAGCTTTCGCAATATCACTACAGATTGTTCATGTTGTCCTGCGAGGAATCGCGAGAGGGACAGCCCGAGAAGGAGAAAGGGCGAACTGGAATTGAATGTCAGAGAGCGTTCGAAGACGGTGGCTGCTTGGATGTACGCCCGTTCGTGAATGTAGAACAGGCCGAGGTCCATGGCGTAAGTCGGATTTTGCGGCGCACCTGCGAACGCGTCTGAAAGGTCGTGTTCGGCTTCGTGGGTCTTTCGCTGCGATTCTTCGACCTTACCCCGCAGATACGAACATGCCAAGACTTCAGCTTTAGATGGCCGCGGGGCTTGCTGCAAGACCGCAAGTGCTGCTTCCCAGTTTTGCTGCGCAATGTCCGCCAATGCGAGGTTGTAATAAGCCTCGAAAACCTCAGGATGCTCCTGAATACAGCGGTGGAAGGTCTCGGCTGCGTCTTCATAGAGCTCGCGCTGCGCGAGTTCGATCCCCACTCGCAATAGAAAGTCTGAAGTGAGATGAGGGCGCTTCAAGATTTGGAGTAAGAGATCATGGGCTTTTTCGTTGCTGCCCTCCGACACAGCTCTTTCCAGTGAATCGACCAGCGCATCGGACGATTGCACTGTTCGACCGCTTTGTGCCGGGGCCGATGCTTGGGTGGTTACATTGCCCAAACTGGCAAAAATGAGAAGCGTCACCGCCCGGAAAAACTTTCCCAGTCTCACGCCCGTCAGCATAGCGACCATCCAGCACGTCACGGCATTGCAGCGGTCAAGTCTGTTTTTGATCCTCGCGCACCTTGTCCGTTCTCTCCGGTGGCCCATCCTCGTCGGGATATTTGCGTGCCAGGGCCCGAACGTCATAACTGAATTTCAAGAAACGCTGTTCCCAGCGCCTCGCCTGTGCCGGAGTGTATCGGTAAAAGCCCTTGGCGTTCCCAACACCCTGCGCTCCAGACTCGACCAGCCGCATCATCAGTGCTGGAACCTCCGTGCTGCAGTCGAGGTCTGGCAAAAGGTCGCGCATGACCGCGCAATAGGCAGGAATTCCGGTGAGATCCATGAAGCGGAATGGCCCAGCAAAAGTGATCCAGTATCCCAAATCGTTCCGTAAGGAGCGATCGACGTCGGCGATCGAGGCCACGCCCGATTCCACCAAATGGAATGCCTCCCGCAACATTGCATACATAACTCGATTGGTAATGAAGCCGCGGGCATCCTTGCGCAGGAGGGAAGGCTCCTTGCCCAGTTGCCGCGTCAACGCCAAGGCGCGTTCAGCATAGAGTGGCAGCGTGTCCCTTCCGCAAATGATTTCCATGAAGCGCGTGATGTGAGCAGGTTCCGCCCAATGAGTTCCCAGAATCCGCTCAGGATGGAGTGCACCCTCCTGAAGCACGGTAGGTGGAATCGCAGAAGTATTACTTCCGATGATGGTGTTGGGAGATACCACCGCCTCGATTCTGCCGATCACATCCTTTTTGACGTTGACATCCTCGGTGACGCATTCGACGACAATTTCGCTGTGCTGCAGGACAGAGTAGTTACCTGAAACCATCAGCTTACGCAGAATCCTCCGAGGGTCTGATCTCACTAAACCCTCTTTTCGTAAACCTTCAAGCAGTGACTGCACTTGACGGGGGGCTTTTCTCCGTTTTACCAGGTCTGCCTCCACTGCAGCCACGGCGTGTCCGGCGGCGAGAAGGCAGGCCGCGATGCTACTCCCCATAAGCCCCATTCCGACAATGCCGGCATTGACACAAATAGGGGCTCGTGGTCTGCTCGGTTTACGTTCAACGCCGACTTTTCCTTGATGCCTGGTTTTTCGCCTACGCGTCATTTGTCTTGTCCGAAGCAGGATCCTGAAACACTCCTACTGTGGCTCTGGTACCGCGGCATATCTTCCTGAGCTTTGTCTGCTTTCCCAAAGCGTGATTAGGAGCGTGCTGCCCAAAATCAAGACCCCGCCGACAATCGCCAGTAAAGTCAGCCTCTCCTTCAGCCAAATCGCCGCGATGGGAATCCCAAAGACCGTAATCAAGTAGTTGGACAGTGCTGCCTGAATCGCATCGAGCTGTTTGAGGGCCTTCAGAAAAAGAACCATCGACAGATAATTGTGGAAGAATGTGAGCAGGGCCAGCCCGATCCAGGTTTGGAGTATGAAGTGCGGGATTGCGGCAAACACTTTGGGTTCCTGGGCAAGGGTCAATGGCGTCATGATGACGAACATTGCCAGATACGTGAAAAACAACATTTCTGTCGGTGAGTAGCGTTCCAGAATTTTCTTGCCGTACGAGTTGTAGAACGCACTGCCCAGAGTGCCAGTGAAAATCAGCGCATTCCCGAAGAGATAACCTTTGCCAAAGTTCAAACCTCGAAAATTGATACCGGAGCACATAAGAACGCCGATTATCGCCAGGGTAAAACTGACCCACCGCACTGGTGTCATCTTTTCATGAAGAAATAGAAACGCCAGGAACGCAGTGGAAATCGGCAAGGTCAACATGAGCAGGGCGGCATTGCTGGCAAGCGACATGCGGGTGCCCCAGGTCATAATCACCTGTCCGGGAAAGACCCCCACCAAGGCAAGCAAAAGAAAAATCAGAATGTCGCTGGCTCGTCGCTCCCGGCTGGCGGCACTTCTCGACTCCAGCCTCACCAGCGGATAGAGCATTATGGTGGCCAAAGTCATGGGCCCCCAGACGGTAAACAGGGACCCGACCTGATCCTGTACCAACTTGATACAGGTAAACTGAAGTGCCCACATGAAATTGCAGCTGAATAGAAGCAGCCAGGAGCGCATGGGGATTCCTCACCTCGGTTTCTTATTCAGCTGGCCTTGAACTCGTTCCAACGTGATTTCAATATCCTCCTCGGTGTGGGCGAAGGAAATGGAGCATTGCTTTGTGGCAAGGGGGAAGAAGTAAATGCCAGCCTTGACCAGCCTCCTGCGGAACTGCTCATCAAAAGCAAAATCGTGATGACCCGCCAGGTCATGCCAATCTTGCGGGCAATGCTCCATGAAATAAATGCAAAAGGCTGATCCTTGCCGGGCGACGACTGCCTCGAAGTCAAGAGAGCGGAACACCGCTTCCAGGCCCTTCTGCATTTTTTGTCCCAGCCCCTCGACGTGCCGATAGACTTCCCCATCGTTCATAAGCAAGCGTTCAATGGTGGCGATCGCAGCTGCCGTCGGGACCGGATGGGCATTGTAAGTTCCCGCCAAGAGTACTCGCTGTGAAGGGTCGGGATGAACGAACCAGTCCATCAAGTTCTTCTTACCCCCGAGTGCCGCAATCGGGTAGCCGTTAGCCAGAGCCTTGCCAAAAACGACCAAGTCAGGAAGCACGCCCGCAATCTTTGCATAGCCGCCGATCCCGTGGCGAAAGCCGGTTTTCACCTCATCGAATATGAGAATGAATCCGTATCGATCGGCCAGCCGGCGCAACCCTTCCAGATACCCGGCCTTAGGCTTGATAATCCCGACATTTTGGAGAATAGGTTCTGTGATCAGGGCTGCGATTGAATACTTTTGACAGGCGTATTCTACGGACTCCAAATCATTGAAGTTGATAGGGTGAACGAGTTCTCGATGCTCGCGCGGAATCCCCGCGCTAATCGGAATATACGGGTATTCACCTGCAGAAACTTTGGGCCCGACCACACTCAGGGGCGTCATCAAATTGCAGGAGACGTCGTCGTGCCACCCATTGTAGCCACCCTGCATAACGATAGTGTGATCCCGGCGAGTGACCGCCCGAGCCAAGCGAATTGCCTGGTATGTAGCTTCGCTGCCGGTGTTTAAGAATTGTACCGACTCCACGGCTGGTACATGCCGGCAGACAAGTTCAGCCAGCTGTCCCTCCAGTTCGGTTGTTCCAGAGCCGTAAAGACTAGCCCCATTCCGCAGAACCGAGATGACCGCGTCAGTAACGTATGGATCGTTGTGGCCTAGGAAGTGCGGTGCAAATGCAGCATGATAATCGATGTACTGATTTCCGTCTGCGTCCCAGATATGTGCGCCTTGACCTTTTACGAAGGCGATCTCGGGTTGAACGGCCCGGTTTACCGAAACGACGCCGCCGGGAATAAAGCGCCGGTTACGATTGAGAATTTCTGCGGATTTCGGATAGGCAGCAGAAGCATCAGTGCCCATCGAGGCCGGATGATTAACTTCATCCGGTTTTGGTGGACTTGCGGCTTGGGTGTCAATCACTTTGTTCCTACTCTGCATAGTCATCGTTAGGGCTCCTGGGCAAGCTTCTCCAGCGCAGGCAGGGGGTCTCCTTCGTGGGAGCCGTCCGAGAACTGCTGCAGTCGCTGCTGGAATCTGCGCCAATATTCGTATTCGGCGTCCCATCTTCCCAGTGCCGAGGCAAGCCGGTAGGGAGAATACTCCTCCAGCCACTCCGCACGGTAAAGTGGGCGCAGTTCATTAATCGCGTCCATTAAATCCACGATGCGTGAATGATCCTGGTACACGACCTGGGATTCCCACTCATTCCACCACTTGTCCGCGTCTGGACGAGTCTTTCCGATTCGTCCCCAGAGGTCGATAAGTTCCGGTGGCGTCTGGAACTTCTGCCCCGCATAGTCGAGCAGTCGGGCCCCGACCAACAGGCTGTTCAGTGTTGCCGGATCTGCCCCAGAAGCCAACGCATGAAAGAGATGAGTCTCGGCCTCTTCCGCCAGGAGACGGGTTTGCCGCAAATGTGCTTGGTTCTGTGCGAGGGTTTTGAGATAGGGCGGGGCAAAAGGATCCTCCCACAGGGCAGATTGAGTGGGCTCTCCCAAAACCTTTTGCAATTCGGTTTCAGCTTGAGACAGTTTTTCAAGCGATGTGGCAACATCCCCGGAAACACTGGTCGGATACATGATCCACGCATAACCCTCGAAAAAATGCTGGCGCTCTATCGGCTCAGATTGCCACGCCGCCGCCGCCCCGTAAGCCATCCCTGGCAGCGACATCCGCAGCAGGAGTTGGCCGTCGTCCGCCCAAAGTGAGTTAATGACCCCCAATGCGTTCGATTTTCGCCCCGCCGCGATGAAGGTGTCGATATTCTCGAAGCTGGTGTCGAAGTCGGGGGCAATCTGGGCCCAGCTCGTCACAGCGGGCTGGACAAAATGCTGTACGGACTTCGCCACGAGAGGTCCCAACCAGCGTTTGTACTCTCGGTCGGTCGCATCCGCAGTGTAGTACCAAGCGACCGCGATGAGGCCAGGCGGCAGTTCGGCGACGATATTCGGATACTTGACCATGATGTCCGCCCAAGCCATTACGTGCTTACCGCGTTGCTGAAAGAGCCGTGTAACGTCGGTGAGCTGTTTTACGAACAATCGGGTTGCAGTGGCAGAAGCACCCTGCTGCTTGACCGACATCTCGATTTGGAACGTCTCGTCGAATCCGATGCTGACGAAAGGACTCGGAAACAGATCCGTCAACTGAGAGATCCAGTCGCTCAGTAGAGGCATCACGCCCGGGTTGCTCGGGTTGAACTCGACTCCGTGCGGCAGATCAGAAAGTTGCGAATATTCCTCGACTCGGAAAAGGTCATGCAGATGAGCATAGAGCTCGAGATTAGGAATGACATCAATATGCCGCTCACGGCCGTAAGCTATGATTCGCCGCACTTCATCCTTAGAGAGCCGACCTTCGGGATTCAGCAGCGGATATCCATCCAGCTCAATAGCCGCTTCGCTATAGAGGTAGTACTGGTTGGCCTTCCAACGGGCGAGGAAGTCCAGTTGGCGCTTGATCTCACCTTCTGTGGGCAGAGGCCCGTGGCTCATATCCACCATGGTTCCGCGGTACGCCAACGAAGGCCAGTCATGAATTTCCACTTCCGGAAGCACCGCCTCGGCCGCGACGCCTTTGACCGACTGGCAGAGAGTTTGCACTGCATAGAACATGCCGGCAGATGACGTCGCCTGAACTTCGCCTTTATCGGGCGTGACCTTCAATGCATAAGCCTCACGGGACGCGGGCCCGGGGTGTTCGCCGGGAAGGGGCAATGCGCCGACCTCTCCAGTCCGTTTCAGTGCAATCTGTGCGCTCCCCGTCTCCCCTTGGGAAACCCGAACCGGTTCCTGTGCTGCATCGGAGAGGCAGCTCGACAACTGCAGGGCAGCGAAGCGATCCTCCATGGTGGGATCCGGCATCAACCGGATGCCGAGGCCTCGGACTCGAAGGTGACCTGGTCCGTACTGTATCTGCTGGGGTTGAGGCAGGAGCACATTGTGTCCCTCGATTGCCCATGCGGCAACCAGGAGGCCCTGAACCAACAGAGAACAAAGCAACCAGCGCACCAGGTCTGGTTTGCCGAAGCCAGCCCATGCCTTGCGCAGTCTTGTCTGAACGGCATCCATAAGCTAAGCGCCCCGCTTCACTTTGATCATCACGACTCCATGCTGGGGCACAATCGCGGTGTATGTCTCCTGAAAGTGCCCCAGATCCTTTTTAGCCCAGAGATCGCGAATATCCGCTGCATTGCCGAAGCCGGCGTCCCGAAAATCTACTGTTACGTTCATGGCTCCCCAACCGCGGTTAAACAGGCCGACGGCGGCGCCACCATCCTTCAGGGGCTTCATCCACACTTCCACTGGTCCTTCCTGCTTGATGCGATGGCCCTGAACGCCCAGCGGATCCTGGTCTATCGCAATGACTTCTGGGTTGGTGAGGAGGTCGCGCGTCGCGTCATCCATGGCCGCGAGATTGTTCCCGGTAATGAGTGGAGCTGAGAGGATGCACCACAGACTCATGTGCGTCCGATACTCATCGGTAGTCATCCCTCCGTTACCGATTTCGAGCATGTCGGGATCATTCCAGCGCCCCGGCCCGGCGAACTGCTCCAGACCGTTCTGCCCGAATCCCAGTTCAGCCATCGTGTAGTAGTCGTCGCGGATATCGTCATCGGTACGCCACAGGTTGCCACCGACCGAGGCTGCCCACTGCCAGCCTTTCTGCATTCCGTACTGGCAGAGAGCATAGACCATGGGCCGGCCAGTCTTCTTCAGGGCGTCACCCATTTTCTTGTAGGCGGCCACCTGATCGCCCATTCCGTCATAGCTGCACAGGTCGTACTTGAGGTAATCCATTCCCCAGTCAGCAAATGTCTGAGCATCCGGTTCTTCGTGCCCATAACTTCCCGTATAACCACCGCAGGTTTTCGGGCCGGGAGAGGAATAAATCCCAATCTTCAAGCCTTTGCCATGTACATATTCGGCCAGCGCTTTCATGTTTGGAAACTTTGCATTGGGGCGAATATATCCTGCGGCGTCGCGAGTTCCTTGCCAGCAATCGTCAATAAGGATGTACGTGTATCCAACGAATTCCATTCCGCTGGCGACGAGCGCATCCGCCTGAGCTCGCACCACCGCGTCGCTCACTTCACAAGCAAAATGATTCCAGCTGTTCCAACCCATCGGCGGCGTGCGCGCCAGCATAGAATCCTGTGCCCGGGCGATCCCGCTGGACAACAGGATCAAAGCGCCGATCAGGGTGCAAGAACAGGAATGCATCCTCATGTTGACTCCTCGCGCGAATTCATGCGGCGGGCTCTCTCAAGCCCTGAGCATAATTTTCCGCCTGTACATCCAGAACAGGATGAGCCATTCGACCGCAAGGACCGCGACCTGCTGAAAAAGCAGTTCTGAACTTGGCCAAACTCTCGCTATCTCCCGAGTAAAAGGGTCGACAATTGGGTCAAGGTGGATCAGGCTCGTGAACATGTAAATGAAGATTGCGTTCATCCCAATGACGGTTAGGGGAAACGCCCATCTTTTATACCCGCGGATGTCAACGAGCCAATAGAAGAACAGGAACATGAGGCATGCCCAACCCGCAGACATGAGACCGTAAGAAGTCGTCCACATTTTCATGACCACCGGAACAACGAAGCTGGTTGCATAACCAGCCGCTATGCAGCCCAGTCCTAACCCTCCAATGACCTTGGCCTTGTTTTCCTTCGAGCGGTCGGTCATGAGCAATTCGCCGATCAGCAGGCCAATGAGGGTGGTTGCGATGGTCGGAATCGTGCTCAATACTGTTCCCCAGCCCTCTTTTGCATAAGGCCAGCGATCCCAGTGGATTTGGCCGAGCAGAGCGATATCGACGGAGTGCACGAGGTTGTGATTGTACTGATAGCTGCCCCCTGACACACCCGGAGCCGGGATGAATGCCACAACAAGCCCGTAGCCCGCGAGGATTACCGCAGCCAGCACGGCCTGGAAATGCCAGGTCTTGCGGACTACCAGAAACGCAACAAAATATGCCATCGCAATAGGCTGCAAGGCGCTGCTCAATTCGACCAGGTACGGTGAACCGACCAACACCGATTCGCGCAGCGAACCGAGCAAGAAAAGGACAAGCGCACGCTGTGCGGCGTGCACCAGTTGCTGATGGTAGCTCTGAGTAAGGGAACGCTTTGCAAATGAAAGAGGCACCGAGACTCCTACCATCAGCATGAACGATGGCCAGATGCAGTCATAAAAGCGCAGCCCCTGCCAGGGAGTGTGGCTCAATTCGTAAACGATCGCGTCAATGACTCGATTGTGTCCGAGAGCCGCCAAGCCCAACATCAGTCCCTCGCCGCCGATGATCCAAAGCATCACGAAACCGCGGAAGGCGTCGAGCGAACCCAGGCGCTCTGTGGCGGCAGAAACAGGGATTCGCTTAGCCTCTGACCGGGCGCCTGGGTTCTCAGCATCTACAACAGGTGGCGACACGAGATTTGCCATTGTCCTATCCAGTCAGGGAGCGCAATTGCTGGAAGCGATGTGATTCCCCAATGTCTCGCGAACTGATTCCAACAGCTTGTCGTTTCGCGTCCAATGGGTCCAATCGGGGCCTACTTTCTTGGCCTCAGTCAATGCAATTGCAGTCTGCCCACAATTCTTCAGCAGCTGCACATATTCGTAGTCCTCGACTCCGTCTCGCAACTATTTGAGCCGCATGGACGGGACGACACTTTTGAGGCCAGCGGGCTCACACGGATAGACCAGCACTCCTTCTCCATAGTCAGGATTCTGCCTGCCTTGAGGGTTTTCCCACGGTCTAGTGGACCAGTCATCGACAATGCTCCCGCTTGCTTAATGGCGCCCAGTGGATCGCTGGGGGTCGAACACCCAGACCATCACCACAGCGCAAACTACTGTTCTCCTTCTTCACATTCTTGATCATCTTCTCTGAAAAAGTCGCTTAGGTCCTTGGTTGAAGGGTCTCCCGCAGCCCTCAGTAGCGGAAAGACGTGGAAGATTTCCTGCAACGT
>Ga0307477_10000346_pt1 | contig 54752 bp, 45 predicted proteins | sample atmos_gasesECM2C_FD_203316 | JGI IMG/M metagenome (GOLD analysis project Ga0307477, IMG submission 203316) | Hardwood forest soil microbial communities from Morgan-Monroe State Forest, Indiana, United States - atmos_gasesECM2C_515 | ecosystem: Environmental > Terrestrial > Soil > Temperate... | reverse complement strand
CTGCTCTGGTTCAGAATGATTAGTGACACTCGTTATAGAGTGTCGGCATGCAAATTCGGGAAGGAAGGCCACCTCGCTCGGGGCGGTTGAAACGTGTGGGAGTGGAGCTAGGGCGGGCCGCCAGGGTGCGTTTGACGTGGATGGATTACTACCGCACCACCGAGAACGTGGCGCTGACCTGCCGCCGTTTCGGGATCTCTCGTCAGACCTTCTATCGCTGGCAACGGCGTTATGATCCGCTGGATCTGACGACGCTGGAAGACCACTCCCACCGTCCGCGTCGGCTGCGGCAGCCGACTTGGTCTTTTCCCTTAGAAGAAAAGGTTTTGACTTTGCGTTTGCAGTTTCCGCGCTGGGGCAAAGATAAGCTGGCCGTGCTGCTCCGCCGCCAGCAGATCGCGATCTCCACTTCTATGCTGGGGCGCATTCTCATCCACCTCCAGCGGCAAGGTCGGCTGGTGGAACCACCGCGCACCGGCGTGCCCGGATCGCGGCGAGCGCTGCGTCCCCGTCCCTACGCGGTGCGCAAACCCAAGCAGTACGCGGTGTGCCAGCCCGGCGACTTGGTTCAGGTCGACACCATGGACGTGCGTCCCCTGCCGGGCGTAGTTTTCAAACAGTTCACCGCTCGCGATGTGGTCTCGCGCTGGGATGTCATTCAGGCCCACACCCGCGCTACCGCCTCGGCCGCTACGGAGTTCCTCGATACCTTGCAACACCGCATGCCTTTCCCCATTCGCGCGGTGCAGGTCGATGGCGGAAGCGAGTTCGCCGCCGAGTTCGAACAGGCTTGCCAGCAGCGCGGTTTGCACCTGTTCGTGCTTCCCCCGCGCTCTCCCAAACTCAACGGCGCCGTCGAACGCGCCAACCGCACCCACACCGAGGAGTTCTACCAGGTCACGCCCTGCTCGCTGGAAATGAAAAAGCTCAATCGCGAGCTGCGGTACTGGGAAAACATCTACAACACCCTGCGCCCTCATCAGTCCCTGGGGTATCTAACTCCACACCAGTTCCTGCTGCAAATCTCATCCCAACGAAAGGAATGAAGTGTCACTCATCTACTGGACGAGTACAGAGACTTGAACAATTCGAATTTTCAGGCATAATTCGCAGGTTATCAATTGCGTAAAATCCTGCAACTGGGTTGCTTTGAGGTTTCATGGGCCGAAAACAGTCTCCCATTTTGAACAACAACAAATTGAAGTTGGGCTTCTTCTCTCCGAACTGCTCGGGTGGAATGTCGGTCACGAAAGTTCCCGAGCGCTGGGTCAATTCCTGGGACAACAATATTCGCCTGGCGCAGCTTGCCGACGAAGCCGGCATCGAGTTCCTGCTGCCGATCGCGCGTTGGATCGGTTACGGCGGGGAAACCGACTTCCACGGCAGCGTGCTGGAGACGCTTACGTGGGCGACCGGGCTGCTTGCCAACACGAAACGGATCAACGTCTTCGCTACTGTACATACGGCGTTCATCCATCCCGTGGTCTCCGCCAAGCAACTTGCCACCGCTGACCAACTCGGCCACGGACGTCTCGGTCTCAACATCGTGGCCGGGTGGAACAAGCCTGAGTACGATGCATTCGGCATTGATTTGCCGGAGAAACACACCGACCGTTACGCGCTCGCGCAGGAGTGGTTCGATGTGGTCAAAGCCATCTGGAACCACAATGGTCCGTCCGATTGGAATGGGAAGTTCTACCACCTGAAGGGCGTGTACGGATTCCCTCGACCGTACGACGGCATTCCGCCAATCATGAACGCGGCCGGATCGGGCGAGGGCCGTGAATTTGCAGGGCGCAATGCCGACTTTCTGTTCGCAATCTCCGTCGATCTCGAGAAATCGAAAATCGAAGTCGATGCAATCAAGGCAAGCGCCGCCAAGTTAGGGAGGAATACCGGCGTCTTCACCTTGTGTCACGTGGTTTGCCGTCCGACAAAAAAGGAGGCCGAAGAATACTACCGTTACTATGCCCACGAGAATGCCGACTGGGGCGCGGTCGACAACCTGATGCGCCTTCAGGGCATGCACGCGCAATCCTTCCCGGCAGAGGCGCTTGAAATGCTGCGCGATCGCTTCGCCGCCGGGCACGGCACCTATCCGCTGGTCGGCGATCCCGACACCATCGTGAAAGAGATGGAAAAGATTCCTGCATCCGGCTTTGCCGGGACGACCCTGAGTTTTGTGGACTACGTAAAAGAGTTTCCATACTTTCGTGATGAGGTCATTCCACGTTTAGAAAAGAAAGGCCTGCGTGAAAAATTCGAAGGGCAAGCGGCTGCAGACTTTTCGGCGGCGGCAACCCTCACCTGATCATTAAGAATTGTTAATCTCCGCTTCCCGACTCTCGTGATACGTTAAATCTGAAATGAAGGCTGCTGCCCGTCTCGCTCTGGACGCCGCATCTGTGCGCGGAGTGACTTATGCGGACACGCGCGTGGTGTCGATCCGCAATCGCTCGCTGACCACCAAGAACGGACGGGTGGGGCATGCCTCGGAGTCCGAATCGCTCGGCATCGGGGTGCGCGTGATCGCGAGCGGTGCGTGGGGGTTTGCCGCGTCCGCGGATTTGGACCGCGTTGCGGTGGAAGCGGCGGCCGCGCGAGCGGTTGAAATAGCTAGAGCCTCGGCGCGGGTGAAGCGGGAGGACGTGCGACTGGCGCCCGAACCTGTGGCGGTGGCGGAGTGGACGTCGCCATTCAAGGCCGACCCGTTCACCACGTCGGTGGAACAGAATCTCGATCTGTTGCTGAAGGTTGATGCGGAGATGCGCGCCGTTGCCGGAGTCACGCTTGCCGAAACCGGCATGAATTTTCAGCGAGACGAGTCGTGGTTCCTTTCTTCCGAGGGCTCTGACATTCATCAGACAAAATATTCGACCGGCGCGGGATATACGGCGTATGCGTTTGCCGGCTCCGAGATTCAGAAGCGGTCCTATCCGAACTCGTTCGGCGGGCAATGGCAGAATCGCGGGTATGAGCAAATCGAAGAGATGAAATTGGTGGAGAACGCCCGGCGCGTGGCGGAAGAAGCTGTCGCGTTGCATAAGGCGGATCAATGCCCGGAGGGTACGTCCACAATTGTTCTGGATGGATCGCAGCTGGGCTTGCAGATCCACGAATCCATCGGGCATCCGATTGAACTGGATCGAGTGCTGGGCATGGAGGCAAATTTTGCGGGCACATCGTTTCTTACTATCGAGAAGCTGGGAAAGCTGCGCTATGGCAGCGAACTGGTCAACGTCGTGGCCGATGCTCGACAGGAGCACGGACCGGGCCTGGGGACGTTCGCCTATGACGATGAAGGTGTGGCCGCGCAATCGACGCCGATTATTACTAACGGACGTTTTACGGGATATCTGAGTTCGCGCGAAACCGCCCACACCATCGGCGCCGCGCGATCCGGCGGCACGCTGCGCGCTGAAGGCTGGAACCGGCTGCCCATGATTCGCATGACTAACGTCAGCATTCTGCCGGGAGAGAAGCCGCTAAGTTTGGAACAGCTCATTGCCGCGACCGACGATGGCATTTACATGGAGACTAACAAGTCCTGGTCGATTGACGACAAGCGCTACAACTTTCAGTTCGGATGCGAGATTGCGTGGGAGATCAAGAACGGTAAGCGGGTGCGGATGCTGAAAAATCCTTCTTATTCCGGGATCACCACGGAGTTTTGGAATTCGATGGACGCGATCTGCTCGCGCGATGAATGGACGCTGTGGGGAACTCCAAACTGCGGCAAGGGCCAGCCGCAGCAGGTTGTGGGCACGGGACATGGGGCGAGCCCGGCGCGGTTCCGGAATATTCGCGTGGGCTCGGCGTATTCGTAGAGACGGGACTTGGCCCGTCTTTGCTCGCGGGGGGCCGGTTCTGTGGCGGGGGGAGACGCGGCGAGCCGCGTCTCCACGGGAAATCGGACATGCTGACTAGAGAGCGAGCCGCTGATATCTTTGACCGCGTCCGCCGGTTCTCGTCCGCCGACGAGGTTGAAGCCATTTTCACCGGCTCGCGCTTCGCTTTGACTCGCTTCGCTAACAACACTATTCATCAGAATGTGGAGGAGGAGAACTCTGTCGTTTCGATCCGCACGAATTTTGCCGGCCGGACGGCGCGCGCCACTGCCAATCAGTTTGACGACGAGAGTTTGCGGCGGGCGGTTGTGGCTTCGGAGAATCTCGCGAGGGTGCAGGCGAGGGATCCGGACTTGCTGCCGATGCCGGATTCCCAGGAAGCCTGCGGAGGGACGGGCGAGACGCCCGTCGCTCCATCATCCAGATTTTTCGCGCAGACGGCCGCGATTACTCCCGCCGATCGCGCGGAAGTGGTCAAGAGCATTGTGTCCGTTGCCGGCAAACACAAGCTGACGACGGCGGGGATCTACTCGAACTCGGAATCCGAGGAAGGAATCTTCAACTCGCGCAGCTTAGCGAATTGGCATCGCCAGACATTGGCGGAAATTTCCATCACCATGCTGGCCGATGATTCTTCCGGCTGGCAGAAAGCGAACTCCTCCGATGTGAGGAACCTTGATCCCGCGCGGCTGGCGGAGACGGCTGCGGGAAAGGCGGTCGAGTCCGCCCATCCGCGGGAGATTGCGGCGGGGAGGTACACGGTGATTCTTGAACCGGCCGCTGTCCTCGACATTGTTGGGTTCATGTTCTGGGACTTCAGCGGGGTGGCGATTCTGGACCAACGGTCGTTTCTGAACGACCGGATCGGCACCGGACTTTTCGGCGAGAACATCAACATCTGCGATGACGTGGCGCATCCTCTGCAGGCGGGTTCGCCGTTCGATGGCGAGGGAATGCGGCGGCAGCGCGTGCAATTGGTCGAGAACGGCGTGGTCAAGCGCGTGGTGTATGCGCGCGCCACCGCACAGAAGATGAAGAATTCGGAATATGCGACGAAGGTCGGCCCCATCGAACCCACCGGGCACGGGTTTCCCCTGCCGAACGAGGTTGGCGAGATGCCGATGAACATTGTTTTCGCCGTTCCAGAGAATCCACGCAGCGTAGAGAATATGATCGCCTCAACCGAACGCGGCGTGCTCGTGACGCGACTGTGGTACATCCGTGAAGTAGATCCGTACCAGAAGATCGTGACTGGCATGACTCGCGACGGGACGTTCCTGGTGGAGAATGGCAAGGTGCAGTGCGGTCTGCGCAATTTCCGCTTTAACCAAAGCTTGATCTCGATGCTATCGAATGTTGAGGCGATGAGCGTCGCGGTGCGTGCCAGCGGGGAAGAGTCGTTTGATATGGTGGTGCCGGCGATGAAGGTGCGGGAGTTTAATTTCACGGAAGCGACGAAGTTCTGAGTCAGCACTCAGCAAACAGCAGTCAGCACTAAGCATTCAGTACCCCGGCGATCAGCCTCCAATTAGACCGGCCCGCATCCTATTGACTTCGACTGTGGACTGATCGATCTTTTTGTATTCTTCTTCGGAAAGAAAACCTAGGTCCTTGGCTAGCAGGAAATGGTATTCGAGTTCGCTGGCTGATCCGGCGGCGATGTGCAAGTAACGCTGGAACTCCGGATTGCCGCGCTTACCGCACCCCTCGGCAATATTGGCCGCAATCGAAACCGAACATCGACGAATCTGGCTAACCAGGCCATAGATCTCTTGTTTGGGAAAATCCGCAGTACCTCGATTACTGGCCAAAGTAAGGGCATGTGCCTTCTCCCAAACCATCAAGTCTCGAAAACTCTTCAATGTACACCTCCGACGGATCAGCTAGGCTGAGTGCTGACTGCTGAATGCTGGCTGCTGGCATCTGCGGCCGCAGTGACCTCGCTCACAGCATCTCTAGTACGCCCCTAAGTCGCTGTACCAGTGGCACTTCGACGCCTTTGTTCCATGACTTCCGTAACTTTGCATCGTGGGTGCTGGGGTGTAATCTCGGCCTGAAATGTGCACATGCTCAATTGGAGTGGTGCACGGCACGAACCGGAAGGAAGGTCGTCGCAAACGTGTCTGAAGCCGCCAAGGAAACCGTTGCCGAAGTCAGCAAGAATCGAAGGGGTTATACGGACGTGCAAGGCGCGCCGCGCTTTCCCATAAAACTGCCGGTGGCATTGAAGTCGACGTCGGCGGTCAACCAGCCGGGAGTTACGGGCGAGGGCGTCTTAGGGAAGACGGTCGAGACCGAGAATATTTCCGCTAACGGTGTCCTGTTCCGCATGGATGCCGATGTGCCTGTCGGTTCGGCTGTCGATTTTACGCTTTCTCTTCCCGCCGATGTCGTGGGCGCAGAAGCCGACGTGCAAGTGGATTGCCGGGGACGGGTGGTCCGCAGTTTTGAAGATGGTGGCCGGCGTGGAGTCGGCGTGGTGATTGACGAGTACCGTTTTGAGCGCAGATAGTTTGCGCGTAGTTCGGCCGCGCAGGTAGGCGCGAAAAGAGGACGGATGAGCAGCACTTCGGTCAGCACTTCGGGCAGTGTCGAGCCAGGCGAAGGCGTTCAGCCTGAGGATGGCAAAGGCACGATCCGCGTGATTGTGGCGGATACGCAAGCCATTTTCCGCGTCGGGCTGCGCAAGATCTTTGCGCTCGAGGACGACATACGGGTTGTCGGCCAGGCCGAGAGCCTCGATCAGACCGTTGCTGCCATTCAAAAATTTTCCGCCGATATTGTGATCTTCGAGGCGGCACTGTCGCCGAATCCAGCGGATGCTGTTTCCGATCTTCTCCGGCAGAATACGAGCTGCCGTTTGGTTGTCGTGCTGCAGGAGCCTGATCAGGAGATGACGCTCGACTTGTTCCGGCGCGGCGCACAGGGCATCGTTTCGCGCGAAATTGAGCCGGAAATACTGGTCGAATGTCTACGCAAAGTTGCTCAGGGTGAATCCTGGCTCGAGAGCCGCGCCGTCGCCTGGGTGCTGGAGGCGTATCGGACGCAAGGCGCACGTCCGGCAGGGTCGCGTCCCAAAGTGTCGCTCACGCCCAAAGAGTCGCTCATTGTCTCCTGTGTTACGCAGGGGATGAAGAACAAAGAGATTGCCCTGCGGGTTGGCACCACCGAGCAGGTAGTCAAGAATTATCTCCGCAAAGTTTACGATAAGCTGGGAGTCGCCGACCGACTGGAACTCGCGCTCTACTGCCTGAGTCATCGTGTGGTTGAGGGCGTGGGTCAGGCCAAGCCCGCCCAATCCACCTCACCCGCGCCACCTGCCCCGCCAACGAACGGTCATGCTGCTCCGGATGCGCCCGAAACGCCCAATGCCGCAGCGGCCGCTGCTTCGGGATCCCGCTCCTGATTCTTTTCTTCTAGTACAATCTCGCAAGTCCAGTTCTCAGTTCTCAGAGAACCGTTGAGATTTACTTTGAGACTTTCTTTGAGACCTGGGGCCTGAGAAAATGGGGCCCTACTGAGAACCGAGGCCTAACTATCATCCCCCGAAGAGGCAGACCATGAAAGGCGACGCAAAAGTCATTGCCATTCTGAACGAAGTGTTGAAAGCGGAGCTCACCGCGATCAATCAGTATTTCCTTCATGCCGAGATGTGTGAGAACTGGGGCTATGAACGGATGGCCAAGCACACCCGCAAGGAATCCATCGAAGAAATGCAGCATGCCGAAAAGCTGATGGAACGCATCCTGCTGCTCGATGGCGCTCCCAACATGACCGACTATTTCAAGATCAACATCGGGCAAACCCTGAAGCAGCAACTGGAGAACGATCTGCAGCTCGAATACACAGCTGTGAAACGCCTGAACGATGGGATCAAGGCCAGCGTGGCTGCCGGCGACAACGGTTCGCGCGAGCTGATGGAAAAGATCCTGCTGGATGAAGAACACCACATCGACTGGCTGGAAGGGCAATTGCACGCGATTGAAGAGATGACCTATGAGAACTACCTGGCCCAGCAGTTGCACCAGCCCGAGGAAAGCTAACAACATCACGCTAGCGGCGTAAGCCAGTGCTCTCAGTTGTCATCTCTGTTGTCATCCCAGATAGTGAGGAATGTGCGGTTCGCAGGCAATTCGCAGCACTGTTAGAATCAAAGCAATCGCTTCGTATGGCGCCGGAGAGATGGCCGAGTGGCTGAAGGCGCACGCTTGGAAAGCGTGTTTACTCGAAAGGGTAACGTGGGTTCGAATCCCACTCTCTCCGCCACACAGTCTGGACTGCAGAGAAATCCGGCTGCCTTGTTCCGAAAATCGAGCAAAATCGCCGCAATTCCTCAACCTCTGCTCTCAACCAGAACCGGAGAAAGTGTCCCGCTTTACTCCTCTCGCAAGCTTTCATCCGCTTTTCTCTGGAGAGCAGACACGCAGTCCGGTTTCAACGACTCCATCAGGCGAATGCAATGCGATCACAAGCCGATGATAAGGCGAAGGGCCTTGACTTTGGTCCGCTTTTGGAAACCCCGTTCGGCACTTCCCACAAGCCCGTTTCTGGATAGCTCCGGTTTGCGACAATCCGGGAGCTATCGCCTAGTGGCCTGGTGCGAGCAGCGCCCTCGACAGCCGCAAACATCAATGCGTAAGTGATCCCGTGACTAGTACTCGCTGAACCAAAGAATCAAACCTAGGGTCATCGCGCAGTGGGTCGACCAATGGCTCCACTTTCAGATAGAGCATGTGCTCGGATCGGTCTTGGTAGCTCCTTTGAAGCCAGGCAAATGCCTTGTCCTTGTCTCCGAGTGCAATGTACACGACTGCCACCCACGATGGAGCGACATAGCGCTTCCGCGACGCGGTCCTGAGAATCGCTAGTTCTTTCTGCGCATCAGACGTGCGTCCTGCCTTGGCGTAAGCATGACCGAGCAAGGCGTGAACGGCCGGCAAGTCGACCCTGGCCGCATCCGAAGATGTTGAAGGCGTGTCTGCATTGCCGGTGGTGATGGCGTACCCGGCGGTCTGATCACGTGCATGCTCGAGCTCTAAAATTGCCTCTGGAACCATTCCCTTCTGTTCCAGGGCGAGGGCCAATTGGATGCGAGCGGGAACATAGGCGGTGTCTATTTCTAGACCCTTTTGACACTGCGCGATGGAATCGTCGTATCGACGGGACAGGTAGTACATGCGAGCAAGACCGTTGTTAATGAAGAGAGAAAGCGGATCGAGTTCCCGGGCGCGTCGCGACTCCTCAATCGCTTCCTGCGTGCGTCCCTGTTGCATCAGGAGATGAGCGTACCAGTGGTGAACGATCGAGTAATTCGGGTTCAGCTCGATGGCGCGCTTAAACTCCCGCTCCGCTCCTGCCCAGTCCCAGTCGTAGTTGTGGAGCACATGCCCCATGGATGCGTGAGCTTCGGCAAGTGAGTCATCGAGCTGCAAGGAACGTGCCGCGGCAGCTTTCGCCTTAGCCATTGCATCGCGGGGCGGCATGAGCTCCGGACCCCCCAGCAGGCTCAGAAAGGCGTAATAGTCGGCCAGCCCGGAATAGGCGAGGGCATAGTTGGGATCAGTCTGGATGGCTTTTTGAAAATAAGATCCCGCCTTCTGCAAGCCGTCGGCCGTCCGTTTGTTCCAGTAAAACCGTCCCACCAGGTAGGATTGATAGGCCTCCGGTATGACCGGATGGGCTTGTTCCAGCCTCTTCTGTTGTTGCGGAGTCAACTGAATGTCGATCTTAGCGGCAATGTCCCGCGCCACCTCGCTCTGCAACAGGAGCACATCGCTTAGGTCGCGGTCGTAATCCTCTGCCCAAAGATGTCTATCCTTGCGACCGTCGACCAATTGAGCGGTGATTCTCACCCGCTTTCCCGACAACTGGACTGCTCCCTCGACGATGGCATCCACTCCTAGCTCTCGTGCAATCTGGGGAAGCGGTTTACGTGTGCCCTTGTACTGCATGACCGAAGTCCGTGAAATCACTTTCAAGTTCCCCAGCTTGGAAAACTGGGTGATCAGTTCCTCGGTCATTTCGTCGGCGAAGTACTCCTGTGCGGGATCGGACGAAAGATTCGCCAGCGGCAAAACAGCAAGAGAGCGGAAAGGCTTGCTTGAAGGCCTTCCTCTAATCCAGTTCTGTACTCCGTCAACGTTGAAGGCGACCAACAAAGCGACAATCACGGCTGCAGCGCCCAGTCCGGCCAGCGCGACTTTTGTCGTCGAGCTTGAAGCTTGAGTTTCCTCACTGGCGCCGCCTGTAGAGGGTACTTCAAACGGGACCTGGGCCGGCGATGCCAGGGGCACTCCCTCGACGGGCGCGATAAACCGATACCCACGTCGGGAAAAGGTTTCAATAAATCGGGGATTGTCGGCCGAATCCCCCAGCGCGTCTCGCAGGCGTTTCATCGCACTGTACAGGCCGTGGTCGAAGTCCACGAAGGTATCGGCAGGCCAAATTCTGGCGCGCAATTCCTCGCGCGTCACCACCTCTCCGGGCCGTTCCAAAAGTGCTTGGAGAATAAGAAGAGGCTGCTCTTGAAGGCGGATCCGCAAGCCCTGCTTGCGCAATTCTCCGGAGCGGAGATCGAGAGCGAAAACGCCGAAGCGGACTGGGTCGCCAGACGACGCGGAGCTCTCCATGCGGGCGGGCGGCAACACTATGCCCTCATAATTCCTGCGCCGGAGTGTAACATCCCGCCGCTTGACCAGGCGAGTTTTCTTTAGAACCGCTTTCCAATCAAGCGCTTGCGCCGTGAGTTAGGTTTGAACACCGGATGAGTCCGAATGTATTGACCTGCCTCGCATTCGGGCTCAAATTGCCACGCAGCAGCTCTCGACCCGTGCCGGGAATTACATCACGATCAAGTGGCAACGGGAAACACAAACCATAGCAAACAGACACACCCCAGGTTCCCTATGAACACTCAACATCTCGGTTCGACTTGTCGCGATTGGCTGCTGGCGGGGACGGAGCACGTCGAAGATTACGTCCTCAAAACGGAGCGTCGTTTCCGGACGACTATGCACTTCCTACCCGAGCGGTTCGTTCTACGGCAAGGAGCCTGGCGCGCAAAGCAGGCGGCGGATAGAGCCTGGAGGGAGGTTCCGGCCTACCAGCATTTTCTTGCGATCAACGACGTCAAACGGCCCGGAGGAAATTTTGGCCGGCTCCCCATTATGAATAAAGAGAATTACGTCAAGGCTTATCGCATTGAAGAACGTTGTGTAGGAGGGAAGTTCTTGCAGCGAGGAGTGGCGATTGACGAATCTTCCGGATCCAGCGGGACGCCTTACGACTGGGTACGAGGCGGAGCGGAACGGTCACGAACCCAGCAGACATTGGCGCGGATCTTGGAACAGATGGTGGATAACAAGCCCCGGCTCGCCATCAATGCCTTCAGCATGGGCGCGTGGTCGACCGGGCAAAATATGGCGCAAGCGCTGGAGAAACACAGCACCGTCAAGTCCACCGGGCCCGATGTTGAGAAGGTCCTGCACACCTTGGAGTTTTTCGGTCCGCGTTTCGGGTATTTCGTTGCCGGCTATCCACCGTTTTTGAAGACCGTGGTCGATGAGATGCTGAAACACGATTTTCCGATGGCGGAATACGAGCTGCATGGACTGGTCGGCGGCGAAGCAATCAGCGAGGAACTCCGCCGCTACCTGCTGCGTTATTTCCAGACCTGCCACAGCGGCTATGGGGCTTCGGACCTGGAGATCGGCGTCGCGGTAGAAACCCCTGAGGCCGTGCAGATACGTCAGTTGCTCAACGACAACGATCGTTTTCGGGAAGAGCTTCTTGGCTGCGGGAAACGTGTGCCCATGGTGTTTCAGTACAACCCCATGTGTCATTACCTGGAGACGAGTACAGAAGGCGACCTCATTGCCACTCTTACTTATTCAAGAACACTTTCGCCGCGGATCCGGTACAACATCGGCGACGAAGCCAAGCTTTTTACCAGAAGCGAACTGGTGCAGCGGATGAGCGAACTCGGCCAGAATACAGTGGCACGTCCAGGAGCTGTCCCCTTACCGCTGCCGTATCTATTCCTGTTCGGCCGCCGTGACCAGACCATCAGCATCATGGGCGCGAACATATACTCGGCCGACGTCGAACGTGCTCTCTATTCTCAAGAGCAGCTCGCCACTGGCTTATCTTCCTTCATGCTCACGGTGGACGGGGCCGGCGCACATTGCATACATCCGAAACTATGCATCGAGTGGGGCACGTCAGAAACGCCGAGACTCCCTCTCGAACCACTGGCTCGACGGATCGAAGATCGCCTCGCGGAAATCAATTCCGATTTTCGCAACGCACGAAAGGAATCCGCGATGAACATGAGGGTTGAACTCGCGATCTATCCCTCCGGAACGGGCCCCTTTGCCGATAAGGAACGCAGGATCAAGAACCGTTACGTTGGGAGGGAACAATGAAGAAGGGCAGTGCAGCACCGTGGCTGCTCCTGGCGCTCACGTGGTTCATTGCGGGAAGTTCCCGCGCCGATGAAACCAGGATTTCCGCGCAAGCGGGCGGTCAGTTCTTCCACACGCGCTCATTAGGAGCACCGTACGAAACCGGTATTCCTTATGCCCTGTTCCTGGCGATGATGGAACGGTACCCGCAACAGTTGGGGGCGAATTGGAGTGAGTTTCGCGAAAACTATGGCTTGTTGGAAGATCCGTCTCGGCCAGCAGGCCTGCCCGTCGGTTTCGTGTTGTACGACACCAAACTTACAGCGACCCGTTTTCTGATGACGAACTGCTCTCTTTGCCACACCGGAGAAGTCAATGGGCAGTTGATTACCGGCTTGGGCAGCCAGACCATTCGCATCCATGCTTTTAACACCGCGATCATGAGGATTGCGAAGCGCGACGATTTCAATGTCAAAGAGGTGCTTCCGCTGACCGCTGCGGCCGCGCAGCGCAACAGGATTCCGTGGGGATGGCGGAGTCGCTACGTCACGAAAAAAGCAATCGAGAGACTTAAAGTCCTGTCGAGTTCCTATGTTGAGATCGACGCAGGGCCAGGGCGAAGCGGAGTGCTCGAATTTACCAAGGCAATTCACAAACTACCGGTGCAACCGCCCTACGGTTTCATCCGCATCCACCCGGTGTGGACGTACAAGAAGCGCGAGTCTTTCGGGTTGGATGGACTGATGAAAGGCGATTTAGGCGGCGCGCTTGCTGCCGTCGAGTTCAACAAGGGAATGCCGGCGCAGTACATCGTCCATCACCGCAGTCAATGGGCGAGCCTCTATGAGTACGTGAAAACCATCGAAGCGCCCAAGTTCCCGGGCCCCATTGACTCCTCCCTGGCAAGCGCTGGCAAGCAGGTTTTCGACGATACGTGCGCACGCTGCCATGGGACGTATGGGCCCGGTCGCCAACAGTACCAGGAAAAAATAATTCCCTTGTCAACGGTTCGGACTGACCCCGATCGGATTGACTCCATCACACCTGAACTGATCACGGTAACCAACGACTCGGTGTTCGGCAAGTACGTGCGAGTGGAGAACACCCGTGGGTATGTTGCCCCGCCGCTGGACGGAATCTGGTGCCGCGGTCCTTACTTGCATAACGGGTCAGTTCCTACACTTGCCGACTTGTTGCTTCCGTCGGCACAGCGGCCAGTCAGCTTCTATGTTGGTGGAGATACTGCCTACGACCTGCAACGCTTGGGCGTGACGTATTCGGAAGAGCTTGCGTCAGACGGAAGCCGTCGTGGTGCCCGAGCTTCAGCCAAACAATTTGAGTTTGACACTCGCGATCCATCGAATAGCAATGGCGGCCATGAATATTCCAACAAACTTTCAGCATCGGATGCCACGGCTTTGTTGGAGTACCTGAAGACTCTCTAGGATCAGGCGATGCTCTCAATCCGCCAAGTCGGGAATCATCGCGAACGCGCTGAATTCGTCAGGCTGCCAGCGTCAATTTATCCGCAGGACTCGCCGTGGGTGCGGCCTCCGAACATGGTCGTGAACGCGTATCTAGACCGAAAGAATCCCTTTTTCCAGGACGGCGTTGGCAAGGCGTTTGTGGTCAGGCGTCACGGAAAGGCTGTTGGGAGAATCATGGCACATGTGTGGCGAAGGCATCACCGTTTGCACGGCGAACGCGTCGGATACTTCGGCTTCTTCGAATGCGAGAACGATTGTGAAACCGCCGCCCTCCTCCTTCAAACCGCCGCAGACTTCGTGCGCGACAACAACTGCAATGTGCTCCGCGGGCCGTTCAACATGACTGGCGCGCAAGAAGCCGGTATTGTCACGGCCGGTTTTGACAGGGCTCCGGCGGTCGACATGGTTTACACAGCGCCGTGGTATCCGGCGCTTCTGGAACAGAGCGGTTTTCGAAAGTGCTTGGAAATGCAGACTCGGAGCAGGGACAACCTGACGTCTCTCGATCCAGATGCGGCAACAGCTCGAAATAGAAACCGTGCGACGGTGGACGCCATTCACCTGCGATGCCTGTCCTCTCGCCGTCGCAATGCGGAGATGGAGATGGTTCGCGATGTCGTGAACGCTTCTTTTCTGGGTAATTGGGGATTTGTTCCGATCACGCGTCCGGAATGGGAACTTCAAATCGGGGCGCTGCTCCCCATTCTCGATCCATCCATCGTGATTCTCGCGACCGTGCAGGATGTCGCGGTCGGCGTGACCCTCGCGGTGCCCGACTTCAATCGAGTGTTCCGCAAAACGGCGGGGCGGCTGTTTCACCCTGCCGCATTGGCTTTATTTGGAAGATCGAAGTTGAAAGAGGTGGTCGTAATCCTGTGTGCGGTCCGAAAACAGTACCAGGGCCTAGGTGTCGCACGCCTCCTGAATGCCGAGCTTCTGCGCAGCATGCGTAAGGGCGGCTATGAGTCGTTATCTACAACCTGGATTGGCGGAGAGAACGCGCCCAGCCTCTCATCGAGCGACGCGTTTGGAATGACGGTCCGCCACATGGTGGCGATGTACGAGCGAGGTGTCGAATGAATGTTTTGCTGGCGCATCTGCTGGAAGCGGCGGGACGTGCGCCCTCAGCACACAATACGCAACCATGGAAGCTGATCTGGCGGGAAAATGAGTTGCAAGTGTGTGTCCCAGAGCATCGCATGCTGCCCGCCGCTGACCCTGAAGGTGTCGACACTCTCCATGCCCTGGGCGCGATGATGGAAAATCTAATGCTGACGTTGCACCAGCTCGGATTCGAGGGTGAATATGTCGTCGCCGAGAAATGGCAATTCAGCGAGCCGACTATCGTACTGCGCTGGCGTCCTCGCGGGTCCAAGGCGGACTCTCCCCTGTACCGCATGATTCCAATTCGCCGCACATCACGCATCCCTTATCTCGATGAGCCGATCCCGTCCTGGGTCCTTAAGGATATCGAGGAAGCGGCACGCCCGGCCAAGCTCTACGTTCTGATGGATTCGGCGGCAAAGGACGAGATTCGTTTTCTAACTGCAGCCGCCGCCGCGCGAGCTCTTCAGAACGAACGTTATGCCTCTGAACTGTATCGCTGGATGCGTTTCTCTCGGCGCGATCCTGGCTGGTACAAGGATGGACTCAATGCCGAATGTATGGGATGGACCCGGATCGAAGCGGGGCTGGCACGGCAGTTGCTGAGACCGAGCGTGGTTTGTGCATTGGCAAAATTGTGGTTCACGCGATGGTTGTATACCGATATTGACCAGCAGGCGCCATTTGCGCCAGCGTTGTGTCTTATTACCACTCCGGACTCCAGCTTTGCCGGACGCGTGCGAGCGGGGCGCAGCTTGCAGCGGGTGTGGCTCACGGCCGCGGCCCACGGCCTAGTGACGCACCCTTTGAGTCCTGCTGTGGATGACGCCAGATCGCGTGGTCGGGTGCTTGCGCTTTTTGCCGTGCCAGAGGGAGAGACGCACATCAATCTGTTTCGGCTCGGTAAATCCCCCAAGACAGCGCGCAGCGCGCGACTACCGGCGGATGCGCTACTGGAGTTCTATGCCTGATTCGCTTGGTTTTGAACTGGCCAGTCGGAAGCCGATTTATTTCATGTTGCGTAGGCGAGCTTTACGACTTCTGCTATTCGTGACCCTCACGGCGATTAGACTGCGCGCCGACCAGCTCAAGCCCGAAGCCGAAGCAGGATGGAACCGCTATGTGGCACTGACCGAGGCGCGCATCGATCGCGAGCAGGCCGATCTCTCGCACTTCCTATGGATCGACAGGATGCCGGAGCAGCAGAAAGAGCGCGTTGAGGCGCAACTCGGCAAAGGCCAAGTTGTAATCGAGCGGCTGACTACGACGGACCAAGACGGATCACCCATTAAGACGCGCGGGGCCCTGGTCCATCACTGGATTGGCACGGCTTTCATTCAGGGAGCGACGACGCAACAAGCCGTCGCGCTCGTCCAGGATTACAACCATCATTACATGACCTACAAGCCCGAAGTCGAACGTTCTCAGCTCATCAGCCGGAACGGAAATGATTTCCAAATCTATCTGCGCTACCGAAAGAAAAAGATCATAACTGTGGTGTTGAACACCTACCACGACGTTCACTACGTAATAGTCGATGCCGACCACGCACACTGTCGCTCCTATTCAACAAAGGTACGAGAGGTCGAGGATGCCGGCACGCCGAAGGAACACGAACGGCCATTCGCTGATCAGTATGGCTTCATGTGGAGCATGAATACGTACTGGCGGTTTGAGGGCAGAAAAGGGGGCGTTTACCTCCAGTGCGAAGCGATCACCCTTACGCGGAGTATTCCCGTTGCGCTCCGCTGGTTGATCGAACCCTACATTACCAGCGTTCCCCGCGAATCGCTCACTGAAACCATGAATCAGACCCGCGATTCTCTCGCAACGCAACGTTCGCCTCCGCAGCCTTAAAGGGGAAAAATACGAATTGGCAAACTTGGCGCTAAGCAGACAGTGCTGATATATCGGCAAACCGGACTTATGGCGATTCCAGGCACCATAATCCCCGTAAGGCAAGGGTTGCCGACCACACGTCCAGAATCTGAGCCACAATTCCCCGAACCCCGTTTGTGAATAGTCGCCGATTTGGAGGATCCTCGAGTTAGGGGAAGAGCGGCAAACTCTTGGCGGATTCAAACACTGCCGAGGGTCAAAGTCTGGTGAAACCGTCTCGGGTCCACCGTTCTGAGCCAACTCCGTTGTGCGCGAAGAGGAGACCGTCAGGATCATATTTTCTTTTGATCTCAGCAAGCCGGGCGTGGTTGTCGCCCCAGTAGGAACGCTGACAGTCGGATTCGAAGAAGTTGCTCTCCGAGACGTAGGCTCCACAGTTGGAGGCGACGGCGCGGAGTTGGTTCATGCAACGATGCACGGAGTCCGCGGCTTTGCGGCCCTTCGCAACGTCGGGCTCGTGATTGGGAATTCCGGGATACGCCGGGCCTTGGCCGTCGGCGACGATGGCGAGCGCAAAAGCGCCGCACACGGATGGATTCATAGCGGTGTCCTTTGCGGCCTCGATGGCTTGCAAAGGCGCGCCGGCGAGCCCCTTATTAAGATGAAGCTCCACCTCACTGAAGCGGGAAGCTGAGAACAAAGCGTTGGCCAATTTTTCTTGTGAATCGTCCTGCAGCAATGATGCGGGCATCCAAAGCGACTCGAAACCCCAGACGACCCAGCCGACCTGGCCGCCGTCTCCGTTCCACCAGACGTTGGTTGGGCTGGCGCCTGAGCGGGAGTCTGCCTTGAAAACGTCGTGATGCTTTTCTTTGCGCCAGTCCACGTCCCACCAATGCCGGAAGGGCATCGCTGCCGATCTCCGGGTCAGATTCGATCGCGTAGGCGGTGGAAGACTGCGCCAGCCAATCGAGGAACGGCTGCCAGACCTTCCGCGATTGCTCCGTGTCCAAGCCAAGATGGACCATGCTGATTCCGAGCTCATTGTCGGGAGAGAAGTGCGCTTGTTCGCCCCAATGATCGTTGAAGAGAGCGTCGCGGTAGAAGCCAACGAAGTGGCGGATCAGGCGGCGATAGGCGCCATCGGAAGAGGCTTTGACGGTGAAATTGGCACCGCCGGCAAGTTCTGGAAGATCTCGCACGCGCAGGGTTAATTTGCTGACTACGCCGAAGGTGCCACCTCCGCCTCCTTTCAGGGCCCAGAACAGATCCGAATTGGTGCAAGCGTTTGCGATTCGCACTTTGCCGTCGGCGGTAACGACTTCGGCTTCAAGGAGGCCAGCGGCGGCCGTGCCGTAATGCTTCGAAAAGCTGCCGAAACCCCCGCTTTGAATCAGGCCCGCGACACCGACGGTGGTGCAGCCGCCGCCTTGAACGTAGACCCCGGTCTTGGTGGTGACGGCGTCGTAAGCTTGCAACCAAATTGTTCCCGATCCCGCAGATTGTTGTCGCGGGCAAAATCCACGGCGGCTGCGATGTCGACGGCGTTTCTTGCAGCGACGGCGTAGACACTGGGCTTGGTGGCCCAACCGTCGACCCAGCCCAGGGCTTGGGTGATGCCCGAATGGCGAATTCGCGGCAACTTTCATGACCCAAGCCTTAGCGCGAGCAGGCCCACGTCACAACTACAACGTTGAGTTGGTGTACCGACGCAGGACTGGGAGAGCGTGCAGTTTGTTCCAGCGGCTTGCGCTGCCACAGCGGTTGCTCCTGCACTGTGCCAAGTCGGCGACGGCCCTGACGATACTCAAATCGTCGGTCTGCCAGAACGATTCCTTTTGGCGTGCTACCTCCGGATCCACGGGTTCTACTGAACCAGGTACACGCCCCTGGCATGTTTCTCCCGGCTTCAAGTTAACGACGAGCGTCCGCGTCTGTCGGTGCCGCAGAAGTGCTTCCGACCTGTCTTCCCTTACCCCGATGTTTGGCTCGTTATTCCGGCAAACGCGATCCGAAGGAGGCCGAGAGTTTCGCGCCCTGCGACTCCTCCCGGCACTAAGTTCTTTTTACAGTTTCGGCAACATCATGCTGATTGCGAGGCAGAAACCCGATGCCACAAACGTTGCAGGACTCCGCACTTGAAACTCGCTTGGTCGCTTCGTCCGGCGTGGCAAAAAGGCAATTTTCATTCTCGCTCCGATGGTCGGGAACAAGCGCAATAAAGATGAGAATGCAGAACAGAATACCGATACTAAGGAGACTCAGCGCACGTTGTACGGTTTCCGGGGCGTGTATGTGTTCGACAGATTATCTCGTGATTTGTGGCCGAGCCTCTGCGCGCTCGATGTAATCCGCGATCGCTCATCAGAGTGAATATCCGGTTTGTCAGCGCTCTCAGCAGATGCGCTTTGGTGCCTGCCTTGCTGTCTGTACTTGTTTTCCGAATAGCTGCCCGACAGACTAGAAGAAGTATCGACTACGAGCAGTAAGTTATTTGTCCAGCCCCGTTGCATGGGTTGGACGGTCATCTCTAACGCCAAGTTTCCATACTGCAACAATGTCTCGTGTCGCCGTGATGTCTTTGGCTGGGTCGCCGCGCACAAGGAGCAGATCGGCACGGAGGCTTGGAGCGATGCGTCCGCGGTCATTCAGCTGAAATACGGACGCTGGCACTGAAGTAGCGGCGGCAAGCGCATCAGAAGGCGTGAAGCCAGCACGGACCAGGAGCTCAAGTTCTCCGTGAATGCTGGCGCCATTCCAGCTTCCGGGAGCGGGGGCGTCCGTGCCCGCGAGAACAGGAACGCCGGCATCGTGGAGCCGTTTGGCGGCTGCGAAGGCGTTCTCAAGTTTACCCGTGCAGACAAATGGCATGTGTTCCTTCAGGTGCGACTGCCCATCGGGGGAAAGGTACTCTGCGAGGCGTTTGTCCGCTACTAACGACGCGCCACTAGGTTTTCCCAAGCTGCTTTCGATGGCGGTCAGGGTTGTTTCTACAAAGGCGTGATGACTATGCACGACCTCAGCGAAATCTGCCTGTGGCGCTGAGTCGGCAAAGAGGTGCGCGAGCCCGTCGGCGCCGGCCGCGATGGCGTCTCGCGCGTCGTCTTGCGACGAAATGTGAACGATGGCCAGTTTGCCCCGCTTATGTGCCGCCGCTACCGCGGTGTCGAGTTCTTCTTTGGAGAGTCGGGTGAACGTGATGTGGCAAACGTGACCGTCCTCATAAATGATTTTGACATAGTCGCTGCCCTCGGCAATACGGGCATCTACGAATTGTTGCGTTTCAGAGGGACTGGGCAGCGTAGGGACCGGTACACCGAATTCAGTGCCGTGACCCCTGGGAGGCGTCACCACATTGCCCGCTGAGAGCATGTCGGCGGAATCGAAGTCGCTTGCCCCGGTCTTTTTCAATTTGTCAACGACGGCGGGGATGCCGGCCATATTCAACTCGGTAGTTACGCCGAACAGGAGGGCTTGCTTGGGCGAGTCGCCCCAATCGTGTGTGTGAGAATCAATCAAGCCGGGAAGCAGAGTGTCGCCGGTGGCATCGATCTCCGCTGTGCCTACGGGTACGCTTAGGTTCTTTCCGACTGCTTCGATTTTGCCGTTTTGAACGAGGACACTGTCGGCGGAAATTAGATGTTCGCCATCGAAGATGCGTACATGTCGGATCACGAACGGGCGGCTGGATGCCGTCGCTTGCTTGACTCCGTGTTCCACAGGATTCGGCGCCGGGGAAGCTTGCGCATGTGACCGAACGGCGACGGCGCACGCGCCCGAGGCCAAAACAATGACAACCATCCCTCTTGCCGCGATAGGGTGACGTAGAATCCCGTGCATTCGATTGGCGCGTAATTGCACGTTCATTCGTCTTCTCCTAGATGAAGATTAGAGTCGAAGGTGAACTCTTCAATGAAGGGCGGATTCTGATCAAAGTCGCTGTAGCGAATCCACCTCGGGCGGACCACGAAATACGTGATGCCGGCCAGCTCAGGTGGCTGCCGCATTCTGGCCATCGGGCGAAATAAGCTTGTTGATAGCGTGCCAATGCTACTCCCTTGGGTTGACCGGCTTGGCCCTCGTACTGCACCGTGATTTCGCCTGTCCACCCAATCACGAACGAACAACCGCGATTCGACATCAGATTCTGAAACTTGCGCGAACTCTTGACGGTATCGAAGATGATCTCCAATTCGGGAGTCACCGCAATTCCCACGAGGGCCGACTGCGGTCTGCCACCGGAAGAAAAGGTCCCCAGCACTCCAAGTTTCTGTTTTGCAATGAACTGGTAGATGTCCGCCTTTGTCATGTCCAAGGCTTTCCTAAAGAGCTCCATGGCCTCTGTTCCTCAGAGATGGAGCCCTCCTCGGGGCGGCGGTTGGAGCAATCATCGTTGTTTGCCAGAAGTACCAACGCAGCAAGTGCCGCCGTTTTCTGATCCTTGGTCCAGGGCGGTCCGAGAGAACGACCAAGAGTAGAAATTTGCTGCCACATCCGAGTCGCCGCTTTGCCGAACGTTGTCTGGACACATTCGTCGAGGTTACGCTCTCGAAACCCGGTGACAGAAAGGCCTAGACTCTCGCATGCATTCGAAAAAGCTTCGCGAAAGAACTCGCCTTCTGCCGCATGAATCAGGGCGTGTGAGGCGAAGATCTTTGAAAGAGGCGGCAGCGGGCGACCTGAAGCCAGGAGGACGGCAGAACCTACGACACGATATTGGCGACCGTGCAGTTCGCCTACCACATCCCGGACAGCCGCGATGGCGAGCCGGTTTGAAGCCGCAAAGCAGTTCCCAAGAAACTTCTCCGCCTCTGGAAGTTCGAGATTCTCGGCAAAGTGATAGGGCTGGTTCGCTCCGGGGGTTCCGGGGGAAGTGATGGCGACGCGCCGCCGGTCAATTACCTCCACTGTACGGGCGCTGTTTGAGACGGCCACGAGCGCTCCCCAACCAGAATGCATTCGAACGCCGATGGCTGCGCGCTTCATGTCTGAGGTTTTCCTGCGAATGTGCTACGGCGAGTTTATAAGCTCATTCGCAGCGTGTCTTGGAAAAATCGGCCACACGATGCGGGGCGATTCGTCTTGGACTCGTGCCGGCGAACAACGCAACCTCGTTGGCCAAATGGGCCTGATCGAAATAGCCGAGTTCTGCCGCCACTCGTGTGGAGCAGTCAGAAGGCGAAGTTTCCATGTGCTGCAGCAGCGCCTGGAACCGCATAATCCTCGCGAGGCGCTTTGGAGAAAAACCTACCCAATTGCGGAGGAGGCGATCCAGATGGCGAAGACTGACCTGACAATCGCGGGCGAGTTGCCCTATTCGTATCTGCCCGCTGCATTCTTCAATTCGTTTGAGTGCCATCTGGACACGCGAGTCAATTTGGGTGTCGGACAGTCGCTGAATCAGGAATCTTTCCAGGACGTCGATCCCCTCATCAACCGTCCGCGTTCTGGCCAGGCGTTTCTCCAAACGAGAACCAACATCGGGCAGCAGTGCCGCTAGTCGTACACGGCGCTCGACAAGTGTGTGGACAGGTATGCCGATGAACACAAAAGTAACGCCCGGTTTGAGGCGTACGCCGAACAATATCTGCCCGTTCGCGGGCACTCTTTCGGCCGGTGTTTGGCGCGGACCCACCAAGAAGCACTCCGAGGCTTTGGTATGGCCAGACTCGATGGAAAGGGTTGCGCAAGCGTCCGGCAATGTTCGCAATCGCGTGGCGGGGGTAGTTTGAATGCACCAAAAGCAGCCCACGTAAGCACGCAGGGAAGACACAGGTCGGCGTAATCTTAGCCGCGCACCTTCGACCATCGCACTGGCAACGTTCACGGGCCAAATTGTATCTCAGTGGGCAGCGAAATGATCCAATGTGCTCCGCTTGCGCAAGCTCCACATGATTCCGGGCGGAGGTCGGCGGCGCCATGTTGTGAGCTTAGATCAGCTCCCCAAATCAAATGACCCCCTGGCTAGGGGTTGCAATTGGAGGGTTTACATTACGCCAAAACTGGCGTGATCAGGCAAGACTGAGACGGTTGAAGCACCACTCAAATGATTGAATATTAACAAAATCAGCTCCACGCCCCAAGTTCGGGACCAGGGGGTCGGAGGTTCAAATCCTCTCTCCCCGACCAACTCATTCTACATCAATAGTTTACGGGGCATGAAAACTGGAGTGACCCCCTAGCCAAGCGCCAGGGAGTCGGATTTCGTGAAATCTCGCTCCCATCTTATAAAGGAGTTACAGACCTAAGTTGCAGGGTTGCGCTTTGTGAAAGCGGTAGGGTTTACAAAAAGGGTTTACATTCTGGATGGTGCGATTTGGATGCAGCGCACATTACAGTGCTCAGCCAGACTGGCTGTTTCCCGCGCTTGGCCCCCCACGGTTGGCATCGGTCGTCCATACATAATCGGACGGCTAAAGTGCGGCGTCACTAGATCTCATTTGACAACAGAGCCCGGGCGATCTTCTCAATATCCGCTCGCGATCCGCGAAAGGCCCAGAGTTGTGAGCGGTCTTCAATGTGTCGCAACCCTGTACCCCCGCCAATTGCTGGAACGTGATATTCCATTTCGCTGAACATTCCCCAGCGGCTGTTCACACTGCAAGCTTGAGTGGAATAGCCCCGATCTTCGGGCTCGGTCCAGGGCACATCGGCGTACTCGCCCGATGGATTAACGTAGAAATTCCGGACAATGAGCGCGTGCTTGTTGCCGGAAGGATACGTGTACCCAATGCGGCCGGTGGTAACCACCGCGCGCACTCCGATTTTGTGTTCGCCGGCCGCCCGCATCTTGAAGCGGACTAGACGATCGCTGGTCGCGAGCTCGTCGGGAGGCGTGTCAACCAGACCAAAGTAAATCCTTGGCTCGGTTCTGGAATAAGTCGGAATAAATAGTTCCCCCTGATGCGGCATCTGTGTCAGACTCCACAGGCCAACTAGCGGAGCGTCTTGGGGGTCTGGATCGAGGATCTTCAGGGAAGTCAGCAGCGTGTGCCCGGCATATTCAATTGCGTCGATCGGAATTGCAGCGTCATAGCGCAAGGGATTTGGCGCAGCCGCAACCGATTTTGTGATCTCCAGTTCCACCCGCTTCTTCGATCGAAATCCCTCGATGCTCAGGCGGTTGGTGAGCTTCACTCCGTGATTGGTTTTCGTCAGTTCATAGTTGCCAGGATCGAGGCTGCGCGGCTGCCAATAGCCGGCAATATCGACGTTAGGGAATTTCGGGAAGAAGAAATCAACTTCTGGCGCTAGCCAGGTTCGATCACCTCCAGAATTTTGCCAGTCGTCACTCGCGTAGTAGGCTCCAGCTGATTCCGCGCTGTTAAGCGCGGAGTTCGTCCACAGGAAGTTCTCCTCACTACCGGGCGCGAAAACCCCCAGAATTCTGCCTCCGTAAGGTAAAATCAGCAGCCGCGTTCCATCATCGGTTTGATGGAGCTCGGTAGACTTGCCGACCGCTTTCAGCGTTGCCATGAGTTCTCGAAGCATTTTCTTCCTATACGCCTGGGATATAACCTTTGCCGAAGGTGTTCGTAGACTCTTTGCGGAAATCGGAGACCAAAGACATGAGAGCTGTGGTTCCTCCGTCGGCGACGATAGTTTGACCGACGATGAACGAGGCGTCATCGGAACACAAGAAAGCCGCCAATTTAGCAATGTCTGATGGTTCGCCGCAGCGTGCGACTGGAATCGCTTTATAACCCGTTTCTGCCGCAATTTCTGCGGTGAAGCCGGGAATGCACTTGAAGTAGTTCTCCACCGTGATCCACCCCGGCGCGATCGCATTTACGCGAATGCCCTTATGAGCCAACTCGACGGCCAGAGATCGCGTATAGGCAATAATCGCTCCTTTGGTTGCCGCATAAACCGAATGTTCAGGCACGCCTTGCAGCCCATGGACCGAGGACATATTGCAAATGACGCCGCCTCCCCTTTGCAGCATGCCTTCCACCAACCTCTGGGTGAGAAAATACTGCCCACGAAAGTTGATGTGAAACATCTTGTCGAATTGTTCCGGCGTGACTTTGAGGAAGGGGCGGTTCATGGTGACACCGGCGTTATTGACCAGACAATTTATCCCGCCCAGAAATTCGCTGGCTTGATCGGCGAGAAGCGTAACCTGCTCCAGCGCATCAAAGTCCGCTTGAAACGCCGCGGACCTGCGTCCCAGCAACTTTACTTCCTCGACGGCGGCCTTTACCCCGGAATCGCTCTGGACGTAATGGAACACAACGTCGGCACCCTGCCGGGCAAATTCGAGACCAATCTCGTTTCCGATTCCGGTGTCGGAGCCGGTGACCAGCGCTTTTTTTCCTTGAAGTCTGAGTTCTGGGGGCATAGATGATCAACCGAAATGTGAATATAGATGGTACCGGTCAGAAAGCATCTGTTGGATGGCAGAACACTTCCCGCCGCACCACGATAACACCGAAGATGCTGCCTGAAGCGGCCGAACATAGGCAGCGCACACTCTACGTGTCTAGTGCGACGATTGTCAACAATAATGTTGACTATGTGAAGAATACGGAAAACAATGCGGGTGGCGCTACAACCTTCCCGCCTTAAAAATCACCGTTATCAAAACTACATGTCCCCTTCGGGGAATTGCCAGGCAAAGAGGTCGGAAGATTGTTGCAGTTGTGCTGGATGAGTTATAAGCCAAGGTCTGATCATCCCGCAAAACGCGGCTCATCCATGCCCGGAATGCCCGCTCTCAGGCAAAACAAATCGCCCGACTGGGGATACTGTTCCCTTTGTTGCTTGCTCAGCCCCAGATGGGCAGAGGTGATGTAGAGCTCGTCCAGCCGCTTTCCGCCAAAGGCACAGCTGGTGGGGTTGGCTACCGGCAGCCGATACTCGCGGTCCACCTTGCCTTCCGGGTTATAGCGAACCACCTTCCAGCCTCCACAATACGCGCTCCACACGAATCCTTCGCTGTCCACCGTCAGCCCATCCGGTATCCCGGCATCAGGAGACGTCTGCACGAACGTCTTGCGATTGGAGATGGTTCCGGTTCCGGCCGCATAATCGTAGGCGTAAATGCTATAGCGAAAAGAATCGGTAAAATACATGACTTTCCCATCGGGACTCCAGCCAATCCCGTTTGCCACGGTAATGTTCTTATCCATCAACCGATATGAACCATCGCCCTGAACGCAGAACAACTCACCATCCGGCCCCTTAGGGTTGGCATCATTCAGCGTACCCACCCAAAACCGGCCCTGGAAATCGGTGGCCGCATCGTTAAAACGATAACCCTCCCGGCCGGCAAGCGGTTCGCAAAGTGGCTGAAACGTTTTGCGCTCGGTGTCCCAAGTCGAAATTCCCTGGGCGGTAGCCGCAATAAATCCGCCTGCCTTGCGAATCCCTAGCGCCATTACCGGCATGCCCGTTTCGAACACCTCCAGGCGCCGCGTTTGGGGTGAGAACCGAAGGACTTGATACTGCTCGATGAAGTTTACCCAGTAGAGGAACCCTTCCTGCGAATGCCAGATGGGTCCTTCCCCGATCACATTACGAACTTCGAGAATATGTTCGACTTCGGCCATCGATTAGGACCTTCTTCCTGATTCTCGGAACATTCGAGGGCGTAAAAGGCTTTGTCGTCCCAAGGCATCGCTTGGACATTTATCAGCCGGACCAGAAATTGTCAACAATGATGTTGACTATGCTGAATAGGTTCGGTGATAATTTTCGAGTTGGCCCTCAAGCTCTTCCCATGAAAATTACGGCTGTCGAAACCATCTATCTTCCCCGCGGAATTAGTGTTCATGTTGGAGCGATTACCTACCTTTGGGTTCGCATCCACACCGACGAGGGGCTCATCGGCTTAGGAGAGAGCTATCCAAACGCGGAAGCGGAAGCCGCCATCGTGCATTCGCGGCTGGCCGCCGTCCTGTTGGGACGCGATCCGAGTGCCATCGACCGCCTGTGGGCGGACATGTTTCTGGCCGTCTCCTATAGCGGTTGGGCCGGCGCCGAAATGCGGGCGATCAGCGCCGTCGACATCGCGCTGTGGGATTTGTTTGGCAAGGCTACGGGCCAGCCGATCTACAAGCTTCTGGGCGGCGCATCCCGGCAATCCATTCGCATTTACAATACCTGCTACGACCGCGTGGATTTCACCCGCGAACCCGCCCGGCTCGCCCGAGAACTGCTCGCAAGCAACGTTCGGGCTATGAAGATCTGGCCGTTTGACCCGATCGCTAAAGAAACCAGCGGGAATCACATTTCCGCGGAGCAACTGCGCCGTGCAATCGAACCGTTGCGCCTTATTCGCGAGGAATTTGGCGACTCGATCGAGGTCGCTATCGAGTTTCACGGCTTCTGGAATCTGCCCTGCGCAATCAAAATTGCCGCCGCTTTGAAGACCTATCAGCCCATGTGGCTGGAGGAGATGCTGCCGCAGGACAACCTGGCTACCTATGCCGAACTGGCGCGCTCCAGTGCGCTGCCGCTCTGCTTGAGCGAGCGACTGATGACACGTTGGGGATTTCGCGAACTTTTTGAAAACCGGGCCGCCGGAATCATCATGCCGGATCTCTCCTGGTGCGGAGGGATTTCCGAGGGCAAAAAGATCTCAACCATGGCCGAGACTTATTATCTTCCCATCGCACCGCACAATTGCGGCGGTCCCATTCTGCATTTTGCGACAGCGCATCTAGCCGCCAACGTTACTAATTTCTACATTATGGAGTCCGTCCGACGTCACTACAACGAAGAGTATGAAGGATTGGTCACGCAAAAACTGGTTCCAGGAGCAGGCGGGGAGTTACCCTTGCCTCCGGGTCCGGGTTTGGGCGTTGAATTGAGTGCAGAAGTGCTCGCACGCAAGGATGCAGTAGTGAGGCGAACGGCTCTCTAGACTCTTTGGCACGATCTTCGGTTCGCGGCGTCCCGGCGTCGCTTCGGGCTAGGCGGCTGCTTCGGGTTCATCGTTCAGCATTACGAGCAAAGTACCCACAGGTACCTTAACCCCAAGTTCCACCTGGATTGCTCCCAGATATCCCTTTCCCATTGCCTCGACTTCCATTTCGATCTTGTCGGTCTCGACAATAAAAAGGGCATCGCCCTTCTCGACCCACTCGCCTGGCTTCTTAAGCCAGCTCGTCACCGAACCCTCCTCCATGGTGAGACCGAGCTGCGGCATGACGATCTTGTATGCCATCTTTAACGTTTTCTCCCTAACTGTTTCATCATGTTATTCACTTCACTGACGATTCGGTCGACTGACGGAATCATTTGATTTTCGAGAACCGGGCTAAATGGATTCGGAACCGCCAACGAACAAATTCGCTTTGGGATAGAGCGCAATTCGTCGAAGCAATCCTCTACCGCAATGGCTAGAAGCTCCGCCGCGAAACTGCAAGAAGACGGCGACTCATCAATGACCACGAGCCTTCCTGTCTTCTTTATGGAGTCTGTGATCTTTTGCCGATCGAGGGGAACGATAGTCCGTGGGTCGATTACTTCAGCCGAAACTCCTTCCTGGGCGAGTGCAACTGCAGCTTTTGTCGCCAAATCCACCATGCGGGACATTGCCACAATCGTGAGATCCGCGCCTTCGCGTACTATGCGAGCGTCTCCTAATGGAATCAGATACTCCTCTTCGGGCACAGCGCCCTTGGTGTTATAGAGAGACTTATGCTCCACGAAGACGACCGGCCCGGGCTCTCGGAGAGCACTCTTGAATAGCCCTTTCAGGTCGTAAGGTGTGGCCGGCAGCACGACTTTCAATCCTGGCGTGTTGGCGAACCAGTTATAAAAGGTGTGCGAATGGTGCGCTCCGGCACTGCGCACAGATCCCATGGCTCCCCGAATGAGTACAGGCGCTTTTATCTTTCCGTTGGACATGTAGGAAATATTCGCCGCCTGCTGGACAATTTGAGTGATGGCTTCGAGAGCAAAATCAAGAAAGACTTCGTCCACAATCGTGCGAGTGCCCGCCATGGCGGCGCCAATCGCCACGCCCGTGGCTCCTAACTCGCAGATGCCCGTGTCACGCAACCGGTCATCGCCAAATTCTTTCCAAAGCCCGCGAGTCTGACGGAAGTTTCCGCCGCGCGGGCCAATGCCTTGTCCGATATAAACAATGCTGTCGTCCCGGCGCATTTCCTCGCGCAGAGCTTCGACTCCCGCATCTGCGTACGTAATCACCCGGCCTTGCTCTGACATGACTTCATTCCTTTTTCAAACAAATGCTCAAAAGACATGCTCATTCACGGAGTCCGCTGATGGCTCCGGACTCTGCTCGGCGAATTCAACCGCTTGATCGATAAGCTGTTCCACTTCCTGATCGGCAGCCAGCAACTTGGCTTCGTCCACTCCATAGTCGAGCAACCGCTTGCGGGAAAGCTTTACTGGGTCCTGCTGTTTCCAGTGTTGAATTTCGTCACGTGTTCGATAATCCGTGCCCGGATCGCCTTCGTGATGACCCACATAGCGATAAGTTTTGCATTCGACCAGGGTAGGGCCGCCATCCTCGCGAGCACGGCGGATCGCCGCTTCCGCGGTGGCATCAACCGCCTCCACATCCTGCCCGTCAACCTCGACGCCCAGCATTCCATAGGCTGCCGCGCGACTCGCTACGTTGGCGTTCTTGGTGGCACGATTAAAGGCCATTTCCGTCGCGTACAAGTTGTTCTCGCACACATACACGACGGGTAGGTTCCACACCGCACCAAAATTGACGGCCTCGTGAAACGAACCACTATTGACCGCACCCTCTCCAAAAAAGCTGACAACCACCTGGCCCTTCTTGCGCAGTTTGGCGCTAAGCGCGCCGCCGGTTGCTAGAGGAATGGGAGCCCCCACAATTCCGTTGGTGCCCATAAACCCGTACTCGGGCGCGTACATGTGCATGCTGCCGCCACGTCCCCCTGAACATCCTGTCGTCTTGCCCCAAAGTTCGGCCAGCACAACGCCGGGAGGCACTCCTTTGGCCAAGGCGTGACCGTGGCCGCGATGGGTGCTAAAAACTAAGTCGCCAGCGTCGAGATTCGAACACACTCCCACGGCGACCGCCTCTTCTCCTACATACAAATGGACGAATCCTGGCAGGCGCGCGTTGCGGTACAGTTCTTGCACCTTGAGCTCGAACAGTCTTAGTTCGAGCATCTTCTTGTAATAATTCATGAGCAGGTCGCGATTAATTTGCTCCGCCAGAACTCGTTCCGTCATCGTCGTAGTCTCCCGAGGTTCACTGCGATATCGGTAAATGCATGGTCGCGTGTTCGAGTTGCGAACGGTAGACACCCGTGAATAGCTCAACCACACGGCGACCTGCTTCTCCATCCACAAGCGGCTCTCGGTCTTCTAATACCGCACCTAGAAAATCCGCCAACTGTAGCTGGTGGTAATGGGTCATCACATTCAACGGCCGCGAGCGATCCTCGCGATTCCAAGCCTCGAGATTTTGTTCCTCCCCAGGGATTGTCCAGAGGTCATTAAAAGGCGGATCCATCTTTTCTGTGACACCCGAAATGAAGGGAGATCCGCTGTCGATCTCGGCGCCTACCGAGGCACCAGAAGAACCGTGAATATGAATTTTTCCAAACAGTCCAGGGCGCTGTGAATTACTCAGAACGATGGAACCCATCCCGCCGTTATGGAAGCGGACGGAAGCGACGACGGTATCATCTACCTCGATGCCAGGATGGTTATAGTTATCCCAATAGGCATGCATTTCCGAGGCTGGGCCCATAAACCAACTGAGTAGATCGAGATAGTGAGGAGCCTGACTTACTACAACCCCGCCTCCCTCGCCCTTCCAAGTTCCGCGCCATGGATCAGAAAGGTAGTAGGACGGTTCACGCCAGCCGAGCATAGTTACAATTGCGAGCACTGGTCTACCCAGCTTGCCGGCATCGATAGCATCTTTCATTCGCTGTACTGGCTCGTACCAACGGCGTTGGCTGATTACTCCTAGCTTGATTCCGGCGGTGCGGGCGGCCGCAAGCGCACGATCGCAAGAAGTGAGGTCGATGGCTAGCGGCTTCTCTGACATTACGTGCACTCCAGCCGCCGCCGCGATCTCAACTGCTGCAGGATGTTGCGTATGCTGAGTGCATACTGACAGCACATCGACTTTTTCGCGGTGCAACATTTCCGCGAGATCCGTATAACCCCTCACCTGAAACTTGTCTGCAAACCCTTGCGCTCGCTCGGGAGCAACGTCGCACACCGACACCAATTCTGAGTTAGGGAGAGCCCGATACGCCAAGGCGTGAGTGGCGGCAACTTTGCCACATCCGACAATCGCGGTCTTTAGACGGGTTGTATGTGACTTCGGCATAATCATTTCGACATCAAATGCAACTTACTGCCACAGGCTCAGTCAGGAATAGATGTGCCATCCGATTCGCCTGGCCGGTGCCGCAATTCCACATAAAATCCGAGCATCTCCCGAGTATCGAGAAGTGCCCAGCGGGTTCCTGGACGAATCCCGGTCCCGGCCTGCAGCACAGTCACTCCAGACTTTGCCAACCCCTGAATAACGGGATCGATATCACTTACCTCAAAAAGAACGTGGTGAATTCCCCCGCCAGTTTGATCGAGGAAATCCCCATAGCCACTGCGACCTTCGACAGGCTGAATCAGTTCGACCTCCACATCTCCCAATCGGACGAATGCCTGCCTAATTCGAATATTCTCTTCCACACCGCGATAGTAGTACTTTGATTCAGTGCGATCGGGCCACTCCACTAGACGAAAGGGTCCGATACCAAATAGAGAAGTCAGTAGCTGCGTCGTGCGATCCCGGTCGGCGACAACAATCCCGATCTGGACGAGCCGCTTAAGCTGCAGTCCGCCCGGAAGCGATGATGACAAACTGGATGTCATGTGTAGTCCCTATCGTTATCCTTGCCTCTCGAAGTCATCGAGCCAGATAGCCTCCATCCACGGGAAGAATCACGCCTGTCACCATGGAGGAGGCGTTCGACGCCAAAAATAAAGCGGGTCCAACAATTTCGTCAGGCGCGCCCACGCGGCCGAGGGGGATATTGGAGACCCAGGTTTGCATCAGCTTCTCCGGGTCGAATTGCGGCTTAGCCATAACCTCCTTGAGCCCGGGCGTGAGGAACTGGCAAGGCGCGATAGCATTCACTCGAATTCCTCTGTCGGCCCACTCCAAGGCGAGTTGCTTAGTCAAGGCGTTGACCCCGCCTTTGCTTGCGCAGTAAGCATTCGCGCCACGGCCCACACCCACCACGCCTGCGATGGACGAGAAATTAATGATCACGCCACTGCCCTTCTTCAGCATGACGCGCGCCGCCGCCTGGCAACACAAGAACGTGCCGCGCAGGTTAATGTCCAGCACTCGATCCCAGGTCTCGAGCGGAGTCAGTTCGGCAGGATCATGTTGAGGAATCCCGGCACAATTCACCAGAATGTCCACGCCTCCAAATTCGCGCACGGTCGCATCCACCATGGCAAAGATGTCCTCGGGAACAGCAACATTCGCCTTCAAGGCAATGGCCCGCCTTCCCGCTTTACGTACTTTTTCGGCCGTGCGCTGCGGATTTTCGATGTCGAGATCGCAAGCGGCTATATCGCAGCCAAATTCCGCGAAGCCAAGCGAAATCGCTTCGCCAAAGCCCACCCCAGCGCCGGTGATGAGTGCCACGCGCCCGCTAAGATCAAATAGTGTCCGAAACGCAGCTGGTTCAATATCCATCGTTCTAAATCTCGGGGGAAGTTCTTCGCTTCCCGCTTTCCCGTTAGCGACTTTTTACGTTCGCTGGCACGCTTTCGAATAACAACATCTCCGATGTTCCAGTTGTTTCAAGCCTGACAGGAATTCCATCCGTCATCAACTGCATGCCGGACAACTCCACCGTCTCACTCCTGCTTTCGAATGTGACCTTATAAGTGACCGAGGCATCGAGGCCGCGGGGCACAAAATGGTAGATAGGGTCCTCAAAGTTAGAAGTGCGGAATAAGGTCGCAACATCGCGCCTCTTGTCCGGGCTGGCATATTCGAGGACGAGCCAGGGTGATTCATTGAAGTACGGCGTCAGCGGCGTGTGATGATATACCACACTGTCGCGCAGAATGGGCCGTAAGTTGCGTTTATAGAGTTCCACCCCGGAGCGGATCTTGTCCCGTAAAGCAGGATTTAGCTCCGCCAGCGACGGAGCTATCCCGCGGAAAATCGGCAGCGACATTTCTACTTGCCGCAACTGATAATCGATATCGCCATCGCCCGCCAGATCGGGAACTTCCGTGCCGAAGGTGCGTAACAGGATTTCTGGAGGAAGCACCCATGTCATCCCGTTCAAAATCTTGATACCTCGCGGCGCACGCATCCAGTCAGAGAGTTCGGTATTGTCAAAGTGGCGCAGAATGCCCCAATCCAGCCTTCCGCCGCCCCCGGCACAGTTCTGAAAGATAACTCCCGGAAACTGCTGGCGCAGGCGATCAAACATGGCATACAGATTCTCGACGTGACGCCATGACGAATTCTCAACGAAGCCGCCGCGCATCTGATTCCCGTCTTCTTCAGTCGACATGTTGTAGTCGATCCGGAAGACGTCAAGATCGTATTTGCGAATGATACGAGCGATCTCCGATTCCATCCATTTGGCGACCACGGGATTTCCCACGTCAAGATGACGGCCATTGGCGATGGGCTGACCGTTGCGGGTCAGAATCCAGTCGGGATGTTCTTTGCGTAGTTTGGAAGCGGACCCAGCGCCCTCAATCTCAACCCACAGCCCGAAGCGCATCCCTTTCTTGCGCGCGTATTCGCGGATGGGGTGAATGTCGTTCGGCAACCACGCGCCGGCGTACCAATCACCAACGTTTTGATACCAGACATTCGGCTCTGGTCCATACCAACCCGCGTCAATGAGAAACGTCTCGGCGCCGATGTCGGCCGCCATGTCGATCTCCCGGTCAATGCCCGCCTCGGTCTCGTGATCCACGATATAGCCGCGATGGTTCGCTTCTACGTCGAAAACATGTTCCGAAGGTGGACGTGGAAGAACATCGCGACGTACGTGATTCAAGAGGGCCTGAACAACGTGATCCAGATCTGACTTCATGCAGAGGATGTGTGTCTCCGGCGTCTTGACCGTCTCGCCCGGGTCGATCACTCGCAGCGCCGGATCAACTGAGTTTGGGCCGATGTCGAAGAACAATCGAGCGTCATTCACGGGTCTGTCGATTGTGTCGCTGCGGTCAACCGGCGATTTTTCTACCTTGCTCGTAACCCGGATTTTCCAGTTCCCGCTCCATCCCAGTGAAGCGACGAACCATTCTCCGGTTGCATTGTTGCGGGCGAAAAACGTTGGGTGGCCCCACCCGGATTTGCCGCGTTCACCGGAGATAATCTTCGCTTCATTGACGACGGGGTCGAAGCGCCAGGCGCCCTCGTATCCCCACTTACTGTATTGCGCGTAGGCCACGTCATAGACATTTTCGGAATCAGGTTGAAGCCTCTCCGCGAAATTCGGAGTGTGCCAGATTTGTCCTGCCCAGGGAGATACGTTGGAGATCGCCGTGGAGTGTTGCCCAGTGTTCCTAACCTCGAGCCAGCGCACCATCACTGGGCCGCCGCCCAACAAAGTATGCACCCTGACACGAATGGGACGGGCGCTGCTTTCAAGATCCACTGTAACCAGCAATCCGTCCGGATTGTGGACTTCGAATTTATCGGCCCCGATCCATTTCCATGTTCCAGAAAGCTCCTGCTTTTCAATTTCAAGCCTGAAGGCGTCAACGGGCAGATTGTCCATCTGTGCGCGTTCCGCATCGATTTGAATATCCGCGACGATCTGGCCGCTCGATTCCCAATAACGAGTTACCCAGCGACCATCGCGCAGTTCCTCATCGCAAACCGTGAGACCGGAACTAAAACGAACCCCGGGAAACTGTCCCGTTCTAATGACCGCCGAGCGTGGGCCCTGCTCCGTTGCGGCTGCCGCAAATAGATACGAATGCGGAAGTAAGAGAAAAAAGAAGGCCGCAATCGCATAGGAGAAGGAAACACCACAAGCTTGCAAGAAAGCGCCGGTGTCCAAATGGACTCTGTCATCGCCCACAAGCAGGTACAGCTTGCGGTCAGCGACTCGAGAGGCGATCTGGTGGACGTTTTGGAAGATTTTCATAATCCTGCCCAGCCAGGCACCGGAAGTTGCTGGCCTGGCAAATGCAGAAGTGAAACTTTGTCGCGATGCAGGGAGACCTCAAGGAGGAGCCGGGCAGGTCACAATACCCTGCACTCCTTACGTTCTAAATGCCACTCGCACCATACTAAACTTAAAAGGCGATCGTCAACACTTTTGTTGACATAAAATAGTTTTTTAGCGACTACCGAGCGCGGCAACCTAATCCTGCCCGAAAAACTCCGTTCCCCAGGTAGCACGCAGCATAGTGTTTCACCGCATACCAACTACATTGAGAGTTACGCCCGTCCAGCATAACTGAGAATCGCAATCGCCAGCACGAGAAAGCTGACTCCCAGAATCATCGTACGGATGGGTCGCGTGCCCGTGCGAGCCCATTCGCCTGTTAGCGCGCCAAAAACGGTGCTAGCAACCACGATAGAAGCGAGGAACAACGGCCATCCGATAGAAGTGCCCAGAGGACCCAGTTTGACGGTCGAGATACTGTAGAGAATGATGCTGCCATACCATAGAAATCCCATACTTGCGGCTGCAAACCAGTAATACCACGTGCCCGGCAAGTGGAGCCGGCTGACATTACTTTTCTTGCGCATCAGGATGTAACAATAAATCGCGCCCGGAAGGAACCCGGCGTACAGACAAGGCAACCACACAGCGTTCGACATCATGGCAAGGCTCGCGCCGTGTTGCTGCGCGGCACGCTGAATGCTTCCCCCGTAGGCGAGCCCCAGATTCAGCATCGAGCCAAGAATACCGGAGACAAAGGCCAGCAAATATCCCAACCAAAAACCGTGCCGTACGCTGGCGCTGGCCTGTTGCAGAGCGGCTTCTCTGTGCTTTCCCGCCAGTCCGCACAGGGTTACGCCCACTATAATCATCAGTACCCCAAGAAAAATCAGGCCGCCTTGTCGCGTCATGATTTGATCGGCATGCTGAGCGATCAGCGGGGTGAGCGCGCCTACCGCAGCCGAGGTTCCGAGACACACCGCGAAAGTGATTGCTAGTCCCAAGCGAGTAAGGGCCAGACCAAAGAACACCAGGGACACTCCCCAACTGGCGCCGAACAGCACCATAGCCGCTAATGTTCCGCCAGAAACCGTTGCATACGTCGACCACAGCTTGGGCACAGTAAGCAGCGCGATCACAGTCGGAACAACGGCTACGCCGAGGATGGAAAAAGCAAACCATGAATGCTCCCACTCCCATTTCTTATTCAGCTTCATGGGAAGCGCGTACGCCGCGTTCATGATCGCAGCGCACAATACCAACAGGACTGCCTGGACGGTGTTTGATGTCATGACAATTCCTACGTATTCTCGAGGACTCTGGGCCTGCTCAGTGAAAGGTGAGCACCTTCCGATACCGGTCGGTTACGTTCAAGCGGTTGCGTTCAGGCCGAGCCATTGAACCACTCGGTCTTCTCTCTGTCAACAACTTTGATGACATCGGAGTTCGTGCAGAGACTAAGAATAGCTGGCGGAGGGATGGAGAGAGCTCTCCAAATCGTCAAAGCCGGGGAAAGCAGAACCGTGCTCGAAGATGCGGGTATACAACCCGCCGAAGTATCGCTCCACTTCTTCCTCGATTTTATCGAGCGGAGTTTTCAGGACCATCCGCACATACTGCTCATGGTTATCGCACCGGTTGGCCAGCGCGATGCGAGAAGAATACGCGCGGGCGATGATAAAAATGTAGGGATTCATCAGCAGATTGAGAGTCCGGTAAAGGAGCGGTTGGTTGGCCGCCTTCCAGATCGTGCGGTGCAGTTCCATGTCGGCATTAAAAAATTGTTCTTCGCTGTTTTTTGCCGCTGCGGCCTTCAGCTTCTTCAGTGCGCGGTTCAGAAGCTCCGGGGGATCGACGGAGGGGTTCTCCCTCATATAGCGAACGCAAAGCCCCTCGAGTTTAGCGCGCATGCGAAAGATCACGCCGATTTCAGCCAGTGAAATATCGCGAATAAAAGTGCCGCGCCGCGAAGTAGTGACAACCAGGCCGTCGCGCTCCAGGCGCAGCAACGCCTCCCGCACCGGTCCGCGGCTGACTTTCAATTCGTGGGCGAGATCCTCTTCAATGATGCGCTGGCGCGGCCGCAGTTTGCCGGCATGAATGGCGTTGCGCAAATGGGCTTCCACTCGCTTGCTGGCGGAGATACCGCGCTCTGGTTTAGCAGAATGAGTCTTCTTAATTCGCATGCGAAGTGGTCGATAGTTATATAAGCCGGATTCGTCCGAAAGGCAAGGATAACCGTCGGCGCAGCCTTGCGGAACAGCATCAGCGCCACAGCGAAGCCGCTTTCCTTTGGTCTGCTAGAACACCCGAACCTTTCCGACACTCTATCATGTTGTCGACAATATGGGTAACAGCATAGTCGTCAGAAAAACAGTCAGGAGGAGCAGCCTGAAAAAAGGGTCAATCCAGCGTTTGCGGCGCTTCCGTCAACAAATACCAATTGTTGTAGACATTAGTGTTGACAATATTTCTCTTGACACTTGCCGAAACTTAGGTTAACTTCCGCGTCGGTCCATGAGAGCTGCAGAGACACGTCGCCCACTCCACGCCAGAGTGCAACTTGCCACCAACTCCATGCTCCATGGCGCCCTCAACCTGGGCGCAAAAATTTCCGATTGAAAGCGCTGTTGTCTAAGGAGGCTCCACGATGAACTCCGCCGCATACCGTTTTCTGACGCTCATTGCAGTTCTTTCCCTGGTCGGCATTGGTGTATTGCAAGGACAAACGGCAGTCACCGGAGGCATCGAAGGCAACGTGACTGATCCTTCCGGCGCCGCCGTCGCTGGGGCAACTGTCGAAGCAACCGACGTTCCAGACGCGGTGACCCGCGATACTGTGACGAATAGCGACGGAGCATATAGGTTCCCGAGTCTGATCCCGGGAACATACTCGGTTACGATCAAGAAAGCAGGGTTTGCCACATTCACCCGCGAGGCTACGCGAATCGACGCCGGGATCATGTACCGTGTCGATGCCAAGTTGCCGGTGGGCGGCGCGACGGCGAAAGTTGAAGTGACCGGCGAGGCGCCTCTTCTCCAGATGGATAGCGCTGAAGTGAACGAAACCATTGACTCCTCGGAAATCAGCAGCTTGCCTATATTCGGCAACAACATCACTCGATTGACGGTTTTGGCTCCTGGAGTTTCGATTCCGGGCGGCCAACTGGATCTTCACCCAGAGAATGCGGGCTCCGACTTCAACCTTAACATCAACGGAGCAGCGCCCAATGCTAATGGCCACCTCCTCGACGGAGTCGAGAACACCGAAGCGATCCAGGGCTTATCGCTAATCGTGCCTTCGAATGACTCGGTGCAGGAACTAAAGCTCACGACCAGCAACTACGATGCCGAATATGGCAAGGTTGCCGGTGGACTCTGGCAGATCACAACGAAGTCGGGCACGAATGCATTCCACGGATCGCTTTTCGAGAACTATCGCACCTCTGGTTTCAACGCAGCCGACCAGTTTACTGAACACACATCCGGTATTCCCGGCAATCGCTGGAACCAGTTTGGGGGCAGCGTCGGTGGCCCCGTGATTAAAGATAAAGTGTTTTTCTTCGGAGACTACCAGGGGATGCGGAATAACCTTTTCGCATCAGGTAATGACACAGTGCCGATTGATGCATTTAGAACTGGCGATTTTAGTTCCGTCGCAGCAATCGATCCGATCTACGATCCGGCGACAGGCAACCCGGATGGAACCGGTAGAACCCAGATTTCCTGCAACGGCGTTCTCAACAAGATTTGCCCCGACCGAATCAGCAACGCTGCGAAAAACCTGCTGGCGCGGTTGCCGGAGCCAACTTCTCCGGGGTTTAATGCAAACTTCCAGATCTCTCGGCCCGCCACCTTCGACCAAAATCAGTTCGATACTCGCGCCGATTACTTTGTTACTTCAAAGACGGTTGTTTTCGGGAAATTCAGCTACTTTCAAGCGTCGTTTTTCACACCCACCGCATACGGCGTGGCGGGAGGCGGGCCGCCGCTGGGAGGCATAGGAGTTGCAAACGCGGGGAACTCGTCCGATCACGACAAGCAATTAATGTTTGATTACCAGCACACCTTCTCGCCATCGCTGCTCACTGATGCCCGTTTCGGTTTTTCGCGCATCATCATTTCAGAATTACAACTGGATTCAGCTACAAACGCGGCGACCCAGGTAGGAATTCCTAACATTAACCTGGGCACGGTCTACACGTCAGGCCTACCACAGATAAGTGTTAGCGATCCATTAACCCCCTTCAGCATGGGAGATTTTGGGTTGCCCTTTTTTGAGCGCGAGGCCAACTTCGAGTTCTACAACAACTGGACCAAGACCTCTGGCCACCACGCGTTCAAGTGGGGTGCCGATGTCGGAAAGTTTTTCGGCATCCGAACCGACGTCAGCGGCCGCGGGGCCTTCTCGGTTAGCCAATCCCTCACTCAGCTCAACGACTCCGCCAGCAAGGGGTCATGCTCAAATCCCGCGGCCGGGACATTTTGCGGATCAGGCTTGGCGGCATTCGAACTCGGTCTTCCCTCCGGTTTCGGAAGAGACATAACGCTGGTTCAGCCTCAGGAAAAACTTTGGAAGATGGCGTTTTACGGGCAGGATACCTGGCAGGTTACTCCTAAGCTAACCCTGACATTGGGCCTGCGGTGGGATTACATGAGTCCGATCTTCACGCCTGACGGCGAGAGCGTCGGAAATATCGATATAAACACCGACACACTGTTGTTGACCAATCTGGCCGGCAAATACGCCGGAGTAACGACCCCGAAAACCGAATTTTCGCCGCGTCTTGGTGTAGCGTTTCGGGTGACCAAGAATACGGTCCTCCGCGGCGGGTATGGCCGCAGTTACTATATGAATGCGGATGGAGCGGGATTTGGAACCCAGGGATGTTGCTTTCCTATCAAGCAAGGCCAGACTGACGCCCAGGCCAATCCCTATGCCCCACTGGCTTACACGTTCGATCAGGGGCCGGGTGCTCCTCCGCCTCTTCCCGCCTTTCCGTCAAATGGCAAGCTTTCATTTTTTGGCGCTCCAGGCGGTACTGAATTCTTCCCCGGGACCGGAACTTATCCGCATAGTTACAACGACACTTACAATGTAACCTTGGAGCATTCTTTCCCATACGAGATCACCGCTTCGATTGCGTATGTGGGTAACATCGGGCGGCATCTGTGGGATAACTTTAACGTCAACTTGCCGCCGCCGGGACCGGGCTCCTTCACCTCTCGCGAGCCGTTCTTCGCCAGCTTTGGTTGGGCTGTACCGGAATTCCAACGGAACAACGCGGTTTTCCATGAACCTGAAATGAGAAGTAATTACAATTCTCTGCAACTTCACGCAGAAAAGCGTTTTCATCGGGGATTGTATCTGCTGAGTAACTTTACCTGGGCTAAGTCGCTTGACGTTGGAACCTTCGGTCCAGGAGATGGCAACGGAAATCAATTCTGCTACCAATGCAATTACGGACCCTCAGGCACGGTAAGGCCATGGTCCTGGACGAGCGCGGCTACCTGGGAACTCCCATTCGGCCACGGCAGGGCTTATGCAAATGGCTTGAGCCGTGGTGGGGACGCTGTGGTTGGAGGCTGGAGGCTCAGTGGACTTTTCAATTTCGAGGGGGGACAGTATTTCACGCCGTATAACTTAAACTCCCCAGCCATACTGAATTCCCCTATTTTTGATAGACCGAACCTCGTTGGCGATCCGCATGTGTCCCATCCTAACCGCAATCTGTGGTACAACCCGAAGGCCTATGGCGATCCCGCGCAGTTCACCTTCGGGAATGCCGGACGCAACAGCCTATTGGGCCCGGGCTATGGCGAGGTGGATCTATCGTTGACCAAGTCCTTTTCCATCACGGAGAGGGCCCACCTCGACTTTAAGTGGGATGTATTCAACGCTCTCAACCGTGTAAACCTGGCGAACCCAACGTGTGCCGGCGCGGCATTCGTTGATATTTCAGACGCAGGCCAAATTTGCAGCATTGTTGACTTCCGGCGGCGAATGCAGCTTGGGGTTCATCTCACTTTCTAAAGTTCTCCCTCCCATGTAGCCAGACCCGCCTCGGCTCATTGCCGAGGCGGGTCTCATTACCTTCGGTTCATTTTTTGTCGTTTCGTCCAACGAAAGCTCGGTCCGATTCCCGTGGCGTAGCCCGTCCCAACATCAACCGCCGCACAGAGGATTGCCACATGAGAGTGTTCCTACTGACAGCCTGCCTGGCATGCTGCGTCGCGACTATCGCAACCGGCGAGGTATCCATCACCAAATCGCCTACCGGTTGGGAGTTAACAAACGGACACATCAGAGTCGAATTGGCTCGCTCGTCGGGCGCAGTTCAACTGAAATCGTTGCGCCGAGAAGGCGGCATCGAATGGGCGGTTGCGGGCACTCCGGTGTTGGCCTTACCGGACAAAGTGAGCAGTGCATACCGCTATTTCGAAGATGCGATTGTCAACTCGGACAAAGGCGGAAAGCAGCTTACGCTGCGCTTCCAGTCCGATGCGGGCGCTCTGCTTTCTCTGGAGTTGAAACTGTATCCAACCGGGGCTGTGATTCAGACGGCTATGCTAATCGAGAACCGCGGCCAGAATAACTTGCTTCTCAATCCTCACATCGATCCGCTATTTCTGACCTTGAAGAATCCTGCCGGGGGCCTCAAACCCTATTCCTCGATCAAGGGCCAGCACGGATTTCATTTCGGCGGGAGTCTTTCACAAAAGCGCGAATTTCCTGACTGGCTGGTGCTCGAAAATGAAGCCCCTGGAGAATCGGTGCTAGTCGGCGGTGAACCCGGCCTCGGCGTGCTCGGATGGAAAGCGAATGTCCAATCCTCCGCTGCGGGCACCGTGATCCGCGCCGGGACGATTCTAATTAAGGATAAGAAATCCGGTCCTCCTACGACCTTCGAACTTGCCCCTGGCGCGACGGTGGAAACACCGATCAGCTTCTTTGCGTTGGCCAAGGGGGACAGCGACAATGCCGGCAATGAGACATTCCGCTATCTAAAACAATACGTCTTTCAGGCGCCTCTGCCGGACTCTCCCCTGGTGACCTATTGCATATGGCTCACGGAAAAGAACAGTGAAGAGCCGTTGCTGAAAGAACTCGCGCTGGCGAAACGAGTGGGGGTCGATGTCTTCTACCACGATGCGACCTGGTACGAAGGCGCATCGGTAATTCCCGGGATGAACGATTGGACGCTTGGACTGGGAAGTTATCAAGAGGATAAGGAGAAGTTTCCGCACGGTATCGAAAATCTCTCCGATGCCGTGCATGGCGTGGGCTTGAAATTCGGACTTTGGGTGGATCCGGGGAATGTGGATGCAGCGCGTGTCGAGTCGGGCGAGATTCCATCGGATTGGCTGGCGATGATCGACGGGAAGGCACTCGGGGCCATGCATCCGTCTCTCGCTCCCACTAAGCAACTGTGCCTCGGCGATCCCAAAGTTGTGGCTTGGATCGAGAAGCAACTGGGAGACATTATTGAAAAATGGCATTTGGATTGGATGAAATGGGATCCTTCCACGACCGTAAGTTACGAGTGCAACCGCACCGACCACGGCCATGGGAAGACCGATGGCGCTTACGCCGCTTACCGCGGGCGGATGGAGATCATGCGCTATCTGCTCGAACGCTTCCCGAAGCTTTCCGGGTTTGAATGCGATCCGTCCCTGCAGTACGCGCGAACCAACCCCGGCCCGCAGAATCTTCTGCCGGGTGGATATACAAACGAATTCACGACCGGTCCCATGGTAAGTCCCAATGTGTGGGGCTCGCTCGCCGCAGCGGGAAAGGGCGATGCGGGAGCAGAATACCTTACCGCCCGCTGGTACAGCGCTTCCGCCCTCGACTATTATTTTCGCAAGCATTTCACCCATGGGGTGACCTTCGGCAACATCAACGGCATGTCGTCGCAGTTTCTGTCGGCGGCGCCCCCCGGCTTTGTCGAGGCATTCCAACGCAATCTTTTGTTTTTCAAGCAGTACCGGCATCTTCTGCTGGAGGATGTGTATCACCCGAGAGTAGCGGCGGCAGGGTGGAGTTCCATCCAGTATGTAAAGGAAGATTCGACTGAGTCGGTGGTTTATATTTTTCGGGACAAGTCAGAGATTGCCGACACAACAATTCGCCTGCGCGGTTTGGATGCGACCGCAAAATATCGGGTGACCAGCTTGAATGACCGTCCAGGGCGGGACAGAGTGATGACTGGAGAGGCCTTGATGAGTGGTATCGCTGCGCATCTTCCCAATGAATGGCTGGCCAAAGGTGATGGCGCCATTAGTGAATTTGCGGACGAGCAAAAATACGGCTCAGATATTTTGCTGCTTCGACGCCTGCCGTGATTTGCGAGTTGGGCGCAGAGAGAGTGCAGGGGACTGGAACGGCCGGGCCTTGGGCTAGAAGCCCTTCCGCAAGCTATCCAGCGCTAGCGAGAGCCAGCTGCTGTTCCTGAGGAGGTCTCTGCATCTCGAATGACAATTACCGGGTCCCACACAATCGGATCGGCACGGTTCTCGCTATTGGGCTTCACCATGAATCGGATCTTGTCGCCGGCGGACACGCGGAGGTTTGTAATCTCGTAGGCGGTGGGCGCATCGTATTTGGGAAGAACCTCAGCCCAACCTTTGAGAGGCCATATCTGTTGCGAATTGTGCAGAATTCGCACAAAACACGAAGCTCGATTCTCGGCGCTGGGATCTTTGTGGATGACGCCAGAAGTGCTCACCATGCCAGCCGACGGCACAATGAAGGTGCGCGACAGCTCGTATTTCGCTGCTGGCTGCATCCAGATTCTCCCAATCCGGCCCAAACCTGATCCCGTCCATCGACCTTCATAACCTCCTTTGTCCCACACTAAGTCTCGGTAAGAACCGTCTTCGATCGCTTCTTCGTAAGCCCATTGCTTCATAGACTGTGTAGGAGAAAAATCTCCCAGGGCTTCGTATGTCGGGAGTTCACCCGTAGTCTTCTGCGCGGCCACAGCCGGGCTGCGATTGCCGTCTCTGTCCACTGCTGCAACCTCATACTTTGCATCGATGTCATTGCGGGCGGATTCGGAGTGATCGAAGAAGAATGTCCCCTTTGCCGCCCTGCCAATAAACCTTCCGTCCTTGTGGATGTCGTAGTAGGAGATCCAATTGTCATCCTTGCTGGGGGACCATGTTATTTCGATTCCTTGTACGCCAAGGTTTGTTCCCAGTCGCTTTGTCACATCGGCAGGCACGCTAGGAGGAGCATGATCGGTTCCGGAACCGGGATGGTGAGGCAAATTCAAAAATATCAGCTCTCCGCCGGCAATTTTGTCGAGACTAATGCCCTCCGACATCAGCTTGGCGCCATTTTGGTGGAGATGCAGCCCGGAGATGCTCGCCCTTACGTCATAGGTCTCGGCAGGTAAAAGTCCGCGGGGATAAATGACCACTGGTTTGGCAGAAGCATCGAGCTGAATCGGCGACGTCAACCGGGCGTACTTGAATCCCATTGGATCTGGATTGGTTTGGCTCATGTCGAGGTCAACCGTCGCCAGCACCTTGCTATCTTCGGCTCGCACCAGCGATAACGTATATGTTCCATGGTTGTTCCCCGGATCGAATTGGCCCAATTGGGTAACGGTCATGGGCTCGTCCAGCTGCAACTCCATTCCAAAGGAGCGGTCTGCCACTCGCCGTTCTACGCCAAGCTTAACGATTTTGGTGACTAGCGACTCGTCGCCTGCGCCCCCCTTATATTGCAAATTCAGTGGACCAAATCCCTGCCCCGGCACACCATAAAATCGAAACGCACCGTCCACCGGGTCTTCGTACACTCCGGTTTCAAGAGTGGCCGCGGAAGTGGTCGTCGTGATATTCATTTCTCCCGCTCCGCCGCGGTATTGGTCAGTTGAACCCGCAGCAGATTTTGACAGCCTGCTGGTCACGATATAAGTCGAACCGAGCTTCGTGTGTTTGGTGAGAATGACACCCTTCGTACTGTCCCGATTCATCCTCTGGAAGTACCAGATGGCTTCATCGTGGTCTACCTTGGGGCGAAATACATGACTCCAGCGGCCAGCTACTCCTTCCGCCACCAGATAGTGATAAATCTCCCAGTCCTTGCGGATCAATTCCACATCGGGTCCGTCGCCCGGATCTCGATACCAGGTTGGATTCATTCCCAGATGTGTTCGGTCAGTCGCGGGGTTGTAATACGTGTGGTCGAAATCAACCACATTGTGGAGCTTGTCGGGGGGAACCAACAGCGAAGTGTAGTAGGAGCTGTATGGTCCCACGCCCCCGTCAGTGTATTCGCCCGACTCCGCCAGACGGGCAATATCGTAGCTGATCCAGCGCCCTCCTCCATCACATGCGTCGATCCCGCTTTGGGGATGATCTCTCTTGAAACGCTGGAGCAGTCTGCGAAAATTTTGATCGGCGGCAAGCGAATCTGAATCATTGGCACTTGCCGCGGGGGCAATGTCATAACGCCACTGAAAATCTCCCCATGCGCCAACGCCTTCGTCCAACAATCGGCTTTGCCAGTCCACGGTCGCCGGGATCGACTGTTCAAGAGTTTGCTGGCCCGGGATCATCCAGTCCGGGTGCTGCTGCGCGACTTTGGACTCGGGTGTGGCCAGAAAGGTCGGGTACCACAATACCCATTTCATGCCGTGCTTGCGCAAGTAATCGTTCGTTTTCCGCCACTCGGGCCCATTCCACGTGCCCCACTTGTCATACCACCCCGCATCGTCCCACAGAATGTCTGTGCCTGTTTCTCGCAGAAGATCGACGTAGCGAAGGTCGAGCGCCAGGCGTCTTCCCCAGTTATCGGCGCTGGGAGTGCCCCCGTCACCAACCCAAGGGTCTGGCCAATCGACTGCCCACCGAGTCTTGGCGAAGTATTCTGGATTTGTGAATTCCCACAGGTAGGCATACTGCCAATCGAGCAGCTGATTCCCGAGTTCATCGACGCCGCCGGAGAATGGCGCCATGAATGCTTTTGGTGTTTCTATCTGCGCGCCCGGCGCTAGGTCCTTTTCAAAGCCGGCTAACAAAAGGCTCATGGTTAGCGGCGAACCCTGCTGATCGCCTATCTCGAACTGCCAGTGGCCAAGATAGTCCCAACCCACTGCGACGCCGTCGGTGCCATTGCGATTGACCAGAAAGATGAGTGGCAGGAAACTGCTGTAGCTACCTGTTTGAATGCCTCCATTGGAATCGAGAGTGCGACGATAACTCGGGCTTGTGGGCTCGGTCTTCAGGAGTTGGCTACCGTTGTAATTGCCTCCACCGGTAAGGTAGTTAAGTTCGAGATCTTGCGCGATGGAACCGAGTACGCGGGAATGTAGAAAGTCGACATGGCTGATTCGGACAGGCTTGCCTGATGAGTTTTCCAGCGTCAGCCATTCCCGAATTACCGAGGTCCCAGGGTAAATCACATAGTGTTTAGTAACACGTATGCTGGCCGATTCAAGTTCAATGTCGAGTTGAATCTCCCCGTGTTCTGCGCGGACAGCGTGCTCGCTCCGAAGTTCCCAGCGCCAATGGGACGAACTTACATCCTGGCCATTTGCAGAGAATCTGATCTCAACCGGAGGACTGTTTGCGTCCTGGTATTCCCGGCCTGACACCTTGTTGCGCAGCGAGACCAAAGAAAACTGCCCGTTTACGAGGCGAATCCTTCTTTCCACCAGCGATGTACCCATTATCCATTCATTGCCTACGTGGCGAACACAACCATCCCGACTCCGAAGATTAGTTTGGGCACACAACAAAGAAGCTGCCGCGCATAAAAATGATAGTTGGATGATGGCGACCCTGTGAATAGAAATCCATCTGCTCTTCCGGCACGCAATCAAACTGCCTCCATTCCAGAATCCCGACTACGAGCGAGGCCGTGGCCAAACGGCAATAGGCCAAGCCGTCGCTTCTTCGATTTCCAGCAGGCGGTTGTACTTTGCCAGACGCTCGGACTGCCGGATCGATCCATTCTTAAATTGATCGGCCCGCCAACCCACGGCCAAATCTGCCGCCCAGTTGTCCTCGGTTTCGCCGCTGCGAACGCTAAGCGTGACCGACCACCCTGCCGCCCGCGCTTGCCGATAGGCCTCAAGTGCTTCGGTAAGCGTCCCTATCTGATTGACCTTCAGCAGCAAGGCATCGCAGGCGTGCGTTTCAACCGCACGTCGTATACGGACGGGGTTCGTGCATAAGAGGTCGTCTCCCAACGTGAGCGCACGACCGCCGATCGCTCGACGAAGCTTGGGCCAGTTCTCCCAGTCATCTTCCGCCAGTCCGTCTTCTACGCTTAGGATCGGATACCGATCAAGCCACTGCGCGACAGTTTGGATCATCCCAGCGCTGTCCAGAACCTCTCCATCTTTGTGGTACCGGCGGTCTTGGTAAAAATGCGAAGCGGCCACATCAATGCCGAGAAAAATATCCTTGCCGGGAGAATACCCCGCCTGCTCGATTGCTTCCACGGCCAGACCCAACATCTCTTCGGCAGACCGGCAGGGCGGCGCCAGGCCGCCTTCGTCCGCCGTGAGAAGGCGCATCCCATACTTTCGTAGGATAAGGTCGGCCGCAGCCTGATAAACATCGAACGCAGAGACTAGAACCTCATCGATGGTTCGTGCCGACATCGGTATGATCAGCACATCCTGCACTGACACTTGTTGCCCCGCATGCTTCCCACCGCTGAAAAGATTGATGGTCAGCCGTGGAAGCACATTCGCGGAAGCACCCAGCATGTCGGCGAAATGTCGATATAGAGGAATGCCGCGTTCCTTTGCATGGGCTCGCGCGAAGGCGACGGACACGGCCAGAATGGCATTCGCGCCGATTCGCGATTTGGTGGCAGTTCCATCGAGCGCGATCATGGTCCGGTCCAATTCACCCTGATCGGTGAACTGACGCTCACCCAGTGCGCCCTGAAGTACTCCGCCAATATTTGCTGCCGCGCGACGGCAGCCCAAACGGTGATATCGCTTCGGATCCCCGTCCCTGAGTTCGAAAGCTTCAGCACTCCCGGTCGATGCTCCCGAGGGCACGGATGCGGAAGCGCCGATGCCGCCCTCCAGGACGCAGGTTGCCAGGACCGTGGGTCTGCCGCGGCTGTCGAGAATCTCTCGGCCGGAGAGTCGCTCAATCTTGGGCATAGGCTTTGATCTTGTGAACAAACTCAGCTATCAAATCGGGTACGCTACTCGGAGGCTTCACCATAAGTGCGAGGACGGTATCCCTTTGTCGGGTTGTCTCCTCGGGCGTCAGGTAGTCCAGCGGCGACTTCCCCGCCACCCGCGCCAACAAGCATCCAAGGGTATGACACACGACTCGCGGTTCCACCGTCCCGGCCCAGTTCATGCGGGTAATTTCTTCGCGATACACCTGCCAGAACAACTCCGCTGCGCTGGCTAGATGAGCACGTTCGTTGGGCAAGTGATGCGCTTTGCTGAGAAAATGCGTCAAAGCAAACCCCACGTCAAAAGCGGGATCTCCGAAGTGAACCACTTCGTAATCGAGCAGAATCAATTTGCCCCGATATATGAGTGTGTTCTTGGGGCTGAAATCGCCGTGAACTAGACTGTCTTTGTGATTTAAGGTTTCCCGGGCCAGCGCGTTGAGAAACGCGGCGGCTTCTGCAGTCTTCTGAGCTGTATAAAGGTAGTAGGGCTCCAATCGCAGGTTTACGAAGTACGTGGTGTCTGCAAACACCCTACAAGTTTCCGCCCCGCAGTCCGATGACTCGCGATGAATTGCGCCAAGAAGCAAGCCGAATTGCACGAAATGGTTTGAAACAATCTGGCCCGAGAGCAAGACGGATTTCCAGTTTTCGTGTTCTTCCGGGATTGCTTCCATGCCCAATAAGTGGTTCGCCATATCTTCAAAGATGAAAGCAGGAGTCGTTCCTGGCGGTGCCGAGTGATTAAGCCAGCGCAACGCCTTCGCTTCTACGCCGATCCTCTCCGGGCTGCTGAACCAGTCTACGTTGACTCGCAATTTTGCCAGCGCCTGTTTCAAAACCCAGGCGTGCCCATCCGCCCATGCCACCCTCACTGTCCGGTTCGACACTCCGTCAGGAAGTTTCTTAAATGCGAGCGCCTCACCCATTTTTGCGTACCCGTGCTCCCTCAGGTAATCGCGTAAGGCGTCAAACTCTTCGATGTCGAACTCCATTTATTGTCAAGTCCTAAGCTGAGATGACCACCTATCACCTGCCGCGGTCGGCGCCACCGAGCAAGAGGACTCGGGCGAACAGACCCGTCGTATCGCCGGAATTCGTCTTGTTCTTACCATACCCCACAGCAAATGTGACGGTGTCGTTAGCTTTCATTTCGATTTGACCTGAATACGCCGCCGTAGGGCTCGCCCCCCGCACCTTGCGGAATGCCGGGTCTCCTCCGTAGCCATCGATGTCGGCGTCAAAGAGGGACATCCCATTGTGCAGCACATGCACATCCGTCGTAGACCATACATGGACGCCTGCGAATTGAGCACTTATCTTGTAGGTACCTGCCACGGGCGCCACGAAGCGAACCAGACTGTATTGGCCGCTGTTACTCGCTTCCATGGCGACCTCGCCGCCGCGCACGACCCAGCCATTCGGTGAAGGCCAAGCCTGCGACTGCTTCGTGGTGTTATAAGCGATGTAGGGGTAATAACCCGGGCCCGGCCCGCTGCTGGCGTCCGGATGCCAGAACCCGACTGGGCCGGTTATGTCAGCATGCTTGTCGAATCGAAATTGGTCCGGCGCAAGTGAGTTGGTTGCAGAATATCCATACTGCCAAACCTTGTTGGGGTTGTTCTGGAGAGAGAAGTCGTCAGACAAGTCGAAAGTCGTTTGTGCGTGCGCAAACAAGCTAAAGAATATGACGATGACGGCGATTCGCCCCATACTGAGCCCTTTCAGAATTCCCGAATAGTAGCAGTCTTCAAAAACGATCTCCCGAATTACGCTTCCGGTTAAGCGCGCCAGCTGCCTCAAGTAGTAAAGGTTCTGCTATGTTAACAATAGTGTTGACATATTAGGATGCCTCGACTAGTCTACCACAGCCGATGACGCGAATCACCACGACCGTTGTGGCCACTCCGTTGGCGTATTTCACCAGTGACAGGAATTTATTAATTTAGGAATTAGAATCTAGGAAATAGAAATGAGCGGAAGACTTGCAGGAAAGATTGCGTTCATTACAGCAGCGGGACAGGGCATTGGACGCGCCACGGCCATCGCGTTTGCCGACGAGGGAGCGGTGGTCTGGGCCACGGACATCAACGAGCCGCTGCTTGTGGCCCTCAGCCACGATCGGACCGGCATTCGAACCCACCGGCTGGATGTCCGCGAATCGCAGGCCGTTGCCGCTTTTGCCGCCGAAGTGGGAACGATCGATGTCCTGTTCAACGGTGCCGGCTATGTTCATCACGGCAGCATCCTCGATTGTGCGGAAAAGGATTGGGACTTCTCCTTCGATTTGAACATCAAGTCCATGTATCGGACCTGCCGCGCTTTTCTGCCAGCCATGCTGAAAGCTGGGAAGGGAAGCATTATCAATGTCTCTTCGGCTGTCTCCAGTATCAGAGGCGTACCCAACCGATTCGCATACGGCACCACGAAGGCTGCGGTGATTGGCCTTACGAAGGCAATCGCTGCCGACTTCATTCGAGGCGGCATTCGGTGCAATGCGATCTGCCCCGGCACAGTGCAGTCACCTTCGCTCGATCAGCGGATCGCTGCGCAAGGCGATGTTGAAAAGGTCCGTGCCGAGTTTGTCGCCCGGCAGCCGATGGGGCGCCTAGGTCGTCCAGAGGAGATTGCGGCGCTGGCCGTTTATTTGGCCTCGGATGAATCCGGGTTCACAACGGGCCAAACCCACATCATCGATGGCGGCTTTGCTCTCTAAAGGCCAAACCTTGATGGAGAAAAAATGAAATTGCTGCGTTACGGTTCACAAGGTCAGGAAAAGCCAGGCCTTTTGGCTGCGGATGGCGAAATCCGCGATTTGTCGGGAATCATTCCCGATCTTGCCGGAGAATCATTGCTTCCTGAATCTATTGAAAAGGTGCGAAACATCGACATTTCGCTTTTGCCCAGAGTCGCCGGCCGGCCCAGAATCGGCCCTTGTGTCGGAGGCGTTGGGAAGTTCATCTGTATTGGCTTGAACTATTCCGATCACGCTGCAGAATCCGGGATGGCTGTACCCGTCGAACCGGTTGTCTTCATGAAAGCAACGTCGTCTATCTGCGGTCCCGACGATACCGTTGTCATCCCGCGCGGATCTAAGAAGACGGACTGGGAGGTCGAGCTCGGCGTGGTCATCGGCAAGCCGGCAAAGTATGTGGAAGAGGCCGATGCACTTTCGCATGTTGCCGGGTACTGCGTGGTCAATGATCTTTCAGAACGTGCCTTTCAACTGGAGGGCACTGGTCAGTGGGTGAAAGGCAAGAGCGCTGACACATTCGGCCCCATTGGGCCATGGCTGGTCACTCCCGACGAGGTTCCGGACCCGCAGAATCTGGAAATGTGGCTCGAGGTAGATGGTCACCGTTACCAAAACGGATCCACCAAGACCATGGTTTTCGGGGTGGCACACTTAATCAGCTATCTGAGCCGATTTATGAGTTTGAGAGGCGGCGATATCATCTCAACCGGGACGCCTCCCGGCGTCGGCTTTGGCCAGAAGCCACCGGTTTACCTTCGTCCCGGCAATCGCATTGAATTGGGCATACGTGGTCTCGGACAACAGAACCAGGACGTCGCAGCCGACTAGCGGACTTTCTTATAGACGACTTTCTTATAGACAATGATTGCGGCTCCACGCTTCTCTGCAATTGCCACATGGAGTCCGTGCTGCATCAAGTCTTTTCCTGAGATGGTATTCGGGGTTTTCGCATCGAGATCGGTGACCTCGTACGTTGCGGCTGGATCAAGGCCTCGCAAAGATAGATTCTTCGTGGGTTCCTTGTTCTCGTCTCGACGGAAGGCTTGTACCATTCCATCTCCTTGTTCGGGACGATTAAACTGCCAGGCCGCCCATTCGAAGGCAGCGCTCTGCTCCTTGCTGGGGTCGGTGGCGCAATCGGAGTTGGCACTGCAAGGCAATAGAGGATAGTAGTCCCCGTAATAGTAGGGCCGCACGAGTTTAAGCTGGGCGACCATGTTGCGCATCCAGGCAAAGGGGAAATCAACTGGTATAAAGCTACCGATTTGGTTCGGGTAGCCGGCGACATTGAAAAGCGCGAATGCCAATCCAGGGGCCATTCCGCTGCGGAAATGGTAGGTATCGCTTGGCCGGACCTGAAGCAGCGTCCCGAAATGCGGCCTCCAATAAGCAAGGCCTTCGGTGCTGATCTGGGCGCCGATCGGATCCGCGTCGGGCGAAACCGGATAGTCGGCGCGGCTCAGGTCTACGGCACGGGAAATCGTCTCCAGGTCGCCGCGCTGAACAATATCAAGAATGAGTTGCGGATGCCTGCGCCGTAGGCCGTCCCAAAACTCCAGCAAACCTTCAGCGTAGCGTATCTGTGTGATCCCCTGGCGGTCGGTCGTATCGTTCTTCTCCCAGAATGGAGCGAGAGCGAAGTTACAATCCTGCCGGTAAACGTCAATGCCTTCCTTATCGATCAGTTCCGAGATCGAATCGATCATGAATTGCCTGGCCGTCGGATTGCCAAAGTCAAACATCCGAAACTTCACCACTGGTCTCTCGGTATTCCCTTCAAAATTGGTGGTAACTTCTCCGATAAACCAATCTGGATGCTCGATTGTGAGTGGGGTTCCGACGACCGCCCGTTCCGGTTCAAACCACAGCAGGAACTTCATGCCCGCAGCATGAGCAGCATCGCTGATCGGCTTCAAACCCTTTCCGTCGGGATGAGGAACCTCATTAACCCGCCAGTTTCCGGCGTGCAAAAACCAGTCTTCTTTGCCAAATACCTGAAACTCATCCACCGGACGGTCCGCGCCATACCATCCGGCGTCCATCCAGAAGTTCTCAAAGCCGATCTTTTCTACGGTGATCTGCTCGATAAGTTTCAGACTCGTGGATGTCTTCATCCCGCCCCACCCCAAATGAGACACGGGCAGAACGACTGGCTTTCCGTCATATTGGGGCGTGTGGTATTTCAGGATATGCCGCCGCAAAACATTATGGGCGTCGATATCATCTCCCTGCCACGGAAGCAGGAGAACTTGCGGGGTGCGAATCTCCTCGCCGGGATGCAGAGAGAGGTGTGTCGTTTGCATGCCGGCGCTAAGAGCTATCGCTGCCTCGGTTGAACGCGAGAAGTTGATCGTCCACTTTCCTGGCCATCCCAGAGCACCGATCAGGCCGCGCCCCTCCGTCCTTATATCGAAGAACGGTATGGTCTCAACGGTTTTACCGCCACTTTCACTGGAGATTTGAAAAGACTCAAGTTGATTCAGAGTTTTTTTCACCAACGCATAAGTATCCATGACACCGCATCCCTTGGAGTAAAGAATGGTCGGAATGCTCTCGCCTGAAACTGGAAATGAAACGTCGAGCGCCTGAACGTACTCGAGTATCGGAGCGTCGGCCTTGCCATCATTTCTGAAATACGCCGTCCACTCCACTACGGGAGAGTTCGCAAACTCCATCGCCTCAAAACGAACCTGCAAGCCGGTTTTCGGATCGGTCCACAGCACGGTATGTTCCGTGCGGTCGTTATCGATTTGCTTCGTTTCCGTCTTCCTCGGCCAGACTTTCAGCAGCGCACTGGATCCCTGCCTGTCATAAGCGAATGAGAATGGCAGTTGGGCCTTGTCATTCAGTAGGTGTTCTTTCAGCCATCGGTTGTCTTGGCGCATGTCGGTGGGCTCATCCAGGTCAGCCGCCTTGACGTAATTCGCCATGAGACCGAGTCCGATAATGGCAAAGGCAAGGCACCGCGTTACATGGTCTCGAGGGGCCATGCGCGGAGTTTGTCTTGCGTCTCTGGGGTGCTTTGGCTTCGCTCCGCCCGTGGCTCGTTTCCGAAATCCTGATTTTGCGTTCATAGCGTAGTGACTCCCGATTTGCAGTATGTCAACACTATTGTTAACATTGCTCCCGCGCCCCATGCAAGCCGAATAACAGTCCAGCGTCGCCTGGAACCTAAAGTTTTTCAGTTGAACCAACCTTTCTAGAGATGAAGTCGAAGATCAAGACGCGCTAACGTTCGCCAGAAGGGATTATCAGATTCGTGCCCGACGAGAAACGCAAGTATCGCTCAGCCGCATGGTTTGCGAAGACGGATAAAGACGGCTTTGTGCACCGAAGCTGGATGCGCAACCGGGGATTGCCCGACCACGTATTTGATGGACGCCCTGTTATAGGTATCTGCAATACTTGGTCCGAACTCACGCCCTGCAACACGCATTTTCGCCAGATTGCCGAACATGTAAAACGGGGTGTCTGGGAGAGCGGAGGATTTCCTCTCGAATTTCCCGTGAGGTCGCTTGGCGAGACAAACATGCGGCCCACCGCGATGCTATTCCGCAATCTGGTCAGCATGGATGCCCTGGTGCGTCACCATCCCCGCGTACGTTCGACCTAACTGAGGTTGTTTTAAACCTCGATTGACATTGTTGTGGACGACATTCGGCCGCTCTCGCCATTAGAATCGAGCATGGAACGCCAAAAGACTATGCGAGCGAAATGAGGTCGGAGATGGAGAGCCAGAACGATACTCTTCCCAGAATCACCGCCACGGTTCCCGAGCCGACCACCGGCCCTCTCAGCTTCGAAGAATTGCAGCTTGCCAATCGCAACCGCGGCTTGCCGTTGGAGGCGCTCCGGTACGACATCACTCCCACAGGCCTTCACTACCTGCTCGTCCACTTCGATATTCCGCTCGTCGATGCTGCGGCTTGGCGCCTCCGCCTCGGCGGCAAAGTGAAGAAGGAAATGTCACTCAGTCTCGAGGATCTTCGGAGCCGACCGCGCTGCACTCTGCCCGTCA
>Ga0307477_10000345_pt1 | contig 54766 bp, 56 predicted proteins | sample atmos_gasesECM2C_FD_203316 | JGI IMG/M metagenome (GOLD analysis project Ga0307477, IMG submission 203316) | Hardwood forest soil microbial communities from Morgan-Monroe State Forest, Indiana, United States - atmos_gasesECM2C_515 | ecosystem: Environmental > Terrestrial > Soil > Temperate... | reverse complement strand
CAAAAATGGTCAGGAAATCCTTGTTCGCGGCGGTCGCAGTGACTACCGCGTTGTCGGCTCCGTCTCCTTTTGCTGCCGAGAATAATTATGTGCCGGTCCGCACCATTCTCCAGCAGACCGACGTCCCGGGGAGCAATTACACGGTCATCCTCGCGCTCACCGACATTGCGCCCAAAATGACCGCCGCGCGGCATACACATCCGGGCGTGGAGATTTCCTATGTGCTTGCGGGCGAGGGCGATTTCATTATCGAAGGCAAGGGGACCATGCACGTGAAAGCCGGCCAGAGCTTTCGCCTCGAAGCGGGGGTTAAACACAGCGTGATAAACGGTGCTGCCGGCGATATGAAAATTCTCGCCGTTTATACCATCCCAAAGGGCGCGCCGCTCGCGACCCCAGCGCCGGAATGATCGGGCCGCACGCGCGAGTTAGCTCTTAAAGCTCATGCGCCTTTTATTGGCCGGTAATTGGAAGATGAATGGATTGCGGGCGGCTCTGGCCGAAATCCGCGCGCTGAAACGCGGAGTAGCGGGCCAGCCGCCCGCAGCCGATATTCTGGTTTGTCCGCCGGCGACGCTTATTTTCGAAGCCGCAAAGGCCACTGAAAACGCGCCGATCGAGATTGGCGGCCAGGATTGTCATGCCGAGATCAGCGGCGCTTTTACGGGTGATATTTCGGCGGAAATGCTGCGCGATGCCGGTGCAACGGCGGTAATTCTCGGACATTCCGAGCGCCGCGAATATCATGGCGAAACAGATCTTATGGTCTCGGCGAAGGTCAGAGCCGCTCGCCGAGCAGGCCTCATGGCAATTCTTTGTGTCGGTGAAAGCGAAAAGCAGCGCGATGAAGGCCAAGCTTTGTCCACCGTGGGCCGTCAGCTTAAGGCCAGCATCCCGGCCGAGGTGGATGCTTCCGATTTATCAATCGCCTATGAACCGATCTGGGCCATCGGGACCGGAAAAACGCCCCAGCCGGGAGATATCGCCGAAATGCATGAAGCAATCCGCGGCATCCTGAAAGAGCGCTTCGGTGGCGGAGGCGGCCGCATTCGCATTCTCTATGGCGGCTCGGTGAAGCCTGATAATGCCGGACAGATTCTTGCGGTGCCTAATGTTGACGGTGCCCTCATTGGCGGCGCCAGCCTGAGAGCTGCCGATTTTCTTGCCATTTTGCGTGCAGCGCCTCCTCCCTGAGGCGCGGCTGGAAGCGCGCGACAGGATTCCTGCGCGTTGCCAAGCTTTTTTGTTTTGCGCCTTCCCGTTTTCGTTTATTGACGCTGGCACGGCCGCAGCATATCCCCCCAAACTCATCGAGAACGGATCATCGGGCATCCATGCAAGCGGTTTTGATCATCATCCATCTTTTCGTCGCGATGGCGCTGATTTTCGTCGTTCTGCTGCAGCGCTCGGAGGGCGGCGCGCTTGGCATGGGCGGAGGGGGATCCGGCCTTGGCGGTTTGTTTTCGCCGCGCGGTGCCGCGAGTACGCTGACTCGGACCACGGCGATTTTGGGGCTGGCGTTTTTCGTCACCAGCATGTCTTTGACCCTGCTGACGATCGGCGCAAGGCGGCCGGTATCGATCCTTAATCAGACCGTTCCTGGTGCTGCAGTGCCGGCCAATAGAAACGCCCCGCCGACCCTGCCATCCCGCGGGCCCGCCGCTCCCGGCGCCAATCCGGCATCTCCGGCCGCCCCGGCGCTTCCCGCTGTGCCGCCAGCCCGCTGAGTCGGCTCGATAAGCAAGCTTTCTTTCATCCACCAATTTTGCAAAATCGCTTGAGCCGCAGGGGCCATTAAGCCATGGTGCAATTCCATGGCGCGGTTGATCTTCATAACCGGCGGCGTGGTCTCTTCCCTGGGAAAAGGCTTGGCTTCCGCGGCTTTAGGCGCGCTCTTGCAAGCGCGCGGCTTTACCGTGCGCCTCCGAAAGCTCGACCCCTACTTAAACGTCGATCCCGGGACGATGAGTCCGTACCAGCATGGCGAGGTCTATGTCACCGATGACGGCGCCGAAACCGACCTCGATCTCGGGCATTATGAGCGTTTCACCGGCGTGCCGTCATCGAAATCGGACAATGTCACAGCGGGCCGCATCTACCAGGGAATCATCGCCAAGGAGCGGCAGGGACTTTATCTCGGCAGCACGGTCCAGGTAATTCCGCACGTCACGGATGCGATCAAGGAATTCATCCTGACCGGTCATGACGGCGTCGACTTTCTGCTCTGCGAGATCGGGGGCACGGTTGGCGATATCGAGGGCCTACCGTTCTTCGAAGCGATCCGCCAGCTTGGCAATGAGCTTGGATCAGAGCGCACGGCATTCGTGCATCTGACGCTCGTGCCCTACATCACATCGGCCGGCGAATTGAAGACCAAACCCACCCAGCATTCGGTGAAGGAATTGCGCGGTATCGGCATTCAACCGGACATCTTGCTCTGCCGCTCTGACAAGGAGATTTCTTTGGAGGACCGGCGGAAAATTGCTCTGTTCTGCAATGTCAGGCCCGAACGCGTAATTCCCGCGATGAATTTGGAAACCATTTACGACGCCCCGATTCGCTATCACGAGGGAGGTTTCGACGCCCAAGTGCTCGAGGTTTTCGGCATCAAGGACGCGCCGCCGCCCGACCTTTCGCGCTGGCAGTCCGTGGTCGAACGGGTGCTGAAGCCCGAGGGCGAGGTCAAAATCGCCGTCGTCGGCAAGTACATGCAAGTCAAAGACTCCTACAAATCTTTGATCGAGGCGCTGATCCACGGCGGGCTGGCCAATAATGTCCGAGTGGACGTCAAATGGATCGAGTCCGAGGTGTTCGAAAAGGACGAAGCGGCAGTCTACCTCGAAGACCGCAACGGCATTCTGGTGCCGGGCGGCTTTGGCGAGCGCGGCACCGAAGGAAAAATCGAAGCCGTGAAATTCGCGCGCGAGCGCGAAGTGCCGTTCTTCGGCATCTGTTTCGGCATGCAAATGGCTGTCATCGAGGCGGCACGAAATCTGGCCGGTCTTGCCGGTGCGGGCTCGACCGAGTTCGGCCACCCCCGGCATCCGGTGATTGCGCTCATGACGGAATGGGTCAAAGGCAATGAAGTCGAGCGGCGCAACGAGCAGGTTGAGCTGGGAGGCACCATGCGGCTGGGCGCTTATGATGCGGTGTTAAAGCCCGGAAGCCGCGTTGCGGAGATTTACGGCTCAACCTTTATTTCCGAACGCCATCGCCATCGCTATGAGGTGAATATCGGCTATCGCCGGCAATTGGAGGAGCATGGTTTGGTGTTTTCAGGGCTCTCGCCTGACGGCATTCTGCCCGAGATCGTTGAGATTCCCGACCACCCTTGGTTCATCGGTGTCCAGTTCCATCCCGAATTGAAATCGAAGCCTTTGGCGCCTCATCCTCTTTTTGCCTCTTTCATCGGCGCTGCCGTACAAAAGAGCAGGTTGGTCTAATGACTCAGGACGATGCGGCGCTATTCGACGCTTTGAGTCGGATTTCAACCGACTCGCTTGCCGGCGTTCTTCTCAAGTTGGGGCTTTCCAACCAATGGGTGCGCGGTCCGATGCCGCTGCGCGTGGATTTTCCGCGCACAGTCGGACGCGCTTTCACGATGCGCTTCATTCCTGCGCGTGATGATGTTCCCGGCGCCTTTACAAAGAAACTGCCTGTGAACCGCGATGCGGTGGAATTCATGCCGCCCGGCTGCATCGCCATCGCGGATGCGCGGGGCACGACGGACGCCGCCACATTTGGCGACATCGTGGTGATGCGAATGGCAAAAAGGGGCGTGGCCGGGATCGTGACCGATGGCGCGGTGCGCGATCGGGCGGGCGTGCTCGCGACGAATGTTCCCGTTTGGTCCGCAGGCATTACCGCGCCCCCTCCATCCGCGCGGCTGTTACTTGCCGCGTGGCAGGAGCCGGTCGGCTGCGGCGGAGTGGCGGTTTTTCCGAGTGATATCGTGGTCGCGGATGCAGATGGCGTCGTTATCGTTCCGGCAGGACTTGCCGGTCAGGCTGCCTCGAAGGGGATAGAGCAGGAACGGCTCGACGTCTGGCAGATGGAACAGGTTAACCGCGGCGTTGCGCTTAACGCGCTGCTTCCTATGCCCAAGAGAGATTAGCAAATGGCCGCACCCAATCCCGTCGTTCGCGTGGGCCAAGTGGAGTTCGGCAATAAGAAGCCGCTGGCGATCATTGCCGGACCCTGCGCGCTGGAATCGCGCGACCACGCCCTGGAAATGGCATTGGCACTCAAAGAGATGACGGCAAAAGCGGGCGTGGGTCTCGTCTACAAAACGAGTTTCGACAAGGCCAATCGCACCAGTGCGAATTCCGCGCGTGGATTGGGGCTGGAGCTCGCGCTGCCGATTTTTGCCGAGATTCGCGAACGCATCGGCGTGCCGGTGCTCACCGACGTGCACGAGCGCGAGCAATGCGCGGCTTTAAGCGAAGCCGTCGACGTGCTGCAAATCCCGGCCTTTCTTTGCCGGCAGACCGACCTGTTGGTCGCTGCGGCCGAGACCGGACGGGTGGTGAATGTCAAAAAGGGACAGTTCCTCGCTCCTTGGGACATGAAAAACGTCATTGCCAAAATTACCGGCGCCGGCAATCTCAATGTGCTCGCCACCGAGCGCGGTGTGTCCTTCGGCTACAATACGCTGATTTCCGATATGCGGGCGCTTCCGATCCTTGCATCCTTTGGCGCTCCTGTCGTGTTCGATGCGACCCATTCGGTGCAGCAACCCGGAGGGCAGGGGACAAGTTCGGGCGGCGAACGCGAAATGGTCTCCGTCTTGGCGCGCGCAGCCGTTGCGGTCGGCGTAGCCGCCGTTTTCATGGAGACGCACCAGGATCCGGATCGTGCGCCTTCCGACGGGCCGAACATGCTCAATCTCAAAGACGTGCCGGCGCTTCTCTCCGAGCTCGTCGAGATCGACCGGATCGCCAAACGCCGCACGAACTGACACGGTCGCCGAAGCTGTTTTGCTAACGGATCAGGCCAATAACAGAGACAACCGCCAATCCGATCAGCGCCAGAAAACTAAGTCCCATGCCTGGGCCGCGCATCTGCGTGTTTGTCTGGGCGTAGCCGAAAGCATAAATGATGCGGCTTATGATCCACCCGACGCCCAGCCAAAACGGGATTTGTCCGCCATAAAAAATCGTCGCCAACCAGAGCAGCGGCAGAAACAGCAACAGATTTTCCACCGTGTTCGCATGCGTGCGAAAGCCGCGCTCGAACTCGGGATGTCCGGTTGTGGCCGGAGCATCAATCTTCAATCGTCCGCGCAGATAGCCCACGCGGCCGCTGAGCATAAAGGTCAACAGAACTGCAAGAATAGTGTCCCACGCAGCAAGATAGTAGGCAGCCGGCATGATCGAATCCCCCCGTTGAACCGATGGACAAGTCTAATACGTTTTGTTCCACCAGTCTCGCTCGACTTGATGCGGGACATCCCCTAGAACGATGTAAATTTTGTTTCAGGACTTCGCATGACAGCCATTGTCGACATTGTGGCGCGGGAAATACTCGACAGCCGCGGCAATCCGACCGTGGAGGTCGATGTCCGTCTTGAGAACGGGTCGTTCGGCCGCGCCGCCATTCCGTCGGGCGCGTCCACCGGTGCGCACGAGGCACATGAGTTGCGCGACGGAGGTTCTCGCTATGGCGGCAAAGGCGTGCGCCAAGCCGTCGATGCCATCTGCGGCGAAATCTTCGATGCCGTCTGCGGCATGGATGCGGAAAACCAGACGCGTCTCGATGGGATTCTATGTTCACTCGATGGCACTCCGAACAAGAGCCGTCTCGGTGCGAACGCTATTCTCGGCGTATCGCTGGCCGCGGCGAAAGCTGCGGCCGCGGCTTCGCGTCTTCCGCTCTACCGCTATATCGGAGGTCCCGGCGCGCACGTGCTTCCCGTGCCGCAGATGAATGTCGTCAATGGCGGCGTCCACGCGGACAATCCCATCGACTTCCAGGAATTCATGATTATGCCGGTGGGCGCCGCAAATTTTTCCGAAGCCCTACGGACGGGTTCAGAAATTTTCCAGGCCCTCAAGAGGCAGCTCAAGGATGCCGGCCACAACACCAATGTTGGCGACGAGGGCGGTTTTGCGCCCGAGCTTAAAAGCGCTGACGAAGCGTTGTCTCTCATCATGCACGCGATCGAAAAGGCCGGATACCGTCCGGGCGAGGATGTGGCGCTCGCTCTCGATCCGGCCTCGACGGAGTTTTTCAAAGACGGCCGCTACAGGCTGGAAGGCGAAGGAAAGACGCTGGACGCTGCGGGCATAGTAAAAGTTTACCAGGATTTGTGCTCGCGCTACCCGATCGTCTCCATCGAGGATGGAATGGCCGAGGACGATTGGAATGGCTGGGCCGCGCTGACCCAGGCCCTCGGCGCACGCGTGCAGATCGTGGGCGATGATGTCTTCGTCACCAATTCCGAACGTCTCAAAGAAGGAATCTCAAAACGCGTCGCAAATGCGATACTCATCAAGCTAAATCAGATCGGGACGTTGTCGGAAACGCTTCAGACGATAGAAGCGGCGCATCGCGCCGGATACCGGACCGTGATTTCTCATCGATCCGGCGAGACCGAGGATTCTACGATCGCCGACCTTGCGGTCGCCACCAATTCCGGCCAGATCAAAACCGGCTCATTATCGCGTTCGGACCGCTTGGCCAAATACAACCAGCTTTTGCGCATCGAGGAAGAGCTGGGCGACCAAGCGGTTTATGCCGGCCGTTCCGTGCTGCGGACATAGTCGCCGCAATTGTCATCGCGCGCCTCCGGTCTTATGCTGCCCTTAGTGCGGTTGTGCGATACGCACCAACGGCCCAGGGAGGGAACCATGAAATACGGTCTTATCGGATTGTTGATGCTGTCCGCCGCGCCGGCGGCGCTGGCGGCGGAAAATCCGCCAATCATTCCGTTCGATACCGAGAATGCGCTGAAACTGCCGAACGACATGTATCTCGGCGAAGCAGCCGGCGTAGCGGTCAATTCTCAGGGGCATATTTTCGTTTTCCACCGCGGCAATGTCGAGGGACCCGCTTATGGCGCTCGCGCAGCACAGCTTCTGGAATTCGACCAGAACGGCAATTACCTGCGCGAGATCGGCAAGAGCCTGTACGCTTTCTCGTTTGCTCACACCGTCCGGGTCGATCCGCAGGACAACATCTGGGTTGCCGATAAGGGTTCGGATATGGTCATCAAGTTCAACCCGCAAGGCCGGGTGGTGATGACGCTGGGCCGCAAAGCGGAAGCCTCTGACGAGAACGCGCATCCGCTTGAGCATCCCAATCCGCCGCTGCCTGCGATCGACGGCATGTTCCGCCAGGTCACCGATATGACCTGGGACGCGGCCGGCAACATCTATATCAGTGACGGCTACATTAATTCGCGCGTCGCGAAATACGACAAAGACGGCAATTGGCTGATGCAATGGGGCGATCGCGGCACCGAACCGGGCAAGATGAACACGCCTCATTCGATTGCCTCAGACGCGCAAGGCAACATCTATGTTGCGGACCGTGGCAATGGGCGAATTCAAGTCTTCGATGGCAACGGCCGCTTTGAGAGGATCATAAAAATCGACGTAGCCGCGCCTCCGGGGACAAAATCCGTGATCGGCAATACGCCGACGCCCACGAATGCCGGTGGATATGGCACAGTGCTGACTCAAGCGCCGGGCTCTCCCTGGGCCATTTGCATCACCAAGGGGCCAAATCCGGTGCTTTACAGCGCGGATGCCTTTCCCGGTCGCATCTATAAACTGGCGCTCGATGGAAAACTTTTGGGCATGCTCGGGGGCGGCGGCCGTACCATGGGCAAATTCGGCTGGGTGCACGAAATCGCCTGCCCGTCGGAGAACACACTCTATGTGGGTGAAATCCTGAACTGGCGCGTGCAGAAACTCACCCTCCATCCCGAGCGCGCTGCGAGGCAAGCGGCGAACCAATAGCCGGGGCTTTTTTGCTGGGGCCAGGGCGTGGAATCCGCCCTGGCCTTTTTGCTGAAGGAGCTGTGCAAATGTCATCGTATCCCGTGGCGCTCACCGCGGCGGACATTGAGCCGCGCAAGGCGAAAAGCTTCTACCCCGAGAAATTTGCGGCGCGGCTGGGCGGGCGTGTTAAGCGACAGCTCGGTGAGCAGTTCGGCCTGACAATATTCGGTGTCAACCTGACACACCTTCCTCCGGGCGCCATGTCGGCGCTTCGCCATGCCCATACTATGCAGGACGAGTTCGTTTACATTCTGGAAGGTGCGCCGACGCTGATCACCAATGCAGGTGAGACGCAACTGAAGCCGGGCATGTGCGCCGGCTTTAAGGCGGGAACAGGCGACGCCCACCATCTGGTCAACCGCGGCGCCACTGACGTGGTCTACCTGGAAATCGGCGATCGCACGCGTGGCGACGAGGTGGATTATCCCGACGACGACATTGTCGCGGTAAAGAATTCCGACGGTACACGCAAATTCACCCGCAAAGACGGAACATCGTACTGACGCGAACCTCACGCGTGGCGGCAGGAGCTCCCGGTTTGAGCTCGAGCGGGCTCTTAGAAGATGACTGACATGTCCGACCTCGTGGCGACACTTCGGTCAGCGAGCGGTCTCAAACGTCTCGAGGCGTCAGAGCGGCTTTCGCACATGCCTGCGGCTTCCCGGATCGATCCGCTCGCTGTGGTGGCTCTTGACGCGAGCACGCCAATCGCCGCTCGCACAAACGCGATCTATATGCTGGGGCGCTGCGGGGCCGCGGCGACGGGACCGGTGGCCCGGCTCCTGAGTGATGCCGCTCCTGAAGTCCGTGCCGCCGCGCTCGCCGCACTCGCCGAGGTCGACCCTCGCGCGCTTGCTCCGCGGCTCACAGCGTTCTGGGATGATGCGTCCCCGCTCGTTCGCCGCGAGGTCGTGAAGAACCTTCGCGCGGCCCCAGATCGTGAGCGGCTCCTCCAAGCTGCCCTCGCGGACTCGACTTCCTCGGTGAGGCGAGAAGCCTTGCGGATGATCGCGAGGCTCCCTGCCGGCGGCTGGTCAGGTGAGCTCGCGAAGGCCTTTACTCGCGTCCGCATCCGTTCTGGCGCCGAGCGCGGCGGACTCCTTGAAATGATGATCGAGGAGGAGGCCGCCCTTGGCGCTCTTCTCGCTGCGGCGGGCGAGCCCGAACTTCCGGACGCCGTCGCGCCGCTCGCGCCTCGCCTTATCGAGATCGCGGGCGACCCGGATGCCTACGACACCGACGACCACGTTGAGGCGGGGAAGCTCGCGGCGGAACTCCTCGCGATGGTAGGTGTTCCACGCGCCCACCTTGGCGCGCTCGAGACGCTTCTTCTGAGGGTTGGACTCAAGCGTTACGTAATCGAGCAGATCGTGTTCGCGATCGTGAAGAGCGCGCCGGACGAGGCGACGAAGATCTTCGCCCGGACCCTTGCGCGGGGCTCGCACGTCCCGGACGAGATCCTCCGCGCCGGGCTCGACCGTGCCAGGGCGCAGACGCGACGGAGGTAGCCGCGCGCTCATAGCCACGATTCACAAACGCGCCCACGACGATTTGATGCGAAACGTGCCGAACAGGGAACTTCGCCTTAAAGATATCCCTCCTTCGGAGGCGGATTGGCGTGTCCACTCGGAATTCGCGCATAGTTTTTTCGCCTATGAGCAAATCGGGCCTTCGCTATCGGTCATGGCGAACGCGGCAGCAAAGCGCTACCGCGAAGATGGAACGCTTCCGGCCTCGCTCACCCAATTGCGCGCCTGCTTGTTCTTCGAGCACCGGCGTGCTGTGCACTTCGGGGAGCCTACAGACTCGATGCGCAGGTACGCCAAGTCGCTATTGGCGGCAATCAGAGATAGAGTGGAAATGGGGGAACTCGAATAGCCGGTCGGGTATTTTCAATGACTGTCTCGGCTTCTCTCAGGTCAAACTGTAACCATATCTTCTAGCGCGACGGTTTGACTCATCCCGGTAAATTCGCTTGACCCGGCGAATCACCTTGTGATTCGCTCGTCCCCATGCAAATGCGCCGCCGCGTCAGCCGAAGCTTCAGCGCCATCCTGTTGCCCGCCATCTGTTGCGCGGTAAGTGCCTATTTCGGCTATAGCTTCTTCTTCGGCGAGCGCGGGCTGATCGCCTGGCGGAACACTCAGGACGAGCTTGCGATCGCCAAGCACGATCTTGCGGCTGTCCGCGGCAAACGCGAAGCGCTCCAGCACCGCATCTCGCTACTTGAAGGAAATGCCATCGACCCCGATCTTCTCGAGGAAATCGCGCATGGCCTGCTTTCCGAGGCGCGGCCCGGCGAGGTAGCGATCGCGCGCGAAAAGCGTTAAGACTTTCAACGGCTAACTTGCACCTTGCCAAGGGTAATTCACTCTTGCCATAAGCGGCTTGCTGGCGACGGCTGGGGTAAGGACAAGGGCCAAGGGAGCGATATGGCGCGCGCGGAAGCGACGGCGGCCGCCGAGAACGAGGCCGGACTCCGGCAGGCGGGAGCGAGAATCCCCGATCCGGCGGCGCTCGAGCGCCTGAAGACTTTCTATCGCGACATGCTGTTGATCCGGCGCTTCGAAGAGAAGGCCGGTCAGCTCTATGGCATGGGCCTGATTGGCGGCTTCTGTCACCTCTATATCGGTCAGGAGGCGGTGGTGGTCGGCATGCAGGCGACCCTTCAGCCGCGCGATCAAGTCATCACGACCTACCGCGATCACGGACACATGCTCGCCGTTGGGATGGACCCCTCAGGCGTGATGGCTGAGCTGACGGGCCGCGCCACCGGCTATTCCAAAGGCAAAGGCGGCTCGATGCATATGTTCAGCCGCGAGAAGAATTTCTTCGGCGGCCACGGTATTGTCGGCGCCAACGTGCCGATCGGCACGGGCCTCGCTTTTGCCAACCGCTATCGCCAGAACGGCGCAGTCTGCCTCACCTATTTCGGCGACGGCGCCGCCAATCAGGGCCAGGTATTCGAATCCTTCAACATGGCGGCGTTGTGGAAGCTGCCCGTAGTTTACATCATCGAAAACAACCAATACGCGATGGGAACCGCCGTGCGCCGTTCGACCGCGGAGGTCGAACTTTCTAAGCGGGGCGCTTCAGACAACATACCGGGCGAACCCGTTGACGGCATGGACGTCGAGCGCGTCTACCAAGCAGGTCTGAAAGCCGTTCAATGGGCGCGGGAAGGGAACGGCCCCTATATTCTCGAAATGAAAACCTATCGCTATCGCGGCCATTCCATGTCGGATCCAGCGAAATACCGCACCCGCGAAGAAGTCCAACAGATGCGGGAAAAGCACGATCCCATCGACACCTTTGGCGCGCGTCTTGTGCGGGCGGGCATCCTCAAGGAGGACGATCTCAAAGCAGTCGATCGCGACGTGCGCCAGATCATCAATCGTGCCGCCGAATTCGCTACCGATTCCCCAGAACCCCCGCCTGAAGAACTCTACACGGATGTTCTGAAATAGGCCTCCAGATGACGCAAATCCTGATGCCGGCGCTGTCCCCCACGATGGAGGAGGGCAAGCTCGCCAAATGGCACGTCAAAGAAGGCGATGCCGTGAAGGCCGGCGACATTTTGGCGGAAATCGAGACCGACAAAGCGACAATGGAATTCGAAGCCGTCGATGAGGGCCGCATATCCAGGCTTCTGGTGCCGGAAGGCGCCGAGGGCGTGAAGGTCAACACGCCGATTGCCGAATTGGCGCAAGAGGGCGAGGAAGCGGTTTCGCGGCCGGCGCCTGTGCCTGCTACTCCACTGAGGCCACCAGCTCCTGCTCAATCGGGCAATGGTGCAGCAAAGGCGCGAGAGAGCAGCGAACCGCAAAAGCCGAAGCCGGCGCCGGCCAAACCTGCGGCGGCCGAAGCTGCGGTTGCCGCTGCGGAAATTCCCAAGGGCGTTGAGCTCGTCACCATGACCGTTCGAGACGCGCTGCGGGACGCGATGGCCGAAGAGATGCGTCGCGACGAGACGGTATTTTTGATTGGCGAGGAGGTGGCGCAATATCAGGGCGCCTATAAGGTCAGTCAGGGCTTGCTGGAAGAATTCGGTGATCGCCGCGTTATCGACACGCCAATCACCGAACAAGGCTTTACCGGGCTCGGCGTCGGCGCGGCGTTCGGCGGACTTAAGCCCATCGTCGAGTTCATGACGTTTAATTTTGCCATGCAAGCGATCGATCAACTGGTCAACTCGGCGGCAAAGACGCTTTACATGTCCGGCGGCCAAATGGGCTGTCCGATCGTATTTCGCGGACCGAACGGCCCCGCGGCCCGCGTTGCGGCGCAACACAGCCAGGATTATTCCTCGTGGTATGCGCACGTTCCGGGGCTGAAAGTCATCTCGCCCTATTTTGCCGCCGACGCGAAGGGTTTGTTGAAGGCTGCGGTTCGCGATCCCAACCCGGTTATCTTTCTCGAGAATGAAATCGTTTATGGCCGCTCTTTTCCGGTGCCGAAGCTCGACGATTTCGTGGTGCCAATAGGCAAGGCGCGCATCATACGCGAAGGCGCCGATGTAACTTTGGTGGCGCATTCGATCTCGGTCGGGCTCATCATGGAGGCCGCCGAAGTGCTGGCCAAGGAGGGCATTGACGCCGAACTCATCGATTTGCGCACTTTGCGTCCGCTGGATACCGCAACGGTGATTGCATCGGTCAAGAAAACCAACCGCATCGTCACCGTGGAACAGGGCTGGCCGATTTGCTCCATCGGCTCGGAAATTGCCGCAGTCGTGGTTGACGAAGCCTTCGATTTCCTCGATGCGCCCCCTGTGCGGATCACGGGCAAGGATGTGCCGATGCCCTATGCTGCCAATCTGGAGAAGATGGCCCTTCCCAGTATCGACGACATTGTCGCCGCCGCGAAGAGCGTCTGCTATCGGTGACGACGGCCACCAACATTCTGATGCCCGCGCTGTCCCCTACAATGGAGGAGGGCAAGCTTGCCAAATGGCATGTCAAAGAAGGCGATACGGTCAAACCCGGCGACATATTGGCCGAAATCGAAACAGACAAAGCGACGATGGAATTCGAAGCCGTCGATGAGGGCCGTATCGGAAAAATTCTGATTCCCGAAGGCGCCGAGGGCGTAAAGGTCAATGCGCCCATCGCAGTGCTCGAAACCGAAGGCGAAGAAACCTCCGCGCCGAAACCCAAGGCGGCGCCGGCGCAAAAATCTGCCGCCACCCCCGCTCAAGAGAGTGCGCAGCAGCCGCGGGCTGGGAGTGAACCACAACAAAAACAGCCCTCCTCCCTTGTGGAGGAGGGTGGCGCGCAGCGCCGGGTGGGGGGTGAACCACAGACTCCCAAAACCGGCAACGGCGCCGCTGTTCCGCGACCCGAGAATCGCATCTTTGTGTCGCCCTTGGCCAAGCGGATCGCGCAAACCTCCGGCATCGATCTTTCGGGTGTAAAAGGTTCCGGCCCGCGCGGCCGCATTATCAAAGCCGATGTGGAAGCGGCGTTAAAAACCCCCTCTCATCTTGTGGGTCGAGGGGCGGTGAGCGACAGCGGAGCTGTCGCAGCCCCGAGCGGTGGCGCGCAGCGCCGGGAGGGGGGTGAACCACCGGCTCGTCCTGTGAACGCGGAAGCGCCGGCGGCGCCGTCGGGTTCCGCAGCGCTGCCGGATGCGCGGCTGTTCTACAAAGAAGGCGAATACGAGGCGGTGCCGAATGATTCCATGCGAAAAGCCATTGCGCGCCGGCTCACTGTCGCGAAGTCGTCGATTCCCCATTATTACCTCATGATCGACTGCGATATTGGCGCGTTGATGCAGATTCGCGCCCGCCTCAATGACAGATCTCCGAAAAACGAAGGGGCCTACAAGCTTTCAGTGAATGATTTCGTGCTGAAAGCTGCCGCGCAAGCTTTGCTCAAACACCCTAACGTAAATGCCAGTTGGACGGAATCCGCGATTCTGCGGCACAAGCACGCAGATATTGGTGTCGCGGTCGATCTCAATCCGGGCCTTATCACTCCCATCGTCTTCAAAGCGGAAACCAAGGGGCTGATCGAAATTTCCAACGAAGTGAAGTCGCTGGCCGAACGCGCCAAAGGGAAAAAGCTGAAGCCGCAGGAATACGAGGGCGGAGCCTTCTCGATTTCCAACCTCGGAATGTTCGGCATCAAGGAATTCACCGCGATCATTAATCCGCCGCAGAGCGCGATTCTCGCAGTCGGTGCGGGCGAGGAGCGCGCTGTCATTCGCGACCGCACGATCATCATCGCCACGATCATGACGGTTACCATGTCTTGCGATCACCGGGTCATTGATGGCGCGACCGGCGCGCGTTTCCTGCAAACGTTCAAGGCTTTCGTCGAAGAACCAGCCTCGATGCTCCTGTGATGGCAGAGGTGATGGTGCCGCCTCATGGCTGAATCATTCGATGTCATTATCATTGGCAGCGGACCGGGCGGCTATGTCTGCGCCATCCGCTGCGGGCAGCTCGGGCTTAAAACCGCCATCGTCGAACGTGAGAACCTTGGCGGCATTTGCCTCAACTGGGGCTGCATTCCCACCAAAGCGCTGCTGCGTTCGTCCGAAATCTGGCACCTGATGCATCGGCTGAACGAGTTCGGCCTTGCCGCAGGTGATCTGAAATTCGATTTGGGCAAAATCGTCGAACGCTCGCGGAAAGTGGCGGCGCAGCTCAGCAATGGCGTCAAAGGACTGATGAAGAAGAATAAGGTGACGGTAATTGACGGCGAAGCGCGGTTGAAAGGGAAAAATGCCATCACTGTGACGAAAGACGGCAAGGAAACCGATTATTCGGCGAAAAACCTTGTGCTTGCGACGGGCGCTCGCGCGCGTGAGTTTCCCGGGCTCGAAGCCGATGGCAACCTCGTCTGGACCTACAGGCACGCCATGCTGCCCAAGGCGCTTCCCCGGTCGCTTCTGGTTGTAGGTTCCGGCGCCATCGGTATCGAATTCGCCAGCTTCTATCGCACGCTTGGAGCCGAGGTCACGGTCGTCGAGGTGCTCGATCGAATCCTGCCCGTTGAGGACGAAGAAATCTCGGCCTTTGCGACAAAAGCCTTTCAGAAGCAGGGCATGATTCTCAAAACCACGACGACCGTCGAAAAACTCGAGAAGAACGCCAACAGTGTGACCGCAGTCCTGAAAACCAAGAACGGCAAGACGGAAAACCTGACCGTCGAGCGGGCCATCCTGGCCGTCGGCATTGTTGGGAATGTTGAGAACATCGGTCTGGAGCAAGCCGGCATAAAGGTCGAGAAAACCCACGTCGTGGTCAATCAATGGCAAGAGACCGGAGTGCCCGGGATTTTCGCCATCGGCGATCTCGTTGGCCCTCCTTGGCTTGCACATAAGGCGATGCATGAAGGGGTCATCGTTGCTGAACGCATCGCCGGCGTGAAGGGCATTCATCCGCTCGACACGTCGAAGGTTCCGAGCTGCACCTATTGCTGGCCGCAAGTGGCAAGCATCGGTCTCACCGAAGCGAAGGCGAAAGAAGGCGGGCGCAAGATAAAAGTGGGCAAGTTCCCTTTCATCGGCAATGGCAAGGCGATTGCGTTGGGCGAGCCGGAAGGATTTGTCAAAACGGTTTTCGACTCAGAAACCGGCGAACTTCTGGGCGCACATATGATCGGCGCTGAGGTCACGGAGCTGATTCAGGGCTTTGCCATCGCGCGAACGCTCGAGGCAACCGAGGCGGAGTTACAAGATACGATCTTTCCGCACCCTACGCTTTCGGAAATGATGCACGAATCGGTGCTCGCAGCCGACGGTCGCCCGCTGCATATCTAGTCCCCCGGCGGGTCCAGCGCGTTGGCGGCATTCGCGCTCGTCTGCATCTGAACGTAATCGGCAAGACCGATGGTCGCGATCAGCTTCTGCTGCGTCTCCAGATAGTCGATATGTTCTTCTTCGTTCTTGAGAATAGCTTCATAGATCAGGCGCGAGCCGTAATCCCTGACCTCCTCGGAATAGGCGATGGCCCCGCGCAAATCGGCGAGCGCCCTGTATTCGAATTTGAGATCGCAGGCGATGATTTCCTCGGTGTTCTCGCCGATGAGCAATTTGTCGAGATATTGCAGATTGGGAAGGCCACCAAGAAACAGTATCCGCTGAATCAACGTATCGGCATGCTTCATCTCGTCGACGGATTCGTCGTATTCCTTCTTGGAAAGTTCCGAGATTCCCCAATTCGCCAGCATGCGCGAATGCAGAAAATATTGATTGATCGCGGTAAGCTCGTTCTTCAGGACGAGATTGAGCAATTCGAGAGTTTTGCCATCGCCCTTGGCGGGGTTTGACGTTACTCGGCTGCTTGAAGCGGTTCCTCTTCGCGCGCCTCGTCGAGCATTGTTGCGATGGTTACTTGGCATGTCCCGCAGATCCTTCTGACGCCATTGAGTGCGTAGACTTGATCGGGCGAAGCCGCACCGCAAGCAATCGCGCCACGAATTTTCGCTTCACTCAGCCTGTTGCAGACGCAAACGATCATCGAAGCCAACCGTTACAATTCCACGCATTAGTAAAGCCTAATTGCGAATGATTGACAATATCGAATAGGTCAAACCGGCTGAATATTGGAAGATAATTCCATTAATAGCTCAATATTGAGAATATTATCACGTAATCCACGCAAATTTGAGCCGATGCCGGACGCGCATCAACGACCGTCGCCCGGGAGGTATCTTTTTCGCTGGTTCTCTTCCTGGAATCGCTCGCGCGCTTTCGCAACCCGGATGAGGCGCGAAAATGCGTAGATGTAACTGCGGATCACCCCATCGATTCCATAGCGGATATAGCCGCGCAGGAAATAGGCCTTGAAGAACGCCCATAGCGGCGTGAAGAGAATCCTCACACCGCTCGGATTGCGGCCCGTGCGGAACAGATCTTCGGCCTGAAGCGAGGAATAAGAATTGACCTTTTCAATCGTGTGGGCGTGCGAGCGAAAAATATAGTGATTGAGTCCGTGCTTGAGCAGCTTGAGCTTGCCACCGTCGCGCAAAACGACGGAATCGTGGACCGTGCTGTTTTTGAATCCCGCGAAGTCCTTATTGTAGAGTCTGCCATGGACCATGGAGATCGGAAAGCGGCGAGGCTTGTCTTCGAAAGGGAAGACACAATTGGTTTTCATGGCGAAGCCCTTGTGTTCCGGCTCGCCATTGGCGAATAGCGACTTTATCTCGGCCACCGTCTCGGGCGTTGCTTCCTCGTCGGCGTCGAGGTTGAACACCCATTTGTTGCGGCAAAGCGTTTCGCCATAGATTTTTTGCGGCCCGTAGCCTTGCCATTCGTGAAAGCAGGTCTTGGCGCCGAGCGTTTCTGCGATTCGCACCGTGTCGTCGGTGCTTCCCGAATCGATGACGATGACCTCCTCGACCCAATCGCGCACGCTCAGGATCGCCTTGGAGATACGGTCAGCCTCGTTTTTGGCGATGATGAAAGCCGAAATCGGGAGCCTATCGCCCATGCGGACGGGAAGTCTGGCGCCGGCTCATCTCAAAAGTCGGGCTTCTGGGCGATTGGAATAGGATTCAATTTCCCCGTCACAGGATCGACTGCCGACTCGGCGCAGGATTGTTCCGTCGGAAGATCACGCCCGCGGCGATATTTGACCAGCGCCTGCCATTGCGTGGTGTAAGCCTTGGGATCGTCGTAGGTAATCTCGACGTCCATGGATCGGCCGTCCGGGGCCACGCGATAGCGCTCGATCAAATGCAATTGCTCGCTATAGGGCGTGCCAAAGCGATCGACAAAGGCCTTACTGTTGAACCCGATGGTGTCGACCACCAGAGCGTTGTCTTCATAATGCCCGACCGATTCGCCGTACCAGGACAGCTTCGGGTTTTTCGAATGTGGCACGTTGAGATAGACGTGGCGGACCTGGTTATCGCGTTCGTACTCGATGGTGATCTCGTTCGGCGTCTGCAGGAAAATCACCGGTTGGGGTTGTAGAAAGGCGGTTGGACCGAACGGATAGCAAAAGCTGGCCGGCCAGAACGGATCTGAACCTTTAATCGCTAAGTCCGCCTCCTTTTTCATGATCGCAGCGGCCCACGGCGTGAGCATCGGACTCTGATAATTGCCGACCCAAGTGTTTCCGTTATCCTCCTTGCCGTTGGCATCGATGCCGCGGTCGCGGTGGACATAGCCGGCGAGATCGCCAATCGGCTTGGGCCCCGAAGGAGCGGGCGTCAACCAGAATGACTTTGCGTTCTGCCAAGGACCAAGAAGGTTCGGCACGCCGGCCGTATTATCAACCGCAGCGGGAGATAAGCTAGCAGCGCCAACCAACGCCAATGCCACCATCGCGCTGCCGAGCAATATTTGCCGAAACATCGGACATCTCCTCAACGGAATTGCAAGCCGCCGGAATTTAGCCAAGCCAAGCCCGCGAGTCGATGCGGAGAAGCATCAATGCGACAGCCGTGGTAAGGGGGAAACGCTGAAATTTTCAGGGGCAACCGCCCCTCCCGATACGATCATAGTCATCGCCTGATCCATTGTCAGCGCTGTGGGGGTAAGCGCGCGCAGAGGCAGAATCTCGAGATAGCCGGATGTCGGGTTGGGTGTCGTCGGAACGAAAACGGCCGCCAATTCCTCGCCGGTCACGGCGTCCGTGAACACGCGCATCACCAGGCCAATAGCCCTCATTCCGGGATGAGGGAATTCGATCAGCACCACCCGAGCGGCGCCGCCCGGCCTTTCCTGCAACACGTTCACCAGCTTCTTCGATGCGGAATAGACCGTTTCCACCACGGGTATCCGTGCGATCAGCCCCTCGAACGCGGCAATCAGTTTTTTCCCCACCATGCGCGAGGCGATGGCGCCAATGGCGTAAAGCAGCAGCAATGCCGCGGCGACCGCGACCAGCCACTGAAAAAGCTGGTTGTTCAAAACCGGCGCAGCATTCGGCATCCGGTCGGTAATGAACATAGTGAAGCCGGCCGCCACCGGCGCGCCGACCGCCGAAAGAAAGGCGAAGATGAAGTCGAGGACAAGCCAGACCACTAGAAGCGGAATCACGGTCAGCACGCCTGCGATCAGGTTCGACTGAATTGTCTTCGTCAGCTTGCGTTCGCTCAACGGTGCTCTTTCGGCCTCCGGCGCGTTTAAAGATGCAAGGGCACTCATTCTTGTTCTAATCTCCCGGCTCCTTGGCCATTATGCAAGCGGCGGTTTCGAATGTCCGCAGTTTCGGTTAATTCGCGAATCCTCATTACCAGCGCGCTACCCTATATTAATGGGGTTAAGCATCTGGGTACGCTTGCCGGCTCGCAATTGCCCGCCGACGTATTCGGGCGTTTTCAGCGCGCGCGTGGCCGCGAAACCCTGCTGATCTGCGCCACTGACGAGCATGGCTCGACTACCGAGCTCGCAGCCCTCGAAGCCGGACAAGATGTCCGCACCTTTTGCGCCGAGCAATATCGTCTGCAAAAGGCGGCCGGCGATGGCTTCCAGCTTTCATGGGACCATTTCGGCCGTTCGTCCAATCCGCAGAATCACGAATTGACTCAACATTTTGCCCGGGCCTTGTGGAAGCGTGGCTTTCTCGAAGTGCGCACAACCAAACAGGTTTATTCCAACGCCGAAAAGCGGTTCCTACCGGACCGTTATGTGATCGGAACCTGTCCCCACTGCGGTTATGAAGCGGCGCGCGGCGATCAATGCGAAAATTGCACCCGAGTGCTCGACCCCGTGGACCTCATCAATCCGCGCTCGGCGATCTCGGGATCGACGGATATCGAGATCAGGGATTCGACGCATTTGTTCCTGAAGCAATCGCAATTCGTGCCCCAGCTTCGCGAATGGATTAGCGCACACACGCATCAATGGCCGGTACTCGTCACGTCAATCGCCAACAAATGGCTGGACGAAGGCTTGCACGATCGCGGCATCACGCGTGATGTCGAATGGGGCGTGCCCGTACCGGACGACATCGCGGACGGTCGTCTCAAGGGAAAAGTGTTTTATGTCTGGTTCGATGCGCCGATCGAATATATAGGCGCTACGAAGGAATGGGCGGACTCGAACAAGAAGGGCGACGCGTGGCGAGACTGGTGGTTCGGCGAGAAGGCTAACGACGTCCGCTACTACGAATTTATGGGCAAGGATAACGTGCCCTTCCATACAGTTGGCTTCCCCGTAACTCTCTTAGGCTCGGGCGAGCCTTGGAAGCTGGTTGATAGATTAAAGGGCTTCAACTGGCTGAACTATTACGAGGGCAAGTTCTCGACGTCTCAGAAGCGCGGCGTATTCATGGATACGGCGCTGGAAATTCTTCCCGCCGACTATTGGCGCTATTATTTGATGGCGAACGCTCCCGAAAGTTCGGATGCCAATTTCACCTGGCAGCATTTCGCGAGCGTCGTAAACAAGGACCTTGCCGATGTGCTGGGCAATTTCGTCAACCGCGTAACTAGGTTCTGCGCCACGCGATTCGACGGCTGCGTGCCGGAGGAGGGTTCATATGGGGTCGACGAGGCGGCACTCGCGGCCGAATTGGACGGACGCGTGCAGCACTATGCGGGCTACATGGAGGCCATGGAATTTCGCAAATCCGTGGCGGAGCTTCGCGCGATCTGGGTGCTGGGTAACGAATACCTCACCAAAGCCGCTCCTTGGACGACGATCAAGGCCGATCGCGGCCGCGCTGCGGCAAGCGTTCGCATGGGCCTCAATCTTGTGCACCTATTCGGCCACGTCTCATGGCCGTTCATTCCGCAATCGGCACACAAGATTCATCAGGCGGTGATGGAAGCGCCCGAGTTGATCCCGTGGCCGGATGAACCCATGGCGGAATTCCTGAACGGACTCACGCCGGGCCAGCGAATCCATCCGCCTGACGTGCTCTTCGCCAAGATTAGCGATGATCAGATTGCCGCGTGGGAAACACGCTTCGGCGGAGCCGAGTAGTACGGTTATGGTTGTTCTTCCGCAGGGATGCGCTTCCATCCAGCCGGGCCAAGCGCTTCAAGTGGCCTAAATCGCGCCTTGTAGTCCATCTTGCGGCTGCCCCGGACCCAATAGCCGAGATAGACGAAGGGCAGCCGCTTTGCTTTCGCGACCTGAACATGGTCCAAAATCATGTGGGTTCCCAGGCTGCGCAAGGACAGCGCGGGGTCGAAGAAGCTGTAGACCATGGACAACCCATCCTGCAGCACGTCCGTGAGAGCACAGGCAACCAGGGCGCCCGCATTCCCGTTAGGCTCGCGGATGCGATATTCGATCAGGATGGTCTCGATCGGAGTTTCTTCCACCATCGCAACATAGTCGAAAAGGCCCATGTCCGACATGCCGCCGCCGGCGTGACGGCTTGCCAGGTAATTTTGCAGCAAGGCGAATTGTTCGCGCGTCGCTTCAGGCGGAACGACGGTCCGGATGAGGTCGGAATTTATCCGCTGCATACGCCGCATAGTACGGCTCGCAACAAATTCACTGGCCACAACCCGAACCGACACGCAGGCGGAACATGCATCGCAGGCCGGGCGGTAGGCGATCATCTGGCTGCGGCGGAAACCGGAATGGGTGAGGGCGTCGTTCAGCGACCCGGCGTGTGGGCCCATAAGCCTGGCAAAGACTTTGCGCTCAACTTTGTCGGGAAGGTAAGGACATGCCCCCCCGGGCGTCAGGAAAAACTGCGGCAAGCGCGATAGGTAGTGCTCGGTCAAAGTCCCCGCCTCGGGTCTGCGTGCGACGCGCCTTCGAGTGAATTATGGACAAGAAGGACGCCACTCGCCAAGAGAAATCAGATTTAAATTAATGTCGTGAATAAAAAGTGGCTGCACAGGTCAGTAAGCCAAATTCTTCAAGCATTTCCGCGGCGAACGGCTTGGAAAGGCGTCACGGCCGCTCATGACCCGTGCTCACGGGCTGAAAAATGAGGCGGTCGACCGCGGCACTTTCGACCGCAACAGGCTCCGTGGGTATTGTTAGATAGCCGTCGCGCGACCAGGTTTTCATGAGATCATCGTAATGGGGCGAGAATATATTGCCGGATTGGCCGGTCGAAATGATGTAGAGCGAGCGGTCAGGCGCAGCGAGGTCATAGATCCCACGATAGCCGGCGCCATGGATCGCAGCATAAGGCCGACTGCTGCGCATGTTGTTATCGGCCCGCAGCAACGTAAAGGGTCCCCCGCTCATTTCCACCTCGCGGTTGAAAAATCCGCCGATCAGCGGAAAGCTGCCCAAAGGTTGCGCGAGGTGAATGGCCTTGTGCGCATCTCCCCAACGCCAGAGCGAGAGGTCGGAGCCGTAGACGCTCGTAAGTTCCGTGACCGCGTCATGCAGCGCTAGGCGGATGCGTGAACTGCAATCCGCGACTTCCGGGCTGGTCCGATCGGCGCACCAGCGGCCTTCGCCGTCGACGCCGTCGAGCACGCGCAACGTGAATTCGGCCCTGTAGCCCCAGAAATTCGGGAAGCGCGGACCTAATTCATCGGCATAGATGCGTCTGGCGAGCGCACGCGCCCAAGCGGCGAAGATCAAGGGCTCCGGTCTGCCGGCGTTCATGGCGCCGTCCCATTGCGTGAGGAGCCGTGCGGCTTTTTCATCGCCGGCGTCGAAGGGACCCGCGGCGATCAGGCGCTTCTTCAGGTCCAATGCGTAAAGGTCGATTGTATCGGCCTGCATAGCCTCGAAGCTCGCCGGCGAGTGCTTTGGTCGCGCCAAAAGCAATTGTTCGATTCGGCGATAACGGTATGGCGCCTCCCATTCGTGGCTGATCGTATAGCGATAGCCTTGCGGCACGGTGTCGTTATTCGCTGTCGCAATATATCCCGTCGCGGGATTCTGGACCGCTATCATGTCTTCCGGCGGAATAAAGCCCTGCCAGTCATAATGGCCGTCCCAGCCCGGAGCAGGAACCAAGCCCCAAGAATCGTTTTGCTGGGATCGCAACGGCACGCGGCCGGGCAATATCAAGCCGATATTTCCCGTATCGTCGGCATAGACGATATTCTGCATCGGGGTTACGAAGAATTTGGCGGCTGCTTTGAACTCGGCGCTATTTCGCGCGCGGTCGATCCCCAGCACCGCGTCCAGGGACGTGTCGTCGTCGTCGAGCGCCGTCCAGGCAAGCGCCATGACATAACCTGTGGGCGCTGCGGCTCCGAGCGACGACGTGTCAGGCATCACCGGTCCATGCCGCGTCGATCGGACGAGCACTCGCCGGTCAGGACCAAACCGGACCTTGATAGTTTCCACCCGAGTCTCGAATGTGGCCCAGCCGCCCGGCACCTGATATTCGCGCCGATTGTCCGGGTTCAACCGTTCCAAATAAAGATCTTCGGTATCGGGGCCGGTATTGGTTTCGCCCCAAGCTACGTGACGATTGCGTCCGGCGATAATGGCGGGAATGCCGGCCAGCGTGCCGCCGACGATGTCTTCCCCAGGAAGCGACAAATGCGCGAGATACCACACCGATGGAATCGTGAATCCAAGATGCGGGTCGTTGGCCAGAAGTGGCTTACCCGTGACCGAACGGGCGCCGGCGACAACCCAATTGTCCGAGGCGGTGATATCCGGCACGCCATAGGCTTGGCCCGTTTGCGTGGTTCCATAGATCGTATCGAGATAGGAGGGCAGGGGAGCATCGGAAAAAGGCAGAAAGAAATCCTGCACGCCTTTGCGGCCAAGCACCGGAATGAGTTCCGCGCGCGCAGCTTCCGTAAAGGCATTGCCCGAAAGCTGCATCGCCATGCCTTTCAGCACGGCAATGCTGTCTGCCGGCGTCCATAATTCAGGAGGCGTGTTGCCCGCGAGCACGAATTCGATCGGCCATGGGCCTTTGTGGGTTGTGAGATAGGCGTTCACGCCCCGCGCATAGGAATCGAGCACAAGCCGGGTGGCGGGCTTGAGATGCTTTACCGCTTCCTCGGCTGCATCGTAGAGCCCCATTGCACGCATCAAGCTGTCGCTGTTGAGCGCAGAAGCGCCGAAAAGTTCTGCGAGGCGGCCCTGAATGAAGCGGCGCGCCAACTCCATCTGCCACAGGCGATCCTGTGCATGGGCATAGCCGAGCCCGAACGCCGCATCCTCGAAAGAGGCACCAGCGACATGCGGAATCGCATAACGGTCGCGCAGCACCCGCACCGGCGCGGAAATACCCGCGACATTGAGCACGCCGTCATAGGAAGGAACCGAGCGCGCGAAAGAGCGCACGAAATCAAGCAGCAGCAAGCCCGTAACGAGAATCAGCGCTGCGATTCCGAGGCTGATGCGAACAAGCCAACGCTTCACGGGTGTTTGCCGATTTTGCTCTTGGGGCAGGCTTGGTCCGGGAAAAGCTTCCGGTCAAGGGGGTAAGGCTAGGTCGCCAATTCCCGCATAAAAGGAGCTTGTCAAAATAATAAGCCAGCTTATATTATATCGAGTTATGAAACAGGCTTTTGACCGCGATCCTCTGGTGGTGCTGTCCGACGTGGCCCGTCTGATGCGGACTCGCGCGGATGCCCGGGCCCGTGCCTACGGCATGACACGCGCCCAGTGGATGATTCTCGTTCGTCTCGATCGCCAGCCCGGGATGTCGCAAAACGAGCTTGCGGCGCTGGTCGAAGTTGAACCGATCACGGTCGGGCGTCTGATTGACCGCCTCGAGACGCGCGGCTTTGTGGAACGGCGGCCGGATATGTCCGACCGCCGCATTTGGCGACTGCATCTGACGCCGGCGGCTCAGCCGATGCTCAAAGAGATCGCGCGGGCACGAGGCGAGATGAACGCAATCCTCGCCGAGAACATTTCACCGAAAAAATTGGAAGCCCTGATCGATTGCCTGTTGCAAATGAAAGCAAACCTTATGGCGGAGCATCGCTCCAACGCCAAAACCGCTTAAAGAGAACAGCTATGGACGCAATGGTCGAAAACCGCAGAGAAGTGCTGACGGCGCCAAGCTTTGGCCGGCGCTTCTGGCGGCGTGTGCTGATGCTTGGCGGAATCGCGATCGTGATCGTTGGCGGGCTCGCCTTTTGGTTGACCGGTGGTCGCTATGTCGGCACCGATGATTCTTATGTCGATGCCAACAAGCTGCTGGTGTCTACCGATGTTTCCGGGCTCGTATCCGAGGTGGATGTCAAGGAGGGCCAGAAGGTCCACAAGGGCGACGTGCTGTTTCGCCTCGATCCTTTGCCATTTCGCATTGCTCTGCAGCAAGCGCAAGGCCATATGGCCGAGGTTGCACAGACGCTTCAGTCTATGGAACAGGACTATAAGCGTATGTTGAGCGATATCGACGCGCAGCGCGCGCAGGTTCAGCTCGCCGAGACAAGCTATAACCGCCAATTGGGACTGGTGAAAATCGGCGGCACGCCGCAGCAGAACGTCGACCAGGCCAAAGCCACGCTGCAGACGAGCGAGGCGCAAACCAGTGCGCTTGAACGGCAGGCCGAAGTACAATTGGCAAAACTCGGCGGCCGCACAGGAATGCCGCTGGAAAGCCACCCGGAATATCTTCAGGCCAAAGCCGCGCGCGATGAGGCGCAGCGCCAGCTCGATCACACGGTGGTCAAGGCGCCGTTCGATGGCACGGTGACTCAGGTTTCGTCGCTGCAGCCGGGCGCGATGCTCGTTTCGTCGATGGCTGCGTTCATGCCCACAAGCGCGGTCGCACTTGTTGGCGATACCGGCAAATGGGTCAACGCGAACCTCAAGGAAACCGACCTGACCTATGTGCATCCTGGCCAGCCTGTAACGATCACCATTGACAGTTTTCCCGATCGCGTCTGGCACGGCACGGTGCTGGCCATCGCTCCTGCGACCGGCGCGCAATTTTCCGTTCTGCCCTCCGAGAATTCCAGCGGCAATTGGGTCAAGGTGGTCCAGCGCCTGCCGGTGCGGATCGTATTCGATCCCAATCAAGACATCTCTCTGGTGCGCGCCGGCATGAGCGTTAATGTCGCAATCGATACCGGCCATAAACGCCAGTTGAGTGATCTTTTCTGGTGAGCGCAGCCGTACAATCCGGCAGCCTTAACACCCGTCATCGCATGCTGGTGATGGGCTGCACGATGATAGCGACATTGATGCAGGCTTTGGACAATACCATCGCCAATGTCGCTCTTCCCCACATGCAGGGCAGCCTGGGCGCAAGCCGGGATCAGATCACCTGGGTATTGACGTCTTACGTTATCGCTGCCGCCATCCTGACGGCTCCCGTCGGCTGGTTTGCCGCTCGCTTTGGCCGCAAGCAATTTTTCATCGTGTCCCTCGTCGGTTTTACCGTCACATCGATGCTGTGCGGGCTTGCGCAGAACCTGCCGCAGGAAGTCGTGTTCCGATTTCTCCAAGGCTGTTTCGGTGCAGCACTCGTTCCGCTCTCCCAAGCCATCATGCTCGACCTCTATCCGTTAGAAAGCCGCGGGACGGCGATGGCGATATGGGCTACCGGCGTGATGATCGGCCCCATTCTGGGCCCCACTCTCGGTGGCTATCTCACCGATCTATACAATTGGCGCTGGGTATTTTTCATTAATGTCCCATTCGGCATTGCCGCGGTCGCCGGCCTTGGCCTCTTCCTAAAAGAGCGCAACCGCGACGTGAACCTGCGCTTCGACTGGACCGGTTTCCTCGCGCTTTCGCTCGGCCTGGGCGCGCTGCAATTGATGCTCGACCGCGGTTATTCCAAGGATTGGTTTTCCTCAAATGAGATCATCATTGAGGCCGTGCTCGCGGGCTTAGGGTTTTATCTCTTCATCGTGCATATGTTCACGGCGGACAAACCGTTCATCCCTCCCAAGCTGTTCAAGGATGTCGGATTCCTCTCCGGGTTCGCCACCATGTTTGCAGTCGGCGTGGTCCTGTTGGGCAGCTCCGCTTTGCTTCCGCCCTATCTGCAGGACCTCGGCCATTATTCCGTGACCCAGACCGGCCTTCTCATGACGCCGCGCGGCATCGGAGCGATGGTGGTCATGATCATTGCGGGGCGGCTTACCCAACTGGTGGACCCGCGGCTTTTGATGGGCGTTGGAATTCTGTGCATCGCAGGTGCGATGTGGGACATGACGCAATGGACTCCTGATGTGAGTCTGTGGCGGCTCTCCATCGTCACCATGATTCAGGGTGTGGGAATTTCCTTTGTCTTTATTCCGCTGCAAGTGGTCGGATTTGCCACCCTCGCGCCTTCGCTTCGCACCGATGCGGCGGCGTTGTTTTCGCTGTCGCGCAATGTCGGGAGCGCAATCGGCGTCTCGGCCACTTCGCTGCTCTTGGCATCGAGCATGCAGACGCTTCACGCGCAATATGCCGACCAAATCACGCCCTTCAATCGCGCGCTGCAGTCCGGCGCAACCGGCCTGTTCCTTGGTCCCATGACGCCCTTTGGCATCCAGGGTGCCAACGCGCAGGTGCAATATCATGCCGCCCTGGCCGCCTATGCCAATGATTTCCTCTTGATGTTCTGGGTCTGCCTGCCCTTGCTGCCGTTGCTTTTTTTCATGAAGAAGCCGCGGGCCCAGAAGGTGAGCGCCGCCGAACTGACTATGGAATAGGCGCGATAGGACGCATTTCGCTCGCCCCGCCGAATTGCTAAAAGCCGGTCGGTGCGCGAGAATCGGAATGTGAGAGCAAACTCTGTCAGCGCGTTGCGGCGGACGTTCGACACGTTCGCGCTGCTGCTCGGCCTCATCGCCTTGGCCGTGCAGGCCATGGCGCCGATTTGCCTGTCCGGGCTGATGAATGTGCGCTTAGCCGGCGGTTTGCCGATCATCCTGTGTACCGTTCATGGCTTCGAGACCGTCCAGGTGGATGCGAATGGCAATCCCTTGCCGAGCGCACCCGCAAAAAACGGTTCCGATTCCGTTTGCCCGCTATGTACAGGCTTCCAGGCTGCGAGCGCCTTTGCCGCGCCTGCGCTGGCCGTCCTTACGCTAGCTTTCATTTTCGTACGCGAACGCACGATCCCCGTGCGGGTCCCCGTTCCTTCCGGGCGGCCATATCTCTCCTACGTCACAAGAGGCCCACCTGCCGCCGTTCTGAACGCAGTCGCTTAAGAACGGCGCGGCTTCGATGGAAGCGCGCGCTTCCATTGAATGCAGGGGATTTCAATGTCGATGCGTACGCAATTGCGAGCCAGCGCTTCCGTGCTCGCTTTCATGATTGTTTCCACTGTCGAGCCCGCCTTCGCAGCACCCGATGCCGGAATGACTCCCGAAACCGTCGTTGTCACTGCTACGAGAAGCCCGACTACGCTCAGCAATGTTCCGGAGAGCGTGAGCGTCGTCACGTCTGAGCAGATCCAGGACACGCCGGCGCAGGGTCTCGATGACATTCTGCGCGACCTTCCCGGCCTGACGCTGACCAATATCGGTCCCGATGTCGGCCATCCCACCGCGTACAATGAGGCGATGCGCGGTCTACCGACTACCGAAACACGCATGCTGGTCATGGTGGATGGCGTGCCGGTCAATGATCCTTTCTTTGGTTACATCCAGTGGAACCGCATTCCACTTAACAATATCGATCGCGTGGAGATCGTACGCGGTGGCGGCTCGCCGCTTTGGGGCAATACGGCAATGGGCGGGGTGATCAACGTGATTACCCGCGTACGTCCGGCCAATGAACTCACCGCGGAAGCAGGCGGCGGAAGCTACGGCACATACAGAACGGGCGTATACGGCGATTATGCCGCAGCGGACTGGATTCAACTCAGTCTGAACGCCGCCTTCTCCGGCACCAGCGGGTACCAGACCACACCCGCGTCCTGGACATCCTTCGGTACGCTTAATCTACGCTCTCCCGTTTATACCGACACGTCCTTCGATGCCCGGAACATCAGCGTCCGCGCCGATGTTGAACCCATGGCGGGCATGACGGGCTTTCTGAACGTCCAATACAATGAGGATCGGCAGATCTTGTCGACACCGATCGGTCTAAACCGCCAGAAATTATGGACTTACACCGGCGGATTGAGCGAGTCGTTCACTGGCACCTCATCGCTCTCGGTTACGTTCTTTCATGACGACAACAATTTCCTCACGAACAACCCTCACCTTCTGACTTTCACGACAGAATACAATTCGAATATTCACACTACGACCGCGTCGGATAACGGAGTCTCGCTGGTCTTCACGCAAGCGCTCAGCGGTGTCGTCCGCAACGTCAATCTTGGCGCCGATATGCATCAAATCTCGGGTAGAGATCGTGCAGATTATTACGCGCAATCAGGTCAGCTCGCGGCGCCGACCATCATTGGTGGTGGGGACCAGTTATTCCTCGCCGGATTCGCGCAGGTCCAGTTGGAGCCGACTGATGCTTTGGAAATTATGGCCAGCCTGCGTTACCAGTATTATCGGGACTCAAACGGCGTCGATACCTTTCCTCCGGGATTCGGTGCCATTCCGGTGTCCGAGAAATACCGCTTCACTCCCCGTTTCGATGCGCGCTATCGGTTGGATGACGAGTTTGCTTTTCGAGGCGCCTATTACCAGTCCTTCCGGGCCCCCACGCTGGACCAGCTCTACCGTACTTACGCCGATACGACCGCGGGCATATACGAGGGCAATCCCTTTCTCGTTCCCGAGACGCTCGATGGTGGCGAAATTGGGCTCGATTTTAACCGGCCAGATTTGCGCGGCCAGTTCACTCTCTACACCAGCACGATCAGCAACCTGATCACGCAGCGCAACCTGGTGCCGTCGGAATTTCCCAGCCTGCTCGGTGTCAGTTGTGGCTTTGATCAAACCACGTTTACGTATTTGACCTGCACTCGGAATATCAATGCCGCCTCGGCCGTGGCCCGAGGCTTCGAGGCAGAGGTTAGTTGGAATATTGGCGCCGGGTTTTCGACTGAGCTGACTTATACCTATGCCGATTCACATTATACGGCGAACCCGATCGATCCGACCGCCGCGGGCGAGCGGTTGGAGGGCGTGCCGCTTCATAATGCCGGCGCAAGCTTGACCTATTTGAGTGCAACCGGCTGGCAGGCCACCAGCATTCTTCGCTATATCTCGAAGAGCTACGGTGATGCCCATCCCGGAGATGGACTCGTGCAGGATGGACATTTCGTGGTCGATTTGTCCGGCAGCTATCCACTTACCTCGCAACTTCTGGCTTATGTGCAGATTCAGAATCTCTTCAATCGCCGATACATTGCCAGCAATGGTGGCGGTCCTCCGATCCTCGGTACGCCCTTCGAGGTGATGGGCGGCCTACGCATGAAGTTCGGGTGAGGCCGCATGGGAAAGACGATGGAAACGTCTATCAAACGGCCGCGTTATTACGGCCTGCTGTGGCGCTGGCATTTCTTCGCGGCTCTTGTCGTGATTCCCTTCGTGCTCTGGCAGAGCACAACGGGAACGCTCTACCTTTGGTCGGAATGGTGGATGGATCACAGCCACCCCGAATTGCGGTTTGTGACGCCCAATGGGCGTGTGACACCGCCGAGCGCACAGATCGCCGCAGCACTCGCCGGCCTGCAAAAACAACAGACACCGGCCCCGGAATTGGCCATGGCTCACATGCATATGGGGACTGCCATGGAGCCCAGCGGCATGGCGATGCAGATGGCTGTGCCGCGCGCGCCGGACGGACCGCCGGTTCTGGATGTAATTCTAGCGGACGATCCTGCGCGCAGCACGACGATCGTTCTGCAAAGCGCAGGCGGGCTCCCTTATCCTGTCTTCGTCGATCCACATCGTGGGACGTATTTGGGGTCGCTAACCGCGCTCCAATGGCTGCCCGGTTGGAGCCGGTCGATGCATGGCGGCTGGCCGCTCGGGAGCCCCGGAAGCTGGCTGCTTGAACTCGGCGATTGCTGGGCGATCGTGATGATCCTGACGGGGTTTTATCTCTGGTGGCCGCGAGGGCGGCGGTTTCCCGAATTCCTGTGGCCGCGGTTTCATCTCGGCACGCGCATTCTGTTGCGCGATCTTCATTCGAGCATGGCCGTGCTGTTCTCAGGCGTATTCCTTTTTTTCCTGGTGAGCGCACTGCCCTGGACATCGTTCTGGGGTGGTGAGGTTCTTCCGCGAATCGAGAATGCCATCGGCCAGGCGAGCCCTGCCGGTTTCTCGACAGGTGGAGCATCGCCGTCGCAGGTCGCCTCCGCTTTGCCATCGCTCGATCAAGCCGTCCGCGAAGCGCGCGCACGCGGTGTCGAAGGCACCTTGGACATCAGGCTCTCGCCATGGCAGGGCGCGCAATGGTGGATGGCGAATCTCTACACGCAAGCTCTCGACCACACGCTGGAGGCCGACACCGCCAGGGGCCACATCATGAGCGACTTCACGAATGCCGAAATTCCCGCCATCCCACGCTTCGTGGCACTGGGAATCCATGTGCATCAGGCCGATTTCGGCGCATTCAATCTCTGGCTGAATACCGCGTTCGCATTATCCCTTGTCTGGCTCGCGATTACCGGTGCTGCGTCGTGGTGGATACGCCGTCCAAGAAACAGCTTTGGTGCTCCGCCTAAATCTTCTGCGAGCTGGCCTAGGGGCTTGACCGCCGGCGCGATTGCCATGTCTGTGGCGCTGCCCATCTTTGGCCTTTCTGTCCTGCTTATTACCGCTGCTGACCGGTTGGCGCGGATCGCGATTGCCCGAACTTCTCCCGCGGAGGATGTGACATGAAAAAGCATTATTGCGCGGCATTTCTTGCGACGCTTGCTGGGTTGGCAGTCGCGTGCGGGCCGGTGCATTCGGCGCCTGCGCATTATATGGCGGGCGATATCATGATCGAGCAGCCCTGGAGTCCCGCCACGCCGCGCGGCGCTCCGACTGCGGCGGCCTACATGACGATCGTGAATCACGGTTCGTCTGCCGATAAATTATTGGGGGGAACCAGTCCTGCGGGCCGCCTCGAAATCCATCAGATGTCGATGGCGAATGGCGTGATGAGCATGCGCCCGGTGCATGATGGATTGGCAATTCCTCCCGGTGCCACCATCGCCCTCAGTCCTCAGGGAAATTACCATTTGATGCTGACCGGATTGAAAGCGCCGCTTTTGGCAGGCGCACACGTCCCCGCGGTTTTGAATTTTGCCAAAGCCGGCCCGGTGCAGATCGAGTTGAGCGTTGCTCCGATAGGAGCACGGGCGCCGGCAGATGCGACGATGCACATGGATCATCATTGAAGCGTAACCGGCGGCATGAGTACGCGTAACTCCGATCGCCCTTACCACCATGGCGAGCTCGCGCCGGCACTGCGGACAAGTGCGCGCGCGATTTTGGAGGAGGACGGACTCGAAGCGCTTTCGCTGCGCTCGGTTGCGCGCCGCGCCGGGGTTTCGCATGCAGCGCCCTATCGCCATTACGCCAGCCGCGAGGCTCTCCTTGCCGACGTGGCTTGCGACGGGCTCGCGCAACTCCGTGCCGAGCTTGCCCAAGCCGCTGCGGCGCCCGGCGAGAAATCCGAGCGTATCGTCAATATCGGCACGGCCTATTTGCGCTTCGCCTGCCGCCATTCCGGTTTGATAAGGCTGTTTTTCGGTTCCGAGCTGCGCAATCGCAGTGACTTCCCCGGGCTTGCCGAAGCCACTGCCGCAATCGGTGACGATATCGGACGCGCGCTGAATGATCCCGCGGCAGGATTGGTGGCATGGGCCGCGATGCACGGGCTTGCCATGCTGATTCTCGAAAATATTGTCGATCTGGGACAGAGACAGGCGGGATTGGATGTGGCGCCGTCGCGCGCCGGAATTCTTCTGCGCAGCTTCGTTGAAAATCTGCAAGAGTAAAGTCTATTTTCCCTTAAGCCGCCGCGCCACATCGCGCGCGAAATAAGTGATGATTCCGTCCGCGCCCGCACGCTTGAATGCCGTCAAGCTTTCCGGAATCGCGCGCTCGGCATCCAGCCAGCCGCGCTCGATGGCCGCCATCAGCATCGAATATTCGCCCGACACTTGATAAACGATCGTGGGCATGGCGAATGTGTCCTTCACACGCCGCAGCACATCGAGATAGGGAAGGCCCGGCTTCACCATCACCATGTCCGCGCCCTCTGCGATATCCAAGGCAACCTCGCGCAGCGCTTCATCACTGTTCCCCGGATCCATCTGATAGGTGCGTTTGTCGCCTTTCAGCGCTTTGGCAGAACCCACGGCATCGCGGAACGGGCCATAAAAGGCCGAAGCGTATTTCGCGGCATAGGCGAGCAGCACGACATCGCGATGCCCCTTTGCCTCCAGCGCGCTCCGGATCGCGCCAATGCGCCCATCCATCATGTCGGACGGCGCGAGGATATCGCAGCCGGCTTCGGCTTGGACAAGCGCCTGGCGCACCAGAATCTCGACGGTCTCGTCATTCGCGACATAGCCGTCGATCAGAATTCCGTCATGACCATGGCTAGTGTAGGGATCGAGCGCCACATCGCACATGATGCCGATTTCAGGGACAGCTTTCTTGATCGCCCGAACCGCCCGGCAAACCAGATTGCGCGGATTTTCCGCTTCGCGGCCGTCATCGGTTTTCTTGGCATCTTCGGTGTTTGGAAATAGCGCGATAACCGGGATGCCGAGACTCGCTGCCTCTTCCGCAGCAGCGACGGCCGAATCGACGGAAAGCCGCTCGACGCCAGGCATCGACGGTATAGCGGCGCGCTTATTCTCGCCTTCGACGAGAAAAAGAGGCCAGATCAGGTCCGATGCGCTAAGAGAACTCTCGGCTACCAGCCGGCGCGCCCAATGGTGCCGCCGCAGCCGCCGCATGCGCAACGCAGGATAAGACGGTGAACGGTTCGGCATGTATGAGGCTCGGCACCCGATTGCACGACAGGCAATATAACCGGTCGGACGCGCCCTTCAATGTTTCTCACCTGGTTTAGAATTCAATCATGACGGACGCCGGCATCATTTTCCGCATCGAAGGCGCGCTCGGACACATCACGCTGAACCGGCCGAGTGCGCTAAACGCGCTAACGTACGAAATGTGCGCTGCCATACTGAGGCATTTGCAGGATTGGGCGCGCGATCCGCAAATTCGCGTGGTTTTGATCGATGCAGTGCCGGGTCGTGCCTTTTGCGCGGGTGGCGACATTCGCGCCATCTATGACATGGGCCGGCGAGATGATGGCAGCGCAGAACAATTTTTCGCCACCGAATATCGCTTGAACGCCGCGATCAAGCACTTCCCCAAACCTTATATCGCGCTGATCGACGGAATCGCCATGGGCGGCGGGGTTGGAGTTTCCGTCCACGGCACGCATCGGGTGGCGAGCGAAAACGCCATCTTCGCGATGCCGGAAACGGGAATCGGCCTCTACCCCGATGTCGGGGGAAGTTACTTTCTACCGCGTTTGCCGGGAGAGATCGGAACCTATCTCGCGCTTACTGGAGTGAGGTTGGCACCAGCGGACATGATCTACACCGGCATCGCAACGCATTTTGTGCCAGCGGCCAAATTCGCGATCATCGCGCCGCGGTTGGCCGGGGCGGAATCGCCGGACAGCGTCCTATCGAGCGTCGCCGGTGCTCCGGGTCCACCAACCTTGCCTTCCCACAAATCCACAATCGATCAGGTATTTGCCGGAGCCACTGTCGAAGCCATTCTCGAAAAGCTCAACAGCTCGGGGGAGTGGGGAAGGGGCATCGCGGCATTGCTTGCATCCCATTCGCCCACCAGTCTCAAATTGACCTTACGCGAAATGCGCGAAGGCAAAGCCCTCGATTTCGACGCCTGCATGGGGATGGAATACCGGCTGACGCTGCGAATGCTGCGGGGGCACGATCTTTATGAGGGCGTGCGTGCCATCCTGATCGACAAGGATCGGCGGCCGCATTGGCAGCCTGGCTCTCTGGCAGAGGTGCGCGACTCGGACATCGAGCACTATTTCGCGCCACTGGGGGACCGGGAGCTAAGTCTTTAGCGCAACAATATGTTTAATTCCCGCTAAGGAGCTATTAACCGCCAAGTGCTAGGTTTCCATGGGAGTGAACCCAAAAAGGGGTGTGATGACCGCATTGTCCTACGCAGCCAGCGCGGTAAAAGCTGTGGAACCGCAAAACCTCAAGCCGGGCTATTTTGAGAGTCTCGGCTTGGTCGAGCGGCTTCACCGGCAGCTTCTGGATGTCATCAAAGACGAGCTGGACCGCCGCGGCGAACGTGTCATCAATAGCGTCCAGGCGCTGTTGCTCTTCAATATCGGGGATCAGGAACTGACCGCCGGCGAACTCAGGTCGCGAGGTCATTATCTCGGCTCCAATGTCTCGTACAACCTCAAGAAGCTGGTGGAATCGGGCTATATCCATCATGAGCGTTCGGATTTAGATCGCCGTTCGGTGAATATCCGGTTGGCGGATAAGGGACTCGAAATTCGCGACCTCGTGGCGTCATTATTCGATCGTCACCTGGGCTCTCTCGAAGCGGTGGGCAATCTTACCAGCCGCGATTTTGAGGATTTGAACGCGAGCCTTAAGCGCCTCGAGCGATTCTGGCTGGACCAGGTGCGATACCGCCTCTAGCCGCGAATCATTCGCAAATTCCGGGAATTTGAACGGGGAAGGCGCTCTGCCGAGACAATTTGCATGCGCGGATAAACTGTCTTGGGCTATTCTCCGCCGCAACGGTCGTATAGAAGATCGGTTGAGGCGGGAGACCAAGGACCCATGCCGTTCACGTACGGCCACGTCTTCAAGGATAATCTGGCGAAGCTGAAGCGCGAAGGGCGTTATCGGATTTTTGCCGATATTCTCCGCCACCGTGGGGAATTTCCCAGTGCGGACCACCATACGGCAAATGGCATCCGGCCGATAACGGTCTGGTGCAGCAACGATTATCTCTGCATGGGGCAGCATCCGAAGGTGCTCGCGGCGATGAAGGATGCCATCGACGCGGCCGGCGCAGGTTCGGGCGGCACGCGCAATATTTCGGGCACCCATCATTTTCACATCGAGCTGGAAAAGGAGCTCGCCGATCTTCACGGCAAGGAAGCGGCGCTTCTCTTCACGTCGGGATTCGTTTCCAACGAAGCGACGTTATCGACCTTGGCGCGCCTCTTGCCCGGCTGCATTTTCTTTTCGGACGAGCTGAATCATGCCTCGATGATCGAAGGCATGCGTCATTCGGGCGCCGAGAAACGCATCTACCGCCACAACGACATGGCGCATTTGGACGAGCTGCTCAAAGTTGCGCCGCCGAATGCCCCGAAGATCATCTGCTTCGAATCGGTCTACTCGATGGAAGGCGATTTCGGGCAGATCGGAAAGATTTGCGATCTCGCCGAACGCTATGGCGCGATGACCTATCTCGATGAAGTGCATGGCGTCGGCCTTTATGGACGGCGCGGCGGCGGCGTTGCCGAACGCGACGGCGTCATGCATCGCGTCGACATCATCGAAGGTACGCTGGCCAAGGCCTTTGGCGTAATGGGCGGCTACATCACCGGCACGTCGGCGATCATCGACTGTGTTCGCTCTTTTGCCGCCGGTTTTATTTTCACCACATCGTTGCCGCCCGCGATTGCTGCCGGCGCTTTGGCCGCGGTCCGTCATTTGAAATCGAGCAATGCGGAACGTGAAGGTTTGCAGAATCGCGCCGCACGGGTGAAAGGCCTGCTCGGCAACAGAAGCGTGCCCCTCGTGGATTCGCCCAGCCATATCGTGCCGGTTCTCGTCGGCGATGCCTCGCTGTGCAAGATCGTCTCCGACGAACTGCTTTATACCCACGGCATTTATGTGCAGCCGATCAACTTTCCGACCGTGCCTCGGGGTACCGAACGTCTACGCATCACGCCGTCGCCGATGCATACGGATGCGCAAATCGATCAGCTCGTGGCAGCGATCGATACGGTCTGGACGGCGTTGCGGCTTCGCCGCGCGGCTTAATCGAAGGAATTACCCCTTACGGCGCCGCGCTGAGGACGAAGCCGTGCGGCCAAGCCCGATCTTCTTGGCGAATTCCGAGCGCTGTGCCGCGTAATTCGGGGCGACCATCGGATAATCGGCAGGCAGGCCCCATTTCGCGCGGTATTCCTCGGGTGTCATATTGTAATTGGAGCGCAGATAGCGCTTGAGCATTTTCAGCTTCTTGCCGTCTTCAAGACAGACAATGTAGTCAGGATTGACGGAACGCTTGACAGGCACCGCGGGCTTTTGCGCCATTTGTGCATCGGCCTGCGAAACACCGCCAAGCCCGCCCAGCGTGCTATGCACGCTTTTGATCATGGCCGGTACTTCCGAGACCGGAATCGGATTATTGCTCACATAGGCAGCCACGATTTCGGTCGCCAATTTGAGAATGTCGTCCGGTTTGAAAGCATGGGTCTCTGAATTTTGCGCCATTTCTTGATAATCCTGAGATTTGGTCTTGGGAATGCTTTAGCAGCCCTTTACGCCTGTGCAGCTGAAGAAATCAAGCCAAACTTACTGCCCAAATACTCAATCAGTGCATCGATGAATGAAATATCCGTGAGAACTCGACCTGAACAGTACAAATCAAACTCGAAAGTCTTTTTCAAAAAACCCGGCAGAACTCTGCGAATCTCTAAGGATGATGCGCGCACGCTACTTGAGCTTTCGCCCATTTCGTGGCTTTTGCCCCAGTCGGCCCCGCGTCTCTGAGGCGTAACAATTAGGATTTCTGGGGGGGTGGCCCACGATTTCTCGTGCGTTGTCCCAAGATTTGGTAAAGCTGCTTCAAGGCCGTACAAGGCGGCCGCGGCCGGAGCGTTGTATGGATTCAGCAACCGAGGGATTTTTTACCGACGGACTGGCGGAGAGCGATCCTGAGGTCGCCGGCGCTATCGCCAAGGAGCTCACCCGGCAGCAGGAAAAGATTGAGCTGATTGCCTCCGAGAACATTGTCTCGCGTGCTGTGCTTGAGGCTCAGGGCTCGGTGCTGACGAACAAGTACGCCGAGGGCTATCCCGGCCGCCGCTATTACGGCGGCTGCGAATATGTGGACATCGCGGAGAGTCTCGCGATCGACCGCGTCTGCCGGCTTTTCGAATGCAATTTTGCCAATGTGCAGCCGCATTCCGGAGCCCAGGCGAATCAGGCCGTGTTTTTCGCGTTGTTGCAGCCGGGCGATACATTCATGGGCCTCAATCTCGCCTCTGGCGGACATTTGACCCATGGCTCACCGGTAAACATGTCCGGCAAATGGTTCAAAACGGTTCCCTATAATGTCCGCAAGGATGATCACCGCATCGATATGGATGAGGTGGAGCGGCTTGCGCACGAGCACAAGCCAAAGCTGATCCTGGCGGGAGGCTCTGCCTATCCGCGCATCATCGATTTCGCGCATTTCCGCGCCATAGCCGATTCAGTCGGCGCACATTTCATGGTCGATATGGCCCATTTCGCTGGGCTGGTGGCGGGGAAAGCGCATCCCAATCCGCTCGATTATGCCCATGTTGCAACCACAACCACGCATAAGACCTTGCGCGGACCGCGCGGCGGCGTAGTGCTCTCGCGCGATCCGGATCTCGGCAAGAAGATCAATTCCGCGGTGTTTCCCGGCCTGCAAGGCGGTCCGCTGATGCATGTCATCGCCGCAAAAGCGGTCGCCTTCGGCGAAGCGCTCAGGCCCGAATTCAAGCTCTATGCGCGTGCCGTGATCGAGAATGCGAAAGTCCTTGCCGAAAGCCTTCAGAAGCTCGGCTGCGACATCGTCTCCGGCGGCACCGATACCCATCTGATGCTGGTGGATTTACGCCCGAAGAGAGTCACCGGACGGGCGGCGGAACGGGCGCTCGACCGCGCCAGTATCACTTGCAACAAGAATGCGATTCCCTTCGATCCGGAAAAGCCGATGGTCACCTCGGGTATTCGCCTGGGTTCCCCCGCGGGGACCACGCGCGGTTTCGGTCCGGCGGAATTTCGCGCCATCGCCTCCATGATCGTGGAAGTCCTCGATGGCATCGCGGCCAAAGGTGACGACGGCGATCCGATGATCGAACAGAGCATTAAAAAGCGCGTTCTCGAACTCTGCCGCAGTTTTCCGATCTATTGCTGACGGACCAGGAAAGGCTCTTTTCTCATGCGTTGCCCGTTCTGCGGACATGACGACACCCAGGTGAAGGATAGCCGGCCTTCCGACGACAATGCTGCGATTCGCCGCCGGCGGCTTTGTCCGGCCTGCGGTGGCCGCTTTACGACGTTCGAGCGCGTGCAATTGCGCGAACTGACCGTGATCAAGAAAGCCGGCCGGCGCGAACCCTTCGACCGCGAGAAACTCGAACGCGCGATCCATCACGCATTGCGGAAGCGCCCCGTGGAAACGGAACGCGTCGAGCGAATGATCACCGGGATTGTGCGCCGTCTGGAGAGCATCGGTGAAAACGAGATTCCCTCGCATATGATTGGCGAGCTTGTCATGCAGGCGCTGTCTTCCCTGGATAAAGTTGCCTATATCCGCTTTGCCTCGGTCTACAAGAATTTCCGCGAAGCGAAAGATTTCGAGGCTTTCGTGGGCGAGCTTTCCAGCGTCGATCGCGATTGACGAACGCCGCGCCAGACGATCTCACTTATATGCGCCATGCCCTGCGCTTAGCCGAGCGCGCTTTAGGAATGGTTGCGCCCAATCCAGCCGTTGGCTGCGTGATCGTCTCCAAAGAGGGCCGAATTGCCGGCCGCGGCTGGACGAAATCGGGCGGACGGCCGCATGCGGAAACGGTCGCTCTGGCGCAGGCGGGAGCTTCGGCGAAAGGGGCAACCGCCTATGTCACGCTCGAACCCTGCGCGCATTATGGCGTAACGCCTCCTTGCGCGAACGCGTTGGCGGAGGCCGGGATCGCGCGCGTCGTCGCGGCGGTCCTCGACCCTGATTCTCGCGTAGCCGGTGCAGGTTTTGCTCATCTGGGCAAAGCCGGCGTTGCGGTCACGACGGGCGTTCTGGAAGCCGAAGCCCGCGCGCTCAATCGCGGCTTTTTTAAACGGGTCACCGAGGCCCGGCCCCTGGTCGCCCTGAAGGTCGCGGCGAGCGCCGATGGTTATGTTGCCGATTCTAAAGGCAACAGCCGCTGGATCACATCGGAGCCCGCGCGGCGGCACGCGCACCGCTTGCGCGCGAGTTATGACGCCGTTCTGGTCGGTATTGGAACGATTCTTGCCGATGACCCGGCGCTCACCTGCCGGTTGCCTGGGCTGGAACAGCGTTCTCCCCTAAGGATCGTGCTCGATTCGCGTCTGCAACTACCGGAAAATTCGCAGCTTGCCCGCACCGCCGGCGACCATCCGGCGCTCGTTTTCACGGCGGCGACACGGGGCGGAGAAACGCTTACCGCGCAAGGCGTGGAAATCGAGCGCGTCGCTGCGGACGAGGGCGGGCGCACCGATATTGCCGCTGTACTGCTTGCGCTTGCCAAGCGGGGCATCACGCGCTTGCTGATCGAAGGCGGCCCTCTCGTCCATTCCTCGTTCTGGCAACGCAATCTGGTCGATATGCTGCACTTCTATCGCGCGCCGCTTCTCCTCGGCGGCGGCCGGCCGGCGTTGCCGCCTTTTACTTCTCCGATGGATTTGACTGCTGCAACCCGGCTTAGCCTCATCGAACGAACGGCGCTCGGCCCCGATCTCCTGGAAAGCTTCGCGGTCAGGGTCTAAAACAGTTTCATGTTTACAGGCATCACCACCGATATCGGCGCGGTCCGGCATATTGAGAAGCGCGGCGATACCCATATCGTAATCGCAACGCATTACGATGTCGGCGCCATCGATGTCGGCGCGTCGATCGCCTGCTCGGGCGTCTGCCTGACTGTGGTCGACAAAGGCAATAGCAAGGACCCATGGTTTGCGGTGACCGCCTCGGGCGAGACGCTTTCGCGAACGACCATTGGTGGTTGGAAACCGGGCGATACGGTCAATCTCGAACGTCCTTTGCGCCTCGGAGACGAACTGGGCGGCCACATTGTCGCCGGCCATGTCGACGGCGTCGCTGAAATCATTCGCGTAGTCCCGGAGGGTGAATCGCGGCGCGTCACTTTCGCAGCACCGCCCGATCTTGCGCGCTTTATCGCGCCAAAGGGCTCGGTTGCGCTGGACGGTGTCTCGCTCACTGTCAACGAAACGGAAGGATCGCGATTTGGAGTCAACCTCATCCCGCATACGCTGAAAGTAACCAATTTCGAACGCGCCAAGACAGGCACCAGGGTCAATCTCGAAGTCGATCTGCTGGCGCGCTATGTCGCGCGTTTGGCCAAACCATGAATATGTTCCACGACTACATCGCCGAGCTGCCGGACGTCATCGAGGATGCACGCAACGGGCGCATGTTCATCCTGGTCGATGCGGAAGACCGTGAAAACGAAGGCGATCTCGTCATCCCGGCGCAAATGTGCACGCCGCAGGCGATCAATTTCATGGCCCGCTTTGGGCGCGGATTGATCTGCCTCGCGCTCACCCAAGAACGCGCGGGTCAGCTCAAGCTGCCGATGATGGCGGCGGAGAACCGCACGCGCAACCAGACGGCCTTCACGGTTTCGATTGAGGCAAAGGAAGGCATTTCAACGGGAATTTCGGCACATGACCGCGCCCATACCATCTCGGTCGCCATCGATCCAACCAGAGGACCCGACGACATCGTCATGCCGGGGCACGTCTTTCCGCTGGTGGCGCGCCATGGCGGTGTTCTCGTGCGCGCCGGCCACACGGAAGCTGCGGTTGATATCGCGCGGCTGGCCGGACTTTATCCCGCAGGCGTGATCTGCGAAGTCTTGAATGATGACGGCAGCATGGCGCGGCTGCCCGATTTGGTGAAATTTGCGCAATTGCATGGCCTGAAGGTGGGCACGATTGCCGATCTCATCGCCTATCGCCGCAAGCACGATCATTTCGTGAAGCGCATCAAGGAAACGGAATTCGAGAGCCGCAATGGCGGTCATTTCAAGCTGATGATCTTTCTCAACACGATCGAGAACCAGGAACACGTCGCGCTGGTAAAGGGCGACATCAGCGGGCCCGATCCGCCGCTTGTGCGCATGCACGCCTATAATTTGTTCGACGATACGCTGGCGGCGAAATGGGGTCCCGGCGACATCCTGGGCGAATCCATGCGCATGATCGCGCACGAGGGCAGGGGAGTATTGGTGCTCATCCGGCGCCACCGCATCGCTCCGGTGTCGGAGGTCCTGGCGCAATCGACCAGGACGATGCCCGACATGGAACAGTCGCGGCTGAAAGAATATGGCGTTGGCGCGCAGATCCTGCTCGATCTTGGCGTGGAGAATATGATCCTGCTCAGCAATTCGCAGCGCAGGATTGTTGCGCTCGAAGGCTATGGGCTGAAGATCGTCGAGACCAGACCGGTTGTGCCCGGAACGGTGGGCTGATGCGCGTGCTGATCGTCGAAGCCCGATTCTATCCGGAAATTTCCGATGCGCTTTACGATGGCGCCGCGCGTGTTCTTGCCGGTGCGGGTATTTCGGCCGAGCGGGTGACGGTTCCCGGCGCGCTGGAGATTCCAGGCGCCATCAAATCCGCCGTCGGCCATTATGACGGCTTCGTGGCGCTGGGCTGCGTCATCCGCGGCGAGACGTACCATTTTGAGATCGTGGCCAATGAATCGGCGCGCGGCCTGACCGATCTCATGGTGCGCGACGGTCTTTGCATTGGTAACGGCATCCTGACAGTCGAGAACGAGGATCAGGCATTGCAGCGCGCTCGGGGCGAGGGCTTCGGCAAGGGAGGCGATGCTGCACGCGCGTGTCTCGCCCTGATGAGCTTGAAAAACCGCTTTGCCTCCTCGCCATGAATGCGGCCTCCTCCCACGAACAACGTAGCGCGGCTCGTCTTGCCGCTTTGCAGGCGCTTTATCAGCTGGAAATGACCGGCACGGCGCCGGAGGACGTGATCCAGGAGTTCATCGAGCATCGTTTCGGGCGCAATGACGACAGCATAATCGCGCATGACGAAGAATTTTTCGCCGATGTCGTGCACGGCGTTCTGAAGCATCAAGTCGAGATCGACCGTTCGATTGCGCGTTCTTTAGCGGCAGGCTGGACGCTCGGACGCATCGACTCCATTCTGCGAGCGCTCTTGCGCGGCGCGACCTATGAGCTCGTCGCACGCCGCGATGTGCCTGCCAGGGTTGTGATCGACGAATATGTCGAGCTTGCGCGCGATTTCTTCGAAGGCGAGGAGCCAAGTTTTGTGAATGCGGTGCTGGATCGCTTGGCGCACCGCAAGCGCGCGGTGGAATTCGGCGAGACGCCGGTCGATGACGAGCTGGATTTTTAAAACATACCCTCTTCCCAACGGGGGTCGAGGGGCGATCAGCGACAGCAGAGCTGTCGCAGCCCCGAGCGGCGGCGCGCCGCGTGCAAAGCACGCCACTGGCGTGCGGGTGAGGGGGTTCGCGCGAAAACGGCGCGGGGCTGATTAGGATGCCTGGACCACCAAAAACCCGGCTGGGCGAATTCGAACTCATCGCAAAGCTTTTCGCGCCGCTTGCGGCCAAGGCTGAAGGCGCCTTCAATCTTACCGACGATGCGGCAATCTTGCGCCACTCGCCCGGTGAGGAACTGGTTGTAACGGTCGACGCGCTGGTCGAAGCCGTGCATTTTCGGCGCGACGATCCTGCCGATCTGATCGCAGCGAAAGCCTTGCGCGTAAATCTTTCGGATCTTGCCGCCAAAGGCGCTTTGCCGCTGGGTTATCTCATGACGCTGTGTCTGCCCAGTTGGGCCGGCGACACGTGGCTTGCGCGTTTTGCCGAGGGCCTTGCGCAGGATCAAACCCGCTATGGCGTGAATCTTCTCGGCGGCGACACGACCTCAACGCCTGGCCGGTTGGTGGTTTCGATTTCAGCATTTGGTACAGTGCCTGCGGGAAAGATGATCCGTCGCGCGGGCGCAAAGCCCGGCGATCTGGTTTTCGTTTCCGGAACAATCGGCGATGCCGGCGCCGGTCTTTCCCTTGCCTCGGGCCACGAAGCGGAGCTCGATGAGAAAGACAAGACTGCACTCATAGACCGCTATCGCTTGCCCGAACCGCGGCTGTCATTCGGCCGTGGCCTGATTGGCCTCGCTTCAGCCGCGCTGGACGTCTCCGACGGTCTCATCGCCGATCTCGACCATATCGCCGAGATTTCGGGTGTGCGGATTCTTGTCGAAGCGTCGCGCATCCCTTTGTCGCCAGCCTATAGGCGTCTTCGCGGCAACGGCATCGACGCGATAACGCAAGCGGCAGGCGCAGGCGACGATTATGAGATCGCATTCACCGCGCCGGAAAGCGCACGGTCAGCGATACTCGCTGCCGCAAGCAAAGCAGGGCTCGGGGTCCATGAAATCGGCCGGGTCGAGCCGGGCGCCGGCATCGTTCTACTGGACGAGCGGGGGCAAGCTGTGCCGGTCCGGCATGCCGGTTACACCCATTTCTGAAGGGCTTTGGCGAACCCGGATAAGTTGTCGCGTGGTTGCGCGCACGGTTGCCTCCCGGGCGTGACTTTGGCATGTTCGCGCGCCTCCACGGGGCGGGATGGGGGGATGCCGCCCCTCTTTGTGGAGGATCGACACGCGTTCCTCCGAACAATGCCATCCATATAGGGACTGAAAGATGAGCCTGCAGCTTTCCCTCGTTCTTGCCTGCGGCGCAATTGCGCTGATCTACGGAGGCGTGCTCGTGCAGTCCGTGCTTGCTCGCAGCCCCGGCTCCATGGAAATGCAGGAAATCGCGGCGGCGATCCAGGAAGGCGCACGTGCCTATCTCAACCGGCAATATTCAACCATCGCAATTGCGGGCGTGGTGATCTTCATTGCGGCTTTCATTGTGCTGGGATGGCAGGTCGCGGTTGGCTATCTCATCGGTTCTACGCTCTCCGGCGCAGCCGGCTATATCGGCATGAATGTCTCGGTGCGCGCCAATGTCCGCACCGCTGAAGCCGCGCGGACCGGACTGGCCGATGGCCTCTCGGTCGCATTCCGGTCGGGCGCGGTTACGGGTCTTCTTGTCGTCGGCCTCGGGCTTCTGGCCGTCGCCGGCTATTATACGATTCTCACTGTGGTCATGGGCCTGTCGATCAACGATCCCGCCCAAAGCCGCATCGTCGTCAATGCGCTGGTCGCGCTTGGCTTCGGGGCATCGCTGATCTCGATTTTCGCCCGCCTAGGCGGCGGCATCTTCACCAAAGGCGCCGACGTCGGGGGCGATATGGTCGGCAAGGTCGAAGCGGGGATTCCGGAGGACGACCCGCGCAATCCCGCAACCATTGCGGACAATGTGGGCGACAATGTCGGCGATTGCGCCGGCATGGCGGCCGACCTGTTCGAGACTTATGCCGTAACTACGGTCGCCACCATGGTGCTGGCCTCGATCTTCTTCACCGGCGCGGAGAAGACAGCGATGATGTTGTTTCCCCTTGCTATCGCTGCCACCTGCATTCTGACCTCGATCGCCGGGACGTTCTTCGTCCGCTTGGGCCCGAGCGGCAACATCATGGGCGCCTTATATAAGGGGGTGATCGCCACCGGCGTCCTTTCGCTTGCCGCGCTGCTGCCCCTGACTTACTGGATCGTCGGCCTGGACACGCAATATGCGATTCTGGGAGGCGCCAAATTCACCGGCTGGCATCTTTATTTCTGCGGCATCGCAGGCCTTGCGGTGACAGGACTGATCGTGTGGATCACCGAATATTATACCGGCACGACGTTCCGGCCTGTGCAGGTGATCGCCAAAGCTTCGATAACCGGGCACGGCACCAATGTCATTCAAGGCCTAGCCATCTCCATGGAAGCGACGGCCTTGCCCGCGCTTGTCATCTGCGGGGGCATCATCGTCAGCTATCTGCTCGCCGGACTGTTCGGAATCGCCATCGCCGTGACCACCATGCTTGCGCTCGCGGGTGTGATTGTCGCGCTTGATGCCTTCGGGCCGGTGACGGACAATGCCGGCGGGATCGCCGAAATGTCGGGCATGACCGGCGATGTGCGCAAGACGACGGATGCCTTGGACGCGGTCGGCAACACGACCAAAGCCGTAACCAAAGGTTACGCCATCGGCTCGGCCGGGCTGGGCGCGCTCGTGCTGTTTGCGGCGTACACGGAAGATATCAATTATTTCGTCGCCAACAGCGATAATTATCCGTATTTCAAGGGCATCGAACTGCCGACATTTTCGCTCACCGACCCCTGGGTCGTGGTCGGCTTGTTTATTGGCGGTCTGTTGCCTTTCCTGTTCGGTGGCATGGCCATGACAGCGGTCGGCCGCGCGGCGAGTGCCGTGGTCGAAGAGGTGCGCCGTCAATTCCGCGAAATGCCGGGCATCATGCTCAGGACGCAAAAGCCCGATTATGGCCGCGCGGTGGACATGCTGACCAAAGCTGCAATCCGGGAAATGATCGTTCCTTCGCTGCTTCCGGTTTTATCGCCGATCGTGCTGTTCCTGCTTGTACGGTTGATCGCAGGTCCCACTTCCGCGCTTGATGCGCTCGGCGCCATGTTGTTGGGCGTAATCGTGACCGGCCTGTTCGTGGCGATTTCCATGACTTCAGGCGGCGGCGCCTGGGACAACGCCAAGAAATACATCGAGGATGGGCATTACGGCGGTAAGGGATCGGATGCTCACAAGGCGGCCGTAACCGGCGACACGGTCGGCGATCCTTACAAGGATACCGCCGGTCCGGCGGTCAATCCGATGATCAAGATCACCAATATCGTGGCGCTTCTGCTGCTCGCCGTCCTCGCCCACATCGGCACCTGAAATATTGATGAGCCTTCCCCCCTTGTTGTGGGGAAGGTGGCGCGCGAAGCGCGACGAAAGGGGGGCAATCGCTCGACGGAAGCGTTGCGGTCACCGTCCCGGCGGAAGTGGCGGCGCCTGACCGCCTCCGGGGATGGGAGTTGTCGGCGCCGTCTGCCCGATTTGTCCCGGCACGGCATTGAAGATCTGCTGCAGTATGCTCAGTTCGCGGCCGCGTGTCGGCGTTTCGCGGCTGACGATATCGACCACCCGCCCATCGGCCAACGTATATTTGTGCAGATCGGCGACCTTTCCGTCTTTGGCGAATTCGACGGCAAGAATGTTCCGTTCGGTCGCGTGCGGCGCAAAAAACGCGTTTTGCTCGACATGGGCGGAGATGTAGTACCAGATATCATTGCCGAACGTGGCCGCGGTCGAGGGATCGCCAAGCTTCTTGCTGACGGTGTCTTTGGTGTCCATGCCGACTTGGATGGCTTGGATTGCCGCCTGGTCGGGCACGTAGCCGCGCTGATTTTGCACCGGTGCGCAGGCGGCAAGTCCGGCAGCTGCGGCGGAGACGATCCAGATCAAGCGGCGCATGGAGCGATACTCCTCGTTCAGCGAGCCCACCCTCAAGCCTGCTTGCTTTGTGTTAGCGTTGCGCAGGAAGTCTTGCAAGTCCAGTGGGATAGCGCCGAGTATCCGCGGAACTGGCCGCGCCATGCAGCCGGGCGATTGCGACCTATATAATATTGCACGGGGCGGCTTTAGAGAATTTCGCGGATGACGGAGCCTTATTCTTCCACTTTCGACCTGGGCGGCTTGCCCGACCGAGGCGTCGAACTGGTGCTTAAACCCACGATTGCAGAACGGGCAGAGATCGCGCGTTGGCTCGATATTCTCGGGGTGGAGGCCCTCGAAGCACGTATCCTGCTGGCCCGTTCCGGTATGAACTCCTACGATTACCGGGCCAGTTTCGAAGCCGATGTCGTGCAAGCTTGCGTGATCACGCTCGATCCGGTGCGCTCGCATTTATCCGGCGAATTCCATCGCGCCTTCGAGCTTGTGCCAAAGGTTCATTCGAAGCGTCGCGCAAAGGCCGCGTTCGTAGAACCGCCGGCGATGGCCCTTTTGCCGGGCGTTGAGGACGAACCCGAACGGCTGGAAAATCCGCTCCTTGACGTGGCCGCGCCGGTGATTGAGGAGTTGAGTCTGGCCCTCGATCCTTATCCCAGAGCGCCTGGCGCCGCTTTTGAGGTCGCTGGGGAGGAGATTCAAGCCAAGGACAGTCCCTTTGCCGTGCTGGAGAAGCTCAAGAAACCAGCCGGCCAGCAAGGTTCCAGGCCCTCCCGCCCCGCCAAAGCTAAACCCAAGAAATAGACTTCCTCCCCTGTACTTACGAGGGAGGTGCCCGTCTTCGCGGTTACGCGAAGGCGGGCAGAGGGGGCCTTGCGAAAGAAGCCGGTTTCGGTTTACCTCCGCGCCCTGTCAGAAAGGGTTTCCGTCATGGCGGTTCCAAAACGAAAGACCTCGCCGTCGAAACGCAATATGCGGCGGTCGCATGACGCGTTATCGGCTGAGGCCCATGCCGAATGCCCCAATTGTGGCGAGTTGAAGCGGCCGCATCATGTTTGCCCGTCGTGCGGCCATTATCGCGAGCGGGAAGTTGTCCCAGCCGAAACCTAGGCAAGAGCGGCGCTGCTGAACCCGAACATTGCGCCGTCAGCTTGAAATTGTCTCGCCAGCCTCGCGTCAAAGCGGCAGAAGCGGTTTAATCTGATTCTGTATCCGCGTCTTTCTCGAGGGCCCTTGAGACCGTGATTCTGTCGATCGATGCAATGGGCAGCGATTCCGGACCCGCCGCGATCCTGGCGGGCGCTGCGATTGCGCGCCGGCGTCATCCGAAATTGCGTTTCCTGCTGCATGGCGACGAGGCGGTGCTGAAGCCGCTGCTGATGGGCCATCGTGCTCTGGCCAAGAGTTCCGAGATTCGCCATGCGCCCGGCATCATCGGCATGGCGGAGAAACCTTCGCAGGCGCTGCGCCGGGGCCGCAATTCGAGCATGTGGCACGCGCTTGAAGCAGTCGCGTCGGGCCAATCGCAGGTTGCGGTTTCGGCTGGAAACACCGGCGCGCTGATGGCGATTTCGATGTTCCGCATGGGATTGATCGACGGCCTAACGCGTCCGGCCATTGCGGTGCTTTGGCCAACCATGCGCGGCCAGAGCGTGGTTCTCGACGTGGGCGCAAATGCCGGCTGCGACGCCGAACAACTGGTCGATTTCGCGATTCTGGGCGAAACCTTCGCTCGCGCAATTTTCGGCATCGAGCGTCCGACCGTCGGCCTGCTGAATATCGGCGAAGAGGAAATGAAAGGGATCGAATCGGTGAAGCGCGCCGGGCAGATTTTGCGCGCCTCAAAGCTGCCGATCGAGTTCTATGGCTTTATCGAAGGCGACGATATTGGCGAAGGCGTTGTCGACGTGGTTGTGACGGATGGATTCACCGGCAATGTCGCGCTCAAGACTGCCGAGGGTACCGCCAATCTGGTCATACATTACTTGCGCAGCGCGCTAAAGCGTTCGCTATTGGGGCGGCTGGGCGCGTTGCTCGCAAGCGGGGCCTTGAAGGTGTTGAGGCGCAAGCTCGACCCGCGCACGCTCAACGGTGGAGTATTTCTTGGATTGAACGGAGTTGTGGTAAAGAGTCATGGCGGTGCCGACGCGCTCGGCTTCGCCAGCGCCATCGATCTCGCAATCGATATGGGCGGCTCCGACATGATCGCGCGCATTCTTGCCGACCGGGCGGGTGTTTCAGCTTTCCCCGAGTCTCCCGGCGGCACTTCGGACAATTCCAGTGGGCCCGGTGCGGCCAAGGTGGCAGTCTCGTGACAGTAACCCGGTCCGTCATCCTTGGCTGTGGTGCGTTCCTCCCGGCCAAAATCCTGACCAATTACGATCTGTCCAAAATGGTAGATACCAGCGATGACTGGATCATGGAGCGCACCGGAATCAAGGTTCGCCACATCGCGCGCGACGGCGAGACCACGTCGGACCTCGCCTTCGAAGCGGCGACCCGCGCAATCCGCAATGCGGATATCAAGCCCGACGACATCGACATTATCATTGTCGCGACGACCACGCCGGACGAGACCTTTCCATCCACGGCGACTCGCATTCAGGCCCGTCTCAACATGCTCGGCGGCGCCGCCTTCGATATCCAGGCGGTTTGTTCCGGATTCATCTACGCGCTTTCGGTCGCGGATAATCTGGTCCGCGGCGGCCAGGCGAAAACCATCTTGGTGATCGGCGCAGAGACCATGTCGCGGCTGCTCGACTGGAACGACCGTTCCACCTGCGTCCTGTTTGGCGACGGCGCGGGCGCGGTTGTCCTGCGCGCTGCCAAAGGCGAGGGCACCAATGCCGATCGCGGCATCCTCAGCACCAAGATTTATTCCGATGGGCGGATGCACGATATGCTGTACACGGATGGAGGTCCCTCCACGACCGGCACGGCGGGCCACCTGCGCATGCAAGGCAAGGAGGTGTTCAAGCATGCGGTGAAGAATATTACCGAAGCCATCGAAACGGCCGCCCGCGATGCGGGACTGACTCCGTCTGACATCGACTGGTTCGTTCCGCATCAGGCCAATCAGCGCATCCTGGACGGCACGGCGCGAAAATTGAACATCCGGCCGGAGCGGGTCATTTCCACCATTGCGGAGCACGGCAATACCTCGGCCGCATCGGTTCCTTTGGCGCTGGCCGTTGCCGTCGGCGACGGGCGGATCAAACGGGGCGATCTGGTGCTGATGGAGGCGATGGGCGGGGGCTTTACCTGGGGCGCCGCCCTGCTCCGCTGGTAGTGTCAAGCCCAACCGGAACTATGTCGCCAAGTCTTTGACATTGACGGGAAATGTCCTGACGCTTACGGTTAGGAAAGCGTCCAGGGGATTCGCGCATTAAAGCGCAGCTGGCGCCGTCCGGGGGAAGAGATGAGCACAAAGACACTGACGCGGGCCGATCTGACCGAGGCCGTTTTCACTGCGGTTGGTTTATCGCGTAACGAAGCCTCGCAGATGGTCGAGGACATATTGGAAGAGGTTTGTGGCGCGCTGTCGCGCGGGGAGACCGTGAAGCTTTCTTCCTTTGGCACCTTTCAAGTGCGCCAGAAGTCGGAACGCGTGGGGCGCAACCCCAAGACCGGCGACGAGGTGCCGATTGCGCCGCGCCGGGTGCTGGTGTTCCGGCCCTCGCATGTTTTGAAGGCGCAGATCAACGGGCTTGAGGTATTGGGCCTCAGCGACGGAGCGTGAAGTTGGCCGGACCGGGCGCGGCACAAAAATCTCCGGAAGCGTTTCGCACCATCAGCGAAATCTCGGTCGAGTTGGAAGTGCCGCAGCACGTGCTCCGGTTTTGGGAAACCAAATTTGCCCCTGTGAGGCCGCTGAAGCGCGGCGGCGGGCGCCGCTATTACCGGCCCGAAGATGTCGATCTTTTGCGCGGGATCCGGTCGCTGCTTTATAGCGATGGGCTGACCATTAAGGGCGTGCAGAAAATCTTACGCGAACGCGGCCCGCGTTATGTGATGGAACTGGGCCGCGGCGCCGCGGATTTTCACGTCCGCGAGATTCCGGCCGCAACGCTGCCGTCCAATATACGGCAATTTCCGCGCGAGAGCGGCGATGCGCCCCGCCTCAACGAAACCGAGCGCGCGCGTTTCGCCACGCTCCTCGATGAATTGCTGTTGCTGAAATCTCGCCTCGCCTCCACCCGCTCCTAACTCCTTCCCCCCTTGTGGGCGAAGGTGGATCGCGCGAAACGCGAGACGAAAGGGGGCACAGCGCAACGAATTGACTGATCGCCTCGCGTTTTTGGGTAGGTTCTTTTCCACCTCCCGCTGGTGGGGAGGTCAAAGCGCGCATCGTGCGCTTTGGGTGGGGGGAATCTCTCAACCACACTGCCGGTCGGAGGGGTCCGCGAAGCCGCACGCGTCGCCGGAGATGGCTTCATTTGCAGCTATCCCTCCAACTCCCTATATTCCGCGTCCCTCGTGGGAATCGGAGCGTGGCGCAGCCTGGTTAGCGCACCAGTCTGGGGGACTGGGGGTCGAGAGTTCAAATCTCTCCGCTCCGACCAAATAAAACCCTGTGCACTCGACGCGACTTGACGGGCGGGTGACCGCAGGCGCACCGAGATTGGGAAATGGCAACCCCCCAGTCGAAGGGCGAGCGCAGCGGGCCAAGCTCAGAGATGTCCAAAGACCTGAATCCGACGAAAGCGCTCATTTTCCGCATCACGCATCGGAGCAACGTGCCGTGGATACTCGACCACGGCGTGCATTGCCGGAACAGTGCCAACGTCGATCCGAACTATGTGAACATCGGCAACGTCGATCTGATCCAGAAGCGACACTACCATCCGGTGCGACACGCAATGGGCGGGACGTTGAGCGACTATGTTCCCTTCTACTTCACACCGTTCTCGCCGATGATGTACAACATCAAGACTGGCTGGAACGGGATCAAACAGCGCCAGAACGACGAGATCGTGTTTCTGGTATCGTCGCTGTTCGGCGTTAGCGATTTGCAGCTGCCCTTCCTCTTCACTGACATGCACGCCTACCGTATGTCCCATCCGCATATGCAATCGTGTTCTGAATTGTTTCGAAAGATCATTTTGCTGGCGTTGACTGCCGCAAAGCTTGCGAGTCCGACTTATGTGCTTCTAAGCCCCTTTCGGAGGCGGTTGGTCTTGAAAGACGCGCTCCGCGTCTCGCGCGTCAATTCCAGAACTCTATTCCAAGCAATGCCCCGAACCCTTCAGGAGAGTCCTGAAAGAAGCGTGTTCACATCGCGCGCCCCGTGGAGGACTCGCACAACCTCAATCCGCTCCGCGTCGAGCACTCGGTAAAAAACAAGGTAGCGCCGGAACCGGCGTGAGACCCGCACGACCTGCAGGGTGATCGGCAATCCAAGGTCTATAACCCTGCCAAGCTCGGCGTGTTCGCCGATCCGAGTGAAGGCTTGGCCGAGTTCAACACCGAAATCTCGCGCCGATTGGGGTTTGTCGGCGGCGATGTAGGTCGCGATGGCGCGAATGTCGTTGTCAGCCGCAGGAGTCGTCGTGACGACGCGGCTCATGCTACCGCGTGACGCGGGCGATACCTTCGCCGATCAAACGGTCGAGCTTTTCGGAGGTCATCGGTCCGGCGTTGCCGGAGGCGAGGCCGGCTTCGATCCGTTCGCGCAGCCACGCGATGCCGAGGCTCGTCTCGGCGTCGTCGCGGATCAGGGCGTTGATATAGGATTCGACCGAATCGAACCCTTCCTCCTTCACGCGCCGTTCGGCCTGCGCACGGGTTTCGCCCGTAAGGATGATGGTGGGGTCTTTGCTCATACACAAAGTATATCACAATCGATGTTTCGGGGGATCAAAAAGCCATGCGCCGGGTTGCTATTCCGCTGCTTCCAACATGGGGACCGGCGCGGGCTGAACGGTACTCACAAGCGCGGGAGTTTCCAGTAGGTCTGTAATGGAACGCTCCCACAGCTCCATAGCCTCGCGTATCTCCTTCTCGTAAGTGTGCCTCTGATACACGGCCACGATGCCGCCGGTGGTGCCGGAGACGTGGTTCAGCGCCTTTTCAGTGACGTGCACCGGCACGCCGAGCGCGGCCAGGTTCGTCGCGAACGTGCGGCGCAAATCATGAAGCGTCCAGTGCGGCAGCGGGCAGTCTTCATCGAACTTGGGCTTGCACTTGGACCAGCCGTCAAACGGCGTATTCGTGCCGCGCCCAGGAAAGAGAACTCCCTTGCTCTTACCTTTGCGAAGCAGGGTTTCAACCTGATCGCCGAACGGGATGCGATGGACGCGCTTGTTCTTTGTGATGGCGGCCGGGATCGTAATCGTGCGCTTGTCCCAATCGATCCACTCATGGCGTAGGCCCGCAATCTCCCCGCGCCGCTGACCGGTGAGGAGAAGGAGTTCAACGATGGTGGCGAACGTTGAGCCGCTCGCGCGTGCCACCGTGAGCACTGCCTTGGTTTCTTCCGGAGAGAGTACTCGCTCCCGAGGCGACGCAGCTCTCGGCGGATCGACGCCCCAGCACGGGCTCCTGGCGACGTATCTCCGGCGCTCGGCCCAGTTGAAGAAGAGGCGGATCGGCCTGCTTCCAATGGTCTCTTATCATTAGCCGGCGACGTGCCTTGTTTTTGATCTTGGCGTCCTCTTTGGCGCGAAGTGTGGCCGCGTCCGGAAGGTTGTCTTTTGCGACGAAGTAATTTGTGTGTCCCCGCCGTTGCTCGGTGATCCAGCCGACGGATTTAGCGCACAGAAGATATCCAGAAAGTTCTGTTTCCGTCTTTGTAATACTGAACGCTGCGAATGCGTCGACCAGTTCCTTAGTGGTTAGCGCGCCGTATTCCTGTATCAGGCCTACCGCCAATTTGATCAAATGCCCTGGCCGCGACGAAACAAACGTCGTGGGCTCGCGCGTATTTTTGAGCCTTTCGGCAATTGGCGGCTCAAGTAAAGCTTTTAGGATCGGGATGGTAGATTCGGTCGGAGTGCTTCCCCGCAGTGCAAGGTCGCTGTCGTTGAGCACAAAAACAGACCGGCTCCCGTATTGCTTTTCAAGAAACCGGAGGGGACCAAGCTTAACGAATGAATCCGCTTCCCAGTATTTGTCGCGCATCACCACCATGAGGCGGCTCGCTATATCAGGCACCATCGCAAATGCCCCTAATTCAGCAAGACTCCCCTCGCTCTCACAGAACAGGAGTATTAGCTCCGTGATCTGCGCAAATTCTGTCTCAAAAGCCAGGAGGTCTGAGTAGCAGTCGGTGAAAAGGGCCAAGCGTGAGATATCCTCTGCTTGAACCAGATTGCGGTTCACCAGTGCCTTATTCTCAACGATTTTCAGGAAAGCATCGCGAAGGGAGACAGGAGTCGGCTGACTCAGATCAGTGCATGGTCCGCCGCAAAGGAAGACTACATCCGTTGGAGCCTGGACATGGACATGCGCCACATCCAGATCCCCAACGAATGGTAGCATCCCCGCTTACCTCTGCAGCCCCGAAAGGCAGGGGTGGACTGTCGAGCGGAGCGTCCCGTAGGGCGACGAGTCCATCGCTGCCTTTCGGGGCAATAAATCCGCCCAATCAAATGAGGTCCGGCGAAACGCCAGACCAAGCACTAACTCCGTGCTTTTCCGCGTAAGCAGTTGCATGATACGAGTGCGGTTG
>Ga0307477_10000344_pt1 | contig 54781 bp, 39 predicted proteins | sample atmos_gasesECM2C_FD_203316 | JGI IMG/M metagenome (GOLD analysis project Ga0307477, IMG submission 203316) | Hardwood forest soil microbial communities from Morgan-Monroe State Forest, Indiana, United States - atmos_gasesECM2C_515 | ecosystem: Environmental > Terrestrial > Soil > Temperate... | reverse complement strand
TGCCAGCTCCTGGAGCATCTGCCGTTCCGGCTCGGTCAAAGTCACCTTGTACCGAATCTGAGGCATGGCTCTCCCTCCGTTCAGCCTGCGGTGGGAGAAGCATACCTCTCGCCTTGCGACAGTTCAACTGTGACGTGACACTAGGCCGTAACGCCCGGTTAGCGGGCCGCCCTCATGCTTGACCGGGATCAGCGCTTCCGTCCATCGATCGCTTTCTTGATGACCGTAAGCTCTTTACTTAGCCTAACCGCATATTTCGGCGATGCCAAGGTCGCGGTGTGGAGCGCGCGCTTGTTTGGTCTCGGCACTGCGGTGGCTCGCAGGCTGCCCACTCCATCCTCACCCTTCAACTCGCGCCCACCTTTCTCACTCATTTTGGAAGCCCTCGCTTGTTCAGGATTATATTGTTACTCCTCTTCTTCTAAATAGAAATTCCAAAAGGCATTAGTCAGCATCTGGTCGCCCGTCGAAACACGAAACACGCAGTCGGAGATTTGCTCGCGTAGTAGGGTGTATTTCTTCTCGTCCCGAGATATCGCATCATCCCATGCTGCGCCTGGAGAGAATACCCGCAGCTGTTCGAGCAGCAGATCCTCTTGTTTTCGATTCGGGTAAGCGCAGCTAAGGGCTTCCATCAGTTCGTTAACGGTCTGGCTGTCCGCGCGTGGAACGAATGCGATCACCGGCTTGCCTTGCGCCAGCGTCGATGCCAACTCTGAATCCTTGCCAAAGGTGTCGCTCTCCTGAGCAAAGTAGACTGTGCACTTCGCACGCTTCAGCATCAGAGCCTCTGCCAACCCTTTGTCGATTCTGTCGCTACAGTAGGCTTGGGTTGGATCGAACCAACGCAGATTGAGCTTCTCCAGTGCTCTGTGCGCGAATATTTTCTCGGTCAATCGAGCCACCATCAAGTATTCGTGAGGCAGGCGCATTGAGGTAGCCACATAAACATCGAGATGATCAGAGGCCAGATAGCTATCGTGGTTGCGCCTGCCCTGGGACACTGTTGCCTGTCGGCGCTTTTCCTCTGCACGAGCACTACTATTACCTGGCTTCTCTTCCAGTCGTTCTCTTAGTTGGGCTTCGATGATGTAGCCCAAGAGATAAGTGTCTTGGCCGTCAATGGGCTCTATTGGCCTAATCGGCGGGTGCCTTTCTTCGTACGGCCGCACAGGAAGAGGCCGAGTTCGTTGGTACCAATATACCAATTCGTCAATGTCACGCGATAGGGTCTTGAACGCATACTTCACATTACCGAAAAGCCACAGAGCCAGCATCTGAAAGCGCTCTACTCCGCGCCGGAGATCTCTTGTCGTATGAAAGGCGCTTCCCGGTTGATACTCCAGCTCGTCAGAGACCAGGAACTGAAAGAACTCCTTCGTGACGCGGTCGTAACCGCACAACAGGAGCAGCTCGTTGAATTGACTGTAGCCCAAGCCTGGTCCATCATCGGACAGTTGTTTGGATGCGAGCTTGGCCCCCTCTGCAGGCAATGGCAAGGCTTGACCGGTGAGGCCCTCGAGAAGTGAGTAGATTTCATCCGACACGGCAACCTCGACAAGGATGCATGGTAGCATAAGATGGCGTTAAAGAGATGTTACGAGTTTCGAGGTCGCCCCAATGCTCGGGTCTCGCGGGTGGCTGCCTAGATGGCGTCTGTCTGCTGGTCGATGCAGCAGCGCGTGCTGGCCGGATCCTGTTATGCTCCATTGGTCTTACCGCGGTCCTAGGCCAGTAGCTGCTCGCAGTGGGTGGGGGCGCGCCCTATTCTTGACTGACAAGCACCTGGCTTATCCGCACCACCGAGTCGCGGTAAGTTGCAGCGCGATCCAATCTCTGGACCCCCGGGCACCCGCCGGTCAAACTGACCCCCATCTGGGTGTTGCGCCGACACATGCTTTGCAAGCGGCTGGCTCAGCTGGTCGCTGCTGCTCGCTCTCTTTCGTTGTTTGGGAGGGGCCTTTCGACCGCGCCGGCCAGGCGGGCCCGGCTGCGGGCCGGCGGCTGGCCGGGGCCGAGGCTTCGGCTTGGGCTCGAGCGGGCGGCGGCGCTTCGCCGTCGTGCCCGGGTGGAGATCCTCGACGTAGACCCGCAGCAGCTCGGCGACGCTGGCGGCATGGGCGGTGTGGCCCGCCGGGGCATGGGGCGGCTCGACGCCGACCCGCTCGGCGATGGTGCCGATCGCGCCGCTCGTGAGCAGCGGATCGAGCTCGGCCACGAGCCGCAACGCGTGGCGGCGGCCGGCCTCCCCGCGCAGCCAGACCTGGGCGGCGAGGAACGGCCCGAGCAGCCATGGCCAGGCGAGATCGGAGCGTCCCCCCTGCGCGCGGCCGGAGGCATGGTCCTCCGCCGCGGGCTCCGCGGCCGCCTCGTCGGCCGGTGCAACGTCGCGCAGCCCGACGGGCGTGTAGAGCTTCTCCTCCAGGGTGTCGAGCAGTCGCTGGGCGCGCTGCTTCGACAGCGGCGGGAACGGCAGCCCGATGGCCAGCACCTGGTGCGCACGCAGCGTCGGGTCGCGCTCGGCGCTGCCGGCCGCTGCGCTCGGCCCGGCCGTGCCGGCGTCCGGAGTCGTTCCGGCCGCCCTGGTGGCCGCGGGCCTGCGTGTCTTGCCGGTTGCCCTGGGCGTGCTTGCCGCCGCGGCCGCGACGGCGCCGCCGTCGGAGGGGACGCTGTCGTAGAGGCACCCCTCCGCGGCATTCCAGAACAGCTCGGCAAAGCGGCGCTGGACGCGCCGGGCGCGCTCGTCCCAGGCCTTGGCCTGGGCGGGGTCGCCCAGCCGGCCGCCGAGATCGGCCAGGGTGGCCAGCGCATTGTGCCAGAGGGCGTTGATGTCGGCGGCCTTGCCCGGCCGGAAGGCCGCGGCGGGCGAGCCTGGCGGCGCTTCGAGGAGACCGTCCGCGGCGACACGCAGGCCGTTCGGGGCGCCGCGCTCATGCCCCGCGGCGATCTGCGCCAGCGCCGGCAGCAGGACGTCGCGCACCAGCGATTCGTCGCCGGTTGCCCGCAGGTAGCGCCAGGCGGCCACGAACAGCCAGAGCGAGCCAGCGTGGGCGCCATGGTCCGCCTCGTCCGCCGCCGCCTCCGCACTGCGCGCGTTCGGCAGGCCATGCGGCAGCGCGGCCGCGTTGCCGCGCGCCTGCGCCAGGCGGTCCGGCAGCCCGCCGCCGGCCGCGGCGCGGGCGCAGGCGCGCAGCAGCTTCTTAGCCTCGTCGGCGCGGCCGGTCGCCAGCAGCGCTCCGGGCAGGGCGATCAGGCTGTCGGCGGTGGCCTCCTCGCCCCCGGGATAGCCGGCCGCCAGCAGCCGCGCGCCGCCGGGCCGGCGCAGCGCGAACTGGTCGGCGGCGAGGGCGAGGATGCGCGTCAGCTCGTCCTGGACGGGCAGCCGGTCGAGCAGCTTCTCGCGCCGCCGCCGTTCCCGCGCCAGCAGCTCGAGCGCGTCGTGGTCAGCCGCCGCGCCGGCCGAGGCCACCAGGCCGAAGCTGTCGCCGGCCGCCAGCTCGCGGCGCAGCAAGCCCGGCGTCCAGAGGTCCTCCTGGAACTCGCGGCCGCGCCGCCGCTCCTCCTCGAGCTCGAAGCGGTACCACCAGTCCGGGCGCTCGTCGAGCTCGGCCGCCACGGCGAGGGAGATCTCGGCCCCCGAGGACCAGCGCAGCCACAACCCCGCCTCCTCGCGGAGCGCCGCCGGCGCCGCGCCGTGGAGGTCGGCGCGACAGAGGGCCCCGGGCTCGCGGCGAGCGAAGAAGGGGCGCAGCGCGAGCACGAACGGGCCGGGAGCCGCCAGCACCTCGTAGAGCACCACCAGCGCGCCGTCCCCTTCGACCAGGGCGACCGTCTTCCGCAGCCGGTAGCCCTCGGCGTCGTATTCGAAGACCGGGAAGAGGTCGCGGCGAAAGCCCGCCAGGTACCGCAGTCCCGGGGCCGCCAGGAAGAAGGGGAAGCGGTTGCAGCTGAGCTCGTGGACGCGGCCGTTCTCGATCACCATCTCGTCCAGCTTGGCCAGCGCCACGCTGGCGCCCGGCGCCCCGGCGGCATCGTCGGCATGGTCGGCATCGTCCACGTCTTCCGCGTCGTCCGCGTCTTCCGCATCGCCCGCGTCTTCCGCATCGTCCGCATCTCCTGCCGCAGGGGCCTGCTCGGGGACGCGCAGCAGATGGTGGCCGCGGCGGCTGTGAGCGCCGCTGAGGGTCGAGCCCGCCCAGCCTCCGAGGGCGTCGGTCTCCAGCCACTCCAGGCTGGCGGCGCGCTCGAAGTCGCGCAGCGTGTCGCGGTCGATCTCGATCACGCGCCGCTCTCCAGCAGGGGTAGCGCCTCCACCTCCAGGCCGGTCACGGCCCGGAAGCCGCGCGGCAGCGTCGCGCCGCGCCGCGCGCGCTCGCCCTCGAAGGGCGCCAGCTCGGCGGGCTTGAAATGCCGGTGCTGCCTGCCGGCATGGACCTTGAGGTGCGCACCCGGGGCGAGAACCGCCACCGCGACCAGGTGCTCGCCGGCGCCGGCGGCGTCGCCGCGGCCGCCGGCGCGCAGGCCGACGATCCGGACACCCTTGCCGCGCGCCAGCTGCGGCAGGTCGCGCAGCGGAAAGACCAGCAGGCGGCCGCCGCTGGTGACCGCCGCCACCCGGTCGCGCTCGCGGTCGCGCACCGGCTGCGGCGGCAGCACCCGGGAGCCGGGCGGGACGCTGATCGCCGCCTTGCCGGCGCGGTTGCGCGTGATCAGGTCGCCGAGCGGCGCGACGAAGCCGTAGCCGGCGCTGGTCGCGAGCAGGTAGAGGTCGTCGTCCGCGCCCAGCATCATGCCGGCGAAGCTGGCCCCGGCCGGCGGCGCGAGCTGGGAGGAGAGCGGCTCGCCGTGGCCGCGGGCCGACGGCAGGGCGTGGGCCGGCAGGGCGTAGCTGCGGCCGGTCGAGTCGAGGAACACCGCCAGCTGGCTGCTCCTGCCGCGCGCCGCTTGCAGGAAGGCGTCGCCGGCCTTGTAGGGGAGCTCGCGCGGATCGACGTCGTGGCCCTTGGCGGCGCGCACCCAACCCCTCTCGGAGAGCACCACCGTCACCGGTTCGACCGGCACCAGCGCCGCCTCGTCGAAGGCGCGCGCCGCCTCGCGCTCCCGCAGCGGCGAGCGGCGGGCGTCGCCGAGCTCGCGGGCGTCGGCGACCAGCTCCTCGCGCACCCGCCGGCGCAGCCGCGTCTCGCTCGAGAGCAGCTTCTCGAGCGCGTCGCGCTCTCGCCGCAGCTCCTCCTGCTCGCCGCGGATCTTCATCTCCTCGAGGCGCGCCAGGTGGCGAAGCTTCAGCTCGAGGATCGCTTCCGCCTGCGTGTCGGTGAGCCGGAAGCGCTCCATCAGCCGCGGCTTCGGCTCCTCCTCGGTGCGGATGATGCGGATCACCTCGTCGATGTTGAGGAAGGCGACGAGGAAGCCGTCGAGCAGGTGGAGGCGGCCCAGCACCTTCTCGTAGCGGAAGCGCAGGCGGCGCCGCACCGTCTCGATGCGGAGGGTCAGCCAGTCGGCGAGCAGGCGCCGCACGCCGGCGAGGAAGGGGCGGCCGTCGAGGCCGATCACCGTCAGGTTGACGCGGTACGACCGCTCGAGCTCGGTCGAGGCGAAGAGATGGGACATCAGCGCCTCGGCGTCGACGCGGTTGGAGCGCGGCGTGATCACCAGGCGGGTCGGGTTCTCGTGGTCGGACTCGTCGCGCAGGTCCTCGACCATCGGCAGCTTCTTGGCCTCCATCTGGGCCGCGATCTGGGCCAGCACCTTGCTGCCGGACACCTGGAACGGCAGCGCGGTGACCACGACGTCGGTGCCGTCCCGCTCCCACACCGCCCGCATGCGCAGCGAACCGGCGCCGGTCTCGTAGATCTTCCGCAGCTCGGCGCGCGGGGTGATGATCTCGGCCTCGGTCGGGAAGTCGGGGCCGGGCAGCGCCTCCCACAGGCGCTCGTCGGGGACGCGGCGGTCGTCGAGCAACAGCATGCAGGCCTCGGCCACCTCGCGGGCGTTGTGCGGCGGGATGTCGGTCGCCATGCCGACCGCGATGCCGGAGGCGCCGTTGAGCAGCACGTGCGGCAAGCGCGCCGGCAGCAGCTTCGGCTCCTCGAGAGTGCCGTCGAAGTTGGGACCCCAGTCGACCGTGCCCTGCCCCAGCTCGGCGAGCAGCGCCTGCGCGAACGGCGTCAGGCGCGCCTCGGTGTAACGCATGGCGGCGAAGGACTTCGGGTCGTCCTGGGAGCCCCAGTTGCCCTGGCCGTCGACCAGCGGGTAGCGGACGCTGAAGGGCTGGGCCATCAGCACCATGGCTTCGTAGCAGGCGACGTCGCCGTGGGGATGGTACTTGCCGATGACGTCGCCCACCGTCCGCGCCGACTTCTTGAACTTGGCGTTGGCCGACAGGGCGAGCTCGGACATCGCGTAGACGATGCGCCGCTGCACCGGCTTCAGGCCGTCGGCGAGGTGCGGCAGGGCGCGGTCGAGGATGACGTACATCGAGTAGTCGAGGTACGCCTTCTCGGCGAAGCCGGCCAGCGACTGGCGCTCGACGTCGACGGCGCCCGCCGGCGGGCCGCCGCGACCGCCGGGGCCGCCGGGACGGGTAGGACCGCCGGGGCCGGTAGGACCGCCGGGGCCGCGGGGCGCACCGCCAGGACCGGCGGCGAAGGGCAGGCGAGGCGCGTCGGTGCCGCCCTTGCGGCGGCCCGGGGAACGGCGGCCGGCGGTCACTAGACCTCGACCTCGGCGAGGCCGGCGGTCACTAGACCTCGACCTCGGCGCGGTTGCCCTGGCTCATCAACCACTCCCGGCGGTCGGCGGCGCGCCCCTTCGCGAGCAGCATGTCGATGACGGCGTCGACGTCCTGGGCCGGCGGCGGCGGCCGCGACGGTTGCCTGGCGGCAGCGGTCCCGAGCGCTCGGCCGGCCGCGTCGGCCTCGGCGGGTGGGTCGGCCTCGGGGGGCGCGTCGGGCTCGGCGGTCGGCGGCAGGATGAGCAGCAGCTGGACGAGGCGGCGGGTGTCGGGCGCCATGGTGGTCTCGCGCAGCTGCATCGGGTTCATCTCGCCCAGCCCCTTGAAGCGCTGGACGTTGACCTTGCCGCGCAGCTTCTCGGCCTCGATGCGGTCGAGGATGCCGCGCTTCTCGCGGTCGTCGAGGGCGTAGAAGACGTCCTTGCCGACGTCGATGCGATAGAGCGGCGGCATGGCGACGTACACCCTGCCGTCGGCGACCAGCGGCCGGAAGTGGCGCAGGAACAACGCGCAGAGCAGGCTGGCGATGTGGGCGCCGTCGGAGTCGGCGTCGGCGAGGATGCAGATCTTGCCGTAGCGCAGGCCGGAGACGTCGGCCGATCCCGGGTCGACGCCGAGCGCCACGGCGATGTCGTGGACCTCCTGCGAGGCGAGCACCTCGGCCGAGGCGACCTCCCAGGTGTTGAGGATCTTGCCGCGCAGCGGCAGGATGGCCTGGAACTCGCGGCTGCGCGCCTGCTTGGCCGAGCCGCCCGCCGAATCGCCCTCGACCAGGAAGAGCTCGGTCGACTGCAGGTCCTGGCTCGAACAGTCGGCCAGCTTGCCGGGGAGGGCGGGGCCGCTGACGACGGTCTTGCGCTTGACCTGCTTGCCGGCCCGCAGGCGCGCCTGGGCGCTGTCGATGGCCAGCCGCGCGATGCGGTCGGCGTCGCCGGTGTGCTGGTTCAGCCACAGGCCGCAGGCGTCCTTGGTGACACCGGCGACGAAGGCCGCGGCTTCGCGGGACGACAGGCGCTCCTTGGTCTGGCCGGTGAACTGCGGCTCGCGCATCTTGACCGAGAGCACGTGGGCGCAGCGGGCCCAGACGTCCTCGGGAGCGAGCTTGACGCCGCGCGGCAGCAGGTCGCGGAACTCGCAGAACTCCCGCAGCGCCTCGGTGAGGCCGGCGCGAAAGCCGTTGACGTGCGTGCCGCCGAGCGGCGTCGGGATGAGGTTGACGTAGCTCTCGGAGATCAGCGGCGTCGAGCCGGAGTCGTCGGTCAGCCAGGTGACCGCCCAGTCGACCTCCTCGTCCTTGCCCTTGAAGTGGCCGACGAACGGCTCGGCCGGCACGCGCTCGGCGTCCTCGAGCTCGTCGAGCAGGTAGGCGGTCAGGCCGTCCTCGTAGTACCACTCCTCGTCGTCCGCGGGCACCCCCTCGTGGACGAAGCGGAGGCGGACGCCGGGACAGAGCACCGCCTTGGCGCGCAGCGAGTGCTTGATCCTGGCGATGGTGAACTTCGGCGAGTCGAAGTACCGGGGGTCGGGCCAGAAGCGGACGGTGGTGCCGGTGTTCCGCTGGCCGACGGTGCCGACGGCAGCGAGCTCGGAGGTCTTGTCGCCGCCGGCGAAGCTCATGCGGTATTCGCGGCCGTCGCGCTTGACCGCCACGTCGAGCCGCTTCGAGAGGGCGTTGACCACCGACACGCCGACGCCGTGGAGGCCGCCGGAGAAGCGGTAGTTGCCCTCGGCGAACTTGGCGCCCGAGTGCAGGCGGGTCAAGATCACCTCGACCCCCGAGACCTTCTCGCCGGGATGGCGGTCCACCGGCATGCCGCGGCCGTCGTCGGCAACCGCGAGGGAGCCGTCCTCGTGGAGGGTGACGTCGATCTGCGAGCAGTAGCCGGCGATCGCCTCGTCGGCGGCGTTGTCGATCACCTCCTGCGCCATGTGGTCCGGCCGGTCGGTGAAGGTGTACATGCCCGGGCGCCGGCGCACCGGCTCGAGCCCGGTGAGGACTTCGATGGAGGCGGAGTCGTAGGCGCTGGGCATCGCGGGCGTGTCGAGGACGATCGAGGGTCGAGGTCGCGGCCGGCCAGGCTCGGTCGGCGGCGTCGATCAGCGGCGTCGATCAGTGGCCCATGATACCGGGCGCCCGGCGGCTTGACGAGGTGCTTGACGGCGGGCCGCGGCCCCTGCTAGAGTACGCGGTAACAAAGCGTAAGGTCAAGCCCGACCTTAGACAAGAGTCAGCTCGAACTCTGGACAATCTCTGGGGACAATCTCCGGAAAGGAGCAGGTCATGAAGAGCCGTGTCGCGCGCTTCGCCGCTCTCCCGTCCGCAGGCGCCGCCCAGGTGGCGGTGGCGCTGCTTGCACTCGCCATCCCGCTCGGCTTCACCGCCCGGCCCCTGCATGCCGCCGACCCGCAGGCGCAGGCCGCCGCGCCCGCGGCCGCTACCGCTCCGGGCGGCGCCGCCGACGCCCAGGCCAAGGCGAAGGCGGAGATGGACGCCTACATGAAGCTCGCCCAGCCCGGCGAGCATCACAAGCGCCTGGGCCACCTGGCCGGCAAGTGGAAGACCTCGGGCCAGATGTTCAGCCCCGGCCAGCCGCCCCTCGAGATGACCGGCACGATGGAAGCGTCCTGGATCCTCGGCGGGCGCTACCTGCAAGAGCTGCACACCGGCAGCTTCATGGGCCAGGCCTTCGAGGGCCGGTCCCTCGACGGCTACGACAACATCGCCAAGGAGTACTTCAGCACCTGGGTCGACAACATGGGCACCGGCGTCATGGTCTTCCATGGCACCTGCGACGATCCCTGCAAGGTCATGACCTCGACCGCGGAAGGGCCCGACCCGATGAGCGGCAAGGTCGTGAAGACCAAGACCGTGACCACCTTCGTCGATCCCGACACCTACCGCTTCGAGATGTACATGGTCGGAGCCGGCAAGGACGGCCAGGACACGAAGGTCATGGACATGACGGGCAAGCGGGTGAAGTGAGCCTGGGGGGCGTGGTCCGGGTGGTGCCCTCGGGGCACCACCCGCCGCTCCACGCATCGTCTGAGACTCTCCGTGCGCCTTGTTCTATTCGGCTTTAAAGGGGTTTCATAGGCTTGCTCTCGAGGGAGCTATTGCTCGCGCGAGTGCCGTTAACTCATCTTCCTTCCACTCATCACGCGGCTCGGCCGCGGCGCGGGCGAACGTCCATAAACGAACGCGCTCGTGATCGACTCCCAACAGGTCCGCGAAGCGGCGGATCGTTCTGTCTGGGTCCAAACGCATTCTCGCCTTGCAATTCAACAGGTGCTGTGTGGCGTCGTATGCAGGATCGCCCACGAACGGCTTTGGATCGATGACGAGCCACGGTTGTCGCTGCGCGCGAAGGACGTTCCCGGCGTGTAGATCGGTGGCCAGCAGCACCTGCGTGGGAGCGCTGCGAGCAAGTTCTTCGAGCAGGCGCAGGCCTTCATCGACGAGGCCTTTGTCGGGCCACTGCTCGCCGCAGGCGAGGGTCTCCGCGCTCCAGTGAGCGGTCAAAGCAGAGAGGGGGCGGAAAGGGTGCGGCGCTTCCGGCGAACGCCACAGCCGCTCGAGCAGCCGTGCGATGACGAGATCTTGTTGGGGCTCCGGAAGCGTCCGCAGCGACGTTCCCGGCTCGCAACGTTCCAAGAGCATGGCACCAAGGCCGTCGTCGGCTTCGAGCACCCGCACCGTTGGGTCTCCGTCCCAGAAGCGCAAGCCCTGGATCTCGTGCTCGGCCTCCATGTGAGGCATGCCGAGCTTCAGCACCGCCGCGGTCCCATCCGCGCGTGTCACCGGCGCGACCCATGCACAGCCGGCCTCCTCGTAATCGAACGGCACCGCGAGCGAGAGGGACCATCGTTGCTCCAGGTCTTCGAGGGTGGAGAGCAACCGCTGGAGCCATGCCGCGCCCTCGGGCGTCTTTCCGCAATTGGCCGCGAGCCGCGCTGGAACGGGCGATGCCATGTCTTCAATCTTCTGCGATTCCGGATTCTCGGGTCGTCTCGGCTATGAGAGAAGGCGGCCCAGAGGAATTCCATAGAGGTCGTCGCCGAGGCGCAGGATCTCGGTGCCGTTGTACGCGACGATGCCGGCGCGCACCGCTGGGGTCTTCGCCCTGAGGGCCTTGAGGCCGGCCAGGTCGCGGTCTCCGATCCTGGCGGCGGCCTTGACCTCGATCGCGACGGCGCGAGAGCCCTGCGAAACGACGAAGTCCACCTCGTGGCGGCCCTGGAGGCTCCAGTGAGCGAGCCGTGCCTGGGGCAGGTGCGCGTCGAGGATGCCCGCCAGGTTCTGGTAGACGTAGGTCTCGAGCAACGCCCCGCGCATCGGCTCGTCCGCCTCCGGCGAGAGATCGGTCGCGCCGACGAGGTGGGCGGCAAGTCCCGAGTCGGAGACGAAGATCTTCGGGGACTTCAAGAGGCGGGTCGCTCGGCTTCGGAGGTGCGGCGCCAGGCGGATGATGACGAACGCGGCTTCGAGGAGGCCCAGGTAGCGCGAGGCCGTGCTAACCGGGACTCGCGCATCCCGGGCAAGCTCGCTCCGGTTCAGGAGCTGACCCGTGCGCAGGGCTGCCAGGCGCATGAGGTTGCGGAAGGCGACGAGGTCGGCAACTTGGGAGAGCGCGCGCAGGTCCCGCTCGAGGTAGGTCTGCTCGTAGCCCAGGAACCAGAGGCTGCGGTTGGCGACGTCCCCCAGGGCCACCGGCGGTAGGCCGCCGGCGAGGATCTCGTCGGCCGAGAGTGGGTCGGCTCCCGAGGAAACCGGTAACTTCGATTCGGCGAGGAAGCGAACGAGGAAGGGTGGCTCAGCGGTCCGGCCGAGGCGCTCGCGGCGGGTGAACGGGTGGAGGGTCAGGTAGAGGGCCCGCCCCGCGAGCGATTCGCTCACTCCGCCGAGGAGTGCCAGGTTGGCGGAGCCGGAGAGGAGGAACCGCCCCGGCTCCCGCCGACGATCCACCGCACGCTTGACGGCCAGCAGGAGACCGGGGCTGCGCTGGACCTCGTCGACGGTGACGGGCTCGTCTCCGGCGATCAGGGCCTCTGGATCGCGCTCGGCCGCTTCCAGGGTCGCGAGGTCGTCGAGCGTCAGGTAGCGCCGTCCAGAGAAAGCAGGGTCGGTGGCGAGCAGCGTCGTCTTGCCGGCCTGACGAAGGCCGGTGACCACCACCACGGGCAGGGTCTGGAGCGCTTCCCGCAGGAGGGGCGTGACGTCCCTTGGGCGATAGACTGTCATAATCAACCATCATATGGTGGTATTCGCCAGTCGGACAATCAGGTCCGCGGCCTTGCAACGCCAGCCCGAGCCTCGCAGCGATCGGCAAGGTGGTCACCGCCGACGAGCCGGCGCGGCCGCTCGAGCCCCACGGTCTCGAGAACAGTCCCTTGCTGACAAGGCCTGGATCAGCGGGCCTGGCTCCACGTCTACGAGGACGACACCGACATCTACGCCGAGCTCAGCTGCCCGCGAGGCCGGTCCGCCGCCATAAGCACTTGACATCCGACGCGAAGTCAATTACTATTTGCCATGAAGTCAGAAGGAAAGGACCTAATTGACCGATGATCTTCGGGGTCAAGCCTCTCGACACCAAGGAAGTCGCAGTCCTGGCCGAGATCGATAAGCAAAAGCAGGATCTCCGCTATGCCATCTCTGCGCCGAGGCGCTGGTCCGGCCTCTTGAGACGCACTACGCTTGCGCGCGCCGTTCAAGGCTCGAACTCAATTGAAGGCTACAATGTCACCCTGGACGATGCGATCGCTGCAGTCGAGGGTGAGGAGCCACTGGAGCCCAACGATGAGGCGTGGCTCGCGGTAACTGGCTACCGGGACGCGATGACCTTCGTCCTGCAGAAGGTCGATGATCCTTACTTCACCCTATCCGACGAGGTCCTGAAAGCTCTGCACTTCATGATGATCAAGCACGACCTGACCAAGAATCCAGGGCGCTGGCGTTCTGGGCCAATCTTCGTGAAGAGCGAGAAAACGGGAGACCAGGTCTACGAGGGTCCGCCGGCAGAGTCCGTCCCGGGGCTGATGAGTGAAGTGGTATCGAGTATCAACCGGGCCAGTGATGGATCAGTTCCTGTCATTGTCCAGGCTGCGATGGCGCACCTGAACCTGGTAATGATCCACCCTTTCTCCGACGGCAATGGTCGCATGGGACGCTGCCTACAGACACTCGTGCTTGCAAGGAGCGGCGTTGTCTCTCCGACGTTTTCTAGTATCGAGGAATATCTTGGACGCAATACCCAGGCATACTACGACGTGCTTGCCGAAGTCGGGCAAGGCAGCTGGAATCCGGGAGGGAACTCCAAGCCGTGGATCAGGTTCTGTCTAACTGCTCACTACCGTCAGGTCATGACGCTGCTTCGCCGTACACGCGAGATCCAGAGGATCTGGGATCAACTGGAGACCCTGGTCAAGAGGCTGCGCTTGCCAGAGCGCACCATCGAGGTCCTGACCGATGCGGCCATGGGGCTTCGAGCTCGAAACAATACCTATCGTTCTGTCGCTGACATTTCCATGACACTTGCAAGTCGAGACCTGAAGGCTCTAGTCGATGCGGGCCTCTTGGTGAGCCATGGTGAGAAGAGAGGGCGCTACTATCGGGGGTCGCCAGGTCTTCAAGCGATCTGCCAGAAGGCCAGGGAGCCTCGCAGCCCGATTCCTGACCCGTTCGAACAGCCTGAGCCGGCTGGAGATCCGAACCTTGTCCTCCCTGGCATGAGCTCTCTGAACTAATCGTCAGGCGCCGCTCTCGTCGAGATCGCCGAGGTCGAAGGCGCGGGCCAGCGCATCGGCTACGGCCAGGCCTTCGAGCGACGGGACCAGCCGGCCGCCGGTCTCGGCGAGGAGGCCGCGGGCGGCGAGGTCTTCGATCAGGCTGCGGTTGCGCGCCGCGAGGTCGCAGGCGTGGCGGCGGTGGAAACCGTCGAGATCGAGGCCGGCGGCGGTGCGCAGGGAGAGCATCAGCTCTTCGAGGGCGAGCTCGCGGCGGCCGAGGTCCTCGCTGCCGGCGACCGGCGGCGCGCCGGCGGCGAGCTTCGCCTGCCAGGGGCGGAGCTTGCGCTCGTTCCACCAGCGGCGGCGGCCGTCGAAGGAGTGGGCGGAGGGTCCGAGACCGAGGTAGGGGGTGTGGTCCCAGTACTTCCGGTTGTGGCGCGATTGGTGCTCGGGAGCGCGGGCGAAGTTGGAGACCTCGTAGGCGGCATAGCCCTGGCCGGCCAGGAAGGTGTGGGTGAAGCGGAAAGCCTCCGCCTGGTCGGCTTCCGGCAGCTCGCGCAGCTCGCCGCGCGCCGCGCGGAAACCGAAGGGCGTTCCCTCGTGGATCGTCAACTGGTAACACGAGAGATGCTGCGGTCCGAGCGCCACCGCCTGCTCGAGGTCGCGCTGCCAGCGCTCCTGCTCGGCCTGGCGGTCCGGCTGCCGTGGGCCGCTCTCGCCGGAGCCACCGGCGGCGCCGGCGCCCCTGGCGCCATAAATCAGGTCGATCGAGACGATCGGGAACCCCGCGCCGAGGGCCAGCTCCGCCGCGTGCCGCGCCTGGTCGGGGGTGTGGCGGCGCCCCAGGAAGCGGAGGGTGCCGGCGTCGAAGGACTGGATGCCGAGGGAGAGCATCGCGATCCCCAGCTCGCGCCAGCGGCCGACGCTCTCGGCGTTGACGTCCTCCGGGTTGGCCTCGAGGGCGATCCAGGCATCCGGGGCGACGGGCAGCGCGGCGCGCGCCGCGGCGAGGAGGCGCGCCAGCTGCGCCGGCTCGAGCGCGGAGGGAGTGCCGCCGCCGAAGTAGACGGTGTCGATCGTCCGCCAGCGCTCGGCGTCCGGCCGCCAGGCCGCGATCTCGGCCTCCAGGCTGTCCACGAACTCCGCCCGCCGGCGCGGTCCTCCCGTCAATACCGCGAAGTCGCAGTACGGGCAGATCGCCGAGCAGAACGGCACGTGGACATAGAGGCCCGGCGCCATCGGCGGTCTCGGATCGGTGTGCCGTGCGCTGCGCGCCGTCAGTGGACGACGGGCGGCGCGTAGTAGTCGCCGCTCCCCGGCGGCTCGACGCCCATGCCCATCAGCGTCAGCAGGAGTTGCTGCCGCTGGTGCGGCCCTTCCGCCTCGAGCAGCAGCTGCTTCTCCGCCGGCGGGAAGGGGAGCGCCACCGCCAGGCCGTTGAGCAGCGCGACGCCGGTCAGCGCGGCGAGGACGTCGAAGTCGAAGGAGAGCCCCTGCTGCTGTCCGAAAGCGCGCAGCGCCCGCAGCACCGGCGCGGGATCGAGCTCGACCGCGGGCTCGCCGAGATCGGCGGCGAACTCCGAGTAGTCGGCGGCCACCCGCCGGTAGCCGTGCCGCACAGTCAGCTCGCGCCGCACGCGGAAGCGGCTGACGCCCTTGAGCAGGATGAGGTAGCGCCCGTCCGGCTGGGCCTCGCAGCGCTCGATGCGGCCGGCGCAGCCGACGGTGTAGAGCTCGGGGTTGGTGGGCGGCGCGTCGAGGGCCGGCCAGTTGTCCTGCTGCGGCATCCGCGGCTGGATCATGCCGATCCAGCTCGGGCCGCGACGATCGCCCGGGCCTCCGGCGGGCTCAGGGTGACGATGGCCGGCGTCGCCGCGGTCGGCGTCGCCGCGGCGCCCGCGCCGCTGCCGCTCGGGCCGCTTGCCGATGGTGTCCTCGACGAGGTTGCGGTAGCGCGGCTCGAAGACGTTGAGCGGCAGCCAATTCCCTGGCAGGAGCAGCGATCCGGTCAAGGGGAAGACGGGGAGCGCCGCGGGCAGGAGGTCAGCCGATGCTGCTGCCGATGCAGCCATCAATCGATGTCCGACTTGAGCACCGCCATGAAAGCCGCCTGCGGCACCTCGACCGCTCCCACCATCTTCATGCGCTTCTTGCCTTCCTTCTGCTTCTCGAGGAGCTTGCGCTTGCGGGTGATGTCGCCGCCGTAGCACTTCGCGGTGACGTCTTTGCGGTAGGGGTTGATCGTCGAGCGGGCGATGATCGTCCCGCCGATCGCGCCCTGGATGGCGATCTTGAAGTTCTGGCGCGGGATGGTCTCGGCCAGCCGTTCGCAGTAGTGCAGGGCGCGCGGCCTTGCCTTGTCGCGATGCACCAGCTGCGACAGGGCGTCGAGCTTCTCGCCGTTGACCAGGATGTCGACTTTCACCAGGTCGGTCTCGCGATAGTCGAGGATCTCGTAGTCGAAGGAGCCATAGCCCTGGGTGATGGTCTTCAGACGGTCGTAGAAGTCGAACAGCACTTCGGCGAGCGGCAGCTCGGAGGTCACCTGCAGGCGTCCCACCGCCAGGTACTCGAACGTCGTGCCGCTGCCGCGGCGTTCGCGGCAGAGCTCCATCACCGCCCCCAGGTAGCGCTCCGGCACCATGATCGCCGCCTTGATGAAGGGCTCGCGCACGCGGTCGATGGTGCCGGGGTCGGGGAACAGGCTGGGGTTGTCGATGTGCAGCAGCTCGCCGTTGCTCAGCACGACCTCGTACCGCACCGAGGGCGCCGACAGCAGGAGCGACAGGCCGTGCTCGCGCTCGAGGCGCTCCTGCACGACCTCCAGGTGCAGCAGGCCGAGGAAGCCGCAGCGGAAGCCGAAGCCGAGCGCGGTCGAGGAGTCCTTCTGATAGGTGAGGGCGGCGTCGTTCAGCTTCAGCTTCTCGAGCGCCTTGGCCAGGTCCTCGTACTCGTCGGTGGCGATCGGATAGATCGACGAGAACACCACCGGCTTGGCTTCCTTGTATCCCGGCAGCGGCGCCGCGGCGGGGCGCTCGGGGTCGGTGATGGTGTCGCCGATGGCCACCTCGGAGAGCGTCTTGATGCCGGCGATGACGTAGCCGACGTCGCCGGCGGAGAGCTGCTCGGTGCGGACGCGCTTGAGCCGCAGCAGGCCCACCTCTTCGACCTGGTGCTCCTTGGACGAATGCATGAGGCGCATGCGCTGGCCGGGGCGCAGCGTGCCCTCCTTGATCCGGCAGAGCAGCACGGCGCCGCGGTAGACGTCGTACTGGGCGTCGAAGATCAGCGCCCGCAGCGGTGCGTCGGGGTCGCCCGCGGGCGCCGGCAGCTTGTGGACGATGGCCTCGAGCACGTCGTCGATGCCGGTCCCCAGCTTGGCGGAGCAGAGCACGGCCTCGAAGGGGTCGAGCCCGAGGTCGGAGTCGATCTCCTCGCGCACCCGCTCGACGTCGGCCGACGGCAGGTCGATCTTGTTGATCACCGGCACGATCTCGAGGTCGAGCTCGAGCGCCAGGTAGAGGTTGGCGACCGTCTGCGCCTCGACGCCCTGGGAGGCGTCGACCAGCAGCAGGGCGCCCTCGCACGACATCAGGGAGCGCCGCACCTCGTGCGAGAAGTCGACGTGGCCCGGGGTGTCGATGAGGTTGAGGTGGATCTCGGCGCCGTCGCGGGCGGTGTAGAGCAGCGACACGGTGTTGCTCTTGATGGTGATGCCGCGCTCGCGCTCGATGTCCATCGAGTCGAGGATCTGGTCGCGGAACTCGCGATCCTCGACCGCGCCGCAGCGCTGGATCAACCTGTCGGCCAGGGTGGACTTGCCATGGTCGATGTGGGCGATGATGCAGAAGTTCCGGATGTTCTCCAAGCCAGGGCTCCCGGGGGTAGTGTCCTAACTCGATCGCCCTTGCCTCCCTCTGCCTCCTTGGGGCGAGGGGCGGAGGGGGCAAGGGACCGATGACTTTGGCCCCTCGCCCAAAGGAGGCAGAGGAAGCCAAGGGCAATCCAGGACACTACCCTCCCGCGCGGCGGCTGCGCAGGCCGATCCTACAACGTGCCGTCAGAGCTTCAGGACCATCTTCACCATGTCGTGCTGGTTGCCGTCGGGGTCGGTGCCGTAGCCGGGGACGAGGTAGCGATCGAAGCCGAGGCCGGTCAGGGTCTGCACGGCGTCCGCCTCGAAGTCGGCGACGAGCATGCAGGTCAGGTGGCGCAGGCCGTCGTGCTGGGCCATGCGGATGAAGTCGTTGACCAGGATCGTGCCGAGGCCGAGACCGCGATACTTCGGGTCCATGAGCCACTTGATCCTTCCCACCAGGCGCAGGGGGCTGCCTTCGCGCCGGTGCAGGGTGGCGTCGGCGACGATGCGCTGGCCGTCGGTGGCGATCAGCGGCAGGACGCGGTCGTAGTCCAGCTCGCGGCCCCATTGCTCGACCAGCGAGCGGCTGTCGATCCGGTCCCAGGCGAAGCGGCGCACCTCCTCGGGGAGGCGCTGGAAGAAGGCGTAGAGCGCCGCGGTGTCCGAGGAGGTGAAAGGCCGGATCAAGAGTCGGCTGCCGTCGCGAAGCACGGCTTCTTGCGGGAACCGGTCGCGCATGCGCGGAACCTCCGGGGTCGGGACGGGCAGGGTCGAGATCGACGCGCCCGCAGCGTAACACAGGGGGGGCCGGCCCGGACTTTGCTTGTATCTGGGCGGACGGAGACGCGAGGATCTCGCCGGGCCCGCGCCGCTCCGGCCGGGCCCGGGAGGCACCGCGACAAGGAGACTGACATGACGACGAGACGCAGCCTGGCTTTCGTGTCCGTGCTGGCCCTGGTGGTCATCGGGATGGCCCCCGCGCGGGCCGAGGCCAAGACCAAGTGCGACATGACCTTCTCCATCAAGGAGTGGGCGGCGATCTACAAGCACGCCAAGGGTACCGGGACGATCACCTGCTCGAACGGCCAACGGGCGCACGTGGCGATCACTTCCACGGGCGGCGGCCTGACCGCCGGCAAGTTCAAGATCGAGGGCCACGGCGAGTTCTCCGAGGTCGGCGACGTCCACGAGCTGTTCGGCAGCTACGTCTCGGCCGAGGCCAACGCCGGGGTCGTCAAGTCCGGCGCGGCGACGGTCGTCACCAAGGGCGACATCACGCTGGGCCTCTCGGGTAAAGGCGAGGGCTGGGACGTCGGAATCAGCTTCGGGAAGCTAACCCTCACCCACATCAAGTAGGAGCTCCCGCCGCCGAGCGGCCGCGCCCGCCGCGCGCGCCGGCTCCCCCTCGTACCAGCGGGAGGGCGGTACACTTGCCGGCCATGAGCGATCGCGTGTGGGAGGAGCTCTCCCGGACGCTGCGTAGCAGTGCGCCCTATCGCGCCCTGCTGCGGGGCCGCGCCGAGGTGGTGCGCCTGCCGGTGCCGGCGGCGGCGTGGGTGGGCAGCCTGCTGGCGCGGGACCTCCGGCGGCCGCTGGTGGCGGTGGTGCCGCGCGAGGCCGACGCGCTGACCTGGCTGGAAGCGGCGCGGTTGTTCTCCGGCGGCCCCGGCGCGGCCGGGGCAGGTGGCGGCGGCGGGGAAGGCGACGGCGGCGAGCAGGCGGCGGTCTATTTCCCGTCGCCATCGCTGACTCCCTACCAGGAGACCGAGGTGTCGCTGCAGGTGCGGGCGCAGGAGTCGGTGGCGCTCGACGGCGTGTGCTCCGGGGTCGCCGCCACCGTCGTGACCACGCCGCGGGCGCTCTTCCGGCGGCTGCCGCGGCCGGAGGCGTTCGCCGCCGCGGTGCTCACCCTGCGGACCGGCGAGGACCATCCCCTGGAACGGCTCACCGCCCACCTGGCGCGGCACGGCTTCCGGCGCACCGACCTGGTCTACGAGGTCGGCGACTACGCGGTGCGCGGCGGCATCCTGGACTTCTTCCCTCCCGGCGAGGAGGCGCCCATCCGGGTCGATCTCTTCGGCGACACCGTGGAGTCGATCCGCTGGTTCGACCCGCAGTCGCAGCGCTCGGAGGACACCCTGCACGCGGTGCGCGTGCTGCCGCTCTATCTCTTCCCCGGCGGCGCCCCGGAGGCGCGGCGGCTGGCCGACCTGCTGCTGGCGCAGGACCCCGATCTCGGGCCTGAAGGAGCGCAGCTGCTCGAGAGCTTGCGCGGCTCGGGATCGTTCCCGGGATGGGAGAACTACCTGCCGCTGCTGGCCGACAGCGTGTCGCTGCTCGAGGCGATCGCGGACCCGCTGGTGTTCGCGGTGGATCCGCCGGCGCTCGACGCCGAGGCCGAGCATCACGCCGCGCGGCTCGAGGCCGACTTCGCGTCGCGCCGCGATGCCGGCCGCCTGGCGGCGCCGCCGGCGGCCCTCGAGCAGCCGGTGGCCGCGGTGCGGGCGGCGCTGGCGGCGGCGCACCTGGTGCTCAGCGACTACCAGGGAGCGCCGCGGCTGCCGGCAAGCGGCGCGAGCAGGGCGGGCGGCGACGGCGGCCTGGAGCTGGAGGCGGCCGCGGCCGCGCTGCCGCCCGTGGATTTCCACGCCGCGCTGACCGACCTCTTCCACGGCCAGCTGCCGCGTTTCCCGCAGGAGGTCGCGACGGCGCGGGCGCGCGGCGAGCGCTGCCTGGTGGTGGTGCCGCCGGTGCACCAGCGGCGCACCGAGGAGCTGCTGGAGGGGCGCGAGGTGCCGCTCGGCCGCGGCGGCGTCGAGCTGGTCGCGGGGGAGCTCACCCGCGGCTTCCGGCTGCCGGCCGCCGGCGTCGCGCTCTACGGCGAGCAGCAGCTGCTGCCGCAGGCCAAGCCGCAGCGCCGGCCGTCGCGGGCGCGCTACGGCCCCTTCCTGGCCAGCCTGCGCGACCTCAAGGTGGGCGATTACGTGGTGCACGCCGACCACGGCATCGGCCAGTTCGTGGCGCTGCGCTCGGTGGGACGGGACGGCGACGGCTCTGCACCGCTGCCGCCGGTGCTGCGCGGGCTGGCGCCCGGGTCGCCCGGGTCGCCCCGGTCGCACGGGTCGCCTGGACCGCCCGGGCCGCCCGGGTTGTCTGGGGCAGGGGGTGCGCCGGCTGGCCGCGGCGCCGCGGCAGGCGCGGGCGGTCCCGGCGGCGTGGGAGGCGGTGCGGGCGCGCCCGGCGCCGGCGGCGAGACCGAGGTGATGGAGATCACCTATGCCGCCGGCAAGCGGCTCCTGCTGCCGCTCAGCCGCCTCGACATGGTGCAGAAGTACAGCGGCATCGAGGGCGTCGCGCCGCGCCTCGATCAGCTCGGCGGCACCTCCTGGAACCGCACCAAGAGCAAGGTCAAGGGCAGCATGCGCGACATGGCGGCCGAGCTGCTCAAGCTCTACGCCGAGCGGCAACTCGCCAAGGCGCCGGCGATGCCGCCCGACTCGGACTTCCAGCGCCAGTTCGAGGCCGCCTTCGCCTACGAGGAGAGTCCCGACCAGGTCGAGGCGATCGCGGTGATCAAGGAGGACCTGCAGCGCGACCGCCCGATGGACCGCCTGCTGTGCGGCGACGTCGGCTACGGCAAGACCGAGGTGGCGATGCGGGCGGCCTTCAAGGTGGTCGACGGCGGCGGCCAGGTGGCGGTGCTCGCGCCCACCACCATCCTCGCCGACCAGCACCTCGAGACCTTCCGCCGCCGCTTCGCCGGCTTCCCGCTGTCGATCGAGATGATCTCGCGCTTCCGCTCGCCGCAGGAGGTGCGGGAGCTGCGCAAGCGCCTCGCCGCGGGCCAGCTGGACATCCTCATCGGCACCCACCGCCTGCTGTCCAAGGACATCCACATCCCGAAGCTGGCGCTGCTCATCGTGGACGAGGAGCAGCGCTTCGGCGTCGCCCAGAAGGAGCGTCTCAAGCAGCTCAAGAAGGACGTCCACGTGCTCGCCATGTCGGCGACGCCGGTGCCGCGCACGCTGCAGCTGTCGCTGGCCGGGGTGCGCGACATGTCGGTGATCGAGACGCCGCCGAAGGACCGCATGGCGGTGGAGACCGCCATCCTGCCCTGGAACGCGGAGGTGGTGCGGGAGGCGATCGAGTTCGAGATCGAGCGCGGCGGCCAGGTCTATTACGTCTACAACCGCGTCGAATCGATCGAGAAGGTGCTCACCATGCTGCGGGAGATCGTGCCCGGCCTGCGCATCACCGTGGGCCACGGCCAGCTCGACGAGGCCGAGCTGTCGCGCCGCATGCATGCCTTCACCAACCGCGAGTACGACCTGCTGCTGGCCACGACCATCATCGAGAACGGCATCGACATCCCGAACGTCAACACGATGATCGTGCATCGGGCCGACCGCTTCGGCCTGGCGCAGCTCTACCAGCTGCGCGGCCGGGTCGGGCGCAGCAACCAGCTGGCGTACTGCTACCTGCTGGTGCCGGCCGACCGCGTGCTCTCGGAGCCGGCGCGCAAGCGGCTCGGCGCCATCCGCGAGTTCACCGATCTCGGCGCGGGTTTCCGCATCGCCGCGCGCGACCTCGAGATCCGCGGCGCCGGCAACCTGCTGGGCGGCGAGCAGAGCGGCCACATCGCCGCGGTCGGCATCGAGACCTACTTGAAGCTGCTCGAGGAGACGGTGCGGGAGCTGCGCGGCGAGAGCGTCGTCGAGGGACCGTCGGTGGCGATCGACCTGCCGGTGCCGATGTCCATCCCGCAGGACTACGTCGCCGACGCCAACCTGCGCATGGAGCTCTACCAGAAGATCGCCGCGTTCGAGAGCTCGGAGCGGGAGCTGCTGGCGGAGCTCGCCGACCGCTTCGGGCCGCCGCCGCCCGCGGTGCGCACGCTGGTGGAAGTGGCGGCGCTCAAGCGGCTGGCCGAGTCGCTCCGCGTGCAGTCGGTCTCCGCCAAGGGCCACGAGCTGGTCATCCGCCTGCGCCGCGATGCGCGCATCGACGTCGCCAAGCTCATCGACCTGGTGTCGAGGACCACGGGCGCCAGCTTCAGCCCCACGGGCGTCTTGACCCTCACCGGCGCCGGCGCGGCCCAGATGCTGTCCGCTGCCAGGGTTACCTTGGAGGAGCTGGCGCAATGAGGGGAGGCGTGGAGGGCGGGGAAGAGCGGCCCGCCGTGCGATGGTCGCCATTCTCATGAGGAGGCGTGCATGGCGGCAAGCTCTTCGCGGTGGCCGCGGTCGCGCAATGAGGGCTCGGTTACTCCCGGCACTGGGTCTGCTGGGCCACGGGATTCCATGGCCGGTCTTGGCCGCGCTGGCCGTGGTAGCTACCGGTCCCGGCTGCGGCCCCCGGCAAACGATTCCTGGTGCCGATATAGCTGCCCTCGTAGGCGGCAAAGAGGTCCCCTACCAGCAATTCCAGGTCTATCTCTCCTCCACCCTCGGCGACGCCGAGACCGGTGCCTCCAGCGCCGTCCTGAGCCAGCTGCTCGATCAGTATCTCGAGGAGCGGCTGATGCTGCGCCTGGCGGTCGATCGCGGCCTGGTGCCGGCCGGCAGCGCGCCGCGGCAGGCGGTCGACGCCCTGCTGCGGCAGGCCGCCGGGACGCCGCCGAGCGCGGCGGAGATCGCCGAGTACTATCGCCGCCACCGCCAGGACTTCGCGCGGCCCGAGCGCGTGCGCTTGCGGCAGATCCTCACCGAGGACCGGCGGACGGCGGAGCGGGCGGAGCGTGCCATCCGGGGCGGCGAGGACTTCGCGGCGGTGGCCCGCCGCCTGTCGCGCGACGCAGCCGCCGGCGGCGGCGGCTACCAGGGCGAGCTGGCGCGCTCCGACCTGCCGCCGGCCTTCGTCGACGTCATCTTCGCCTTGCAGCCCGGCGAGGTCAGCCGGGTGATGCCCGCCGACTACGGCTTCCACATCTTCCAGGTGCTCGAGCGGCTGCCGGCGGCGGTGGCGCCGCTCGAGGCCGCCGGCGCCGAGATCGCCGCCCGGCTGCGGCGTGAGCGCGCCGACCGCGTCCGGGCCTCGCTGGTGCAGCAGGCGCGAGCCCGTTACAATGCCCGGGTGTATGAGCGCAATCTTCCCTTCGAGTACGAGGGCTCCTATGGCGAGAATCACCCGCACCGATCCACTCCCGCGAGCGCCGCAAGCGCCCCCGATGGCCGTTGACCTGATCCCGATTCCGCTCCCGATCCCGCTCCCGATCCAGCGCCGAGCGCCGCGCCGGTTCTTGCTCGGAGCCCTGGCGCGCCCCGGGGCGATCGTCGCGCTCGTCGCGAACGTCGCGAACGTCGCGATCATGGCGATCATCGCGATCGTCGCCATCGCCCCGGCCCGCCCGGCCGGCGCCGAGGTCCTGAACCGGGTGGTGCTGCGGGTCAACGACCAGATCGCGACGCTGTACGACTATCAGCGCCGGCGCGCCGAGACGATGCGCCAGATCGCGCAGGGCATCCAGGATCCCGCCGAGCGCCGGAACGCGCTCGACCAGGTGTCGGAGAACGTCTTCCGCGACATGTTCCAGGAGCTGCTGCTCAGCTCGCGCGCCGATCAGCTCGCCGTCGAGGTCACCGACCAGGAGGTCGACGACCGGGTGGCCAAGATCCGCGACAGCCTCGGCATCAAGACCGATGCGGACTTCCAGACGGCGCTGCGGCAGAACGAGATGACCCTCGAGGGGCTGCGTAGCCAGACCCGCAAGAACCTGCGCATCGGCGGGGTGATGCAGAGGGAGGTCACCAGCAAGATCAAGGTCAAGGACGAGGACCTGCGGCGCTACTACCGCCTGCACGTGGAGCAGTTCACGGTGCCGGAGCAGGTGCAGCTGCGCGAGGTGGTGGTGCTCGAGGACAGCGGGCTGCCGGCGGCCGAGCGCGGCCGCATCGCGGCGGCCATCCGCGAAGCGGTCCTCTCCGGCAAGAGCCTGGCCGACGCGGTCGCTCCCTATGCCGGCAAGGGCCAGGCCAGCAGCGTCGTCGAGATCGGCTGGGTGTCGCCGAAGGACCTCGATCCGAAGCTCGAGGCCGCTGCCTGGAAGCTGCCGAAGGATGGAATGACCGAGCCGGTCGCGGCGCGCGGCGGCGACCACCTGCTGCAGCTGGTCGATCGCCGTCCCCAGCACGTGAAGCCCTTCAGCGACGTCCAGGCGGCGATCCAGCAGCAGGAGCAGGAGCGCATCTTCCGCCAGGACAGCATCAAGTACATGGCCGACCTCGAGACCAGGTCCCTGGTCGTGGCCGATCCGCCGCCGGAGGCGGCGAACTTCCGCCGAGGGATCGGCGGCGGCGAGGACGAGTCCCTGAAGGGTCTCGCCGGCGCCGCGGCGGACAAGACGCCCAGCTCCGGCAGCGGCGCTCCCGGAGATAGCGGCGCCGGCGGTGCTGCCGGCGACGTCGTAGGCGCTCACCCGACCGCGATCGACACCACCACCGATCACAAGCAAGGCCTGCCGGCCCCGACCCCGGCCGGAGCGCCTCCTCCCCCGAAGGACACGGTCATCATCCCGCCGCCCTCCGCCATGCCAGTGCCGCCGGCGAGCACGCCGCCGCCGTCGGAGAAGAAGCAGCAGCCGACCGCGCCGCCGGCGAATCCGCCACCCCCCGAGCAGGAGCCGAACGCTCCGCCGCCGCCGGCGAATCCACCTCCTCCACTCTGAGCTGAACGTGGCGGCGCCGATCCCGGCGCCGCCACCAGCGTAGCCTCCGGCACCGCCGCCTGCGGTCGTCTTTGGCGGATTTACGATCGATTACCGCCTCTCCATGTAAAGCGAACCGCGTCCCTTTTCGCGTCGCCGGTGGCCCGCGATGGAGTCATGGTGGGTTGTAGTGGAAAAAAATGGACAAAAGTGGAGTCAACTGTTACGATCCCTCCTCAGACGACGACTGTCTCTTGAGGAAGGAGCCATGTTCCGAGGGAGTGCTCCAGCCAAGATCGACGACAAGGGGAGGCTCAAGATCCCGACGGATTTCCGCCGCGCGATCGAGGAGCGCTACGGGCCCGACCTGTTCGTGACGTCGATCGCGGGCGACTCGGCGTTGCTCTACCCGCTGCCGGTCTGGGAAGAGATCGAGGCGCGGCTCGGCGGCATGGCGTCCACCGACCGGGTGAAGGCGCGCTACCTCGAACGGGTCAGCTATTACGGCCAGCAGTCCCGCCTGGACAACCAGGGGCGCCTGCTGATCCCCCCGATCCTGCGCGAGAGCGCCGGCATGAGCGGCGAGGTGGTGGTGAGCGCCCAGCTCGATCACCTGGTGGTGTGGAACCGCGACCGCTTCGCCCGCCGCCTGGAAGAGCAGCCCTTCACCGAAGAGGACTTCCGGGCTCTCAGCGAGCGAGGGATCTGATGCGCGCCTCACGGCTGCGGGTCGAGGTCCCTTGAGTGATGGCGGCCCGTCTTCGGCGCCCGCGGGCTCTGCCGCCGGTTCCGGTTCCGGCGCCGGCCCGGCGTCCGCGCCGGTCGAGCACCTGCCGGTGCTGCTCCGCGAGTCGCTCGACCTGCTCGCGCCGGAGCGCGGCGGGCTGTTCGTCGACGCCACGGTCGGCCTCGGCGGGCACGCCGCGGCGCTGCTCGCGCGCGGACCGGCGGCGCGGCTGGTGGGTCTCGACCGCGACCCCGAGGCGCTGCGGCGGGCGGGCGCCCGGCTGGCCCCGTACGGCGACCGTGTGCGCCTGGCGCACGGCAACTTCCACCGGCTCGAGGAGCTGCTGGCGGAGCTGGGCGTGGAACGCGGCGCCGTCGCCGGCCTGCTCTTCGATCTCGGCGTCTCGTCGCTGCAGCTCGGCACCCCGGACCGCGGTTTCAGCTTCCGGCTCGCAGGCCCGCTCGACATGCGCATGGGTCTCTCCGAGCTGACCGCGGCAGACCTGGTCAATCACACTGCGGAGGGCGACTTGGAAAGAATCTTCAGGGACTTCGGCGAGGAGAGGCAGGCGCGCCGGATCGCGCGAGCGATCGTCGAAGCGCGCGCGGAGCGGCCGATCGCCACGACGGCCGAGCTCAAGCAGATCATCGACGAGGCCAAGGGCGGCGGCCGGCCGGGCGCTGCGGCCGGAACGGCCCCCGGAGGCCGCCGGGGTCGGCCGGGCCGCCGGGCGGGGCGCTCCCGTGGCGCCGGCCGGACCGCGGCGGGTCCCCGGGGAGGCCACATCGATCCGGCGACGCGCGTGTTCCAGGCACTGCGCATCGCGGTCAACGACGAGCTCGCCGGCCTCGAGCGGTCGATCGAGCAGGCGGTGAACATGATGGCCGGCGACGGCAGGCTGGTGGTGATCTCGTACCACAGCCTGGAGGACCGGATCGTCAAGAACACCCTTCGCGACCTGGCACAGGGCGCGGTCGACCCGGTGACCGGCCGCCCGCGCTCCGAGACCCAGCTGATCGCGGCGCTGACCCGCAAACCGGTCCGCCCCTCGCCGGAGGAGGTGGCGTGGAACCCGCGCTCGCGCTCGGCGCGGCTGCGCGCGGCAAGAAGGCTGTGAGCCCTTGAGGAGCACGTACGCTTTCCGCCGGCCGGTGCGCAACACCTACCTGGTGCGGGAGCGCGACCGCCGCCTGGCGCGGGAGCTGGCGCTGGTGATGCTGGTGGTGGTGCTGCTGGGCGGCGGCCTCCTCGCGTACACCTGGATCCATCTCGAAGCGCTGCGCACCGGCTATCGCATCGACGGGCTCGAGCGGCAGCTGCGCGAGCTGTCGCAGGTCGAGCGCCAGCTGCAGCTGGAAGCGTCCTACCTGGCCAGCCCGCAGCGCATCGAGGAGCGGGCGGTCCGCGAGCTCGGCATGCAGCAGCCGGCGCTCGAGCAGGTGGTCTTCTGGGAAGAGATGGAGCGGAGGGCCGCGCGGTGAGGTCGCGCCTGCACGTCGTCTGGCTGGCGGGACTGCTGTGGGTGGCGCTGATCGGCCTGCGCCTCTACCAGCTGCAGGTGGTGAACCATCTGCGTTACGTTCACAAGGCGCACCAGCAGCAGCAGCGGGTGGTGAAGCTCGATCCGCCGCGCGGCACCATCTACGACGCGGCCGGCCGCGAGCTGGCGGTCTCGGTCGAGGTCGATTCCGCCTATGCCGTGCCCGCGGAGATCGGCGACCGCGCCGCCACCGCGCGCGCCATCGCCGCCGCCTGCCCCGGCCTGGACGCCCGCCACCTCGAGAAGCTGCTCGCCGAGGAGCGCGAGTTCGTGTGGGTGGCGCGCAAGCTCGATCCGCCGGTGGCGGCGGCGCTGCGGCGGCTGCGTCTCGCCGGCATCCACTTCGTCCAAGAGAGCAAGCGCTACTATCCGATGCGCGACCTGGCCTCGCAGGTGCTGGGCTACGTCGGCACCGACAACCACGGCCTGGCCGGCCTGGAGCTGAACTACGACGCGGTGATCACCGGCAAACCCGGCCTGCGCACGGTGCTGCGGGACGCGCGGCGCGGCACCGCCGTCTCGCCCGATCTCTTCTTCACCGAGCCGCGGCCCGGCGGCGACCTCTACCTGACGCTGGACGCCGCCGTGCAGCACATGGTGGAGCGCGAGTTGCAACGCGCCGTCGAGCAGCGCCGCGCACGCCGCGGCAGCGCCGTGTTCCTGGATCCCGCGACCGGCGCGGTGCTGGCGATGGCGTCGTATCCCGCCTTCGATCCCAACGAGTTCGAGCGGTACGCGGCGAGCAGCTGGCGCAACCGCACCATCATGGACGCCTACGAGCCGGGCTCGACCTTCAAGATCGTCACCGCCGCCGCGGCGCTCGAGTCGGGCCTGGTGCACGCCGACGACCCGTTCGACTGCGGCATGGGCTCGATCGTCCTGTACGGCATCACCATCCGCGACCACAAGCGCTTCGGCATCATGTCGTTCGCCGACGTGATCGCCAAGTCGAGCAACGTCGGGGTGATCCGGGCGGCCCTGATCATCGGCGGCGAGCGCCTCCACCGCACCATCGTCGCGTTCGGCTTCGGCCGCGCCACCGGCATCGACCTGCCGGGCGAGAACGCCGGCATCCTCCATCCGCTCGAGCGCTGGGGGCCGCTGACCAAGGCCTATGTCGCTTTCGGCCAGGGCGTGGCGGTGACGCCGCTGCAGCTCGCGGCGGCGGTGGCGGCGGTCGCCAACGGCGGCAGCCTGCTGCAGCCCTACGTGGTGGACGCGGTGCGGCGCGGCGAGGTGCTGGAGCGGCGGCATCCCCGGCCGCTGGTGGCGTCGCGCCCGATCTCCGCGGCCACCGCCGAGGAGGTGAAGCGGCTGCTCGAGCGGGTGGTGACCGACGGCACCGGCAAGACCGCCGCGGTGGCCGGCTACCGGGTGGCGGGCAAGACCGGCACGGCGCAGATCCCGGTCCCCGGCGGCTACGCGCGCCATGCCTACCTGCCCAGCTTCGTCGGCTTCGCTCCCGCGGACCGGCCGAGCCTGGTGGGGATCGTGGCGGTCGAGGCGCCGCAGGGCATGGAGTACTACGGCACGCAGGTCGCGGCGCCGGTATTCGGCACGCTGGTGCGCGAGGTGATGCTCTACCTCGGGGTGCGGCCGCAGCGCCAGGCGCCGAGCGTCTGGCCGGGCGAGGTCGTGACCGCCGGCCTCCGGGATGGCGGGACGGCGGCGCCGGCGCCGGCGCTGGCCGGCGCCGTGGTGCCGGCCGTGGCGGTGGCGACGGGAGCGACGGGACCGACTGGAACGGTGCCGGCCGCCGTCAACAGATCGGCGGCGAGCTCCGCGGCCGCCGGCCCGGCCGCCATCACCGCCGTCGCGAAGGCTGCGGCGGGTCCCGCCGCCGCCGGTCCTGCCGGCGCGAGCCCGGCCGGGTCCAGGGGAGCTGCCGTCACCGCCGCCGCCGACGACGACGACGATGCGGCGAGCGAGGACGCGCCCGAGCTGTGGCACAGCCAGCCGGCCGCGCCGCCGCGGCCGACGCCGCGGGTCCCGACGTCCTCGCCGCCGCCAGGACCGGCAGGAGATCTGCTCGATGCGGTTCTCTGAGCTGATCGACGGCATCGCCGCCGGGCCGAGCATCCCGCCGCGGCAGGACCCGCTCGATCCACGAGCGCGGCAGGAACCGCGCGATCCGCGAGAGCGCTTTGACGCGCTCGATCCGATCATCTTGGGGGTCACCCACGACTCGCGCCGGGTTCGCCCGGGCGACCTCTACGTCGCCCTGCCCGGCCAGCGCTTCGACGGCTGGGACTTCGCGGCCTCGGCGGTCGCGGCCGGCGCCGCGGCGGTGGCGGGCGCACCGCCGCGCGAGCCGGCGCTGGCGGACGCCCTGACCGTGCCGTGGGCGCCGCTCGCCGACCCCCGGGCCGGGCTGGCGGCCCTGGCGGCGCGGGTCTACGGCCATCCCGACCGCGAGCTGGTGATGGCCGGCGTCACCGGCACCAACGGCAAGACCACCGTGGCGCTGCTGATCGCCGCGATGCTCGAGGCGGCGGGGCTGCCGGCCGGCTTCCTCGGCACCTTGGGCCACCGCTTCGGCGAGCACGCCGTTGCCGGGAGGGGGGGCGGCTACGCCCACACCACGCCCGAGTCGTCCGACCTCTATCGCACCCTGCGCGAGATGCGCGACGCCGGCGCCCGCGCCGCGGCGATGGAGGTGTCCTCGCACGCCCTGGCGATGCAGCGCGTCGCCGGCGCGGCGTTCGACGTCGCGGTGTTCACCAATCTCACCCGCGACCATCTCGATTACCACCAGGACATGGAGAGCTACTTCGCCGCCAAGCGCGGGCTCTTCGCGCAGCTCAAGCCGGGCGCGCGGGCGGCGATCAACGCCGGCGACCCCTACGGCAGGCGGCTGGCGGCCGAGCTGCCGGAGGCGCTGACCTTCGGCGAGGGCGGCGCCGTGCGGGCGAGCGCGGTGCGCCTGTCGACCGGTGGCATCGCGGCGCGCCTCGAGACGCCGCGCGGCGCTCTCGAGATCGACTCGCCTCTCCTCGGACGCTACAACCTCGACAACCTGCTGGCGGCGGCGGCGGCGGCCGAGGCCCTCGGGCTGCCGCACGCGGCGATGGCGCGCGGCATCGCCGCGGGCCGCCGGGTCCCCGGGCGGATGGAGCCGGTGGACCGCGGCCAGCCGTTCCCGGTGTACGTCGACTACGCCCACACCGGCGCGGCGCTGGCCGCCGCGCTCGCCGCGGTGCGCGAGGTGGCCGGCGGCAACCGGGCCGGCGCGGTCAAGGTGGCCGTGGTCTTCGGCTGCGGCGGCGAACGCGATCCGGGCAAGCGCTCGGCGATGGGGAGGACGGCGGGCGAGCTGGCCGACCTGCCGATCGTCACCTCCGACAACCCGCGCGGCGAGGACCCGCTGGCGATCATGGCGGCGGTGGAGGAGGGGGTGAAGGCGAGCGGCAACTCGCGCTACCGGCTGGTGCCCGACCGCCGCGAGGCGATCCGCGCCGCGCTCGCCGCCGCCGGACCCGGCTGGGCGGTGCTGGTGGCCGGCAAGGGTCACGAGCGCGAGCAGATCGTCGGCGACCGCAAGCTGCCGTTCTCCGACGTCGAGGAGATCGGGCGGGCGCTGGAGGAGCTCCGTGGCTAGTCTGCTCGCCAGCGAGGCGGCGAGCGCCGCCGGCGGCCGGGTGATCGCGGGCGACGCCCAGGCGCGCCTGCACGGCGCCGCGATCGACTCGCGGGCGGTGCGCGGCGGCGAGCTGTTCTTCGCCTTCGCCGGCGCCCACGCCGACGGCCACCGCTTCGTCGGCGACGCCTTCCGTCGCGGCGCCGCCGGCGCCGTGGTCCAGGACCCGGCCGCGGCCGCGGCGAGCTGGGCGCCTGACGCCGGGGAGCCGCCGGCGGGAGCCGCCGCGATGGCCGCGCCGGTGGCCGCGCCGGCGGCCGCGGCGCCGGACCTTCGCGGGCGGGCGCTGATCCAGGTCGCCGACACGCTGGCGGCGCTGCACGACGTGGCGCGCGCCGTGCGGCAGCGGGTGCCGCGGCGCCTGATCGGGATCACCGGCTCGGCCGGCAAGACGACCACCAAGGAGCTGCTGGCGGCGATGCTGGCGACCCGTTACCGGGTGGCGCGCAACCCCGGCAACTTCAACAATCTCTACGGCTTCCCCCTGGCGCTGCTGAACGTCCCGGACGACGCCGAGTGGATGGTCGCCGAGATGGGGATGTCGACGCCGGGCGAGCTGCGGCAGCTGTCGCTGCTGGGGCGGCCGGACGTCGCTCTCTTCACCGTCGTGCGGCCCGCCCATCTGCAGTCGTTCGACAGCCTGCGCGGCATCGCCGAGGCCAAGGCCGAGCTGCTCGCCGGCCTGGCGCCCGGCGGGCTGGTGGTGGCCAACGCCGGCGACCCCGAGGTGGTGCGCATCGCGCTGCGCTACCTGGCCGAGGGCGGCGGCGGGGAGGACGGCGGAAAAGACCCTGAGGTCGGCGCTTTGGAGAACCCGGCAGGCATTGCCGTCCCAACCCTTGGGCAGGCCAGCGGCAGGCGGCGCGTCGTCTGGTACGGGATCCGCTCCGCGGCATTCGACGGCGGGCAGGCGGCGGCCGCCGAGGCCTCGCATGCCCTCGTTCCGCGGCTCGACGTCGTGGCGCTCGATCCGGCCCCCGGCCCCTCGGGCATCGGCAGCCGCTTCGTCCTCGTGGCCGGCGGCCGGTCGCAGGAGGTGTGGCTGCCGCTGCACGGCCTCTACAACGTCGAGAACTGCCTGGCCGCCGCCGCCTGCGCCTTCGCCCTGGGCGTGCCGCTGGCGGACGTCGCGGCGGCGGCCGAGCAGGCGCGGCCCGCCACCGGCCGCGGCGTCGTGCACCGCGTCGTGCTCCACGGCGCCGGCGGGCGCGAAGAGGGCGAGCAGGCGGCCTACCGCGGCGAGCGCGATGAGGGTGAGCAAGGCGGGCGCGGCGACCGCGGCGCCCTGACGGTGATCGACGACAGCTACAACTCGAACCCGGACGCCCTGGAGAAGGCGCTGGCGGGAGCGGCGCAGCTGCCGGCGGCACGCCGCCTGGCGGTGCTCGGCGACATGCTCGAGCTGGGTCCCGAGAGCCCGCGATTCCACCGCCAGGGCGGCCTGGCGGCGGCGCGCCTGGGCTTCGACCCCGTGGCCGGAGTGGGCGAGCTGGCGCGCGAGCTGGTGGCCGGCGCGCGCGAGGGCGGCGCCGCGGCGGCCTGGCACCCGGACGCCGCCGCCGCCGCCGACTGGGCGGCCGCCGCGGTGCGGCCGGGCGACGTGGTGCTGGTCAAGGGCTCGCGCGGCATCGGCCTGGACGCCGTGGTGCGCCGGCTGCTGGCGCTCGGCGAGACCGGGCGGGGCGGGGAGGCGTGACGCATGCTCTACCACCTCCTCTACCCGCTGCGCGATCTCTTCCCGGTGCTCAACGTCTTCCGCTACATCACCTTCCGGGCGGCGGCGGCGATCGTCACCGCGCTGCTGCTGTCGCTGGTCCTGGGGCCGCGGTTCATCCGCACCCTGCGGCGCCTGTCGGTCGGCCAGAACATCCGCGACGTCGGGCCGCAGGCGCACCAGGTGAAGGCGGGCACGCCGACGATGGGGGGGTTGCTGATCCTGTTCGCGGTGCTGGTGCCGACGCTGCTCTGGGCCAACCTCACCAACGTCTACGTCTGGCTGGTGGTGCTGGTCACCACCGCCTTCGGCGCCATCGGCTTCGCCGACGACCTCCTCAAGGTCCGCCGCCATCGGAACCTGGGCCTGACGGCGGCCGCCAAGTTCTGGCTGCAGGTGGCGGCCGCCGGCGCGATGGGTGTGGCGCTGCTCTTCCTGCCGCCGGAGTACGGGTTCAACACCACGCTGTCGTTCCCGTTCCTCAAGCAGCTGCGGCCGGACCTCGGGTACGTCTACATCCCCTTCGTGGTGCTGGTGCTGGTGGGCTCGTCGAACGCGGTCAACCTGACCGACGGCCTCGACGGCCTCGCCATCGGCGCCACCACGGTGGCGGCCGGGACCTACGCCATCTTCACCTACCTGGCCGGCAACCGGGTGATCGCCAACTACCTGCAGATCTCGTACGTGGCGGGGGTCGGCGAGGTGGCGGTGTTCTGCGGCGCGCTGGTCGGCGCCGGGCTCGGCTTCCTGTGGTTCAACTCCCACCCTGCCGAGGTGTTCATGGGCGACGTCGGCTCGCTGTCGCTCGGCGGCGCCATCGGCAGCGTGGCGGTGATTGCCAAGCAGGAGCTGCTGCTGGTCCTGGTCGGCGGCCTCTTCGTGCTCGAGGCGCTGTCGGTCATCGTGCAGGTGGGCTCGTTCAAGCTGCGCGGGCGGCGGGTGCTGCGCATGGCGCCGCTGCACCACCATTTCGAGCTGTCCGGCTGGGCGGAGCCGAAAGTGATCGTTCGCTTCTGGATCCTGTCGATCCTCTTCGCCCTGCTGTCGCTCTCGACGCTGAAGCTGCGATGAACGTGCCCTGGGGCAGCGGCCGCTTCGAGCGGGTCCTGGTGTACGGCCTGGGGCTGTCGGGCCGCGCCGCCTCACACCTGCTGCTGGCGCGCGGCGTGGCGGTGGCGGCGGTGGACGACCGGCCCGGCGTCGATCCCGGCGAGCTGGCCGCCGAGCCGCGCTTCGAGCTGCTGTCGGCCGCCGCGGCCGCCCGCCTCGCCGCCGATCCGGTGAACGGCTCCGATCCCGCGGCCGCCTGGACCGGGATCGACGGCGTCGTGGTGTCGCCCGGGGTGCCTCCCGAGCGGCCGCTGCTCGCCGCGGCGCGCCGGCGGGGCCTGCCGGTGCTGGCGGAGGTGGAGCTGGCGTTCCCGTTCGTCGACGGTCCGGTGCTGGCGATCACCGGCACCAACGGCAAGAGCACCACGACGGCGCTGACCGGCGCTCTGCTCGCCGCCGCCGGCCATGCCGTCGAGGTGTGCGGCAACATCGGCGAGCCGCTGGCCGGGCGGGTGGACGGGGCGCCCGGGCGCACCTTCGTGGTCGAGCTGTCGAGCTTCCAGATCGACGGCCTCGACACCTTCCGGCCGCGCGCCGCGGCTTTCCTGAACCTCACCGAGGACCATCTCGACCGCTACCACGACCTCGCTTCGTATGCCGCCGCCAAGCGCCGGCTGTTCCGCCGCCAGGGCGCCGGCGACCTGGCGGTGCTGAACGCCGACGACCCGATCACGCGCACCACGCTGGCGGCCGCGGATGCCGCCGGCCCGGGCGCCCGGCCCAGCTGCGCCATCCGCCGCCGCCTCTTCTCGCGGCGCGGACCGGTCGACGACGGCTGCTACCTCACCGCGTCGGGCACGGTCGTGGAGGTGTCGCCCGGCGAGCCGCCGCGCACCCTGTTCGCCGCCGCGGAGGTGCCGCTCGCCGGCGTGCAGAACCTCGAGAACGCCATGGCGGCGGCGCTGCTGGCGCGCGGCCTCGGCGCGAGCCCCGAGGCGATCCGCCGCGGTCTCGCCGGCTTCCACGGGCTGCCGCACCGCATGCAGCAGGTGGCGGTCCAGGACGGGGTGACCTGGTACGACGACTCCAAGGGCACCAACCCGGCGGCGACCATCAAGTCGCTCGAAGGCTTCGCGGACGGCACGGTGCACCTGATCCTGGGCGGCCGCAACAAGGGCGCCGACTTCGCGCCGCTGGCGCCGCCGGCGCGAGCGAAAGCGCGGCGCCTCTACCTGATCGGCGAGGCCGCGGGCGAGATCGAGCGGGCGCTGGGCGGCGCGGCGCCGCTCGAGCTCTCCGGCACGCTCGCGGCCGCGGTGCGGTCGGCGGCGGGCCACGCCATGCCGGGCGAGGCGGTGGTGCTGTCGCCCGCCTGCGCCAGCTTCGATCAGTTCCGCAACTTCGCCCACCGCGGCGAGGTCTTCCAGGCGGAGGTGCGGGCGGCGCTGGCGGCGCCGGCGCCAGAGGAGGGGAGCGACCGGCGAGAGGAGCCGGACCGGCGCAAGGGGAACGACCGGCGAGGTGCGAATGGCTAAGAAGCTGGCGTTCGACCGGGTGCTCTTCACCACCGTGGCGCTGCTGATCTTCTTCGGCCTGGTGATGGTGTACTCGGCGAGCGCCGCCATCGCCGGGGAGCGCTCGCCGCTGGTCAATCCGTTCCTGGTCAAGCAGGCGCTGGCGACGGCGGTGGGCCTGGCGCTGATGGTCTGCCTGATGCACCTCGACTACCGGTGGCTGCGCCGGCCCGCGGTGGTCTACGGCATGCTCGCGGTGTCGCTGCTGCTGCTGGTCGGCGTGCTCTTCTCGCCGCAGCTCAACGGCACGCGGCGGTGGTTCTTCGTCGCCGGCCTGTCGCTGCAGCCCTCCGAGCTCGCCAAGCTGGCGCTGGTGCCGTTCATCGCCTACCAGATCGACAAGAAGCAGGGCGAGGTCAACCGAGCGTCGCTGCTGGTGCCGGTGGCGGCGGCCACGGGCCTGGTCGCCTGCCTGATCCTCTTCGAGCCCGACATGGGCACCGCGGTGCTGCTGGGCGGCACCGCCCTGCTGCTGGTGTTCCTCGCCGGCCTCTCCTGGTCCTGGGTGGCGGGCGCGCTGGCGCTGGTGCCGCCGCTGCTGTGGCTGCTGGTGATGGCCGAGCCCTACCGGCGCGGGCGCTTCTCGACCTTCCTCGATCCCGAGCGGGACCCGCTCGGCAGCGGCTTCCAGGCGCTGCAGTCGCTGATCGCCGTGGGCTCGGGCGGGCTGCTCGGGCTCGGCCCCGGCAAGAGCGTGCAGAAGCTCTACTTCCTCCCCCACCCGGAGTCGGACTTCATCTTCTCGATCGTCGCCGAGGAGCTGGGCATGGTGGGGGCGATGGCGGTGGTGGTCACCTTCGCGGTGTTCGCCTGGCGCGGCCTGCGGGCCGGCGCCAAGGCGCCCGACCTCTTCGGCCGCTACCTGGGTTGGGGGTTCACCGGCATCGTCGTGCTGCAGGCGCTGCTCAACGTCAGCGTCACGGTGGCGCTGCTGCCCACCAAGGGGATCCCGCTGCCGTTCATCTCCTACGGCGGCTCCTCGCTGGTGGTCACGCTGTGCGCCTGCGGCGTGGTGCTCAACATCTCGCAGCACGGGTGATGGACGGCACGACGGCATGGATGGAGATGAAAAGGATGCAAGGGAGGCGCGCCACGCGTTGCTTGCCGGCGGCGGCACCGGCGGGCACGTCTTCCCGGCGCTCGCCGTGGCCGAGGAGCTGCTGGCCCGGGGGTGGCGGGTGAGCTTCGCCGGCACGGCCTCAGGCCTCGAGGCGCGCCTGGTGCCGGAGCGCGGGATCGACTTCCACGTGCTGCCGGCGCGGCCCCTCCTGGGACGCGGCCCGGCGGCGCGGGCGCTGGCGCTCGCCACCCTGGCCCGCTCGGCGGTGTCGGCGGCGGGACTGATCCGCCGCCTCGGCGTCACCGCCGTGCTCGGCACCGGCGGCTACGCCTCGGCGCCGGCGGTCGTGGGCGGCAGGCTGACCCGCCGGCCGGTGCTGCTGCTCGAGCCGAACGCCCGCGCCGGGGTGGCGAACCGGTGGCTGTCGCGCTGGGCGACGGCGGCGGCGGTCGGTTACGAAGAAACCGCGCTGGGCTTGAAATGCCCGGCGACGGTGACCGGGGTGCCGGTGCGGGCAGAGTTTTTCTCAGTTCCGGAGCTGTCAAGAAACGCCACGGGAGACATCTCCCGGTCCTCGAGCCCCGCCGAGCCCGGCACCTCCGAGGCTTCGGCCGCCCTCGGCGCTACCCGCGCCTCCCGCGCCTCCCTCCTGGTGCTCGGCGGCAGCCAGGGGGCGCGCCAGATCAACCGGGCGCTGCCGGCGGCGGCGGCGCTGCTGCTGGCCGGAATGCCGGAGCTGCGCATCGTCCACCAGGCCGGCGCCCGCCACCTCGACGAGACGCGCGCCGCCTACGCCGCCGCCGGGGCGAGCCCGCGGCAGGTGCAGGTGGTGGCGTTCGTCGACGACGTGGCCGGGGCGATGGCCGCGTGCAGCCTGCTGGTCTCGCGTGCCGGCGCCATCACCGTCGCCGAGATCTGCGCCGCCGGGCGCGCGGCGCTGCTGGCGCCGCTGGCCATCGCCAAGGGGCACCAGCAGGACAACGCCCGCCTGCTGGCGGCGGCCGGCGGCGCCGAGGTGCTGGCCCTCCCCGACCTCGAGCCGGCGCCGCTGGCGGCGCGCCTCGGCGCCCTGCTCGGGGACGGCCCGCGCCTGGCGGCGATGGGACGGGCGGCGCGGGCGCTGGCGCGGCCGGATGCGGCGGCGGCGATCGCCGGCCTGCTCGAGGAGCTGGCGGGAGGCCGGGCGTGATCTTCACCGAGTTCACCGACCTCTCCCGCGTGCACTTCGTGGGCATCGGCGGCGCCGGCATGAGCGGCATCGCCGAGATCCTGCTCGAGTACGAGCTCGCGGTGTCGGGCTGCGACCAGGTGTCGTCGGAGGTCACCGACCGCCTGCGCCAGCTCGGCGCCACGATCCACGAGGGCCACTCGCCCGAGCACCTGGAGGACGTCGAGGTGGTGGTGATCTCCTCGGCGGTGGCGGAAAGCAACCCCGAGGTGCAGGCGGCGCGCCTGCGTGGCATCGCGGTGGTGCGGCGGGCGGAGATGCTCGGCGAGCTGATGCGCCTGAAGTACGGCATCGCCGTCGCCGGCACCCACGGCAAGACCACCACCACCTCGCTGATCGGCACCGTGCTGACGGAGGCGGCGCTCGATCCGACGGTGATCGTCGGCGGCAGGCTGCGCCTGTCCGGCACCGGCGCGCGGCTCGGCCGCAGCCAGTACCTGGTGGCGGAGGCCGACGAGTTCGACCGCAGCTTCCTGCGCCTGACGCCGGTGGTCGCGGTGGTGACCACGATCGACCGCGACCACCTGGACACCTACCGCGACCTCGGCGAGATCGCCGACGCCTTCGTCACCTTCGCCAACCGGGTGCCGTTCTTCGGCCGCGTCATCGTCTGCCTCGACGATCCGCAGGTGCGCCACGTCCTGCCGCGCCTCGCCGACCGCCGCGTCGTCACCTACGGCATGTCGCCGCAGGCCGAGCTGTCGGCGGTGGACGTCGAGGCGCTGTCGTGGGGCAGCCGGTTCGCCGTGCGCAGCCTGCGCGCCGGCCTGCTCGGGCAGATCGAGCTGCCGATCCCCGGCCGCCACAACGTCCTCAACGCCCTGGCGGCGGTCGGCGTCGGCCTCAGCCTGCGCATCGGCTGGGACGACATGGCGGCCGCCCTGGCGGGTTTCAAGGGGGTCCACCGCCGCTTCGAGCCGATGGGCAGCTGGCGCGGCGCGGCGGTGGTGGACGACTATGCCCACCACCCGACGGAGATCGCGGCCACCCTCGACGCGGCGCGCCAGACCTTCCCCAGGGCGCGCATCCACGCGGTCTTCCAGCCGCACCTGTTCTCGCGCACCCGCGACCTCGCCCTGGAGTTCGGCAACGCCTTGCTGGGCGCCGACCGGGCGATCGTGACCGACGTCTACCCGTCGCGGGAGGCGCCGCTGCCGGGAGTCACCGGCGAACTGGTGGTGGACGCGGCGCGCCAGAGCGGCCATCGCAACGTCTTCTACTGCACGCACTGGCGCGAGGTGCCGCCGGTGCTGGCCGCCGGCGTCGCCCCCGGCGACGTCGTGCTGACCCTCGGCGCCGGCGACATCAACCGGCTGGCAAGCGCGCTGGTCGCGGAGGAGGCGGAGTGACCAGCCTCGCCTTCATTGCAACGAATGGCCTTGGTCTTGGCGGTCGGGTCGTCGCCCGCTCCATCCTCGCCGCCGGCGGCGGCTCCGGCTCCGGCCATCCGCTCGACTTCCGCCGCCGCGGCGCGCCGCCGCGGCGCCGCCGGCGCAGCCCGCTGCTGGCGCTGGCGAAGCCGCTGGGGATCGCGGCGTTGACGGTGGGACTGCCGCTCTCCCTGGGCGCCTGGCTGCTCACCTCGCGCCAGTTCCAGCTGCACGGCATCGACGTCGGCCGCGAGCCGGCGCCCTGGGCGGCCACCGCGCGGGTGCCCGCTCCCTGGGTGCGCCAGGCGCTGGCGCCGCTGCTCGGCCGCAACCTGCTGCGGCTGCCGCTGGACGAGGTGCGGCAGCGGCTCGCGGCCAATCCCTGGATCGCCACCGCGGAGGTCGCCAAGGAGCTGCCCGACCGGCTGCGGGTGACCGTCGCCGAGCGCCGGCCGGCCGTGCTGCTGCGGGGGGGTGCCGGCGCCGGGCACGACGCGCTGCTCTACGCGGATGCCGCGGGGCGGACGATCGCGGCGGTCGGGTCTCCCGCGGAGGAGGCGGCGGCGCGCCGGCGCGGCTTGCTGGTCGTGGGTCTCCCGCGGTTCGCCGCCGCGACCGCGGCCGCGGGCGCACTGCGGCTGGCGGACCAGCTGCGCCGGCTGCGGCCCGGCTGGACGGCGGCGCTGTCGCAGATCGACGTCGTCGACGAGGACGACTTCCAGCTGCGCGTCGAGGGCCTGCCGTGCCCGCTGCTGGTGCGAGGCAGCCGGCTGGCCGACAACCTGGTGCTCTTCGAGCAGCTGCTGCCCGAGCTGCGGCGCCGCTACCCGGCGCTCGCTTCCGTGGACCTGCGCTTCTCGCGGCGCATCGTCGTACAGGCGGCGCACGTGGCGCCGCCGATCCAGCCGGCGCCGGCCGTGAAGCCCGTGCCGCCGGCTCCCGCAGTCAAGACGATGGCGCCGCCGGCTCCGGCGGCGCCGACCAGTAGCCGGGGATCAGACAACCGTTAGCGGGTTGGAGGGGTTCGAGACATGGCCAAACCGGAACCTTACTTCGTGGGCATCGACATCGGATCCTCGAAGGTGGGCGTGCTCATCGGGCAACGCGACGCCAAGGGGAGCATGGAAGTGGTGGGCAAGGGGCTCGCTCCCAACCGCGGCACCCGCAAGGGCAACATCGTCAACGTCGAGGCGACGGTCGAGGCGCTCAAGCAGGCGAGCGAGGAGGCCGAGGTGATGGCCGGCGTCGAGATCTCGCGCGCCTACGTCGGCGTGGCCGGGGCCGACATCCGCAGCGTCAACTCGCGCGGCATGGTGTCGGTGTCGCGCAAGGACCGCGAGATCACCCGCCAGGACATCCAGCGCGTGCTGGAGGCCGCGCAGTCGGCGGCGCTGCCGTCCGACCGCGAGATCCTGCATGCCGTGCCGCAGGAGTTCATCGTCGACGAGCAGGGCGGCATCGACGAGCCGCTCGGCATGCTGGGCACGCGTGTCGAGGTGATGGTCCACCTGGTGACCGGCAACATCACGCGCTCGCGCACCCTGCTCACCTGCGTCAACCGCGCCGGCATCGAGGTGGTGGAGATGGTCTTCGAGCCGCTCGCCACCGCCGAGGCGGTGCTGTCGCCCGACGAGCGCGAGCTGGGGGTGCTGCTGGTCGACATCGGCGCCGGCACCACCGAGTACGCGCTGTTCTGCGAGGGCGAGATCCAGTACAGCGCTGTGGCGCCGATCGGCGCCGGCCACTTCACCAACGACCTGGCGATGGTGCTGCGGACGCCGTTCGCCGAGGCCGAGCGGATCAAGATCAAGCAGGGCTGCTGCCTGCCCAGCATGGTGACCGAGGAGGAAGGCATCTCGGTGCCCACGGTGGCGGGCGGCAGCGCGCGCGTCGTGCCGAAGCGCGAGCTGTGCGAGATCCTGCAGCCGCGCGCCGAGGAGCTGTTCAACATGCTGCGCGACGACCTGCGCAAGCACGCCTCCGACGAGGGCCTGCGCGGCGGGGTGGTGCTGACCGGCGGCGGCGCACAGCTCGACGGCCTGCTCGAGCTGGCCGAGCAGGTGTTCGACGCCGGCGTGCGTTACGGGCTGCCGCGCGGCCTGGGGGGCCTGGTGGACGTCATCAGCAGCCCGACCTGGTCGACGGCGTCCGGCCTGCTGCTCTACGCGCAGGCCGCGGAGGAGACCCAGGGCAAGGTCCAGAAGAAGCGATCGGGTTTCAGCGTGCGCGGCGTCGTCGGCAGCCTGCGCGGGATGTTCTCGGACCTACTGTGAGAGGCGCTTCAACGGCCGCTTCATCGCCGCTTCAACAAAAAAAAAGGGGGTGCAACATGATCCTGTTCGACGACCCTGAAGCTCACGACGAGAAGGAGGCGGCGCAGGCCCACCGGTCCGCGGCGGCCGCCGCGGAGGCGGTCGTGCTGGGCGCCCGCATCAAGGTGCTCGGCGTCGGCGGCGGCGGCGGCAATGCGGTGAACCGCATGATCGACGCCCAGCTGCGCGGCGTCGAGTTCATCGCCGCCAACACCGACCTGCAGGCGCTGCACAAGTGCCGGGCGCCGGTCAAGCTGCAGCTCGGCAACCTGCTGACCAAGGGGCTGGGCGCCGGCGCCGACCCCGAGGTGGGCCGCAAGGCGGCGCTCGAGGACACCGAGCGCATCCTCGAGACGCTCGAGGGCGCGGACATGGTGTTCCTGACCGCCGGCCTGGGCGGCGGCACCGGCACCGGCGCGGCGCCGATCATCGCCTCGCTGGCCGCCGAGATCGGCGCCCTGACGGTGGCGGTGGTGACCAAGCCGTTCGGTTTCGAGGGCCGGCGGCGGATGCAGCTCGCCGAGCGCGGCGTCGACGAGCTGCGCGGCGCCGTCGACACGCTGATCACCATCCCGAACGAGCGCCTGCTCAACTTCGTCGAGCGCGGCACGCCGCTGTTCGAGGCGTTCCGCATCGCCGACGACGTGCTGCGCCAGGCGGTGCAGGGGATCAGTGACCTGATCACCATTCCCGGCGAGATCAACGTCGACTTCGCCGACGTGCGCACCATCATGACCGGCATGGGCATGGCGCTGATGGGCACCGGCGTGGCCAAGGGCGAGCACCGCGCGCTCGAGGCGGCGCAGCGGGCGATCTCCTCGCCGCTGCTCGAGGAGACCTCGATCCAGGGCGCGCGCGGCGTGCTGATCAACATCTCGGGCGGCCACGACCTCACCCTGCACGAGGTGGCGGAAGCGGCGCGCATCATCTCGGACGCCGTCGACCCGGACGCCAACATCATCTCCGGCATGGTGATCGAGCCCGGCCTCGAGGACGCGATGAAGGTGACGGTGATCGCCACCGGCTTCGACCGCGCCATGGCCGATCGTCCGCCGCGCGCGCACGTGACGGGCCTCGCGAGCTTCGCCGCCGCCGCCGCCGGGGCGCCCGCAGGCGGCACCGGCACGGCCGCCGGCGCGGCCCGTCCGGCACCGCTCAACGCCGCGGCGCCGCCCGCCGCGCCGCAGCGCGAAGAGCCCGAGGCCTCGCCCGCCGACGTGCCCTTCTACCGCAAGGCGATCGCGCACGCCCGTCCCGAGGACCCGAACGGCTTCGGCCCGAACTGGTCGAACGTCGACGACTACGACATCCCGACGGTTCTGAGGAAGCAGATGGACTAGTTTGGCTGCCAGATTCGACTCGCCGTCCAGCGGTCGGGGACGCCATCGAGCGGCTCGACGGCGCCGCCGTCAACACCGCCACCTCCCTGCTGCCGAGAGCCGCCCGGCTGCCGCTCCGCATGGCCCTGCCTCCCCTCGACCGAACCGTCGACCTGGCCCGCGAGCTTGACGCCGGGCGGTAGAGCTCGGCGAGCCTCACCCGGCGAGGTCCGGGGATGGTAAGGTCAGCTACAGGTGAGCGAGGCCGCGAGATGATCCGCGTCGAAGTGAAGCCGGAATTGCTACGTTGGGCGCGCGGGCGTTCCGCGATCGATACCAGCGCGCTGACCCATCGATTTCCGCGGCTTCCGGCCTGGGAGCGTGGCGAGGTGCGCCCAACGCTAAACCAGCTGGAGAGCTTCGCAAGAGCCACGCATACCCCGGTCGGCTTCCTCTTCCTGCCGGAGCCGCCGGTCGAGCAGATCCCCATTCCGGACTTCCGCACGATTGGTAACGAGCACATCGACCGGCCGAGCCCGGATCTGCTCGACACTCTTTACATCTGCCAGCAGCGTCAGGAATGGTACCGTGATTTCATGCGCTCTGAGCGGGAAGATCCGCTGCCGTTCGTTGGCTCCGCCAATCTCGAGAGCGATGTCGAGAGTGCGGCCGCCAGCATCCGGAGCGCGCTCGGCTTCGACGTTCACGAGCGCCGCCAGATACCGACCTGGACCGAGGCGCTGCGCCGCTTCATCGAGAAGGCAGACGAGCTGGGTGTTCTAGTCATGGTCAGCGGCGTCGTCGGCAGCAACAACCGGCGCAAGCTCGATCCAGAGGAGTTCCGAGGCTTCGCGCTCTCCGACCCCCTCGCGCCACTCGTGTTCATCAACGGCGCCGACACCAAGGCGGCGCAGATGTTCACGCTCGCCCATGAGCTGGCACACCTCTGCCTCGGTCTGTCCGCACTCTCGGATGTCGGGCCGATCTCCTCGCCATCGCACCAGGTCGAGATCTGGTGCAACCGCGTCGCTGCCGAGTTCCTGGTACCTCTCGCCGTCATTCGCGGCGAGTATCGAGCAGGGACCGAGTTGGCCATGGAGCTGAGACGCCTTGCCCGGGTGTTCAAGGTGAGCACTCTGGTCATCCTGCGTCGCATTCACGACCTCGGAGGACTCACCCAGGAGCAGCTCTGGCAGGCCTATCGCGAGGAACTGGCTCGCCTGATGTCGCTGCCGAAGGGAGAGGGCGGGAACTTCTACTTGACCCTGGCAACGAGAGTCAGCAAGCGCTTCGCGCGCGCTCTGGTGGTCAGTACGCTCGAGGGCCGGACGCTCCACCGCGACGCTCTCCGACTGCTCGGCTTCTGGAAGCTCTCGACCTTCCACGAGCTCGGTCACAGCTTGGGAGTCGCTTGATGGCGTACCTCCTCGACGCCAACGTGTTCATCCAAGCGAAGAATCTCCACTACGGTCTGGACTTCTGCCCTGCGTTCTGGGATTGGCTCGTCGCGAGCAATGCAGCGCAGAGCGTCTTCAGCATCGAGAAGGTCGGCGATGAGGTTGACGCGGTTGCCGACGAGCTCTCTACTTGGGCCGAGCAGCGTGGACCTGGGTTCTTCCTCAAGCCCGATCCCGCGATGCTGCCCGCGCTCACCTCGGTGAGTACCTGGGCGACGGGTCAACGCTACGACGCCGCCGCCGTCAGCACGTTCCTACAAGTCGCAGACTACTATCTCGTAGCCCACGCGCTCGCTCACGGTCACACAGTCGTGACCCACGAGATCGCGTCCACTTCGACGAAGAGGATCAAGATTCCCGACGCTTGCATCGGCCTCGGCGTCAAATGTATGACACCGTTTGAGATGCTACGGCACGAGAGAGCGAGATTCGTCCTGGGGACGTCACGATGAAGCAACCGAGAGTGGTGTGCGGCTATGCGAGTGCGGAATTGAGGTCCCGACTGGAACCCGCAGCAAGCTGGCCGCCTGCTCTTGTTAGTGCAGTAAAGCAGTCCTGCCGGCACGGCCCTAAGCTGGTAGCCGGCGTCTCCACCGAACATCGCGCCAAGTCCGGCCTCCGGAAGATCAACTAATGAAGGACGCCACGTTGCTGGCCGATCCAGTCACGGCGGCAGGGCGATCGGCGGGGTTGCCGTGGGACTGATGCTGGCGCGCGGCTCGCTCGCGGAGAGGGCGCAAAAAAGTTGATGGAATCAGTGCCAGCCCAGCCGGAACCGTCGAAGGCAAAGACAGGCTGTGTGATCTTCGCAATCGCTGCCACTGTCGTAAGCGTGGCCGTTGTCGCGGGCCTCGTCCTGTCTCCACCTCATCGATCCCTCGCCCCCGGTGTAGAGCCGCTAAGGGGAGAGACTATTGAACTGCCCGATGTTGGGAGGAAGACACAGCCGGTAACCTTGATTGCAACCTCACCCGAAGCGCTCTATCTGATGTGTCTCAGCGTCGCCTCGGGCAAGCTTGGTCTTCTCGTCGAGCTCGCCAAGCTGAACAAGGGGACACTCATTCCGGCCGGTGCGCTTGCAAGGCCCTTGGAAAATATTACCTATCAGGGATTGCCATTCACCGAGATCGAACTACTAAGCGGCGCTTACAAAGGGCGGACGGTCTTGACACATGCTTTCTTCTTAGCTGCTGCACACCAGAAGAACGTGGCTGAGGGCCAGAGTAGCGGGCGAGGCTGGTTTGCGGCTCTGGTAAAGGAAGAGCTTCGGGTTGCGGCTCAGACCGCCGAGGACCAGCGCGTTGCGGCCAAGGTGGCTGAGGAGCGCGTAGCGACCGAGGCAGCCGAGGAGCGCGAGAGGCAACGACGCACTGCTGAGCGTATCGCCGACGAGGAGAATCGCCAAGCCGCTGAATTACGACAGCGACACTTGGAACAAATGAAGTCACAGGTCAAGAGGTGGCACGACGAGCAGTATCCGGCACTCGTGCAGTTAGCTGCTGTTGAGAGGCGGGTCGCACACGATCTCGAAGAGAGCTTTGAGCAGGGGGCTGCGAAGTGTGTGCTGCTTAGAGATGCAGCCGAGGAATTGTTGGCGCGCAACGTGTACACTGCTCCCACTCAAGAACTCACGGTGCCGGCCGAGACGTTCCTCCGAAATCTACGGAGTGCTGCCAGCCGGTGCGAGGAGCAGCGGGCTGATGCCGAGCGAAGGCAAGTCGTAGTGCCCCGAGCCCATCTTGGTCTTGAACTTGAATTCTTGGCGGCTGAGAACGCGATGAACGCGCTCAGTAGAGAGCTGTCCGCCTATGGGCTGTAGAGGGGAAGAGGGGGAAGGTCGCCTGGGCCGCCCCGTTAGCGAGAGGCCCGCCCGTGGCGGATCCGCCTCGAGCTGCTCGGTCGGATGCCGGGCGACTGTGATGAAAAGGATGATCAGGGTCCCGAGCGTATAGCCATCGACGGCGGCAAGGAGCCCAGACCACGCGGGAAGGACCGACTTGTCAGGGGGCATTGTACTTCCCTGCCCGCCAGGACGGCTGCCTTCCGTGGTCCAAATTTGGTCCATCTGCGCAGACTCCTGCGCGATCCGCCGGGCACCCTGGCGCACCCACAAGTGGCTGATCCTGCTGGGCTTCCGGTGCCCAGTGGTGCCCGGGAGGTGCCCCGAGTGCCCCCTTGAGCGGACTTTTCATCTCGTGCGTGGGGCTGCGTCGAGCGCGAGCCCGTGCCGCCGGTCGTGCCCCCTCCGGCGGCCGGGCGGTGCCCCGAAACATTCCCACTGCGGCGGCGTAGGGCATACAGCAGCCAGCAGCGTACCGTCCGGCGGGCAAGCCCCCGCGGAGCAACCGACATGCCCATGTCACCGACCGATTCCCCGACTCCTCGGAAGCCGCTCCGGCTGTGGCCCGGCGTCGCCGCCGCGGTGCTGCTGTGCGTGCTGAGGTACGTCCTCCCCGTCGTCGTGCCCAGGGCTTTCCTCTTAGGGGCGATGGCCGGCTTCGTCTGCGTGTTGGCGATCGTCGTATGGTGGGTCTTCTTCAGCCGCGCGCCCTGGTCCGAGCGCCTGGGCGCCGTCGCGCTGGCGATCGTCGCGCTGCTCGCGACGAAGCGCATCGTCCACGTGTCGGTGGCGACGGGGATGATGGGGATGATGTTCATGTTCTACGCCATCCCGGCCCTGAGCGCCGCCTTCGTCGCCGGGGTGGTGGCCAGCCGCCGCCTCTCGGACGGGCTCCGGCGCGCCTCGATGGCCGCGGCCATCCTGCTCGCGTGCGGAGCGATGACGCTGCTGCGGACCGACGGCATCACCGGCGGCGCCGGTTCGCTGTGGGCCTGGCGCTGGACGCAGACGCCCGAGCAGCGGCTCCTGGCCCAGGGCGGCGACGAACCGGCGGCGGTCCCGCCGGCAGCGGCTGCGGCGGCGACTCCCGGGCAGCAGCCGGCGATCCACGCCGGCGCCGTGCCGGCAGCGCTGGTCTCGACTCCGGCGGCGGCGGTGGCGCGCGCGGACTGGCCCGGCTTCCGCGGACCGGGTCGCGACGGCGTCGCTCGCGGCGTGCGGATCGCGACCGACTGGTCCGGGTCGCCGCCGGCCGAGCTGTGGCGCCGGCCGATCGGACCGGGCTGGTCGTCCTGCGCGGTCCGCGGCGACCTTCTCTACACCCAGGAGCAGCGGGGCGACGAGGAGGTCGTGTCCTGTTACCGGGTGACCACCGGCCAACCGGTGTGGCGGCACGGCTACCCGGTCCGCTTCTGGGAGTCGAACGGCGGCGCCGGTCCGCGCGCGACGCCGACCCTGAGCGACGGCCGCGTCTACACCATGGGCGCGACCGGCATCCTGAACGCGCTCGACGCCGGGAACGGCACCGTCGCGTGGTCGCGCAACGTGGCGTCCGAGACCGCCACGAAGGTCCCGATGTGGGGCTTCGCCAGCTCGCCGCTGGTGCTCGACGACGTCGTCATCGTCGCCGCCATCGGCAAGCTCGTCGCCTACGACCGCGCGACCGGCGCTCCCCGCTGGTCCGGCCCCGCCCACGGCGGCAGCTACAGCTCGCCCCAGCGAGCGACGATCGACGGCGTGGAGCAAGTGCTGCTGCTGAGCGAGATCGGCGCGACGAGCGTCGCGCCGGGCGACGGCAAGGTGCTCTGGGAGTACAAGTGGCCGGGCTTCACCATCGTGCAGCCGGCGCTGATCGCGGGCGGCGACGTCCTGATCAGCACGGCCGGCGGCACCGGCGGGCTCGGCATCCGCCGCCTCGGGATCGCGCACGGACCCGGCGGCTGGACCGTCCGCGAGCGCTGGACGTCGGACGGGCTGTGTCCCTACTTCAACGACCTCGTCGTGCACCGGGGCCATGCCTACGGCTTCGACGGCAGCACCCTCGCGTGCGTCGACCTCGAGCACGGCACGCGCAAGTGGGAGGGCGGACGCTACGGCAGTGGCCAGCTCATCCTGCTGCCCGATCAGGACCTGCTGCTGGTGGTGTCGGAGGAGGGTGAGCTGGCGCTGGTCAGGGCGACCCCCGACAAGTTCACGGAGGTCGCGCGATTCCCGGCCATCAAGGGCAAGACCTGGAACCATCCGGTGCTGGTCGGGGACACACTGCTGGTACGCAACGGCCAGGAGATGGCCGCGTTCCGGCTGGCTCCGGCGCGCCGCTGACGGTGAGTCGCCGGGTCGTGAGTCCCATTCCGCGAGGGTCCCTCCTCTCTCCCCCCTTGGCGAGGCGAGGCACAGGCCCCCCTCCCCCCTCCCTCCCCCTGGGCTCGTATGGGCGAGGGGTCGCAGTCCTCCGGCGCCGCCCTTTGGACTTGGACCCCTCGCCCATACGAGCCCAGGGGGAGGGAGGGGGGAGGGGGGCCTGTGCCTCGCCTCGCCAAGGGGGGTGGGAGGGAAAGGACCCTGGCTGGATACTGACCCACTCCCCGACGCCTTGACGCCGTTGGAACTTCCCGGGTGCCGCCACGTATGCTAGAGGGCCTGGATGTGATGCGGATGCACATGAGAGGCTTCGGCGGATTCCACAGAGTGCGGCGCTCGCGGGCGGTCAAGTGGCTCGCTTGCGTGCTGGCCGTCATGAGCGGCGCCGGGACTGGCGCTGGCCTCCTGCGGGCCGACTGGCCCTCCTGGCGCGGTCCGCACCAGGACGGCGTCTCGACCGACGTCGACCTGGTCGCGAAGTGGAGCCCGGCGGGCGAGAACCTGGTGTGGCGGGCGGATCTGGTCGGCCGCTCGACGCCGGTCGTCGTCGGCGGCAGGGTCTGCGCCAACGGCCGCGTCGGCACCGGGGCCACCCGCCAGGAGAGCGTGGCCTGCTTCGATGCGGCCACCGGGCGGAAGCTCTGGGAGCATCACCTCGACGTCTATCTCACCGCGATCCCCTTCAGCCGCGTCGGCTGGGGCAGCCTCACCGCCGACCGCGAGACCGGCAACGTCTATGCGCTGGGGGTGGGCGGCCTGCTGTACTGCTTCGCCCCCGACGGCAAGGTGGTCTGGTCGCGAGCGCTGACCGAAGAGGCCGGGCTCATCTCCGGCGTCGGCGGCCGCACCCACTCGCCGCTGGTGGACGAGGACCGGCTGATCGTCAGCTTCGTCAACGCCGGCTGGGGCGAGCAGGGGGCGCCGCGCCACCGCACGTTCGCGTTCGACAAGCGCACCGGGGAGCTGCGCTGGGTCTCGACGCCCGGCGAGGCGCCGCAGGACACCAACATCCAGACCTCGCCGGTGGTGGCCGAGATCGGCGGCCGGCGCCTGCTCATCGAAGGCGAGGCCGACGGCTGGGTCCATGCTCTCCTGGCGCGCACCGGCGAGAAGGTCTGGAGCTTCCATCTCAGCAAGGGCGCTTTCAACAACACCGTCGTGGTCCACGACAAGGTGATCTACGCCTCGCACGGCGAGGAGAACCTGGACACCGGGCTCATGGGGCGGGTGGTGGCCATCGACGGCTCCGGCACCGGCGACGTGACGCGCACCCACGAGCTCTGGCGCAACGACGAGCTGATCTCGTCCTTCCCCTCCCCCGTCTACCACGACGGGCTGCTCTACGTCGTCGACAACTCGGCGGCCCTGGCGGCCCTGGACGCCGCCTCCGGCAAGATCCTCTGGCGGCACAAGCTCGGCACCATCGGCAAGGCGTCGCCGGTGTGGGCCGACGGCAAGCTGTACGTCGCCGAGGTGAACGGCCGGTTCGACATCTTGAAGCCGAGCCGCTCGGGCGTCGAGGTGCTGGACGAGGAGCGGCTGCGCGCCGCCGACGGCAGCCGCTTCGCCGAGATCTACGGCGCGCCGGCGGTGGCCTACGGGCGGATCTATTTCGCCGCCGAGACCGGCCTGTACTGCCTGGGCGACAAGTCGCGGCCCCTGCGGACGGAGCCAACGGAGCGGGCAGAGCGGGCAGAGCGGGCGGCAGCCGCGGCGCCGGCAGCTCAGGCCGATCCGAATGCGGCCCCTGCCGCCACGCCTTCCAGCGGCGCCGGCGCCATCCACCTGCTGCAGGTCGTGCCTGCCGAGGTCCTGATCCGGCCGGGCGAGCCGGTGCGCTTCCGCGCCGTGGCCGCGGACGGCGCAGGCCTGCCGGTGGCGGTGCCGGGCGGCCTGGCTGCAGGGACCGCGGTGCAGTGGTCGGTCGGAGGCGTCACCGGCACCCTCGACGCGGGAGGCGCCTTCGTCCCCGATCCGGGCAAGGGCTTCCAGACCGGAGAGATCGTGGCCCGGCTCGGCGACCTGGCCGCCAAGGCGCGGGTGCGCGTGGTGCCGCCCCTGCCCTGGACGATGGACTTCAAGGCGCTGGCGCCCGGCAGCACGCCGCCCGGCTGGATCGGCGGTGCGAGGTTCGCGGTGAAGGAGACCCGGTGGGGCAAGGTGCTCGCCAAGGCGCCGGTGCGAGTCGGGTTGCAGCGCTCCAACGCCTACATCGGCCCGGCGATGCAGCACGACTACACGGTGCAGGCCGATCTGCTGGGCGCCCAGTCGGGCTTCGTGCGTCCCGACATGGGCTTGATCGCGAGCGGGTACGTCCTCGACCTGATGGGCGCCAACCAGCGGCTCCAGCTGCGCGCCTGGGACACCGAGCTGCGGCTGGTGCAGGAGGTGGAGTTCAAGTGGGACCCGGACGCCTGGTACACGATGAAGCTGCGCGCCGACACGCAGGGCGCCGAGGGCCTGATCCGCGGCAAGGTCTGGCGGCGCGGCGAGCCCGAGCCCGCCGCCTGGACGGTGACCGCCCACGACCCGCGGCCGGTGCGCAACGGCAGCCCGGGACTCTATGGCTACTCGTCGGTGGAGATCCTGTTCGACAACCTGAGCGTGACGCCGAACCGGTGACGGCCGGCCGGCGTGCATGGCGTGAACGGCATAATGGCGTGATCGCGTGACGAGGTGACCCCGTGACGGAGCGAGCGATGATCTGCAACCGAGCGGTCTGCGCGGCCGTCGTCACCCTGCTCATGGCGGCCGGCGTGCAGCCGCTGCCGGCCGCGCCTGGAGCCGCCGCCGCCGGCGCCCCGGCGCCGCCACCCGCTGCCGCCGGCGCCGCCGCGGCGGCCCCCGCGCCGCCGCCGGCCCGAGAGCAAGCGGGCGAGCCGGCCGTGCGGGCGATGTACGGCGGCACCCCTTCCCGCAACATGGTCTCCGGCGCGGCCCATCTGCCCAGCCGCTGGGATCCCGCGACCGGTCTCAACGTCAAGTGGACGGCCAACCTGGGCTCGCAGAGCTACGGCGGGCCGCTGGTGGCCGGCGGCAGGGTGTACGTCGGCACCAACAACCAGGAGCCGCGCGACCCGAAGATCGTCGGCGACCGCGGCGTGCTCATGGCCTTCCGCGCCGCCGACGGCCACTTCCTCTGGCAGGCGGTGCACGAGAAGCTGAGCCAGGGCAAGGTCAACGACTGGCCGCTGCAGGGGATCTGCTCGACGCCGGCCGTCGATGGCGACAGCCTCTACTACGTCTCCAACCGCGCCGAGCTGGTCTGCGCGCGCACCGCGGGCCGGGAGGCCGGCGCGGGCGCCGGTGGCGCGGGCGGCCCCGCGGCCTCCGGCAGCGCGACGGCCGGCGCGGTGGCTGCCGCCGGCGGCGCGGGCGGCGCGGACTTCGTCTGGAAGCTCGACATGATCGGCCAGCTCGGCATCTACCCGCACAACCAGGCGGCGAGCAGCCCGCTGGTGATCGGCGACCTGGTCTACGTGGTCACCGGCAACGGCGTCGACGAAGGGCACGTCAACATCCCGGCGCCGGAGGCCCCCAGCTTCCTCGCCGTGGACAAGCGCACGGGCAAGGTGGTGTGGCAGAGCTCGCTGCCGGGCCGCAAGATCCTGCACGGCCAGTGGTCGAGCCCCTCCTACGGCGTCCTCGACGGCAAGCCGCAGGTGCTCTTCCCCGGCGGCGACGGCTGGCTCTACGCCCTGGAGCCGCTGACCGGCAAGGTCATCTGGCGCTTCGACTGCAATCCGAAGGACTCCGTCTACACCATCGGACCCGGCTCGACGCGCAACAACCTGCTCGCCATGCCGGTGATCGTCGGCGACATGGTCTATCTGGCGGTCGGCGAGGACCCGGAGCACGGCGAAGGGATCGGCCACCTCTGGGCGCTGCGGCCGAAGGGCGAGGGCGACCTCACCGGCAAGGCGCTGGTGTGGCACCGCGGCGGCGAGGACTTCCATCGCAGCCTCTCGACCGTGGCGGTGAAGGACGGGCTGCTGTTCACCGCCGACTTCTCGGGCTACGTCTACTGCCTGGACGCGGCGACCGGCAAGCCCTACTGGGTCTACAACTCCTACGGCGCGATCTGGGGGTCGCCCCTGGTCGCCGACGGCAAGGTCTACATCGGCAACGAGGATGGCGACGTCGCCGTGCTGCGCGCGGCGCGCCAGCTCGAGGTGGTGAGCAAGGTGAACATGGGCAGCGCCGTCTTCTCGACCGCCGTGGCGCAGGACGGCGTCCTCTACATCGCCTCGCGCTCGAAGCTCTTCGCCATCGCCGAAGGCATCCCGGCGAAGAAAGCGGCCGCCGCGGCCGCGGCACCGTGACCGCGATCCTCGAGACCTCGCTCGCCGCGGCGGTGACCGCGGCCCGCCGCCGTCTCGACGAGCACGTGCGCGAGATCGTCGGCTGGCACTTCGACCCGGCGACCGGCACGCCCTTCTGGCTCGACCACGCCCGGGGCCTCGACTTCGATCCGCGGCGCGAGATCGGCGGCTACGACGACCTGCGGCTGCTCGGCCATTTCCAGGACGAGTGGCTGCGCGGCGGCCCCATACGGCGCTGGGTGCCGCGCGCTCTCGCCGACCGGCCGATCGCGGTCTTCGAGACCGGCGGCTCGACCGGGCTGCCCAAGTCGCGCATCAACGTCGAGGACTTCCGGATCGACTACGAGCAGCTCTCCGACCGCCTTCCCGAGGCGGGCTTCCCGCGCGGCGCCGACTGGCTGATGCTGGGACCGACCGGGCCGCGGCGGCTGCGCCTGGCGATCGAGCACCTGGCCCAGCATCGCGGCGGCATCTGCTTCCTCGTCGATCTCGACCCGCGCTGGGTGAACCAGCTGATCCGCGACGGCCGGCCCCGCGAGCTCGAGGCGTACAAGCGTCACGTCGTCGAGCAGGGACTCGCGCTGCTGCGGGCTCACGCCAGCATCCGCTGCCTGTTCACCACGCCGAAGCTGCTCGCGGCGCTGGCCGAGCGCGTGGCGCTGCCGCGGCTGGGCATCCGCGGCGTCTTCTGCGGCGGCACCGAGATGAGCCCGCAGTTCCACCGCTTCGCCTGCGAGGAGCTGGTCCCCGGAGCCACCTTCTACCCGGTCTACGGCAACACCCTGATGGGTCTCGCCTGCCCGGCGCGGCCCGCCGCGGCCGGCCCCGCCGGGCCCGCCGGCGAAGATGCCGGCGCCGCGGCGCGCTGGGCCGTCACCTACTACGCGCCGCAGCCGCGCGCCGTGCTCGAGGTGGTGGACCCCGCCGATCCCGAGCGGCGGGTGGACTACGACGAGACCGGCAGGGTGATGCTCACCACCTTGACCCGCGAGTTCTTCATGCCTCGCTTCCTCGAACGCGACGAGGCCGAGCGCGCCGCGCCGGCAGCCGAGTTCCCCTGGGACGGGGTGCGCAACGTGCGCCTGCTCGGGGCCCTGGAGAGCTCGGTCGTGGTCGGGGTGTACTGAGAAGCGGCATGAGCGGAATCGGCGGCATGGGCGGCAGCGGCGGGATCGGCGGCATGGGCGACGTCGACGCCATCGGAGATCACCGCGATCGACGTAATCGGGGCGGGCGGTCCCCCCTGCGGCACCTGCCCGTGTGGCGCGCCGGCGTGCCGTATCGAAGTCTGGCGGTCACGCCGCTCCACGACGTGACCAGCGGCGTGCCGGTGGCCGAGGTCGGCCAGGCCAACGCCGGCCTCGTCACCCGCGATCTCGCCGCGGCGCCTCCGGCGCAACTGGCGGAGCTGGCCGAGCTGCCGCTCGGCGAGCGGCTGGCGATCTGCCGGCGGGCGGCGGCGCTGTTCGCGGAAGGTGAGCTGGCGATCGGGTTCGACGGCGAGACGCAGTCGCCGGACGGCTACCTGCGCGACGTGTCGGCGACCACCGGCATCCCATGGTCGCTGGCGCGCGACAACCGCGAGAAGCTGCGCGCCGGCCTGGCGCGGATGGCGGAGGTCGTCGACGGGCTCACCCGCGGTCTGCCGGCCGCGGCCCTGGACGGCGACGGCGAGGCCGGCGCGGAGTCGCACTTCCAACGCCTGGCCGACGTCCTGGGCGCCGTGCTGCCCAGCAACTCGCCGGGAGTGCACGGGCTGTGGCTGCCGGCGCCGGCGCTGGGCGTCGGGCTGGCGCTCAAGCCCGGGCGCGACGAGCCCTGGACGCCGCTGCGCCTGCTCGCGGCGCTGGCGGCGGCTGGCTGTCCCAGGTCGGCGCTCTCTTTCTATCCCACCGATCACGCCGGCGCCGCGGAGATCCTGCTGCGCTGCGATCGCTCGCTGCTGTTCGGCGACGCGGCCACCGTCCGCCCGTGGCGCTTCGACCCGCGGGTGCAGGTGCACGGCCCGGGTTTCAGCAAGGTGCTCTTCGGCGAGGACCAGCTGCCGCGGTGGCCGGTCCATCTCGACCTGGTGGCGAGCTCGATCCTCGCCAACGGCGGCCGCTCGTGCATCAACGCCTCCGGCGTGTGGCTGGCCGCCGGGTCGCGCCAGGCCAGGTCTCAGGACAGTGCCACGCGCGATCACCCGCGCGCGGCCCGGCAGGTGGATGGCCCGGGCCGCGAGCTGGCCTCGGCGCTGGCCGAGCGGCTGGCGGCGGTCGAGGCGCGCCCGCTGGACGACCCGCGCGCGGAGCTGGCGGCCTGGCCCGA
>Ga0307477_10000343_pt1 | contig 54827 bp, 44 predicted proteins | sample atmos_gasesECM2C_FD_203316 | JGI IMG/M metagenome (GOLD analysis project Ga0307477, IMG submission 203316) | Hardwood forest soil microbial communities from Morgan-Monroe State Forest, Indiana, United States - atmos_gasesECM2C_515 | ecosystem: Environmental > Terrestrial > Soil > Temperate... | reverse complement strand
CGGATTTTTCCCCTTGAAAATGCTTGCGCCCGGCAGCGTTCTTAGCTCCGGGCGCAATTTCGATTAGTACTGAAACACCTATCTCCATCCCCGGGGATGAGCAAGCATGTGTTTTGCGCAAAACACATTGATGGGGCGCGGGATGACGCGGAAAATCCGTTTCGCAAAAATCACGTGTCGCGAATACCCCTACCCGAAATTTGCTCCGCAAATTTCGTTTCCGGGCGGCGACAGCTCCGCTGTCGCAAACTCGCCCTCCAACCCCACAAGGGGGAGGTGGGTTTTTTAAAACTCAGCCGCCGGAGTGGGGCTCCAAATTGCTGGCGGAATTGACGCGACTATCTTGCGGCGCGGCTTTAAATCGCGCGGCTGCTTGCATTGCGGCCGCGAGATCGGCCGGCTTCAGCCGTTTGGCCAAGATGGCGAGGCGAGGCGCGATGGTCTTGTCGCCGAGATCTGAGGCAATCGCATACCATTTATAGGATTGGACCAAGTCCTGCCGCACGCCTTCGCCCTGCTCATAAACCGCCGCAAGACGGATCTGGGCTTCGATCGAACCTTGCTTGGCCGCAGCTTCATACCAATGAGCGGCCTGGAACGCATCGGTGGGCAAACCCCGCCCGCCGGCATAGAGCGTGCCCAGCCAATATTGCGCCGACGGCTCGCCTTTGTAGGCGGCGTTCAGCAGCAAACGCGCGGCTTCCGCCTCATCGACCGCAACACCGTCGCCGTCGAGATACTTAAGACCAAGATCGCGCTCAGCGCGTGCATCGCCCGCATCGGCTTTTTTCTGCAATTGGTCGAGCGAAACCGCTTCGATCACGACCGTTTCGACCTGGCCAGGTTTTGGCTGAATCGCGGGCGCAGGCGAAGGCGCCGCTGCCGGCGGCAACGCGGCTCCCCGCACTGCGGGCATGGGTGCCGGCGGCAACGCGGCTTCCCGCACTGCGGGCATGGGTGCCGGCGGTAACGCGGCTTTCTGCGCCAGCGGCGCCGGCTGGGTTTTCACAACCGAAACCGCGTGTTGTGGATTCGGCTTGGCGGTTACCGCATGGCGGCTGAGGACGATCCCGCCGGCAGCCAGGATCGCCACAGGCACGACACAGCCGTAAAGGAGCAACCGCGAACGATCCTTACGCGGCTTACTTTGTTCGCTTTGCTTGCTTTGTTTGCCGCGATTACGACTTGGTTCTTGCTTCGGCGCGATCGCTGCATTGGCCGCTTTGCGCGCTTGCGAAAGATAGGACAACCGTCCGAGAGCAGGATCGGATGGCGCATCCATCACTTCGCTGTTTGGGACCGGATTCTCCGGCGGAGGGGCTTCGCTCGCCGCTTGCGCAATTGCCGGAGCATGGACAATTGGAGCTCCCGTCATGTGCTCTTTAAGCGCGGCCAAGGCATCGCGAGCGTCGCGCATTGCCTCCTCATGGCTTGCAATGGCTTCGGCGAATCTCTTTTCGAGCTGTTCAACGTGCGCCGTCGTTGCGCCCGAGGCGCCGGGTTCGTCGGACGCAAAAGCCTTCATCAACCGGTCGAGTGGCATCAGTTCGTTCTTTCCGAGTGCGCGTTGGCGCCGTCACGCGAGGCCGCGCGGCAGTCTCTTCGAGGACCTTTTTAAATCGTGCTGGCTAATTTTTGCTTAAAATCGAGGCTTGGCGGCGGCTTAGGGATGGGCGCCAAATTCGGTGAAGCCATTAAGAATAACGCCGAAAGCTTCACCGGCCATGGCACCGAGATAGCCGCCATAGGCTGCAAGGTTAACTTTTGCCGCTTCGATGCGGGAGGTAGCGGGTGCGCCGATCTCGCTTGCGTTCAACCGCTCCAGCACGTGCTGCTCGATTTGCTCCGATTCCAGTTCCAAGCGTTTGATCTGTCCGCGAAAGGTTTCGCTCGCCGTAATGGGAATATCTCCTATCCCCTCTTTCAGGGCTCGCCTGAGCTCACGGAGCGGCTTCACTACCCGGTCGCGCCATGCCTGGACCGCGCGATCAAGCCGGAGGATATCGTCCTTCGTCACCTGCCGCTTGTGTTCTGCAAGAAAGAGCAGAAAGAGCAGCAGATTCACGTCCGCGCCTGCCTCATCCTGCAAGGCGAGACAGGCGGCCGCGATCTTGGCCCGTGAATAAAAGCGCAGCGAGAAGCGCCAGAACGGCGATTCTTCATGCGCTTTCCCGGCCGCAGACATCGCGCCGCTCAAGCGCCGCCGCCGCGCTTGAAGAATTGCACGGCGCGCTCGTGTTTTTCCGCCGCTGCGCGGGTCTTGAAGGTTCCGAGATTTCGGCGTTTTCCCGTCTTGGGATTCACTTTACGCGAATACAGGCGATATTCGCCGGATTTAAGCTTGCGGATCATCGGAGGCTCCTTCGCCTATCGCGCGGATGCGTTGGTTTGCGCCGGCGCTTTGATCGAAGCCAGCATCTTGCCGACAACATCGTTCAGGGCCGGTCCGGGATTGATCCAGCGCACCACGGCGACAATGTCGTTTTCCCAATCGATGTAGACGATGTTGTTGCCATTGCCCTCGAACCAAACTGCCGATGCGGGCGCGTTAGGCAGCGGTTTGCGCCCCGTGTTGAGGTACCAATTGGCAAAACCGTAGACATTGTTGGCTGGACCGGGCGTCCGCGCCATCTGCATCCATTGCTCCGAGACGATGGCGCGGTCCTTCCACTTCCCATTGCGCAGAAACAAATAACCGAAGCGCGCCATGTCATAGGCGTTGATCTGCATCCCGCCGCCCCAATGGCCGCCGGCGCTGACCGACTGAATCTTTTTGCCGTCGATCTCGACCCACGAATTATCATAGCCATACCAGCGCCAGGTCGAAGACGCGCCGATCGGATCCATGACTTCCTCGCGCAGCACTTCCGGCAGAGGCCGCCGCCAGACTTGCAGCGCAGCAAGCGCAAGCAGATTCACCCGCACATCATTGTATTTGTAATGCGTGCCGGGCTCGTACAGCTTCCGGTTCGGCCAATCGGCAGGGTTGGAGCCTTCCGGCCGATCCGCCCAATCGGGTTTGCCCCACAGCGTGCCCTGCCAATCGCTGGTCTGACGCAAGAGGTGATCCCATTTGATCGAGCGATTGTGGGGTGCTTCGAAAAGATCGACGCCGGCCGGCATATAATCGCGGGCGTAATCGTTCACGTCGCGGACGAGCCCTCGCTGCCAGGCCAGACCGACGACAGTAGTGAGGAAGGTTTTCGTGACGCTGAAGGTCATGTCTACGCGTTTGGGATCGCCCCATTCCGCCACAATGTAACCGTGGCGCGTAATGAGACCATTGGCAGGGCCGCGATCCTTGATGGGCCCGATCGGCGTATCGAGCGGTTCATGCGCGCCAAAGGTTGTCGCGAGATAGAGCGCCATATCCTTGGTCAACGGATTTTCGTTCGCGACTGCGCTCTTCACTGCAAGATCGAGGCGCGCCGAATCCATGCCAACATCTTCGGGTGTCTTGTGCTGCCAATCATTGCGCTCGGGAAAATAGAGCGCAGCTTGCGGAAGCGCGGGCGGCTTCCGGCTGTCGGCTGCGAGGACCGAAGCAGGCGCGATGAAGGTGCACGCGATCAAGCAAGCGGCGGCGGCGCGAAACATTTTCACCTCCCGAAGCTGGGCAACATTTTTACTAGAGCGTATTTGGTTTTGACGGAATCGCGGACTCAAAATTCCGCCTACCCCTGACGGGGTTGAGGCCGACCGGCAAATTCGTGGGTGGGGGATTTCCAAGCGCTCACCCCACCCGAAATTTGCTCCGCAAATTTCGTTTCCGGGCGGCGACAGCTACGCTGTCGCAAACTCGCCCTCCAACCCCACAAGGGGAGGTTAAAATCTGGTTCCACTTGTCGTCGCGGGACATTTTGCGACGAAAATGACACACTTGGCACAATTCCGGTATAATTGGGACAATTACGGCATTAGTGGGCTGTTTTTGGCGGTGGCTTCGCTTTACGGTTGTACCAATCGTGGGGGGAGTAACTGCGTTGATCACCCTGCGTAATGCGGGGTTCTCCAACTCACTTCCTGCCATGACACAGCAGGCGCGCAGCAGTCGTGCCAAGCAGGGAGGGAATCATGCATCCGGCAGCATCGCGACTCGCGACCCTGATGGGGTCCGCTTCATTCCTGACATTGACCAGCGTTGTTGGCGCGCAGGCGCAGCAGATGACAGCGCAAGCGCAGATGGCGCAGGCGGAGGCGGTGCCCGAGCAGGTGCTGATCACCGGGTCGCTGATTCACGGTACGGCCGCGGTCGGCGTGCCGGTGACGAATCTGGGGACGCAAGATTTCACCCAGACCGGCGCGGTCACCCTCGCCGATCTGTTCCGCACCGTTCCTGAGGCCAATGTGGCGCCGGGGCCCTCGGCGGTGAATTCGGGCGGCCACCAGGAGCGTGAGACGCGCGTCAATATCCGTGGCCTCGATCAGACCGGCCCGCGCACGCTGCTGATGGTCGACGGCGTGCGTTTTCCTCCGCAGGCGGATGGTTTGTGCGCGATCGATCCTTCGGTGATTCCGGCGCTCGCGCTCGATCGAGTCGACATTCTCGCCGACGGCGCGTCGGCCACTTACGGATCGGATGCGATCGCGGGCGTGATCAACGTCATTCTGAAGCGCAATTTCGACGGCGCGGTGACGCTGGTGCATTACGAGCAGCCCGACAGAGGCGGGCAGCAGATTCAGGCGTCGCAATTATGGGGCCGCACCTGGGAGGGCGGCGATATCACGCTGACTTATGAATTTACCAACGAGGAACATGTCAAGGGGCATTCCAATTTCACCATGAACTACTCCCCGTGGGGGTTGGACAATCAAATCCCGATCGGCTCATCGCTGCCCGGCACGATCAGCACCGGCGCGCCGAACGTCAACAACGGCGTTGGCGCATCGGGCGTCGGCACGGTGTGCTCCAATTGCTTCGTCATCCCAAAGGGCAGCGGGGCAAACTTCAATGCCGCGCTCCATAACGGCCTCGGCCCGCTTAATCCTTCCGAAGGCGCGACGCTGAACTTTCCAAGTTTAGCCGCGGGCGTCAACGAAATCGATCCGCTTAAAACGGGGTGGGAATTGGCTGCGCAGCAGAAGAATTCCTTCGTCGCCACCGTCGATCAAAGGCTGTTTCCGGGCGTTTCCGTGTTCTTTACCGGCTTCGATGCCAATCGCCGCGTCACGGAACTGTTGCCGTCGGATTACAGTCAGGGCGTCACTAACGACATTAAGACGTTCTCCGTTCCCACGACCAATCCCTACTACCCGACCGGCGCGCCCAACAATCTGCGGGTCTCCTACAATTTCTCCCAGGAAGTTCCGCCCAACTTGCCGGCCTATGAAATCTCCTTTCGTTATTCGGGCGGATTGAATCTCGACCTGCCGCTCAGTTGGTCCGGGCAGCTTTATTATTCGTACAGCTACGAGACCAACAAATATCTGCTGACTGAAGTCAACGATAATGCGGCCAACGTGGCTCTTGGAAATACAGTCGGCGGGGTAACCAAGCCTGCGGCAATACCCTACCTGAACCTGTTTTGCGATCCGACCGCATTCCGCTGCAACTCACCGCAAACCCTGGCCTATATTAGCGGCCAGCGCTATCTCGGCGACATTTACCAGATCGACGAACGGGGTGCACACTTTGACGGCCCGATTCCGATCGATCTTCCTGCCGGGCAGATCAAGGTCGCGGTCGGCGCAACCTATGAATCGGACACCGTGACAGCCTTTACCGCCAACAACGCGGGTAGCCCGGCGAACACCATCGCAGCGCCTAACTCCCTGACGCCGCTGATCGATGTTGAGCCCTACAATGTGACGGCGGAGTTCGCTCAGGTTAACATCCCGGTCTTCGGCGACAATTTCAACATACCGCTGGTACGCAGACTGGATCTCGAAGGCTCCTACCGCCACGACCTCTACGATGGCACGCTCAAAGGTGCGACCAGCAATCCGAGAGTGGCATTCACCTGGCTGATCGACGAGATGGTGGGCGCGACGGTGCGGGGAAGCTGGGGCACTTCGTTCCGTTTTGCCAATGCCGGCGAATATTCCACCATCGCCAGCGACGCCAACGCGGATTTCAACATCAACGGTCAGCCCGGCCCTGTCCAGATGCAATGCTCCGGCGGCGTGCCGACACCAGGCACCGCCGCGGCCGCCCTGATCGCGTCCGGCATTGCCTGCAACTCGTTCCCGGGCGGCATCGGCTGGGCGGGCGGGCCGCACCCCGAATTGCGCAGTTACACCACGCCCGCCGGCACGACCGCAACGCACGAGGGCGGCACCAGTCTGGCGCCGGAAAAGTCAATCAACTACAGCGTCGGCTTCGAACTCGCGCCGCAGTTCGCGTTCCTGCGCGGTCTCGACGTGCAGGCCACGTGGTACAGCGTCAAAGTCAACGGTACGCTGTCCGCATTCACCAATACCACGACCGCAACCCTCAATCAGGTGAGCGATCGCTTCCACGTCATCATACCCAGCGACCTCGGGTGTCCTACCTCGGCGAATGTGAATCCGGCTAGCTGCGCCCCATTCGAAAAAATGGCCGCCGCTGCGCTGCTGGATCGCAACAGTCCGTCGGACATCAGCTTCCTCACCAGCATATTCTGGATCAATGACGGCAGTACCGTGAACACCGGCTTCCTTCATGTCGAAGGGGTGGACTACAACGCCAGCTATGATGTCGATTTAGGCGATTTGGGCGCCTGGAACACCGGCATCACCGGCACCTATTATCTGCATCAATACCAGTTGACCGGACCCGGGACGCCGGTCGTCGATTGGCAGCATCAGAATCTGACGGCGATCGCCGGTGTGGCCATGAACGGCGTCGAGTCAAATCCCAGAATGATCTACCGGGCGCGACTCGGCTGGAGCGACGGCCCCTACAGCATCACCGGCTTCGTAAACCACATCGACCATTACTTCCGCACCTGGGCCGTTCCGCCCAATGTCAATATGGAATGCGTCACCGCGGGTGGCACTATTGGTGGCGGCACATTCCCGTGCGCGATCAGCAACTACACGAGCATCGAGCCCGCCTGGTACACCTTCGATCTGTCCTTTGGCTACAACACCGGAGATATCCCGGCCAACGATTATCTCAAGCGAATCAATGTCCAACTGGTGGTGCAAAATGTGATGGGGAAGCACTCGTCCTTCCAGTACGGGCCGAGCACCAGCACCCGCAACATTTCCGCGTACGATATCCTCAAACCCAACAACGGTCGTACGATCGGAATATCCATTGTGAAGAATTGGTAGGGACGTGACGCGGGCGCTTACTCATACCGAGTAGGCGCCCGCGTTTTACCGGCGCACTGCCGGACACCAGGCAGTGTGCCGCTGAAGCGAAGTTCATTCCGGCGCGGATCAGCACAATCCGCGGACGCGGATTTTGTGTCGAAAATGACACAACAGGTGGAATTCAGACATAGGTCGCGGCACTCGGCGGATTGGCGGCTGTTTTTGACGACGGCTTCGCTTTACGGTTGCACAATACCGTGGGGGGAGTAACAGCGTTGATCACCCTGCGTTAAGTGCAGGGTCCTCCAACTCACTTCCTGCCATGACACAGCAGGCACGCAGCAGTCGTGCCGAGCAGGGAGGGAATTATGCATCCGGCAGCAACGCGTTTCGCGACCCTGATGGGGTCCGCATCCTTTCTGACATTGACGAGCGTTGTTAGCGCGCAGGCGCAACAGGTAGCGCAGGCGCAGATGGCGCAGGCGGAGGCGGTGCCCGAGCAGGTGCTGATCACCGGATCGTTGATTCACGGCGCTGCCGCGGTCGGCGTGCCGGTGACCAATCTTGGCACTCAGGACTTCACCCAGACCGGCAATGTTACCATCGGCGATCTGTTCCGCACCGTTCCCGAGGCTAACGTCGCGCCGGGCCCAGGAGCGGTCAATTCCGGCGGCCACCAGGAACGTGAGACACGCGTCAACATTCGCGGCCTCGATCAGACCGGCCCGCGTACCTTGCTGATGGTCGATGGCGTGCGCTTTCCGCCGCAGGCCGATGGCCTCTGCGCTATCGATCCTTCGGTCATTCCCGCGCTGGCGCTTGACCGCGTGGACATCCTCGCCGACGGCGCATCCGCCACCTACGGTTCGGACGCTATCGCCGGCGTGATCAATGTGATCCTGAAGCGTAACTTCGACGGCGCGGTCACGTTACTGCATTACCAGCAGCCCGATAAAGGCGGCCAAGAAGTGCAGGCATCGCAATTATACGGCCGCACCTGGGAAGGCGGCGACATTACCCTGACCTATGAATTCACCAACGAGAACCAGGTCAAAGGAACCGCCCACTCGAATTATACCCTGAACTACACGCCGTGGGGCCTGGACAATGAGATTCCCATCGCCTCCTCGATGCCCGGCACGGTTTCAACCGGCAAGCCGAACGTCAATAACGGCGCCGGCGTGTCCGGTGTCGGAACCAACTGCGCCAATTGCTATGCCATCCCGGCAGGCACCGGCGCTAATTTCAACGCAGCGCTCAATAACGGCGTCGGCCCGATTGTTGCAGGCAGCGCCGGGCCGGTGACCTGGGCGCAGTTGATGACCCATGCGGGTCTCACAAACGAAATCGATCCGTTAAAACAGGGTTGGGAGGAAGCTGCGCAGCAGAAGAATTCCTTTGTCGCGACATTCGATCAGAGGCTGATCGCCGGCGTTTCCTTTTTCTTCACCGGCTTCTATGCCAATCGCCGGGTCACGGAATTGCTGCCGCCGGATTACAGCCAGGGCGTCACCAACGCCATCAAAACCTTTTCCGTCCCCACCACCAATCCGTATTATCCGGCCGGCGCTCCCGCGGGCCTGCAAGTCTCCTACGATTTCGCCCACGAGATTCCCCCCACCGAACCGGCCTATGAACTCTCCGATCGATATTCCTTCGGTTTGAACCTCGATCTGCCGTTCAGTTGGAGCGGACAAATCTATGATTCCCGCAGTTACGAGAGCAACAAGTACGTCTTGAACGTCGTGGATGACAACTCGGTCAACGCCGCCTTGGGAAACGCCGTCAGCAACGGGTTTGGAGGCACCCTCGGCAAGCCCGCAAGCGTCCCCTATTTGAATCTGTTCTGCGATCCGACCGCATTTACCTGCAATTCTCCCACCACGCTCGCCTTCATTCGTGGCCAGCGCTTCTTAGGCGATATCTATCAGATCGAGGAGAAAGGCGGGCGCTTCGACGGCCCGTTGCTTGACCTTCCCGGCGGGCAGATCAAGGCCGCCATCGGCGGTGATTTTGAGTCGGATAACGTGGTCGCCTTTACCGCCAACAATTCCGGCGAGCCACCCAATACCGGCCCAGGCCAGCCACCGCTTATCCCGATCTACGATTCGGAGCCCTATAACGTTTGGGCAGGCTTTGCCCAGGTCGATATTCCGGTGTTCGGCGATAATTTCAATATCCCCTTCGTCCGCAAGCTCGATCTGGAAGGCTCCTGGCGTCACGACCATTATTCCGGAACGCTATCCGGCAGCACCAGCAACCCGAAAATCGCATTCACCTGGCTCATCGACGAAATGGTGGGCGCCACCGTCCGCGGTTCCTGGGGCACCTCGTTCCGCTTCGCGAATGTCGGCGAATATTCCACGATCGCGAGCGACGCCAATGCCGCCTTTAACTTCCCCGGCTTTACCACAATACACACGACATCCTGCACCGGCGGCACGCCGGCCGCGGGCAGCGCCGCGGCGGCGCTGTTCGCCGCTGGTTTTCCCTGCGGGTCAACGCTCGGCGGGGACACTTGGGCAGGTGGCCCGCATCCCGAATTGCGAGCTTACACCACTCCCTCCGGCGCGGCCGCAACACGCGAAGGCGGCACCGCTCTCGCGCCGGAGAAATCGAACAATTACAGCATCGGCTTCGAACTGGCGCCGCAGATCGCATTCCTGCGCGGTCTCGATCTGCAGGGCACGTGGTACAGCGTCAAGGTCAATAGCACTCTGTTGGGATTCAACGCCACGACGGACGACAGCCTCAATAACCCGACTCAGCGATTCCACATCATCTTGCCGAGCGATCTCGGCTGTCCGGCATCGGCGAATGCGGCGCCCGCGTCTTGCGCGCCGTTCGCAAAGATGGTGGCAGCCGCTCTGCTCGATCGGAACAGTCAGATCGACATCAGCCAGGCGAGCAACGTCTATTGGATCGATGACGGCAGCACGGTCGGGACAGGCTTCCTGCATGTCAGTGGACTCGACTTCAACGCGAGCTATGATTTCGATGCGGGCGATCTCGGCGCCTGGAACACGGGCATCACCGGCACCTATTATCTGAACCGCTTCTCGCAAACGGTAGCCGGCAGCACCATCGTCGATCAATTCCACTCGACTATTCAGTCGGCCGGCGGGATTGCGCAGAGTGGCGTGACAACGGCGCCCAGGTTTATCTACCGCGGGCGTTTGGGCTGGAGCGATGGTCCGTTCAGCGTCACGGGCTTCGTGAATTACATCTCGCACTTCTTCTCCAGTTGGCCCGTTCCGCCCAACGTCAATCTGCAATGCACCAATGCGGGCGGCACGGTCGGCGGCGGTACGTTCCCCTGTGCGATCAGCAATTGGAGCAATATCGAGCCGTCCTGGTACACCTTCGATTTGTCCTTCGGCTACAATACGGGCGACCAGCCGGCCAACGATTATCTGAAGAGAATCAATATACAGTTCACCGTCCAGAACCTGATGAACAAACACTCGGCGTTCGAATACGGTCCCAGCACCAGCACTCGCAACATTGCCGCGTACGATATCCTCAAACCCAATGGCGGCCGGATCTTAGGAATCACACTGGTCAAGAACTGGTAGCGGCGAGCCGCAGTCCGGCGCTGGTGTCAAACCGGCGCCGGAGTCCGCAGCGTCCACCTTTCAGCATGGCCGCCTTGAGGCGGCCAACCAGTAAGCGCGCGTCCGCGCGCTAATAACTCTTTTCGCCGCGCAGACGCGCGGCAGCTGGATGGCAGGCTCAAGGGCCTGCCATGGTGAATAGAACTCGGTCCCACTTAAAACAAACGCGCTGTGGTCTCTGCGTGTCATTCGAATCGCGGCTCATAGCCGGGACGCCGCTCGCGTCAAAAAAGACACACTGGGCATGAATCCGACATAACAGTGACAATCGCGGCATAGATCACTGCACTCACCGTCTCAATTTCGCTTAGGCTTGCGCCCGCCGTGGGGAGTATCGCGTCGATCACCCTGCGTTGCGTAATTGGGCTTCTTCCGATCCTCCAGCCACGCCGAACAGGCGCACGCTATAGACGTGCCCAGGGGAGGGGAACCATGAATCCAGTAGCATCGCGATTCGCGACCCTGATGGGGTCTGCATCTTTCCTTACACTGACGAGTGTGATTGCCGCCCATGCGCAACAGCAAACGGCGCAGGCGCAGATGACCGCGCAGGCGGGGATGCAGGCGGCGGAAGCCGTACCCGAGCAGGTGCTGATCACGGGCTCGCTGATTCACGGCGCCGCCGCGGTCGGCGTCCCGGTGACGAATCTAGGCGCTCAGGATTTCGTCGAAACCGGCGCTGTCAGCATCGGCGATCTCTTTCGCACCGTTCCTCAAGCGAATGTCGCGCCCGGTCCCTCGGCGGTCAATTCCGGCGGTCATCAGGAACGCGAGACGCGCGTCAATATTCGCGGCCTCGATCAGACCGGTCCCCGTACGCTGCTGATGATCGACGGCATACGCTTTCCGCCGCAGGCGGACGGTCTCTGCGCCATCGATCCCTCCGTCATCCCGGCATTGGCGCTCGACCGCGTGGACATCCTGGCGGACGGTGCATCTGCCACCTACGGTTCGGACGCCATCGCCGGCGTGGTCAACGTCATCCTGAAGCGCAATTATGACGGCGCGGTCACGCTGCTGCATTTCCAGGCGCCGACCGATGGCGGCGGGCAACAAATTCAGGCGTCGCAATTATATGGCCGCACCTGGGAAGGCGGCGGCATCACGCTGACCTACGAATTCACCCACGAACAGCCGATCAAGGGAACGGTTCATTCCAATTTCACAATGAACTACACGCCGTGGGGTCTGGACAATGAGATCCCGATTGGCGCTTCACTGCCCGGCACAATTACAACCGGCGCCCCGGCAGGAATGGCTCCCGGCAATATCGGAACGGTCTGCTCCAATTGCTGGGCGATCCCGCACGGCACGGGAGCAAACTTCAACGCGGCCCTGAACAATGGCGTTGGTCCGCTTAACCCCTCGCAAGCCGCAACGCTCAACTGGGCGACTCTCACCGCCAGTCCCGCCAATTTCGGCACCAACGAAATCGACCCCCTGAAATATGGCTGGGAGCAGGCGGAACAGGAGAAGAATGCCTTTGTCGCGGCCCTCGATCAAAGGCTGTTCCCCGGCGTTTCATTTTTCGCCACCGGGTTTTATGACAACCGCCGCGTCGTCGAAATACAGCCGCCCGTCTACAGCCAGGGCATCAGCAACGATGCCAAAACCTGGCCGGTACCGACCATCAACCCCTATTACCCGACAGGCGCTCCCGCCAATCTGCGCGTCTCGTATGACTTTGGACCGGAGCTCCAGCCCCGCGAACCCGCCTATGAAATCTCATGGCGTTACCATGCCGGCCTCAATTTGGATCTGCCGTTAGGCTGGAGCGGGAACGTCTATTATGCACATAGCTACGAAACCAACTTCTATTTGCAGAACGAGGTCAGCCCGAACTCGATCAGTGCGGCACTCGGGTGGACCAATAGCGGAGTGACCAAACCCGCCAGCGTGCCCTATTTGAATCTGTTCTGCGATCAAACGGCTTTTCAGTGCAATTCGCCGGCGACAATCAATTACATCCACGCCTATCGCACGCTCGGCGACATCTATGAGATTTCGGAGCGCGGCGGGCGTTTCGACGGACCATTGCTCGACCTGCCGGGCGGACAGATCAAGGCGGCCATCGGCGGTCTCTACGAATCGGACAATGTCATTGCTTTCACCGCCAACAATGCCGGCTCCCCCCCGGCTACGCCGCTTTCAACGATTTATGATTCGGAGCCCTACAATGTTTGGGCCGGATTTGCCCAAGTCGACATTCCGGTGTTCGGCGACAATTTCAACCTGCCCCTGGTCCGCAAGCTCGATCTGGAAGCGTCGTGGCGTCATGACCAATATCATGGCACGCTGAGTGGCGGCACGAGCAATCCCAAACTGGCGTTCACGTGGCTGGTCGACGATACAATTGGGGCGACGGTCCGCGGCTCTTGGGGTACGTCATTCCGCTTCGCCAATGCCGGCGAATATTCCACCATTGCGAGCGATCCCGCCGGAGCGGAGGGTCTTCCCGGAGACGCCACGACCGTAAACATCGCATGCACAAACGGCCAGCCGAATTCCGGCAGCACCGCGGCCGCCCTGTTTGCCGCCGGATTGCCGTGCGGCTTTAAGCCAGGCGGCCTCACCTGGGGTGGCGGGCCACACCCGGAATTGCGCAGCTTCATCAATGCCACGACCAACCAGGTGCAGACACGCGAAGGCGGCGTCAACCTCCCACCCGAAAAATCGGCTAATTACAGCATCGGCTTTGAATTGGCGCCGCAGTTCGCATTCCTCCGCGGCCTCGATCTGCAGGCCACGTGGTACAGCGTCAAGGTCAATGGCACGCTGCTGGGATTCACCGCCAATAATAATTCAACTTTCAATGATCCTAATCTGCGGTTTCGTCACATCGTGCCGAGCGATCTCGGCTGCCCGCTAGCGGCGAATGCGAATCCAACCTCCTGCGTGCCGTTCGAAAAAATGGTCAATGCGCAGATGCTCGACCGCAATGCCACCGAGCCACTCACCAGCTCTTCGCTTGTCTACTGGATCGCCGATGGCAGTACGGTCAGCACCGGCTTCCTGCATGTCGAAGGTATCGATTTTAACGCCAGCTACGATCTCGATCTTGGCGATTTCGGCGCCTGGAACACCGGCATCACGGGGACCTATTACCTGCACTACCTTCAGGCCCTCGCCGGCCCGGCTGTCGACGCTCTCCACGCCGACCTTCCGCCCGTCGGAGGAGTCGCACAAAACGGCGTCGCGTCGATTCCATCCGGCGTCCCCGCGGCTCCCAGAATGATTTACCGGGGGCGGCTGGGCTGGAGCGACGGCGCGTACAGCGTCACCGGCTTCGTCAATTACAGCTCGCACTATTTCGCGCCGTGGGGCGTCCCGCCCAACGTCAATTTCCAGTGCACGACGTCGGGCGGCAATACGGGCGGCGGTACATTCCCGTGCGCGATCAGCAACTACACCCAAATCGAACCGTCGTTTTATACCTTCGATTTGTCGCTCGGTTACAACACCGGCGATATGCCGGCGAACGATTACCTGAAAAGAGTCAATATCCAGCTGGTTGTCCAGAATGTCATGGGGAAACATTCTCCCTTTGAATATGGCCCGACCACTGCCTCGCGTAATATTTCGGCTTACGACATTCTCAGATCCAATGTAGGCCGAGTCGTCGGTATAAATTTGGTCAAGACTTGGTAATAGCGGAACGCGATCCGGCGCCAGTGTCGAACCGGCGCCGGAATCCCGAAATATTCCTATGCGGCGCCGTCCCCGATCCGGCTTCGCGCTTCGCGCTTCGCCGGATCGACCTCCTTCGGCGGTAGCGAATTTCAGTCTACTTGATTTCCACCAGCTCGATGGCTTCGCGGCTTGGGCCTTCGATCATCACCGCGCGCGTGTCGCCGAGCCGGTAAGGTTGCTCAAGGAAGCGGACGCCTTCGTTGCGCAATTTGGCGATCCAGGCTTCGAGATTGGTGACGCTGAGACCGACATGATCCATCAGGCGTCCGCGCGTGCTCACCAGCGGTTTGTCCGTCTGCCGCATGTACCAGTTCATGGCGACATCGCCGAAAATCACGCCGGCCGAAGGCGTGCGGAACATTCCCTGCTGCTCCAGGGCCGGCCATGAACGTTCGCTGCCGCGCGCGACTTTGCAGTTGTCTTCGCTTTTGAGCGTAACGCCTTGCGCAAGAGAGGCGTTGAGATGTTTCGCGTACCAGATTTGCGCGCAAAACGGGTCTTCCTGATACATGTGGACGTGGTTGAATCGTTCGGCGGGCATGTTGCCCTGATATTCGATCAAGGCGCCGTCCGGCCCCTGTAGATAGGCAAAGCCGGCGCCGCCGAGCGGCTTGACGCCTTTGGCTTTTGCCTCGGCGATCTGCGCCTTGGTCAAGCCGAGCACACCGCCGGTGCCCGGCCAGGTGTCGCTGCTGACGAGAACATAGCCGCCTTCATCGGTGGTGTAGAGCGGCATCAGTTTGACGTCCGACCGGCTCTTGTAGAGCGCGAGATTTTTGCGCTCATCGGTGACATGCCAGCCGAAATGCCAATAGGCAGTGGCTTGCGGGTCGGCAACCGGCGGCGCCGCAACTTTCGTGAAAAGCACGAGCACGTTATTAGGCGATCTCAGCGCAGGGTATCCGCCCCATTCCGCTTTCGCAGTGCTTGGGAATTGCCTGGTGTAGAAGGCGATCGCCGCGTCAGGGTTGACCGAATTCAAATGCAAATGATGAAAGCCGGGGGTTCCCAGAGCGCTGGCTTGATCCGCAGCCGAAGTTTGGTGCGCCAATCCGAATACCGCTATGATAATCCCTAATACCAGTGCTTTTTTCATGGTCATTTTTTCCGCCAAACACCCTGCAACAATAGCATCGTCCAGGACCGAGCCGAAGCCCGCGAGGATGGCCTCAGGAGTGAGCGGGCGACAGAACCAGGGCTGCGTGGCCGGGAATGTGCAACCCATCGCCGGTTTCAAAGGGTGCAATGCCGCTGCCGCCATAGGCGACCGCTTCGCTCGACCAGAGGATTTGCCATGAGCGATCGGCCGGAGGCGAGAGCAGAGGCTCGGCGATAGAAGCGTAATTGAGATCGCGCCCGTAATTGATGAATAACAGACGGTCATCGCCTTCATCGCCAAAAAACCGCAGGAGAAAAGCTTCGGGTCCGAGCACCGCACCGTCTATGGCGCGGGTTTTTTGGGTGCGGAACACCGGATCGCTCCGGCGCAGAGCGAGCAAATCGCGGTGCAGCGCCACGGCCGGCAAATGCGAGGCAAATTCCCGCCAATCGAGTTTGCAGTCTTCGAAAGACTGCGGATCGCTGGGCGATGCAGGTTTCCATTCCGCTGATGTCAGGTGGGGAAATTGCGCCAGGAATTTCCGGCGGCCCTCCGTCACCGCTTGACCAAGTTTCCCGCGATGATCGGCAAAATAGAGGAACGGTTTGGACGACTGAAATTCCTGCCCCTGAAATAACATCGGCGTGCCGGGCAGAAGCAGCATGAGTGCCGTAAAGGCGCGCATCAGCCCGGGACTCGTCAATTGATGAAGCCGGAGCCCCGCGGCCGAATTCGCCACCTGATCGTGATTTTCGAGGAAGACAATGAATTGCGCCGGGTCAAGGTCGAAGGCCGGCAGGCCGCGTTTTTGATCCTGCCAGGCATAATACTGTCCCTGAAAAAGATAGCCGTATTTGGCGGCAGAGATGAACTCCTGGGGGCTCCCGGCATAATCGGAATAATAGGCCGCATTGTGCCCGGTCATGGCGACCAAAGCCGAATGATGGAAATCGTCATTCCATAATGCGTCTATGCCGCAGCCGCCGGCAGCCGGGCTTCGGGCGAGTGCCGCGTGCTGCTCTTCATTCTCGGCGACCATAAGAATTTTGCGTTCGCCGGCCGCCTCGCGTGCGGCTTCCGAAATGCACGCGAGGATATGGGGATTGGACGAATCGTGGATGGTCTGAGTCGCATCAAGCCGCAAGCCGTCGAAATGGAATTCCGCGATCCAGTATTGCGCATTCGCAATCATGAATTCGCGCGCGCCGGCCGCGTTCTCGCCATCGAAATTGACCGCGTCACCCCACTCGGTTTTGTATTTTTGCGTGAAATAATCCGGGGCAAACGATTTGAGATAACAGCCGTCGGGGCCAAAGTGGTTGTAGACCACATCCAAGATCACGCCCAAGCCCAATGCGTGTGCGCGCGCGACGAAGCGGCGCAAATCATCCGGCGTTCCGTAGAGGTGCGACGGCGCGAAGAGGTCAACACCGTCATAGCCCCAGCCGAATCCTCCCGGAAATTCGGCCACAGGCATCATCTCGATGGCTGTGATCCCGAGGTCTTTCAGCCGCTCCAGCGCCTTGGCGGCGCTCAACCACGTCCCTTCCGGGGTGAATGTGCCGATATGCATTTCGTACAGAACCTGGCCGGTAAGGCTTAACCCCGGCCAGTCATCGTCTTCCCAGGCAAACGTCGTGGGATCGACGATTTCCGAGGAGCCATGCGGGCCTTCAGGCTGAAAGCGCGAGGCCGGATCGGGAAAGGTCGTGCTTTCATCATCGAGGCGGAAGCGATAGCGAGCTCCGGCTGCGGCGCCGGCCACATGGCCCGAAAAATACCCGCTCGCCTCGCGGCTTAGCGCGAGTTCCGTGCCATTTTGCAGGCACACCGAAACCCCGCTCCGGCGGGGCGCCCAAAGCCGGAAATGAGTTCCCGCCTTGCCGGGCTCAGCCCCAATGGGCAGGCGCCGGGCGTAGAATTGCTCTGAACGATTCAAGCTTGTTTTGTGCAAGATTATCCCTGGCCACATCGGCGCAAAGTGAACATCTCGCGCGCAAGAGAGTTCCTACAGGCAAGAGGGCAATTTCCGCTCCGGAGAGCAGGCCGTGCGAAAAGCAACCTGGTGGGAACGTGGAATTATCTACGAAATCTATGTGCGTTCGTTCCAAGATTCGAACGGCGACGGCATCGGCGACCTCGAGGGCATTCGTTCGCGGCTCGACTACCTCTCTTGGCTCGGTGTCGAAGCCTTTTGGCTGACGCCGATCTACCCCTCGCCGATGAAAGATTTCGGCTATGACGTCGCGGATTATTGCAGCGTCGATCCGCTATTTGGAACAATCGGGGATTTCGATCGCCTGATCGAGGATGCGCATCGGCGCGGCTTGCGCGTGATCCTGGATTTTGTTCCCAATCACAGCTCCGACCGGCATCCCTGGTTCCTGGAAAGCCGGTCTTCGCGCAACAATCCCAAACGCGATTGGTACATCTGGCGGGATGCGAAAAAGGACGGCAGCCCGCCGAACAATTGGCTCAGCAATTTCGGCGGCAGCGCCTGGGAATGGAATGAACAGACCGGGCAATATTACTATCATGCGTTCCTAAAAGAGCAGCCGGACCTCAATTGGCGCAATCCGGACGTCCGCGCCGCCATGCACGATGTCTTGCGCTTTTGGTTGGGCCGCGGCGTCGATGGCTTTCGCGTCGATGTGCTGTGGCACTTGATGAAAGACCCGGCGTTCCGGGATAATCCGCCCAATCCCGCCTATGAACCCAATCAGCCGGAAATCGAACGGTTCCTGCAAGTCCATTCCGCCGATCATCCGGATATCCATCGCGTGGTCGCCGAAATGCGCAAATTGTTCGACGACTACCGCGACCGCGTGCTGATCGGCGAAATCTATCTCCCGGTGGAGCGGCTGGTTGCCTATTACGGCAAAGAGGAAGGCGGTGCGCATCTTCCGTTCAATTTCCAACTGCTTCAAACGCCGTGGAATGCGCGCATGCTCGCGCGCGTAGTCAAGGAATATGACGGCATCATTCCCGACGAACATTGGCCGAATTGGGTGTTGGGCAACCACGACAAGCCGCGCATCGCGGCGCGAATCGGCGCGCCGCAGGCTCGAGTGGCCGCCATGCTGCTGCTCACTTTGCGCGGCACGCCGACGCTCTACTACGGCGACGAGATCGGTATCGGGCAAGTGCCGATCCCGATCGAGCGCGTGCAGGATCCTTGGGAGCGCAACGAGCCCGGTTTGGGTCTCGGCCGCGACCCTCAGCGCACGCCGATGCAGTGGGACGCGTCGCCCAATTCCGGATTCACCACCGGCATGCCTTGGCTGCCCCTGTCGCCGGTCGCGGACAACTCCAACGTCGCGACGCTCGCCAAGGACCGGGCGTCCATTCTCTCGCTCTATCGGCGGCTGATCGCGCTGCGCCAGCGTCATGCAGCCCTGACCATAGGCCGCTATCGGCCACTGGAGTTTTCCGGCGGAGCGGAGTTATTGGCCTATGAACGCTGGCTTGCTTCCAGCCGTTTCGTAATCGTGTTGAACTTTGGCGGCTCTGAGCAGGCCGCCGAATCGAATGCCTTTGCCGGATGCTTTGTCGCGATTTCCACCCACGGCGATCATCAGGGCGAGCCAATCGGACAAAGGCTGGAACTGCGGCCCAATGAGGGGGTGGTCTTGCGCGCACCGTTGCAACAGGGCTGGCCGCGCATCCATGAAGGTTAGGGGCCTCTGATATACGATCTGGCAATTATCGGCGGCGGCATCAATGGCTGCGGAATTGCGCGCGACGCTGCGGGCCGCGGGCTTTCCGTCTATTTGTGCGAGCAGAACGATTTCGCCGCGGGAACATCTTCGGCGTCCACTAAGCTGATTCATGGCGGCCTGCGTTATTTGGAAACGCTGCAACTCCGGCTGGTTCGCGAAGCGCTTGCCGAACGCGACGTGCTGCTACGCATAGCCCCGCATCTGGTTCGGCCGCGCCGCTTTGTTCTGCCGCACCATTCGGGCTTACGCCCGCGTTGGATGATGCGTCTGGGTCTCCTGATCTATGATCACCTCGGCGGGAAAACGATTCTGCCGCCGGCTAAGACCATCGATTTGAGAACCGATCCGGCCGGTCTGCCGCTGCAGTCGAAATATTCTACCGCTTTCGAATATTCCGATTGCTCCGTGGACGATTCGCGTCTGGTCATTCTGAACGCCATTGATGCAAGCGGCCATGGCGCGAGCATGAACCCACGGACGCGATGCGTGTCGGCGGAGCGGCAAACCGACAAATGGCTGCTGAGCGTGGAACGGAAGGCCGCGGTTTCGCAAATTTCAGCGCGCGTTCTTGTCAATGCGGCAGGCCCTTGGGTTAACCATGTCTCGCGCGATGTCGTGCACGCGAACGCGGACATTGCGGTGAGACTCGACAAAGGCAGCCACATTATCGTGGGGCGCCTTTTCGACCACGATCGCGCTTACGTGTTTCAGAATGCCGATGGGCGAATCGTTTTCGCAATTCCCTATGAGCGAGATTTTACGCTGATCGGAACCACGGAAGAGGATTATCAAGGCGACCCCGCAGCAGTGGCAATAGACGAGAGTGAGATCGAATATCTCTGCCGCACTGTCAGCGAATATTTCCGCAAGCCGGTGGCCCGGCAGCAGATCGTGTGGACCTATTCCGGTGTTCGCGCGCTTTACGGCGGAGCGGAAGCGAAAGCTCAGGAGCTTTCGCGCGATTATCTGCTCGAGCTCGATGCCGCGGCCGGCAAAGCGCCGCTGCTCACCGTCTATGGCGGCAAGATTACAACCTACCGCCGGCTTGCCGAGGCAGCGCTCGCAAAGCTCGCTCCGCACCTGAAAATCGGCTCGGCCTGGACGGCCGGCGCCCTGCTGCCGGGAGGCGATGCGAAGATGAGCAATCTGTTAGAATTCGGACTCCGAGAATATCCGTTTCTCGCTCAGGCCCATATGGAACGTCTGGTTGCCGCCTACGGCACGCGGATAAATCTCGTCCTCAATGACGTTCGCAATGCCGGCGATATGGAGCGTTGCTTCGGTTCCGATCTGACCGAAGCCGAGGTGCGTTATCTCATGGAATTCGAGTGGGCGCAGACGGCGGCAGATGTTCTTTGGCGCCGCTCGAAGCTCGGCCTACGATTCAGTCCCGCAGAAGCTTCACGGCTTGAGGCCTGGATGGCGCCCCCAAGGGGTTTCGAACCCCTGTTTTCGCCGTGAGAGGGCGACGTCCTGGGCCGCTAGACGATGGGGGCGCTGCAATAAGTCTTATAGCGTTTGCGAATGTTCCGGAGCAAGGCGCGGTTTTTCATTTGCGAGCGAAGAGTGCAAAATAGGCACTTCGATTGGGGGGCTAATCGAATGACTGCAATCGACGAGCTTGAGAAGAAAATTCCGCTGCTTGCCGGCGACGAGAAGCGAGAACTCAAATCTCAGGTGCAGCGCCTGATCGGCCTCATCATGAAGGATGTGGGCGTGAGCGCCAAGCACCTGGAAGGCCGCAGTTCGCGCTACCGCGAAGCATGGTCGCTGATCACTGAACGGCGCCGGATGCTGCTGAAGGATCTGGAACGCATCAGCGCGGTTTTGGATTAGTCGAGGCCGATGGGGAAAAAATCCCCGTCTGAATACACATACGCCCTGAGCACAAAACCGGTATCGGGCGTTCCCCCGGCGATGAGCCAAACGAAATCGGGTTCGAATGCTTGAGCGCGATCGACTGCTGAAGGTTCGGGCCGGCCAGCGGGATGGGAATGAAAGCAGCCGATGACACGCGCGGACGAATTGCGTAAACGGCGCAGCGCGTCGAATTGGGCCTGCGGGTCAACGAGAAACCGGTGCGTTGGATCTTCGGCGAGATTGGCGGTTTCGCAGACCGCGGACACCGTCCAGCCGTCAGGCGCTACCGCCCCTTCGAGCAAGCCGCAACATTCCGCCGGAAAGTTGCGGGCCGCCGAGTCCCGAATCGCCGCGGCCAATTCGCCGAGAAGACGCAGAACGCGCGCGGTCACGGCTTCGCGTCGATCGCGATGCGTCCGAGCACACGACCGGTGGCGGTATCGAGGATCACAACCTCCTCGCCCTTGGGGCCGGAAAGACGAAGCAGGACCCGATTGCCGTCGAGCTGCGTGTCCTCTATCTGCTCGCCGGGCGCCGCAATGTTTGTTGCATAAGGCGCTGAAATGGCGTTGCGGCCGCTCAAGCGGTAGACCGCGCCGGCGATCAGGCCGATAACCCCCAAGACGATCAGCACGCCCAAGATGATGACGAGAGCAAGAAGGCCGCGATAGCCTGGGGCGTTGGGAGCTGCGGTTTGAGCCATGGCCGGTGATTCATCTGTGGAAGGAGAAAAACGCGAAATTCAAGCGGGTGATTCGCATGCGGGCTGGCGCGTGGACCATTTTCTCGCCGTAAATCTGCCTTTCCTATCGCGCTCTCGGCTACAAGCCCTCATCGCGCAAGGGCATGTCACGCTTGCCGGAAAAACGATAGGCGACCCCAACAAACGGGTCAAACCCGGCGAGATTTTCCGCGTGTCGATTCCACCTCCGGCGCCTGCCCGGCCTCAGCCGCAAGATATCCCGCTCGCCATCCGCTACGAAGATTCCGATCTCATCGTGATCGACAAGCCGGCGGGGCTTGTGGTGCATCCGGCGGCGGGCAATCTCGACGGAACGCTGGTCAACGCGCTGCTCGCCCATTGCGGCGATTCGCTCCCCGGCATCGGCGGAGTGGCGCGGCCAGGCATCGTGCACCGGCTGGACAAGGACACAAGCGGTCTGCTGGTCGTGGCAAAAAACGAACGCGCTATGCGAAGCCTTGCCAAGCAGTTCGCGGCCCATGCCGTCGAGCGCATCTACAATGCGGTGGTTTGGGGCGCGCCGCGTCTTGGGGAAGGAACCGTGGAAGGCAATCTGGGGCGCAACCCATTCGACCGCAAACGCATGGCGGTGCTGCGCGGCCAGGGCAAGCCCGCACGCACGCGGTATCGCGTACTGGAGAAACTGGGCGGTGAGGAGAGAGAAAAAGCCCTCGCGGCGCTGATCGAATGCCGTCTCGAAACCGGCCGCACGCATCAAATTCGCGTGCATCTTGCGCACATTGGACACCCGCTGATCGGGGATTCGGTTTATGGCCGCAGCCGCCGGCCACCCCGCGCCAAAACGCCTATCGAAGAACTCGCCTTTGGAACCGCTGCCGCTTTCCCCCGTCACGCGCTGCATGCCGGCGTGCTTGGCTTTTTTCATCCCTCACGGCAAGAAAACCTGCGTTTCGAATCCCCCTGGCCGGAAGATTTCGCCAATCTTATTAACGTCTTGCGGGCGCTGAAGGGGCAATGACTTGTATTTGGCTCAGCCAATGCCCAGATTTCGCCAGAATGGGGGATACGCTCAATCCAACATGCGTTAGCACCATGCACGGTGTGCTCCGGCACATGCGAAACAACGATACGGCCGAGGGGTTTTAAGGGATGGCAACGCGAGCGCTTCCAGTCATCGGCGAAGGCGGACTCTCGCGTTACCTGGCCGAAATCCGCAAGTTCCCTCTGCTCGATCCGCAAGAAGAATACATGCTCGCCAAACGTTGGCGCGAGCATGAGGACACCGAGGCAGCGCATAAGCTTGTCACGAGCCATCTGCGCTTGGTGGCCAAGATCGCCATGGGTTATCGCGGCTATGGCCTGCCCATCAACGAAGTGATCGCAGAAGGCAATATCGGCCTGATGCAGGCGGTAAAGCGCTTCGAGCCCGAGCGCGGTTTCCGGCTGGCCACCTATGCCATGTGGTGGATCAGAGCCGCGATCCAGGAATATATCCTGCGTTCCTGGAGCCTGGTGAAACTCGGCACGACGGCTGCGCAAAAGAAACTGTTTTTCAATCTGCGCCGTGTGAAGGGACAGATCGAAGCCCTCGAAGAAGGCGACCTCAAGCCTGACCAGGTCAGCGATATCGCGCACCGGCTGGGCGTGCCGGAAGAGGAGGTGATCAATATGAATCGCCGCCTCGCTTCGCCGGATTCGTCGCTGAATACGCCTTTAGGGACGGAATCGGACTCGGAATGGCAGGACTGGCTGGCCGACGACACCCTCGACCAGGAGACGCGGCTTGCCGAGAGCGAAGAACTCGAGGAGCGCCGCACGCTTCTGTCCACTGCGCTCGAAGAGCTTAGCCCACGTGAACGCGACATTCTCGAAGCGCGGCGCCTGCGCGACGATCCGATGACGCTGGAAGACCTCTCGGTCAAATACGACATTAGCCGCGAACGGGTGCGTCAAATCGAAGTGCGAGCCTTTGAAAAGCTTCAGGAAAAGATGAAGGCAGCGCTTGCCCATAAGCGCGCCGAGACCCTCGACGCCCGTTAGTCTCTGGCTTAGAGTAAAGGCCGGAACTGGAGAGCAATCCTGCGCTCTCGGGGAGGCTAATCGTGCAAAAATTGATCAATAGTTTGGCCATTGGCGTCGTCGCCATCTTTGTCGTTTCGGCTGGTTTTGCGCTTGGCCAGGAGCTGCTGAAGGACGCCACCTTGCAGACACTCACCGTCAACGATGTGTCGATCGATCAGGCGATGCTGGTTGCCCAGGGCGCCATCGCCGAATGCAAGAAGAATAATTCGGTTGTCACGGTCGCGGTGGTGGACCGCAATGGCGGCGTGCGCTTCGTGTTGCGCGGCGACCGCGCTTCGCCTCAGGACGTCGAGAATGCGCGCAAGAAGGCCTATACGGCCCGCACCTTCCGGCAGGCGACCTCGGTTTGGATGGAGCGCACTGCGCCCGATCAGGCGCTTTACGGGCAGCGGATGCTTGAAGATACCATCGCGCAGAAAGGCGGCATGCCAATCATCTGGCACGGCGACGCCATCGGCGGAGTCGGCGTCGCGGGTTCGAAGGGCGGCGAGGAGAATGACGAAGTCTGCGCCAAAGCCGGCGTAGATGCGATAGCCGATCAACTTCTATAAGCGAGGCGCTCTTTCGGGAGCCACGGGAGGTATTCATGTTCCGTATGTCTCAGATGCTGAAAATCGCGGCCGTGGCAGGCGTTCTTGTCACGACGATCACGTCCGCACAGGCTCAGTCGACCGGCGTAACCTCGGAAGAGGCGATGGCCGCGTTCAAAGCCGTGCGCGCCTATGCGCTGAAAGACGGCTCCGACGTCTCCATGACCGTGGTGGACCGCGACGGCCAGATCGTTCTGATGCTGCGCGGCAACACGGCGGCGCCGCACAATCTTGGTTTGTCGCTGCGCAAGGCGACGACCGCGAACCGATTCAAGATGCGTTCGATCGACTGGCGCGACCGGACGAAGGCGGGCTCGCCGCAAGCCGATGAGCGCAACACGCCCGGCGCCATTCCGTTGGGCGGCGGCGTTCCTATCATGGTTGGGAACGAAGTCATCGGCGCTGTGGGCGTTTCTGGGACCAAGGGCGGCCAGGAGGGCGATACGGCCTGCGCTCAGGCCGGAGCCGACGCTGCCGCCGCTCTGGTCAAAAGATTGCAAGCGCAAGCTCGCAACTAATTTCGTGTGGAGGGGACGCATGAAAGCGGTTTTCGGCGCGCTATCCTGCGTGCTCGCGATTCTGGTCGCGGGCAATGTCGTGAAAGCGGCCGATGCCGCGCCGGCGGCCGACAATGAGCCGGTCTTCGTCACGATGTATGTCGAGGTGACGCCGGCGGCAACCGCGCAGGCAGCCGGATTGCTGAGAACCTACCGCGAAGCTGTGCGCAAAGAACCAGGCGTGCTCCGGACCGAAATCTTCGAGGAGATCGGCACACCGTCGCGATTTGTCAGCAATGAAGTCTGGCGAACGCAAACCGATTTTGCTTCGCATAAGAACGCATCAGCCAACACGGAATTATTTACGAAACTCGGCCCCATCGAATTTGGCCCGCCCGATGCGCGCGTACATGTTCTGCATTTCTCGGCGAAAACCGACACTGCTGGAGCGCTCCCCGCAAATGGCGTGTTCGTTCTTAGCCATCTCGACGTGACGCCGCCGCAACTGCCAACGCTGCTCGAATTGATGAAGCCGTTGGCGGAAAATTCAGCCAAAGAAACGGGCGTTCTGGCCTATCAAATCCTGCGGCAGGGCGCGCGGGGCAACCATTTCCGCCTGTTCGAGGTGTGGGCGAGCGAAAAAGCCTGGGAAGACCACAATTTCGCCAGCCATACTCGGACATTCCGCAATGGAGTCGCTCCCTATCTTGGCACCCCTTATGACCAGCGCAGATATACCATGCTGAAATGAGAGACCCGGAATGAGATTTCTTCCGTTGCTTCTCGCATGCGGGGCGTTGGCGGTTGCCGGCGCCGGACGCGCAGCCGACGCGCCGAAAATCGAAGGACCGCTTTACGTCACCACCTATATCGAAGTTGCGCCCGATGCGGCGGGCTCAACGCTCGCCGCGCTCAAAGCGTACCGAAACGACAGTCTAAAGGAAGGCGCATCGGCCGCCGATATTTTCCAGGAAACCGGCCAGGCAAGCCGTTTCGTGGTGAGCGAAATCTGGAAAGACCAGCAGTCCCTACAGGCGCATGAGAAATCCCCTTCCATGGCGACGCTCGCCGAACGATTGAAGCCGGTCTCATTCAAGCCGCTGGATGTGCGAGAGCATAGCTTTTATTTGGGAACGCCCTATAAAGCGCCGCTCGCCGGCGATTTCTTCGTCATCTCCCATCTCGACGTTTACGGGCCTGGCGTTGCCATTCTGCAATCGGCGTTCAAGCCGCTCGCCGAGGAAAGCCGCAAGGAAAAAGGCGTCGAGCGGTACGAAATCCTCGATCAAACCGTGCCGCACGCCAATCATTTCCGGCTGTTCGAAGAATGGGCGAGCGAAAAGGACTGGGTCGCCCATAATCTTTCGCAGCATGTGCAGAATTTTCAGGCGGCGCTGCCGGGCTATATCGGCACGCCCTATGATCAGCGGCTCTATCGGTTGGCGAATTAGCCCCTGAATGTCATGGCCCGCGACAGCGGGCCATCTAGACGAAGAGGGATTCAAGGGCGCCCGGGCGTGCGCCTGCTGGATGGCCCTGTTGAACAGGGCCATGACATGAGTAGCAAAACGGCCGCTCTTTCGAGCGGCCGTTTCCGTTTGATGTCAAATCAGCTCAATACCATTTGCGCAGGCGAACCTCGCTCGTATTGCCCACCAGCATCCTGAACTTGTTCACGTCGCTTTCGGCGTAATGATAGGGATATACGATCTTCGGCCTGAAATCCTTCACCCATTGCGCGGCCGCATCGACCGTCATCGTGTAGGGCAGGTTCATCGGAATGAATGCAATGTCGATATTGGGAAGGGTCTTCAATTCCGGCGTCTCTTCCGTATCTCCGGCGATGTAGAGGCGTTTGCCGCCGAGATTGAGGACATAGCCGTTATCGCGGCCCTTGGGATGATACATCAGCCGTTCGGCCGTTGTGTTGTATGAAGTGACAGCTTCGAGCGGCACACCGGCGTAGGTGGCCCTCTCGCCGTTCTTCATCACCTTGGTCTTCGCCTGCAGCGCGGGCGGTAGCATGCCGTAGACGCTCTGCGGTGCAACGATCACCGTATTGGGCCCGGCAAGCTCAGTTAGCGTCGGCACGCTGAAATGATCGCCATGCTCATGCGTGATGAGGATCAGATCGGGCGGATTGGCGCCGCGAAAGTCGGCAGCACCGCTATTGGGACCGGGCGGGAAAGTGGTGGGGTCGGCAACGATTCTTTTCCCGTTCCAGGTCAGCACGACGCCGGCATGATGCACCGGATGAATGGTGAGGTTGCCGTTATTGGTGGCGACCTGGTCGTCTTGCGCCGCTTGCGCGACGGCGGGCGTCGAGAGAGACACCGACACCGTTGCGGAGGCAAACATCAGCGCGGCGATCGCGGCCGCGGCGCCGAGGATGCGAATGTGTTTCACGATTTTGCTCCAGTTCAGCTTCAAGGTTGAGCCCGGCGCGCGCGGGCGGCGGGGCCAAAGACATTATAGGCTGGTGTATCGCGTGGGATCAATTTGCGTAAGATTCGGCGCGCTGCTTTTCCGCTGCGAGTTCGTCGCAAATCCGGTCCAGCGCTCGCGTCAAATCGCTGAGCGGCACCGCCTCATCCAAGCGGAAACGGCCGGCGGCAGCGTGAATGCCCGCCAAACCCATCTCGTTCAGCGGGTCTAGCCAAATGTGCCCTGTCGATTCGTGGCGCGATCCCATCCAGACATAGACGGTGACCGAGCGCACAAGATTCTGCCGCTGTCCGGTATAGACATGCAGGCCGCGTTTTTCGGCCCAGGGCATCAGGACGGGATCGATCGCGCTGTAATCACTCATCGGTTAAATCTTCTCTAAGCGCAACCAAACGGCAAGGCTGTTTTCGTCCGGCGATTGACGCGGCGTAGGAGAATGCTCTACAGACGCCCCGGGCCACGCTCCCCCAACGGAGCGCCGTCATTCTGGAAGGAATGAACCATGACCGGTAATCGTCCGGCCGTGCGCCCCGCACGGCCTTTTTTTTCGTCCGGACCCTGCGCCAAGCGGCCCGGCTGGACGCCTGAAGCGCTCAAGGATGCCTGTCTTGGGCGCTCCCATCGCTCCAAAAGCGGTAAAGCCAAACTCAAAGACGCGATAGATCGGACGCGCGATGTGCTGCGCGTGCCAAAGGATTACCGCATCGGGATTGTGGCCGGCTCGGATACCGGCGCGGTTGAAATGTCGCTGTGGTCGCTGTTAGGGCAGCGGCCCGTCGATGTGCTCGCCTGGGAGAGCTTCGGCGAGGACTGGGTCACAGACATCGCGAAGCAATTGAAGCTGAAAGATACGCGGATCATTAAAGCGGCATACGGCGAGCTGCCCGATCTCACGCAGACCGATCCCGAACACGACATCGTTTTTGTTTGGAATGGCACCACTTCGGGCGTGCGCGTTCCGGACGGGAATTGGATTGCGGATTCGCGGGGCGGCCTGACCATATGCGACGCGACATCGGCGGCGTTTGCGATGGATCTGCCTTGGCCGAACCTCGATGTCGTTACCTTCTCCTGGCAGAAGGTTCTGGGCGGCGAAGGCGCCCATGGGATGCTTATCCTGTCGCCGCGCGCTGTGGCCCGACTTGAATCGTACAGCCCGCCTTGGCCGATTCCCAAAACGTTCCGCATGACCAAGGACGGCAAATTGGTCGAAGGAATCTTCGAGGGCGAGACGATCAATACGCCATCCATGCTGTGCGTCGAGGATTATCTCGATACGCTGAAATGGGCGCAGCGACTTGGAGGGTTGCCGGCGCTGATTCGGCGGGCGGACGCCAATCTTTCGGCGCTTGCCGCCTGGGTCAAGCGCACCGATTGGGTCGATTTCCTCGCGCGGGATCCTCGGACACGTTCCAATACGAGCGTTTGCCTGAAGATCGCCGATCCGTGGTTCGCCGCGCTCGGTAAAGATGCGCAAGCGGCGGCGGCCGCGAAGATCGCCGGCATTGTCGAAAAGGAAGGTGTCGCTCTCGACGCCGGCGGATACCGGGCAGCGCCTCCGGGCCTCAGAATCTGGTGCGGGGCAACGGTGGAAACCTCCGACATCGAAGCGTTGACGCCCTGGCTCGATTGGGCCTTCGCCGAAGTGAAAGCGTCATAAGTCCATGTTGCGATGGAGCATGTGAATGCCGAAAGTGCTGATTTCCGACAAATTGTCTCCGGCGGCGGTTGCCATTTTCAAAGAGCGCGGCGTCGAAGCGGAGATGAAGACCGGCCTTTCGAAGGAGGAGCTGGTCGGGATTATCGACGGTTATGACGGTCTGGCAATCCGATCCGCGACCAAGGTAACCGCGGAGGTCCTTCGGGCGGCCAAGAGACTGAAAGTAATCGGGCGCGCCGGCATCGGCGTCGACAATGTCGACATTCCGGCCGCGACCGCAGCCGGCATTATCGTCATGAATACGCCATTCGGAAATTCCATCACCACAGCCGAACACGCCATTGCGCTGATGATGGCGCTTGCCCGCGATATTCCTGCGGCGAACGCGTCCACCCATGCCGGAAAATGGGAGAAGAACCGCTTCATGGGCGTCGAACTCACCGGCAAGACGCTTGGCATCGTCGGCTGCGGCAATATCGGTTCCATCGTAGCCGATCGCGCCAAGGGCCTGAAAATGCGCGTCATCGCCTATGATCCCTATTTGTCGCCGGAGCGTGCCGCCGACATGGGGGTAGAGAAAGCCGGGCTCGACGATCTTCTGTCACGCGCCGATTTCGTCTCGCTTCACACGCCACTGACCGCAGAAACCCGCAACATCATTTCGGCCGATGCGATCGCCAAGATGAAGAAAGGTGCGCGCCTGATCAATTGCGCGCGCGGCGGTCTGGTGGACGAAAAGGCGGTGAAAGCCGCACTCGACTCCGGCCGATTGGCAGGCGCAGCGTTTGATGTTTTTGAGGAAGAACCGGCAACGCAAAATGTGTTGTTCGGAAATGAGAAAGTGGTATCCACACCGCATCTCGGCGCATCAACCAGCGAAGCCCAGGAAAACGTCGCGCTCCAGGTGGCGGAACAAATCTCCGATTATCTGCTGACCGGTGCGGTGACCAATGCCCTGAACATGCCGTCCATCTCGGCCGACGAAGCGCAAAAGGTTCGGCCATGGATTGCGCTTGCCGAGAATCTCGGCGCGTTTGCGGGACAGCTCACCGGCAGCAGCATTACAGCCGTGGAGCTGATCTATGAAGGAACGGCCGCCGCATTGAATACGCGCGCGCTTAGTCAAGCGGCAATTTCCGGCCTCCTGAAGCCTGCGCTAGCCGAGGTGAACATGGTCAATGCTCCGCTGGTCGCTAAGGACCGCGGCATCCGCATCTCGGAAGTGCGCCGCGACCAAGAAGGCGCTTACGAGGGCTACATGAAGATCACGGTGACCACCGCCAAGAACGAACGCGGTGTGGCCGGAACGGTGTTTTCCGATGGGCGGCCGAGGCTGATCCAGGTGAAAGGGATCAATATGGAGGCGGAATTCGCTCCGCATATGCTCTACATCACCAATGAGGACAAACCGGGCTTCATCGGGCGTTTGGGTACGCTTCTCGGCAATGCGGGGGTGAATATCGCCAATTTCAATTTGGGCCGCAGCGCTCCGGGCGCGGATGCGATCGCGCTGTTGCAGGTGGACGAAGCGGTACCCGATGGGGTCTTGCGGGAGATTCGCACGTTGCCATGGGTCAAGCAGGCGGCGGCCTTGGCGTTCTGAACACTCGGCGATTCCTTTCCGGCCACGAAAACGGTAGTTTCCAACCATGCCTAATGTCGCGGTGATCGGTGCCCAATGGGGCGATGAGGGCAAGGGCAAGATCGTTGATTGGCTGTCCGCCCGCGCCGATGTCGTCGTGCGCTTTCAGGGCGGTCACAATGCCGGACATACGCTGGTCATTGATGGCATCACCTACAAATTGTCGTTGCTGCCATCCGGTGTCGTGCGCCCCGGGAAGCTCAGCATCATCGGCAATGGCGTTGTCGTCGATCCGTGGGCTTTGATTGACGAGATCGAGCATCTCAAAGGACAAGGGGTTTCCGTCGGGCCGCAGAATTTGATGATTGCGGAGAACGCCGCGCTGATCCTGCCGCTTCATCGCGAGCTGGATCGTTTTCGCGAGACCTCGAATAGCGGTACGCGCATCGGCACAACGGGGCGCGGCATCGGTCCGGCTTATGAGGACAAAGCCGGCAGGCGCGCCCTTCGCGTGATCGACCTCAAGGATTTGCCGGCGCTTCAAGCCAAGGTCGAGCGGCTGCTTGCCCATCATAACGCGCTTCGCCGTGGAGCCGGCGTGGATGAGGTGGATGCGGCGGCGCTAGCCCGCGAGCTGGCAGAAATAGCGCCCAAAGTGCTGCCTTATGCCGCTCCGGTTTGGCGCAAGCTCGATGAGGCGAGAAGGTATGGCAGGCGTGTTCTGTTCGAAGGCGCTCAAGGCGCGCTGCTCGACATCGACCACGGCACTTATCCCTATGTCACCTCATCCAACACCGTTGCGGGACAGGCCGCAGCGGGATCGGGCTGCGGACCGCGGGACGTCGGTTTCGTGCTCGGTATCGCCAAGGCCTATACCACGCGTGTGGGCGAAGGGCCCTTCCCGACCGAGCTCAAGGACGGTGTTGGCGAGCGCATCGGCAAGACAGGTGCTGAATTCGGGACTGTGACGGGCCGCAAGCGCCGGTGCGGCTGGTTCGATGCGGTGCTGGTGCGCCAAGCGGTGGCGACCGGCGGCATAGACGGCATCGCCCTCACCAAATTGGACGTGCTTGACGGATTTGACGAAATCAAGCTTTGCGTCGGTTATAGGCTGGGGAACAACACGCTCGATTATCTGCCTGCCGATGCGAACGATCAGGCGCGAATCGAGCCGGTCTATGAAAGGCTCGATGGCTGGAGCGAATCCACGCGCGGTGCGCGGTCCTGGGGCGAGCTTCCCGCCACGGCGATCAAATATATCCGCCGCGTCGAAGAGTTGATCGGCGCGCCGGTGGCACTTCTATCCACCAGCCCGGAACGCGAAGACACAATCTTGGTGCGCGATCCCTTCGTCGGGCGGTGAAAATTTCACGTGCGCGCCGCCGCAAGAATGGCCGGCTTCGTATCGACGTAAAAACCTTGGATCAGCCAGCGTCCATCACGCCGCATCAGATAGATCCGGAAAATCGCGTCGCCGTTCTGGAATCGTGCCTTTGCCACATATTGCGCTGACACGGTCGTTCCCGTAGCGGAGACGTAGGACATGTTCCATTGGCCTTGCGATCCCTCATATTCGATCAACGGCCCCACTTGAGAGAAGGTGCGAAACGACGATTTGAGCTGGTCGGATGTGATACTCGTGCGAAGTTCAGGGGTTGCACGATCCAGAAGTTCGTCTTCGTTCCATTTCGTGACGATGGCGGGCACTGCGGTATCGACGAAACTCTTGCTGCCTCTATCGAACGCGCGAGCTTGATAAAAAAGCACGCCCAAGGCGACAACCGCACAAAGGACCATGATCGAAGTGGTTGCGCCGACGATAATGAGAAATTTGCGCACAGATTCCTCCGTGCATCTGTCTCGGGGGAATGGTGCAGGCACCGGTCTTAAGATCGGGTTAGATATTTGCCTCGATTGCAATGGGCCGTCGGTCACGCACATGGTTAATGTGCTGGTTCCAAGCCGGGGGTTAACGCTGGAGCAGGCGAAATTGTTTAACCCAATTATGCACAGTGTCCCTGGAACTCAGGTGATTGATTGGGCCGGTGCCATGGCCCAAAGCGAGGCCGGTGCGGATCGCCTCCTGGACGAATTCCCGCGCGCGGACGACCGCATCTTTGAGCGCAAGCCCTTGACCTAACCCGGTCGCGATTGCCGATGCCAGCGCACAGCCCGTGCCGTGCGTCGCAGGATTTTGAATTCGTGGCCCGGAGAACACATGCACGCCGGTGGCATCCACCAGCACGTCCGTCACGATGTTGCCCGCGATATGTCCGCCCTTAACCAGAACGGCTCGCGCTCCTGATTTGTGCAGCAATGTGCCGGCGGCCACCAAGTCGTTCTGCGACGCCATGGGAACGCCGGTAAGCCGCGCCGCTTCGGGAGCATTGGGCGTAATCAGCGCGGCCAGCGGAAACAGCAATTGCTTCATCGCTCCAATGCCAGCTTCGTCTAATAGGATTGCGCCGCCCTTAGCGATAAGCACCGTGTCGACTACCAGCGGGATCGAGTCATAGGGCGCCAAGGCTCGCGCGACGGCACGAACGACATCTGCCGAAACCAGCATGCCGGTCTTGATCGCATCCGCGCCGATATCTGCCATGACGAAAGCAATCTGTTCGGCGATGATCTCGGGCGGGATGGGATGGAACCCATGGACGCCGGTGGTGTCCTGGACAGTTACGGCCGTGACCGCGCTCATTGCATAGGCGCCCAGCGCGGTGACGGTTTTGATATCGCCCTGGATTCCCGCGCCGCCGCCGGAATCCGATCCCGCCACGATGAGAATGCGCGCGGGGTGAGGCATCAAGGGGAACTACGCGCTGGCTTCGCGGATGATTTGGGCAATTTCTCGCACGACCTGGCGCACAAGCTTCTCGTCTTCGCCTTCGCCCATGATGCGGATCACCGGTTCGGTGCCGGATTTGCGCACCAGCACGCGGCCGCTGCCGTTCAAGCGCGCCTCGCAAGCGTGAATCTGCGACGTGACTTTCGCATCGCTCAGAGGTTCGCCCCGGCGCAGTCGTACATTTTCCAGGATCTGCGGCGCCGGCTCGAACATGTGCGCCGCTTCGCTGGCGGGACGGTGTTCTTCCGCGAGCACAGCCAAGACTTGCAGCGCCGCAATCAGGCCGTCCCCCGTAGTGATGAAATCGCTGAAGATAATATGGCCGGATTGCTCGCCGCCCACATTGAAGCCGCCTTCGCGCATCTTTTCGATCACATAGCGATCGCCGACAGGAGCGCGGACCAGCTTGAGGCTTTGCTTCGCGAGAAAGCGTTCCAAACCAATGTTGGACATCACCGTGCCGACCACGCCCCCGCCCTGAAGCTGACCGTTCTTTGCCCAGGAGCGCGCGATCAGCGCCAGCACTTGATCGCCATCGATCATGTGGCCCCTCTCGTCGCACATCACAACCCGGTCCGCATCGCCATCAAGCGCGATGCCGAAATCCGCCCGCGTCTCCTTGACCTTCTGGATCATCGATTCGGGCGCGGTCGAGCCCACGTCCTGATTGATATTCAAGCCGTCGGGATCGACTCCGATGCTGAACACATCGGCGCCGAGCTCCCATAATACCGCCGGCGCAACGCGATAGGCTGCGCCGTGCGCGCAATCGATCACGATGCGCAAACCTTCGAGCCGCAAATGCTTCGGAAACGTGCGCTTGGCGAATTCGATATAGCGCGCCTGAGCATCGTCGATGCGTCTGGCGCGTCCGATTTTTCCCGGCGGCGCGAGCCCCTCTTCGAGACCGTTCTCCATCAGAGCTTCGATCTCCTGCTCGCGTTCGTCGGAAAGTTTCTGGCCGTCGGGGCCGAACAGCTTGATGCCGTTATCATGGTAGGGATTGTGCGAGGCGGAAATCATCACGCCGAGATCGGCGCGCAGAGAACGCGTCAGCATGGCGACCGCGGGAGTGGGAAGGGGGCCAAACAGGAACACGTCCATGCCCACCGAGGTGAAGCCGGAAACCAGTGCCGATTCGATCATGTAACCGGAAAGACGCGTGTCCTTGCCGATCACCACGCGGTGGCGGTGGTCGCCATGCGTGAACGCGCGGCCGGCCGCCATGCCGGTTTTGAGTGCAACCTCAGCGGTCATGGGAAACTTGTTGGCCAAACCCCGGATGCCGTCCGTGCCGAACATTTTGCGATTCATTCAAGCTCCCGCGCGGTCCAACCATTTGGACTATAGCACATGCTTATTGCCATTCAGGAACCGCCGCCGATATGCGACCAAATCGTCAAAGCGTCGCGTAAGGGGGCCGGTTCATGCGTACGGATCATGTCCGCGCCGTGAAAGGCCGCATAAAGCTCGGCTGCAAGGCTGCCAGGCCCGATCTGGTCGACGCTACGAGAGACCAGCTTGCGGAGAAACGATTTTCGCGAAACGGAGACCAGAATCGGCAGATTGAAAGCCGATTTGAGTTGCGGCAGCCGCCGTAAAACCATCAGCGAGACCTCGGCTTTGGTACCGACGAACAGGCCCATCCCGGGATCGAGAATTAACCGCTCTCGCGCAATTCCAGCTTGGGTCAACGCCTCGATCCGTGCTTCGAAGAAGTCTGCGATGCGGCCCATGATGCTGGCGGGATCGATGTCGATCTTCTGCGCCCGGCCCTTGCCTTGCACGGAATGCATGACGATCAGTTTCGCCTTGGCGGCAGCGAGATAGGGATAGATCGAGGCGTCGCTAAAGCCCTGGATGTCGTTGAGATATTCTACGCCTTCATCGAGCGCCCAGAGCTGCGTTTCGGCAGCGAAGGTGTCGATGGAAATCTTCCACCCCTGTTCTTTTGCGGTAAGAACGATGGGGGTGAGGCGCCCGATTTCAATTTCGGGCGGAACAGGCTCCGAACTGGGGTTGCTGGAGGCTGCTCCGATATCGAGGACATCTGCACCATCGGCTGCGAGTTTCTGGGCATGAGCCAGAGCTGCTTCGGCGTCAAGAAAACGCCTGCCGTCGGAGAATGAGTCCTCCGTGATATTCAGAATACCGAAGATAGTATGACGCATCGGTTAGCGCTGTTTCGATGCTGCGTGGCGCCGATTAGGTAATTACCCACGCTGGCTGATCACCTCATAATCGGGGCGGCGGCTGGGTGGCCCGATCAAGTCAGGCCATGACACGCGACAGTCAAGTACCGGGCTGGGGTTCGGGGGAGATGGTGATCCCGGGCTCGCGGGGTCGTCCGGCCTGCGGCACGGTCCCAGACGGCCGCGATTGCGGTTGTGGCTCTGGCTCCTCATAAGGCGTGCGCACCGGCCGTTCGCCGCGTAGCAGGGCTTTGATCTCATCGCCCGTCAGCGTCTCATATTCGAGCAATCCCTTGGCAAGCGTGTGCAGGTCCTCGATGCGATCCTGCAGAATCTGTTTGGCGCGATTGTAGGTGTCCTCGATGATTCGGCGCACTTCGGAATCGATTTTCTGCGCGGTCGCCTCCGAGACGCTTTGCGTGCGGGAAACCGAATGGCCGAGGAACACTTCCTCCTGGTTTTCGCCATAGGAAATTGGGCCAAGCTCGTCGGACATGCCGAAGCGCGTCACCATGGCTCGCGCCATTCGCGTCGCCATTTCGATGTCCGATTGCGCACCCGTCGTGACTTTCTCATAACCGAAGATGAGTTCTTCGGCGATGCGTCCGCCAAAGGCCACACAGAGATCGGCATGCAGCTTTTGCCGTGTCATTGACAATTGATCGCGTTCCGGCAAGCGCATAACCATGCCGAGCGCACGCCCGCGCGGAATAATCGTCGCCTTGTGGATCGGGTCGGATCCGACGACGCTTAGCGCCACCAGCGCATGTCCGCCTTCGTGATAGGCGGTGAGTTTCTTTTCTTCGTCGGTCATAGCCAGCGTACGCCGTTCCGCGCCCATCATGACCTTATCCTTGGCGTCCTCGAATTCGGAGCGGCTGACGAGGCGCTTTCCGCGCCGTGCCGCCAGCAAGGCTGCTTCGTTGACGAGATTGGCCAAATCCGCGCCCGAAAATCCCGGCGTTCCCCGCGCGATGATTTTGGCATCCACATCGGGCGCCAACGGGACTTTGCGCATATGCACCTTCAAGATCTTTTCGCGGCCTGAGAGATCCGGATTGGGGACAACGATCTGACGATCGAAACGACCCGGGCGAAGAAGCGCGGGATCGAGCACGTCGGGCCGGTTGGTGGCGGCGATCAGAATGACGCCCTCGTTTGCTTCGAAGCCGTCCATCTCGACCAGCAACTGATTCAGCGTCTGTTCGCGTTCATCATTGCCGCCGCCGAGACCTGCTCCACGGTGGCGGCCGACGGCGTCGATTTCATCGATGAAGACGATGCAGGGCGCGTTCTTCTTGGCCTGCTCGAACATGTCGCGCACACGGCTGGCGCCCACGCCGACAAACATTTCGACAAAGTCCGAGCCGGAGATGGTGAAGAAGGGCACATTCGCTTCACCGGCGATCGCGCGGGCGAGCAAGGTCTTTCCTGTGCCCGGCGGACCGACAAGCAAAACGCCTTTCGGGATGCGGCCGCCTAGCTTCTGGAATTTCTGCGGGTCTTTGAGGAAATCCACGATCTCGACCAGGTCTTCCTTGGCCTCGTCGACTCCCGCAACGTCTTCGAAGGTGACGCGCCCCTGTCGTTCGGTCAGCATTTTGGCTCGGCTTTTGCCAAAGCCCATGGCTTTACCGCCGCCTGCCTGCATTTGCCGCATCAGGAAGATCATCACGGCCACGAAGAGCAGCATCGGGAACCAATTAATGAACACCGAGAGTAGCGTGATATTGTCGCCCTCCCGCTGCACCTTTATCTCCACATTGTGCTCGAGCAGACGCTGGGTAAGGCCGGGATCCTCGGGAACGTCAGTGGAGAATGGGGTGCCGTTCTTAAACTGGCCGTCGATATGCGTTCCGGCCATGGTCACCGATTTCACCTGGTCGCTGACCACCTGCGTGTTGAATTCGCTGAAGTTGATGGCTGCCCGTCCTTGGCGCTGGGCCGGCCCCTGGAACAAATTGAACAACGCCACAAGCAGCAGCGCGATAATGATCCACAGTGCCAAATTCCGGAAATTATTCACGGCCGACCTCTTTTCCGGGGTCCGTCGTTGAGAATAACGCCGATCCGCGGGTAATCGCCCAACACAGATAGGGATTTACATAGACTGTTGCCAGCCTGGAAACGGTTAAGGCAGACATAAAACCGACGGAATACGCCGTTTCTTGGGCAAGGCCGTGGCTGTCAGCCGAGCCTGGCCTTGTCGGGCAACAAAATCCCACCTGAATTTTCTCGGGCGCCGTCGGGGTAAGCCGCTTTAGTGGCAAGCGTTCGTGGCGCTTCGCCGCGAATGATAAGGCTTTCTGGTCCGAAAATCGCATAGGCCTTCGGCGCCCGGCCAATACGGCATCCGGCGAGCGTCCGAGCCACAAAATCGCCGCCGAGTATGGCGTCGAACAGGCCTTGCAGCCTTTCGAAGCGCGGCCGGTAGGCTGCGCCGGCGAAATTCGTCAGCAAGGCGGACAGAGCCCTGAGACCGAGTTCGCGGGGGATTTTGGCAAGCCCAGCTGAGTCGACGATGACAAAATCACTTCCCCCCACCCCAGCGCGCCAACAGCGGGTGTGATCGGCGAGAAAGCGCTCGGTTGCCAAATCCAGCGCCTCCCGGGCACGCGCCAAGTGCCGAGCCGCATCGGCAATGCGCGCCGAAGGAAGACCCGCGGCATCAAGAACCGGGAGCAGTTTTCGGATGCGCGCTCGGGCAAAGCGTTCATCCTGATTCATTGGATCGTCGAGCCACTCGGCGCCGCGAGCAGCCAAATAGGCACGTAACTCGGCGCGCCGGAAATCCAGCAGAGGCCGTAGCAACTCGATCTTTCCGAGCCCGGGTGCCGGGAACGGCGCTCGCAGTTGCATGCCAGAAAGACCGTCGACCCCGCTCCCCCGGCCAAGGCGCAACAAAAATGTCTCCGCTTGGTCTTCCAACGTATGGGCCACAAACAGATAGCCAATCTCGCGCGCAACGCACCATTCTCCAAGCAAGCGGTAGCGAGCCGCCCTGGCCTTTGCCTCGATTGAGGTTTGCGGTTTGGTGCCACGCCATCGAAGGATATGGGCTGGCAACCCTTGCGCCTGCGCCCAAGCTGCAACCTTACCAGCATCCTCTCGCGAGTCCGGACGCAAACCGTGATCCACAGTGAGGACGACGGGCGCAACGCTCTGTTTGCGTTTTGCCCAGCCGGCGAGCAAATGCATCAGTGCGACGGAATCGCCACCGCCGGACACCGCAATGGCCGGGCGGGCGGATTCGTCAAAGCCGATCTGCTCAAGAGCGCTGGAAAAACGACCCGCTAGATCGGGTCGGCTCTTAGCGGCACTTTTTCTCTTCCCGCGCGGTTTTGGCGCGCGCAGCAATTGGCATTGCGGCATCGGGGTATTTCGCGGGGAGCGCGCCAAGAGCGGCACAACCTTCCTTCATCTGTCCGAGTTCAAACAGCGCCAAGCCCAATTTCAGCATCCCTTCGGGCGCGCGTTGGGCCTTGGGATATTTCTTCAACAGTTCGGCAAAATCCCGCGCCGCTTCGGCGTAATCCTTCTTCGTAGAATAGGCTATGTCACCGGTCCAATATAGCGCGTCCGAGGCTTTTGCTTCGTTGGGATGGGAATCGGCGAAGGTACGAAAAGCCTCGCTTGCTTTATCGTACTGTGCTCGTGATAGGAGATTCATCGCCGCGTCGTATTGACGTTTGGGATCGGCAGCTCCGGCAGCCGGCACGGGCAACGGAGTGTTGGCCGGGATCTTTCCGAGCGTGGCGGGAGGCGCCCCAAGCGTGGGTGGCGGCGAATTCTGATCAGGATTTACCGAAGCAATTTCGGGCTGGTTATCGGGCGGAGCTGAGGGCGTTTCGACTGCTGCTTTGGCCTGCGCCGCAGCCTGGAAGTCCAACGCCTTCTGTAGCCGGTCGGCCTTTTGGGAAAGCTCATCGACCTGATGGCCGAGCTCTTCCACCTGCCCCGTCAAACGGCCGAGTCCTCCTTCGAGTTCGTCAATCCGCCGAAGCACCGGGCTGAGGTCCGGCAACGCCGCTTGCGGTAGCTCGGCAGGCGGCGCTGGCACGTCTGGGGCGGCATCTGCCGCCGGCGCATGGGCACCCGGCTTCTGGCGGAAGGTCTCAGCCTGGAGGTCGCGCATATCGCGCTCCAAGCGCTGAAGGCGAGTCATGAGATCGCGCGTATCCGGCGTTTGGGCACTTTCCGCCATGGCCAGACCGCCCAAAAGCGAAAAACCTAGGCTTACCGCCAGAACTGCGCCTGCCTTCACCCACCGTCCGCGCATCATAGCCTCACGATTGACCGAGCGAAGTTCACCACTATAGTGGAAAACTTGTTGGAAATGGGGCTTTGGCAGGTCAAAGCCGCTTTAGCGATTGGACTTCCAATCGCTAAAACTCGCTTAAGCCTAGCCCGCTAGGAAACGGACCCGCTTTTGATCACCGAAACCGAGCGCCTGTTCTGGGCCCAGCAGGCTTCGTTGGATTCGACGCAAACCGGACGCTCTTTGCCGTAGGAGATCGTCTCCAGCCGCGCTCCGGAAACCCCGAGGCTCGCGAGATAATCTTTCGCCGCCTGAGCGCGGCGCGCGCCCAGCGCAAGGTTATATTCGCGCGTCCCACGTTCATCGCAATGACCCTCGATCGTCAGGATCACAGCTCCGAAACGTTGCAGCCACGCAGCCTGCTTTTGCAGCACATTGCGCGCGCGATCGTCCAAATCCGATTTGTCGTACTCGAAGAATACGCGATCGCCGACATTAACTTGAAAATCCTGGATGCTGCCGGGCACGATGGTTTGCTGCACAACCGCCGGTGGTCTGGGCGGAGGCGGTGGAGGAGCCGGCGGCATGGGTGCATTTGCCGGCGCGGGTGGAGGCGCCGGCGGCGCCATCGTCATCATCTTGTTGCCGCCACACGCAGCCAAGGCGAGAACCAGCGAAAGGCTGGCCAATTTCGTGGCAATGGTGAAAGTCTTCATTGCGTCGAACCTCCATGATGCGCGAGAAAGCGCTCGCTGGTGGTGTTGAACGAATCGAATTCCACCCTAATAGCGCCGCCGCAGAGTTTTCAACCCAAAAGCCCTTATTTGCTGCAATAAAATTACGTAAGCCTTTCACTGTATCAACGGAGACCAAGCGGGATCGGAAGCGTCACCCGGCGATAGGACCCGGCGTTCGTTGCGGCCGGTAATATCGATGGACCAAATTTGTGAACCGCCGCCGGAACCGCCTGGGCCGGCTTGCAAGGTACGCGTGAACATGATCACGCGGCCGTTCGGCGCCCAGGTTGGTCCTTCGTCCTGCCAGGAATGAGTGAGCAGCCGCTCACCCGATCCGTCCGGCCTCATGACGCCGATGCCAAAATAAGTGGGCGTGATCTTTGTGAAAGCGATCAGATCGCCGCGGGGGCTCCATACCGGCGTGCCGTTTTTGCCTGCGCCAAAACTGATACGGTGGACATTCGAGCCATCGGCATTCATGACGTAAATCTGCTGCGAACCGCCGCGATTGGATTCAAAGGTAATCTGTTTTCCATCGGGCGAGAAAGACGGGGCAGTATCGATTCCCGGATCGTTGGTCAGCCGTTTCAATGTCCGCGTCGCCAGATCCATCACATAGATGGCGGAATTCCCGTTTGTCTCGAGCGCCATCACCACGCTTTTGCCGTCGGGGGAAAAGCGGGGCGAGAAAGTCATATTGGGAAAATTCCCGAGCATCTCCTGGCGCCCGCTTTCGAGGTCGAAGAGATAGACGCGCGGCTTTCCCTGAATGTAGGACATATAGGCGATCATTTGCGCCGTGGGATTGAAGCGCGGGGTCAGCACCAGATAATCGCCCTGGGTGAGAAACACTGGATTGGCGCCATCTTGGTCCATCACGGCGAGCCGCTTACGGCGATTGACCAACGGGCCCGATTCCGAAATGAACACGATCCGGGTGTCGAAATAACCTTTCTCGCCGGTAATGCGCTCGTAAATGGCATCTGAAACGAGGTGAGCGATGCGCCGCCAATTTTCCGGCGTTGCCATATACTGCAATCCCACCATTTGGCTTTCGCCGAAAATATCCCACAGGCGAAATTCGACCTTGAGGCGCCCGTCCGTTTGCACTGTGGCTTGGCCGGTCACCAGGCCTTGCGCCTGAATGGTACGCCAATCGCCAAAGCGCGGCGGCGTATTGATGTCGGCGATTTTTTCGATGAACGACGCGGGATTTAGCGAGCGGAACAACCCCGAACGCTCCAAATCGGCACGAACCACGGTTGCGATGTCCCGGCCTGCCTGGCTGTTGAGAAAATCTGGAATGGCCAGCGGAATCGGCTCGGTGACGCCCTGATCGACACGAATTTGCAGGGCGGCGTCGGCCCCCTGAAGACTCATGCTGGCCAGACTCAACAGACATGCCAGCGCGAACGAGAAACACCACCTCGCCCGCAGCAAAAACCTATTCGAATGAATCGTCATCGTTCCGTCCAACTTCCACACATTCTAGCGGCTGATCATTTTGCTGGGGTCGAATGTCATGACGATTTCCCGCCAGCTGTCATATTTGTCCTCGGGCAAATGTTTGTAGGGCTCGCACACATTGATGGCGCGCAACGCTGCTTCAGCCGCGGTTCGAATATAGGGGTTGGCAGCCGCAGCTGTGCGCGTGGCGGGCTCAAGCTGGGGCGGTTGTGCGAGGCTGCCATCTTGCGCGAGGAAAACGCGCACCTGAACGATCAGTTGCTCGGGGTTGGGCGAGCCGACCGGCACATTCCAACATTGCCGCATCTGCGACAGCAGAGCGTCCTTCAAATCCACGGTGAAAGCATTTTGCGCGCCCAGCCCCTTGACCGTATCGTCTGCCGGTTTTGCGTTCGCAGGTTGAGCCGGTTTCGGAGCCTGCTTGTCCAGAAGTGCCAGCACGGTATCGACATCGAATTTTTGCGGCACGTCGCGTGGCGGCTTGCGAATGGGCCGCGCCGGATTAACGGGCGCCTTGGCTTGTTCTTGCGGCTTGGGCGGTTCCTTCGGTATCGGCGGCGGTGTCTTGTCGAAGTCCGGAGGGGCAATCTCAGTCTCTTCCGGCGGCGGAATAGCAAAGTCGGGTTGCGCTATCGGCTGTAGTTCCGCCTCGCGAACCGATGGCTTCACATTGGTGAGATCGGCGACGGTGACGAGATCGACTGGGACGGCGGAGGATTCGTCGGGCAGCTCGAAGGAGCGCGGCCAAGCAACCGTCGCTGCAGCGATCACCGCCACATGCAAGACGCCCGACGCCCAGATACTTCGCCTCAACATGCCTCGCTTCCATCTCCTTGCGAGCGGAGACTTGCTGTTACCGGACAGAAACCTTTAACGCTGCGGCGGCCTCTTGATGGTGTCGGTCACCAGACCGATGCGGGTGAAACCGGCCGCATTCAAGAGCCCCATCACCTCCATAACCTTGCCATAATCGACGGCCTTATCGCCGCGCACGAAAATGCGTTGATCGTAACCGTTGCTGGAAATCGCGATCAGCTTCGGGACCAAGTCATTAACTTCGATCGGCGAGTTCTGTAGAAAGACATGGCCGCCATTGTCGATCGTGACGGCAAGCGGCTCGCGATCCTCGCCCAGCGATTTCGCGCGCGTCTGGGGCAAATCGACCGGAACACCGACGGTCAACAAAGGCGCCGTCACCATGAACACGATGAGCAGTACCAGCATGACATCGACAAACGGCGTGACGTTGATTTCCGACATCGGGCGGCCGCGGCGGCTACGACTTCCGCGCGCCAATCTTGCGCTCGTTATGACCGACGGCATCAGCGAGACCTCTCGTCGAGTTGTCGCGACAAAAAGGTCGAGAACTCGTCGGCGAAGGATTCGAGACGTATGGTGTAGCGGCCGAGCTCGTTAAGGAACCGGTTGTAGGCAATGACCGCAGGAATCGCTGCAACCAGACCCAAGGCCGTGGCGAAGAGCGCATCCGCAATGCCCGGCGCAACGACCGCAAGCGTGGTGTCCTGACGCGCAGCAATAGCTTGAAATGCCGTCATGATGCCCCAAACCGTGCCGAACAGCCCGACGAAGGGAGCAGTCGATCCGACTGTCGCGAGATAGCCGAGCCCGCGTTCGATCTTTTCCACTTCGCGTTGGATAGAGACGTTCATTGCCTTCTCGACGCGGTCCTTAACCGCGGGAAGTTGCGTTTCGCGCGGTGGCCCGCCCTCGAACGAACGTTTCCATTCGCGCAATGCCGCCACGAAAACCGCCGTGAACGGCTGATCGGTGCGCTGAGCATGTTGCGCATAAAGTTCGTCCAAGGAATGTCCCGACCAAAAGGTTTTCTCGAAGCGGCTCGCTTTGCGCTTGAGCGAGCCGAAAGCAAACCATTTGTCGATAATCAGCACCCAGGACCAGAAGGAGGCTAGTATCAGAAGCAGCAGAACGATTTTGACGACGATATCGGCCCGGACGAACAGGCCGACCGGTGTGAAAGCCCCCTGAATCTCCGATTGGGGACCTACCAGGGTTGTGGCGACGCTGTCAGGCGGCGGGGCGAGCGGGGCCGTTTCCGCAGCGGCTCCGGACGGCGCGGCCACCGGCGGACGGCCCGGCGCCGTCGGCGCGGCCCGCTGCAACTGCGCGACGGCATAATGATCTGACGCATCCCATCCGATGCATAGCGCGAGCGCCGCGAGTATGATGGCGATAAAATGCACGCGCGCCTTTGCGAAATCCTGGAGCAAGCCTCTGAACCCGATCTCTGAATCGGGGCCGCGGCGGGCTTGCGCCCGTTTGCGAACCCGGTGCGATGAACCAGGTTCTAGTGAACTCATTCAAAAATGGCTGAATTTTGACCCTTATCCTCGTACGGGCGGATCGCCGTGAAGGGCTTGGCGCTATTGTGAAAATCCCAGACTCCTGCGCAGCTCAGCACGAGCCGCAGCAAAGCCGGCTCTGAATTCCGGATTCTGCATCATAAGCGCCACCATAGCCGTAGCCTCAACGTCAGTCCCTGCTGGACCGGGGGCTGGGTGCACTATTGGCGCAAATTCTCGTGCCCGAAACGGAGCGATCAGCGCTTGAAGCAAATTGCGGAGACGCCGTTGCGCTGGAGAATTTATCGAGTGGTCTTTGAAAGACTCAATCACCACCGGTCGCCACCGCCTAGGCTTGGGATTTTTGCATAGAGTAACTGGACTCAAGGACGCGGGCCTGGATAGGAACGGCCGGCAATGCCAGAAGGATCGCGAATTGCAACGGCATGCCGAGCGCGAGCGCGGCCGCCGCGATGAGCGTGACCGCCAGGCCCCCAACATCCCAGGCGCCCTCTGCCAGGATCTGGTAGCCGAGCGGCGAGATCGATGCCTTGGCTTGGTTGTAGAACGCCGTGAAAAGAGCCGGGATGTAGAGTCCGCCGATTAAGGCGGCGAGGATCGCAACCGGAACGACCACGCCTGGATCGTCTCCGCAGAGCGACCGGATGAGAAGGCTCAGTCCAGCTGCGGCCGCATTGATCCAGGTCGCCGGTCGCGCGTGACCGAGATCGATGAAGCGGCCGAGGACCGCGCCACCCAACGCGCCTGCAAGCGAGGCCGCCGCCAGCGTGCCGCCGAGCGCATCGAAGCGCGCATTGAGCGAACGGAAAAGGATCAGGTTCCATGTCAGCACGGCAGTGTTGCTGATCCAGCCATCGGTCACGAACAAGAGCAAGCCGGTTCGCGCCGCGGCGAAGCTCGGTAGAGATGCAATCGGCCCCGATTGAATCTCGGCGATGCCGAACAACGGGAGAATGGCAACCATTTCGATCGCCCCCGCAGCGCCAAACGCGGCCCAGGGCCCGAAGGCGGCGAGCATCACGCCGCCGAACGCGGGCCCGAGGATTGCCGCCATCGCCGACAGGATTTGCCGCAGGCCGATCTGCGCACCGCGGCTAGCGATATCGCCGAGTGCAGAAAAGTATGTGTGGTAGCTCGTGAAATAGAGGGCCCCCCCCAACCCTGCGACGGCGCAGAAGAGCGCGAGTGCCGGATCAGGTCCATGGACTAGCGCCAGCATCGGATATTGTACTGCCTGAAGTGCTGTCGCGATGATGAGGCAATCTCGAAGTCCAAGCCACGCCACCGTCTGCGGAAGCAAGAGGCGAAAGAGGAAACGAAGCGCCAGGATGGCGGTATATGCAAGAAAGACCTGGGGCAGCGGAACGCCTTCGCGGTAGAGATAGATGCCAATGAAAATGCCGGAGCCACCCCAGGCGAAGCGATGGAGCATATGGTGCATCACCAGGAGATTGAGGCCGCGATTTCCAAATAGGCCCATGTTACGCCACGGCGGCTGACGCGCGCGTCTCGGAGCGTGGACGCAATGCTTCGATTTCAGCCACCAGCATTTGGCCAAATGCTTCCCAACTGAGCCGGTTCTCGTATTCCTGTCGCGCACGCCTAGCCATGAACTCGTAAAGTGCGCGGTCGGCGAACGTACGCGCGATCCAGGCTGCGTAGTCGGCGGCTGGCGCGTTGGGCGCGAATAGTTGGCCCCAGCTTCCCTCGCCCATGATCTCAGGTATGCCACCCACCGCCGTACTGACTACTGGAAGCCCATTGGCCGCGGCCTCGCTGAGGACGATTGGTGAGCAATCGGCGCGGCTCGGTAGCAACAGGAAATCCGCCTCCGCGAAAAGCGATGTGAGCTCGGCCGCTTGGATCTTGTTCTTGCGGTCCAGAAATCCGTGGGCACGTACGACTGGGTCGGCGCCGGCCGGCGGATCAGACCCTACAACGTAGAGTTCCGCCGGGATGCCGCTCGCCACGAGCGCGCGCGTCACAGCAATCGCGATGTCGCCGCCCTTGCGCCACCAGTCGACGCCGACGAAAAGCAGCCGACACACACCTTGGCCACGCCGCACGATGGAACACCGCACGGCCTCCGCTGTCGGAACAGTCGTGAGATTCGCGCCAAAGGGATGAACGCGGATTTTCGAGGAGTTGAGACCGTAATTGGCCCGAGCGCTGGCCGCCGCCCAATTCGATGAATAAATCACGCGGTCGCAATTCGCGAGCGCCATGCGGGTCAATTCGTGCCCCCCTGCGATCGTCTCGGGCGCGAGGCGTCGGCGATCGTAACGCGGATAGAAATCGAGCAAGTCATGCCAGGTTGCGTCGTGCACGAAGATGAGCGGCGCATCACACCTCAGGATAGCAGTGTCTCCGGCGTCGAGCGCGATCACTGCGCCAGCTGGGCCCGCCGCCCTGACCATGGCATTGAGCGCATCCTGACGCGCCCCCACGGCAATCGGATCCCGGCTCGGAATGTATCTCTTGTCGCGTACATAGCGATAAAACCAGCGTTTTGCTCGCACCTGGCACGTTTCGAGTGGAGACAGCGGCCCCGCGACGGTTACGAGATGGCCTCGCCGGCGCAGTTCGGCGATCAAAGATTTGGGCGTCCCGGACCAAGTATGGTCGTCACTAGGGTCGTCCCCCCCGGCGACAATCAAATGAAGCATATGCTGTGGCAAAGTATAATCGGGGCTATGATCAGCGAACGCCGGAGACGCAGCAGGTATTCGCCTGCTTGTCAGGCACGCGCGATTTGAGCCAGCAGACTGCATGAATGCTGTAGGTATTCGGCTTAACGAAGGTCCAGGCTTGGCACTTTGCCTCGTTGAGGCAGGATGCTTGGCACAGGCGATCGGTCGCGCGCGGCAGCTCGAAATGACGGAAATCGTAGCCTGGCATGTCCGTATCGGGCATGTGCGCCGGTGCGGCGGAAACCGTTGAGGGCGCGGGCACAACAGGAATACCGAACGCCAAGACGCAAACCGGTAATGCAAAAATCAACGCGAATCGCATGTTGCAGGAAATCCCCCAGACCGTCATAGTAATGTAATCGATTGCGCGCAAGCTGTGAAGTTGGTCCGATGCCGCGCGCAAACGGGGGGAAACGTCGGAATTGCGGGCGAGTCTCAGGATTTTCATCTCATCGCCTGGTGACGTTCCCGCCGAGCGCCTGCGGGCCGCTCTGGTCATCGACAAACTGACCCAGGACTACAGCCGCTTCTTTGAGCTCGAGGCCTATCGCTGGGAAAGCGAACCTATGCTCGCCTCTGGTCACTTCCAGGATCTGGTGGTCCCCCCGAGCAGCCATGACATCGTTATCGTGATCGTATGGTCGCGGCTGGGAACGCCGCTGCCGGAAAAAACGGCGGTACGCGAATATCACGGCGCCGACGGCCGGGTACCCGTAACCGGAACAGAGTGGGAATTCGAGGATGCGCTCGCCGCGGCACAACAGCGCGGCGTGCCTGATATCCTGGCTTTCCGCAACACTACGCCGGTACCGGTCGATACCCAAGACCTTACTGTGCAAGCACGCAGCCTGGCCCAATTGAGTGCGCTCAACGGTTTCTGGAGCCGCCATTTCGCCGATCGCGGCGTATTCCTCGCCGCCTATGAGAGCTATCGCACGATCGAAGAATTCGCGCAGAATCTCGAACGGTCCCTGCGCAAACTGATCGAGCGGCGCATCAAGACGCTCGATGGCTTTACGTCCGACGAAGGGCCGTCCTGGACCACATCGCCATTCCGCGGACTCGAAGCGTACGAGTTCGAGCACGCTGCGATATATTTCGGCCGCGACAGCCTTGTCGCAAAGGCGATAGAGGCACTCGCCACTCGCGCGCGGGCTGGCAGCGCTTTCCTTCTGATGTCCGGCGCCAGTGGCTCCGGCAAATCGTCGCTCGTCAAGGCTGCGATAGTGCCGCGGCTGATGAAGCCTCAGCGTGTCGAGGGCATTGCGTTCGCGCGCCGTCTGGCTTTCCGGCCGAGCGACGGGGGCGCCGATATCATCCTCGGGCTGATTACCGCCCTGACGCAGGCGAACGGCGATGGCATCGGCCTGCCGGAGCTGCTCGCGCCGGGCCAGAGTGCAAAGGATTTGGCCGAACATCTCGGGCAGACACCCGATGGCGCCGGGTTCCTGTTCGCGGCCGCGCTTGGCCGCGTAAGCGAAGCGGAGCGCAATGCCGGCCGCATGCTTGCGATCGAGACCGCAAAGCTCATTCTCGTCATTGATCAGTTCGAGGAGATTTTCACCGTCGATTCCATTTCGGACGCGGATCGCCAGGTCTTTGTGCGTTTGCTCGCAGTGCTCGCGCGGAGCGGGGCAGCCTGGGTGATAACGACAATACGGGCCGATTTCTGGCATCGCGCCGCCGAGATTCCAGATCTCGCGGCGCTCAGCGAGGGAACAGGCCGGTTCGACGTGGCAGCGCCCTCGCCGGCTGAACTTACGGAAATGATCCGCCGACCGGCAGAAGCCGCCGGCCTTTCCTTCGAGGAGCATCCCGACCGCCGGCTGCGCCTGGATGCCGTCATTGCCGAAGAGGCGATGTCCGCACCAGGCGTGCTGCCGCTACTCTCCTTCACCCTCGAAGCACTTTACACCGAGGACGTGACAAAGCACGGGAGCCGCGTGCTGTCCTACGCGACATATGAAGCGCTGGGCGGGCTCGCCGGAGCAATCGCTACGCGGGCCGAGGAGACGGTGGCGGGCCTGTCGCCGACGGCACAGGACGCCCTGCCGCGCGTGCTGCGCTCGCTCGCAACAGTGGCAAGCAGCGCCGACCAAGCGGCCGTGGCACGAGCAGCGCCACTCGAAAGCTTCGCCCCGGGAAGCGCCGCGCGTAGCGTCGTCGATGCGTTCACTGCAGCGCGGCTTCTGGTGGCGTCCAACGAAGGGGCGGTACCCACGGTGCGGTTGGCGCATGAGGCGCTGCTCAGGAACTGGGATCGGGCGCGGCTCCAACTCGTTGCGGACCGGCGAGACCTCGAGACACGAGTGCTCATAGAAGGGCAGCAGTTGCGCTGGCAGGTGGCGGCGGCACGGCATCAGCGCCATCTCTTGCTGTTGCGCAATCCCGATCTCCCATTGGCCGCCGACCTCGCGAGCCGCTGGGGCGACGAACTGCCACCAAAGCTGCGCGGCTACATCACCGAATCGATTGCGGCAGCGCGGGCGGCAACCTGGCGGCGCAGGGCAATCGTCGCGGTCGTGATGGTCTGCCTTGCGGTCTTCGCCATGGCCTCATTCGGCGCGCTCGTCACCGCGAAAAGGCAAGACGATGATGCACTGATCGCGCAATCGCGCTTTCTAGCCCGCGACTCGCGGAGCGCCACTCGCAACGGCTATGGCACGCTCAGCATCATCTTGTCGCTGGCCGCACTGCCGAGGAACATCGCCGCGCCCGACCGCCCCTTCATCAACGAAGCGGAATATGCACTTGAGGAGGCGGTTGCGATGCGTCGCGAACTCGCGACCCTCCGCGGGCACAATGGGCCCGTAGAAGACGTCGCATTCTCGCCGCATGGAGACCGATTAGTGACGGCAGGGCGCGACGATACAGCGCGCATCTGGGACGCCAAGACCGGCGCGCCGCTTGCGGTGCTCAAGGGACATACGGACTGGCTCTGGTCCGCAGGGTTCTCGCCCGACGGCAGGCGCATCGTCACAGCATCAAGCGACAAGACCGCGCGGCTGTGGGACGCCGCGACCGGCCGCTCGATCGCGACACTCACGGCGCACGAAGATGCCGTCACCATTGCCGTGTTCTCGAGCGACGGCCACCGCATCCTGACCGCCTCGGACGATGGGACGGCACGGGTTTGGAATGGGGAGAGCGGTGCGCCGGTCGCGCTGCTGAAAGGCCATACGGGCGCGGTGCTCGACGCGCAGTTCTCACCCGACGGTTCGCTTGTTGTTACCGCGTCAACCGACAAGACCGCCAAAATCTGGAAAACCGACACTGGCGAGCTCTTGCGGACCTTAAGCGGCCACCTGGACTTCGTGAGCAGCGCAATCTTTTCGCCCGATGGCAAGCGCGTCGTGACCGCGTCCTGGGACGGAACAGCGCGAGTCTGGAACGTGGCGACCGGCGAGCCTACTTTGCTGAACCGCAGCCACGAAGGCCGCGTTTGGTATGCGACGTTCTCGCCGGACGGTCAGCGCATCGCTACGGCCTCCGAGGACAAAACAGCCGGCCTTTGGAATGCGGCGAATGGCCATTTGATCGCGCTCCTGGGCGGGCATGAGGGCTGGGTCAACGTTGCAATGTTCTCTGCCGACGGAAAGCTCATTGTCACCGCTTCCGACGACGACACGGCGCGACTTTGGGACGCCGAGACCGGCGCGCCACTGGGAGTGCTGGGCGGCCATACCGGCTCCGTCAACTGGGCGAGCTTCTCCCCCGATGGGACGGAGATCGCGACCGCTTCGGATGATGGTGTGCCCATGCTTTGGAGCACCGAAACAGCTGCCACCGCGGGAATCCTCATGGGCCACGACGGGCCCGTGAACTTCGTGCAATTCTCGCCCGACGGTAGCGTCATTTCGACCGCCTCATTAGATGACACAGCGCGAATCTGGGACGCCAAAACTGGCGCTGTGCGTCACGTGTTGAAAGGACATACCGACACCGTCTGGACAGCGCGGTTCTCGGCAGACGGCAAGCAGGTGGTAACTTCGTCCGACGACAAGACCGCGCGTATCTGGGACGTTGCAACCGGCGCGCAAATCGGGCGGCCGTTCCAGCACCCGGATCGCATTATTTACGCCGCCTTTTCGCCCAACGGCAAGCGCATGGTGACGGGAGGCGATGACAAGCTTGGACGTGTCTGGGACGTTACCACCGGCAAGGAGTTGTTCGATCTCAAAGGCCACGAGGACTGGGTTTCCGCGGCGGAATACTCGCCCGACGGCAAGCGCATCGTGACTGCCTCATACGACAAAACCGCGCGGGTCTGGAATGCCGAGACAGGCGCGCAGGTTTTGGTCTTAAGCGGCCACAAGTTGCGCCTTAACGGCGCAGTGTTCTCCCTGGACGGCGAGCGCATTGCGACGTCCTCAATGGACCGAACGGCGCGTGTCTGGGACGCTGCCACCGGCAGCCTCATCGCAGAAATGACGGGCGACACGGATTGGATCATAAGCGTCGATTTCTCCGCCGACGGCAAGCGGGTGTTGACTTCATCCTGGGACGGCACCGCGCGTATTTGGGACGCGGGAACAGGCGCGCCGATCCTTGCGCTTAGGGGCCACCGCGAGCGAGTGACCTTTGCGGCATTCTCTCCCGACAACACGAAAGCGGCGTCGGCGTCCTACGACCGAACCGTACGGCTATGGCGGCTGCCGCCGCATTGCCAAGCGCTGATTAACGCCGCAAGCGGCGACGTGACGCGCCCAGCCAACGACCAGGAACAGGCGCAATATTTTCTGTCCGCCACCCATCCGAGTACGGCGGTATTGTCGATCTTCACGCGATGGTTTGCGCCGCTTCTCCCGCGTGCTGGCGATCCTTGCGGTTGATCGCGTTAGACCAAAATCAGGTCAGGCCAAGGCCCTTGCGGATCTCAGCTTTGACGGTTTCGAAATCGGCGCGAAAGGCGGGGTTCTTGAGCATCTGATTGACCGCAAGCGTCGCGGTGATATGGGCGCCCTCCCAATCGGAGGGATAGGCTGCGCCGCTGGTCACGCGGTTGATGCCGTATTCCCAGCCGCGCGCAAAAAGAGCTTCGCGTTTTTCCGGAATCATCATGCCCAAAAGCAACGCGACTTCGGCGCCTGTGGTGCTGTGGCCGCTCGGATAGGTGGGCCCCTGGGATGCCTTGGCGATGTTCTCAGGCGTATGGATGTCGTGGCTGTATTGGAACGGACGTATTTTTTTATATTTCTGCTTGATCGGGCCCACGCCAACGCCTGCGTCCTTGATCACCTTGTCGAAAAAGGCGCCAGTCAATGGAAAATTCTCTTTGGTGAATTTCGGCCCCAAAACCGGTTCGGCCACTTGATAGACATTCTGCACGGTATCAGCCTGAATCGCCGCCATGCGTTCGGGCGTCATGCTCTTTTGCAGATCGATGATGGTCTGCACGTCGCGCTTGCCCGCTGGTGAATCTTCTGCCGGAGGCGGCGGGAGAAGCGCCGGAAAGTCGACATCGCTAGCGGTGATATAGGGCTTGTCGGAGAGTGACAGAGCCGGCGTAGCGGCAAAGCACAGTAAGAGGATAGGCGTAAAGACGAGCTTGCGCATTGAGTCCCTCCGGGTTCGGATGAGGCATTATCCTAGGTTTCGATGTAAAATTCCAACTTCCTGCGCATCGGCTCGGGGATGCGCCGCGGACGACCTTCGAGTGTGATGGTGCAGACCTCGACTGTGGCCTTGACCAATATGTCCACATCTTTGGCCACACTTTGATCGAGGCGCATCCGAGCGCCTCCCAACTCTACAACTTTGGTACGCACGGTGAGCGCGTCTTCCACCCGCGCGGGACGCAAGAAGTCGACGGTCATGCGGCGCACCGCCCATGCGAGCGACTCAGGTTCATCCAAGATCGTGCGATGGCCTACGCCGCAGTCGCGCAGAAACTCGGAGCGGCCGCGTTCCATGAAGCGCAAATAATTGGCGTGGTAGACGACACCGGAGAAATCCGTGTCCTCATAATAGACCCGGATTGGAAAGACATAGGTCTTATGTTCAAGCCAACCGCGCGCCGGCTCGCGTGCCGCGGCGAGGTCCGGTTCACGGTTCGTCATTGCCGAACAGATGCGGCTGCTGTGGCTTGGGGCCGCGCTCCGGAAGGCCCAGATGCACAAAGCCTTGCGCACTGAGCATGCGGCCGCGCGGCGTGCGCTGCACAAGATTTTGCTGGATCAAATACGGTTCGACGATTTCCTCAATGGCATCGCGGGGTTCGCCAAGCGCCGCCGCCAAGGTCTCAATTCCGACCGGCCCGCCGCCAAAGCCTTCCGCGATCAGAGCAAGATAGCGCCTATCGAAGGCATCGAGGCCCTTCTTGTCGACTTCGAGCCGTGCCAGCGCCGCATCGGCAACCGCTTGATCGACTTCGACTCGCCCGGCGACGGCAGCGAAATCCCGCACGCGTTTCAACAGCCGGCCCGCGATCCGCGGCGTGCCACGCGAGCGCATGGCGATCTCGCGCGCGCCATCTTCCGTGAGCGGCAGGCTCAAAACGCGCGCGCCGCGAGCGACGATCTGCATCAGTTCGGAAATTTCGTAGAAAGAAAGACGGACAGGAATTCCGAAACGGTCGCGCAGCGGCGTCGTGAGCAGCCCGGAGCGCGTGGTGGCGCCGATCAGCGTGAAGGGCGCAAGCGGAATCTTCACCGAGCGCGCGGATGGACCTTCGCCGATGATGAGATCGAGCCCGAAATCCTCCATGGCCGGATAAAGGATTTCCTCGACAATAGGACTGAGCCGGTGAATCTCATCTATAAACAGAACGTCGCGGGCTTCGAGATTGGTGAGGAGCGCAGCGAGATCGCCGGGCCGCACCAGAACGGGCCCGGAAGTGGAACGAAATCCGACATCGAGTTCTCGCGCGACGATCTGCGCGAGCGTTGTTTTGCCCAAACCCGGCGGCCCTGCGAACAGCACATGATCGAGCGGTTCGCCGCGTGATTTAGCGGCTTCGATAAATACCGTGAGATTTTCGCGGGCTTGCCGTTGGCCGATGAATTCAGCCAGCCGCTTGGGGCGCAAGCTTGCCTCAAGCTCATCCTCCACCCGGTGTTCCGGCATGACGACGCGTTCAGCGCCTTGGGCGAGATCTTTTTTCGTCTTGGGCAGAGGCATGGTTCCGACTCGGCAATACGACACTGTGCTTCAAATCGCCGGCAGATTGAAGGCCGCGCATCCGCTTACCGGAGCGACAGGCGCAACGACTCCCGGATCAGCGCGTCAAGCGGCAAGGCTTCGGCATTCGGGCCGATTGCTTGGCTCGCGCGGGCTACTGCTTCGGCTGCCGCCATTTGCGAATAACCGAGCTTGACCAGCGCGGCAATCGCTTCCGACTCTACCGGCAGCGGCGCTTGCAGCGCGGAAACCGGTTCACCGGAGGCGATGTTGCGTGCGAGAGCCAAATCGGGCGCTTTATCCTTCAATTCGGTTGCGAGGCGCGTGGCGAGTTTCGGGCCGACGCCTTGAGCCCGCCCAATCACGGCCTTGTCGCCCAGCACGATTGCACGCT